>Ga0105047_10020199_pt1 | contig 10245 bp, 7 predicted proteins | sample MAT04_FD_78384 | JGI IMG/M metagenome (GOLD analysis project Ga0105047, IMG submission 78384) | Freshwater microbial communities from Lake Fryxell liftoff mats and glacier meltwater in Antarctica - MAT-04 (megahit assembly) | ecosystem: Environmental > Aquatic > Freshwater > Ice > Liftoff... | reverse complement strand
GGCACGACCACGACGCTGGAGTGCACGGCCTTGTCGCCCAGGGTCTGCTTGTCGGCGTCCCAGAGCATCCACAGCCAGCCGATGTAGACGACCTGGTTGACCAGGCTCTGCACGACCTCGCGCAGGAAGCTCATCCCGGCGCCGATGGGCCGGCCGGTCCTGTCGTCGAGCAGGTAGAGCCCGATCACCTTCTTGCCGACGCTCTGGCCGGTGCGGCCCATCTTGAAGATGCGGTTCCAGATGGTGATGCCGAGGCTGAGGAGCGCGCCGAAGGTGACGAGCAGGCCGCCGACGACGGCGAGCACGGGGTCGAAGTCACCCGTGCTGGTGGTGTAGCCGAGCTCGTCGGTGGTGACGGTGTTGGCGGCTCCCACGATCAGCACGATGATGCCGATGACCATGGGCACCAGACCGATCAGCGTGATGGCCACGTCGACGAGGTAGGCCAGCGCACGTTGCCCGAAACCGGCCACCTTGCCGAAGTTCTGCTCGACGTATCCGAGCGACCCCTGCATGGCGGGTGCGCCGGCGCCGGCGTAGACCGGCGCCTGGGCGTAGCCGCCGTAGGGGTTGGCCACCGGCGGGGGGTAACCCGGCTGTGTCGCACCGGGGTTCGGCGGATAGCCGGGTTGCGCACCGACCGGAGCGCCTGCTGTCGGCGCGCCGTACGGGGATGCCGGTGGCGGGATTGGCGGGGCTGCCGGCGGTGTGGGCGGCACCGGGGCGGGGGCGCCCGCGGGCGGAGCCGGCGGCGCGGCCTCCCCACGGGTAGGCGGCGGGGTCTGGGGCGGGGTGGGGGCGTCGGGCGTCGGCTCGGCGGGGCCTTGTGGTTGGTCGGTCATGATGTCCCCTCGACGAGACGATGCGGTGCGTGCACCTCGATCCTAGGCTCGGCCCTGCGGGGCGGCTATGACCGGTAGCTCACGCGTGTCGACCCCGAGCACCGCCTGCTCGTCGGGCTTGCCGGGCAGCACCGAGGAGATGTAGTCCTCGATCGCCACCTCGATGGGCACGTCGTGCTGGGCGCGCTCGGCGAGGTACCAGCGGTGCTCGAGCACCTCGTGGAAGACCTCGGCCGGCTCCAGCTTGGAGACCAGCGCCCGCGGCACCCGGCGGGTGACCGGCTCGTAGATGTTGGCCAGCCAGTCGTGCGCCACGATCTCCTCGTCCTCCCCCTGGCGCCCGGTCGACGCGGTGTAGGCGTCGAGGTCGTTGAGCAGCCGGCGGGCCTGGTTCTCGCGCACGTCGAGGCCGGTCAGCCGCAGCAGCCGACGGGAGTGGTGGCCGGCGTCGACGACCTTGGGCTGGATCTGGATCGAGGTGCCGCCGATGTCGGTGGTGATCGCCAGCTCGTCGACGTCGAAGCCGAGCGTGTTGAGCCGCCGGATGCGGTCGTCGACCCGCCAGCGCTCGGTGTCGTCGATCAACTCGCTTCCGGTCAGGGCGTCCCACAGCTCGCGGTACCGCGCCAGCATCCGCTCACTGACCGCGATGGGGTCGCGGTCCTCCTGAAGCAGCCCACCGGCCTCGAGGTCCATCAGCTCACCGGCGATGTTGACCCGGGCGATGTCGAGGTCGTGCTCGCGCTGGCCGTCGCTGAGCCGCTCGCGCAGCTCGCCGGTCTCGGCGTCGACGAGGTAGGCGGCGAAGGCACCGGCGTCACGTCGGAACAGCGTGTTCGACAGGGACACGTCGCCCCACCAGAAGCCGGCCAGGTGCAGGCGCACGAGCAGCACGGCGAGGGCGTCGATGAGCCGGATCGCGGTGCCCTTGCGCAGGTTCTGGCTGTACAGGGCGCGGTAGGGCAGCGAGAACTGCAGGTGCCGCGTGATCAGGCAGGCGTCGAGCGGCTCACCGTCGAGGCCGATGCGCCCGCTGACGACGGCGAACGGCTCGACGCACGGCATGTGCAGCCGGTTCAGGCTGCGCAGCAGGTCGTACTCGTGCCGGCCGATGTCGGCCCGAATCTCCTTGACGGCCAGCACCCGTCCCGACAGCCGCACGAACCGCACGACGTGCCGGGAGATGCCCCTCGGCAGCGCGGCGAGGAGGTCTCCGGGCCACTCCTCCAGGGGCACCCGCCAGGGCAGGTCGAGCAGGGCGGGGTCCGGTCGGGCGGCGGTGATCTCGAGAGCCATGCGGGGCCTTCCGTGGTGACGACGGTGGGCTGTCGTCGAGGTGGCGGGCGGTGGGAAGCCGTCGACGGGAGGGGAGCGGACGGCATCCGGCCCGGATGCGGCGACGCCCCGAACGATCTCGTCCGGGGCGTCGCTGGTGCAGGCGGGCGTCAGCCGAGACGTAGGCCGCTCTCGGGGTCGAACACGTGCATGTGGTCGGGGTTGGGGTAGACGAAGATCTTCGACCCCTTGTCGGGCACGGCGCGACCGTCAACGCGCGCGATGAACGGCTTGGCGAGGCCGTCGTCGCCGCCCTCGAGCCTGACGTGCTCCTGGGCCGGGGTGGCGTAGACGTAGGCGTCGGCGCCGAGCTCCTCGACGACGTCGACGATCAGCTCGAGGCCGTCTGCGTTGGTCGTGACCTCGACGTCCTCGGGACGCATGCCGACGATGACCTGGTTGCCGACCTTGCCGAGCAGCGAGCGGTCGACGGGCAGGCGGTGGCTGCCGAACTGCACGCCGTCCTCGGTGACGGGCACCGAGACCAGGTTCATGGCCGGGGAGCCGATGAAGCCCGCGACGAACACGTTGGTGGGCCGGTCGTACATCTCACGCGGGGTCGCACACTGCTGCAGGATGCCGTCCTTGAGCAGGGCGATCCGGTCGCCCATCGTCATGGCCTCGATCTGGTCGTGCGTGACGTAGACCGTGGTGACGCCGAGTCGCCTCTGGAGAGAAGCGATCTGGGTGCGGGTCTGCACGCGGAGCTTGGCGTCGAGGTTCGACAGCGGCTCGTCCATGAGGAACACCTGGGGGGAGCGGACGATGGCCCGACCCATGGCGACGCGCTGGCGCTGGCCACCGGAGAGCGCCTTCGGCTTGCGCTCGAGGTAGTCGGTGAGGTCGAGGATCGTGGCGGCCTCGGCCACGCGCTTCTTGATCTCGCTCTTGTCGACGCCGGCGATCTTCAGGGCGAAGCCCATGTTGTCGGCGACCGTCATGTGCGGGTAGAGCGCGTAGTTCTGGAACACCATCGCCACGTCGCGGTCCTTGGGCGAGAGGTCGGTGACGTCGCGGTCGCCGATCCAGATCTTGCCGCCGTTGACCTCTTCGAGGCCGGCGAGCATGCGCAGCGAGGTGGACTTGCCACACCCCGAGGGGCCGACGAGGACGAGGAACTCCCCGTCTTCCACGTCGATGTTGAGGCGGTCGACCGAGGGCGAGTCGTTGCCCGGGTAGATCCTGGTGGCCTCGTCGAACTTGACAGTTGCCATGGCGTCATTGCCTTCCTTCACCGGCAGGAACGTGCCGGACGATCCGTTGTAAAGGGGGGTGGAGCTCCCGCCACATCGGTGTAAGCGGTTTCGCCAGTATGCCGTGTCCGCGCCCCGGCAGGGTAGTTCCGTACTGGCGAACTGGGCGGCGGCTGCACCCGGCGCAGCCGGGTTGTTAGATTGCGGCCCGTGAACGAGTCGCGGTCCGCCCGTCTCGCCGACATCGCGGCGCAGGCCGACGTCAGCGAGGCCACGGTCAGTCGGGTGCTCAACGACCGGCCGGGGGTGTCGGAGCCGACCCGCCAGGCAGTGCTCACCGCCATTGACGTGCTCGGGTACGACCGGCCCGCCCGGCTCAAGCCCAAGTCGGCGCTGCTCGTCGGGCTGGTCATGCCCGAGCTGGTCAACCCCATCTTCCCGGCGTTCGCGCAGGTGATCGAGACGGCGCTGGCCGCCGAGGGATTCACGCCAGTGCTGTGCACGCAGACCCCGGGCGGGGTGCACGAGGACGACTACGTGCAGATGCTGCTCGACCGCGGCGTGAGCGGCATCATCTTCCTGTCCGGCCAGCACGCCGACGCCACCTCCGACCCGGCCCGCTACCAGGGCCTGCGCGAGCGTGGTCTGCCGATCGTGCTGGTCAACGGCTGGCTCGGCGGCGTCGACGCGCCGTTCGTGTCGAACGACGACGTCGCGTCGATGGACCTCGCCGTGAGCCACCTCGTGCAGCTGGGCCACACCGAGATCGGGCTGGCGCTGGGGCCGGAACGCTACACCCCGGTCATCCGGAAGGTGCAGGGGTTCCGGGTGGCGATGCGCGAGCACCTCGGCGTCGAGCCGACCCACCTGGAACGGCTGGTCACGCACACCGTGTTCAGCCTCGAGGGCGGTGCGGCGGCGGCCGGGCGGCTCATCTCGCGCGGTGCCACCGCGGTGATCTGCGGGAGCGACCTGATGGCCCTGGGCGCCATCCGGCAGGCGCGGTCGATGGGGCTGACGGTGCCCCGCGACGTCTCCGTGGTCGGCTACGACGACTCCACGATGATGGCGTTCACGGACCCGCCGCTGACCACGATCCGTCAGGCGGTCGAGGCGATGGGGGATGCCGCGGTGCGGGCGCTGCTCGACGAGATCGGTGGCGAAGGCCCGCCGCGGGCGGAGTACGTCTTCCGCCCCGAGCTGGTCGTGCGCGGCTCCACCGGCGCCGTGCCGCACCGCGCCTGACCGCCGCCGGCCGCGGATGCCGGCGGCCGGCATCCGGACCGTTGGTCTGGCGCGTCGCCGGGGGCGCCCCTATGGTTCGGGTCATGAGGATCTCCGACGTGATCAAGCGCAAGGGCGGCGACGTCATCACGGTGCGCACCGACGCATCGGTGGCGGAGCTGCTGTCGTTGCTCGCGCAGCACCAGATCGGTGCGGTCGTGGTGAGCGACGACGGTGAGAGCGTGAACGGCATCGTCAGCGAGCGCGACATCGTGCGGCACCTGCACACCGACGGCGCGGGCCTGCTCGACGCAGCGGTGGCGTCGATCATGACCGCCGAGGTGCACACCGCCAGCCCGGACGACGGCCTCGACGCCCTCGAGTCGATGATGACCGAGCGGCGCTTCCGGCACGTGCCGGTCGTCGTCGACGGCAGGCTCGTCGCCATCGTCAGCATCGGCGACGTGGTCAAGAACCGCATCGACGACCTGCAGGCCGAGCGCGACCAGCTGCGCACCTACATCCAGTCCTGACCCTTCAGGGCGGTCGGGGGAGGGCCCCGATCGGCGGAGGGGTCCAGCCACTACCCAGCAAGACGGCTTACCGTGTGGGCATGACGGCCGACGCCATCGCCGACGGCCCCGAGCCGGAGGACGACGATACCCGGCAGCCGCGTGAGCACACGCGGCTGGGGGAGTACCGGCTCGTGCAGCGGCTCGGTGAGGGCGGGATGGGCGTGGTGCACCTCGCGCTCGACCGGCACGGCCGCGCGGTCGCGATCAAGGTGCTGCGCCAGCACATCGCCCACGACCCGGACGCCCGGGCCAGGCTGATCCGCGAGGTCAGCACGCTGAGCCGCATCCGCAGCCCACGGGTCGCGCCCATCATCGACGCCGACGTCGACGGCGTGACCCCCTACATCGTGACCCGCTACGTGCCCGGCCCCTCGCTCGACGAGTACGTGGCCGAGCGCGGGCTGCTGCCGCCGGGGGAGCTGCACCGGGTGGCCTCCGGTCTGGCCGAGGCGCTCGACGCCATCCACTGCGCCGGGGTGGTGCACCGCGACGTCAAGCCGGGCAACGTGCTGCTGGTCGACGGCGACCCGGTGCTCATCGACTTCGGCATCGCCCACGTCGCCGACGACATCAGGCTCACCATGACCGGGCTGGTCATGGGCACACCCGGCTACCTGGCGCCCGAGGTGGTCGGCGGGGAGGACGTCACCCCGGCCACCGACTGGTGGGGCTGGGCGGCGACGACCGCGTTCGCCGCCAGTGGCACTGCGCCCTTCGGCACGGGCCCGATGAGCGCAGTGCTCGCCCGGGTCGCGGCAGGCGAGCCCGACCTCGAGGCCGTCGACCCGCGCATCGAGCCGCTCCTCTACGCCGCGCTGTCGCCCCACGCCGCCGACCGCCCGCACCACGACGAGATCGTGGCCGCCCTGGAACGGTATGCCCACGGTGCCCCGGTGACCGAGGCCATCCAGGTGCGCCGGGTGCGCCCGCAGACCCAGCGCCTGGCCACGCGTCCCACCAGCGCGTTGCCGCTTCCCCTGCCGCCGCGGCTCCCGCCGGTGGGCGTGACGCCGGTGGGCGTGACGCCGGTGGGCGTGACGCCGCGATCGGGCGCGGCGGCCGGCGGCGGGGCCCCGGCCGGTGGGTATGCCGTGCCGGCACCTGCCGCTGCGCTCGCCCCGTCGCCCGCACCCCGAGCGCCCGACCCGCTTCCCCCGCCGATGGTGACGACCGGTCGCCCGGCCGGTCGCCCGCCCGGTCGCCCGGCCGGTCCTCCCGGCTGGGAGCAGGCTCGCCCGGTGAACCAGCAGGCCCAGCCGCTGACGGCGGCGCGGATCGCGCCGGCCCCGCAGCAGCATGCGCCGGCTCCCGGGCGGCCCGGCGGGCCGGTGCCCGAGGCGGAGTCCGACTGGGATGCCGCCCGGCTGGGCCACGGGCAGTGGGGCGACCCCCGCATCGGGCGACCCAGCCGGGCGGGCATGCTGCTCGCGCTGCTGGCCGTGCTTGCCGCGGTCACGGCATCGGCGCCGCTGCTCGCGGCGCTGGGGCTGTTGGCGTGGGTGACCCTGGCGCGCACGGCCGACCGTTCGGTGACCTCCCTCGTGATGCGCCGCCACGAGCGAGGCGCCCGGGGCAGCGATGTCGCCGTAGCGGTCGCGACCAGCCCGTGGCACCTCGTGGTGGGGCTGATCGGAGCAGCTGCGACGCTGGTGCTGCCGCTGTTCGTCGGGGTGTGCGCGATGTTCGCGAGCTCCTTGGTGCTGACGGCGGTTCGGGGCACGGACGTTCGCACCGACGACGTGCTGCCCCTGGTGGCGGCCGGTGTCTTCGCCGGCTTGACCGCGTGGTGGGGGCCGGGCAGCGCCGCCCTGCGGCGAGGAAGCCGCAGCATCGTGCGCGGGCTGACCCCCGGTGAGACGGCCGCGCAGGTCGCGGCCGGCATCCTGCTCGTCGTGGCAGCGGTCCTGCTGGTCACGGCCGTGACCGGCGACGGTCCCTCGTGGTGGCCCCGCACGACGGCCCCGGGGTGGGCCGACCAGGTGGTGCCGACCCTGTGAGCAGGCCTCGCGACCGCTCCGGTCGCCTCTTCCAGGGCGAGTCGCCCACCGAGCCGATGCCGATGGCCGACCTGCTGCGTCGCACGCCCTACCGGTACACGCCGATCCCCGGCGAGGCCGCCGAGGACACCCAGGTGCGCTGGGCGCTCGACCTGGCGGCCCGGGTCGGCGAGCTGATGTTGCGGTGCGGGGCCGGTGCGCCGCAGGTGGTGGGCAGCGTCGCGGCGGTGGCGGCGGCGGCCGGGGTCGACGTGGTCGAGGTCGACATCACGATGCAGTCGCTGCTCATCCAGGCCACGAGCGCCACCGGGCGCCCGCACACCCTGTTGCGCGTCGTGCGGCGCACCCGGCACGACTACGCGCGGCTCGTCGCTGTGCACGAGCTGGTGCAGTCCCTGGCCGCGGGCGAGATCGACTCCACCGAAGCCGATCGCCGGCTGCGGCGGATCAAGCGCACCCGGCGCATCTTCCCGGTCTGGGCGGTCTCCGTCGCCAGTGCCCTGCTCGCCTCCGCCGTCGCCGTGATGATCGGCGCGAGCGCCTTCGCGACCATGGCCACCGTGCTCGTCGTGCTCGCCGTCGCCGCGGTGAGCCGCCTCTATGCCAAAACCGCGCTCCCGGAGTTCTACGCCAACGCCATCAACGCGCTCGTGGCGACCCTGCTGGCGGGTGCCGTCTACGCGACGACCGTGGCGGTGGGCCGGCCGATGGCCGAGCAGGACTTCGCGTTCATCGTCGCCGGAGGCATCGTCGCCATGCTGCCCGGCCGCTCGATGGCCTCGGCGATCGAGGACGTGCTCTTCGGGTTCCCGCTCACCGGTGCCGGTCGGCTGCTCTCGGTGCTCGTGGCGCTGATGGGCCTGATCATCGGCATCGCGGCGGGCCTGAGCATCATGCTCTCGGTCACCACGATGCTCGGCTCCGACTTCGTCTCGCCGTCGGTGCTCGACCTCACGGCGAACCAGGCGTCCGTGGTTGCCGCCATCGGCGGTGCGCTCGTCGTGGGGCTGAGCGGAGCGGTGACCGTGCAGAGCCTGCGCCGGCTGATCGTGCCCACGGGGGTTCTCTCGGTGGGCACGGCGGTGGTGGCGGCCGTGCTCTCGCGTGGCATCGGCATCGGGCCCATCGCGGCCACCGGCGTGGCGGCCGTCGCGCTGGGTGCCGCGGGGCGGGTGGTGGCTGCCCGGCTGGGCGCGCCGTCGATGGTGCTCGTCGTGCCGGCCAGCTTCGCGCTGCTGCCGGGCCTGACCATCTTCCGTGGGCTCTACGAGCTGGTCGCGGTGGGTGGGGAGTCGCCCGGGTCGCTGTCCATCCAGTCCGGTCTGACGACGCTGCTCGGTGCCGGCGCGGTGCTGATCGCCATCGCGACAGGCACCGTGTTCGGCGAGATCCTCGCCTCGCCGTGGGACCGCTCGGTGCGCGGGGGCCGGCCGGTGGGTAGTGAGGGCGACGAAGCGGACGGGGCCGACGGGGCCGGGGCCGACGGGCTGACACACTCCTGAGGCGCCGGCCCCCGCGGGGGGCGGGCACCCGGCACACCGTGGTGCTCATGCGGACCCGGTCCTCAGCCCTCGTCCTCGCGGTCGCGCTGCCGACGCTCGGGGCGCTCGGGGCGCTCGCGGCGGTCGGGGCGCTCGGGGGGTGCAGCGGCGACCCCGATCCGGTGGTGAGCTCGTCCCGCGCGGCCGGTTCCGCGGCCCCCACCCGCTCGGCGCCTCCCGACGTCGTGGTCCTCGGCGGCGACGCGGCCCTGCCGGACGTGGTCGAGAAGCTGTATGCCGGAAAGGCCGGGGTCGAGGCGAACGCCAGCGTGGGCACCTGGAAGTCCGAGAAGGTCGCCGTGGTGACCTCCGGCGACGACGTGACCCTGGCGGTCGGGCCCCGCTGGAAAGTCGTCGGCGGCTGGTGGCCGTCGCTGGGCAAGGGCACCCCGCAGCTGGGCAAGGGCCCGCGGTTCGTGCTGGTGGTCGGCAGCGACGCGCGACCCGACGAGTCGCTCAAGGGCAGCCGCGGCGACACGCTGCAGGTGATCGGCATCGACGGCAAGGGCGGCGGGGGAGTGATGGGCATCCCGCGCGACACCTGGGCGCCGTTGCCCGGTGGGGGGGGGTCGGCGAAGATCAACGCGGCGTTCGCCTACAGCGGCGGTCCCGGGCAGCTGGCGAGCGTGCAGAAGATGACCGGGTTGCCGGTCGAGGGCTACGTGGCCACCGGGTTCAAGGGCTTCCGGGCCATCGTCGACGAGTCGGGAGGGCTGCCGATCGAGATCGCGAAGAAGATCGTGTTCCTAAAGAAGCTGACGATCCCGTCGGGCCAGCAAGCGCTGTCGGGCAAGGAGGCACTCGCCTACGCCCGCGAGCGAAAGTCCCTGCCGAACGGGGACTTGGGGCGGTCGGCGCACCAGAGCGAGATCCTGCTGGCGGCCGCGGTGGCGGCGCGGCTGTCGGGGGTGGGCATCATCGCGAAGGAGATGTCGCTGGTGTCGGCGAACGCGGTCACCGATCTGAGCGCCGCCGAGGCACTGACGTTCGTGGCGTCGTTCTACCGGCTCGACCCCCGCAAGGTCGGGCACGAGGTCGCGGTGGGGTCGATCGGCACGAGCTCTGAGGGCCAGTCGATCGTGAAGGTCACCTCGTCGGCCCGGGCGGTGTTCGCGCGCTTCCGAGACGGCCGGCTCTGAGGGCAGACGCGCACGCGCCCGTTCGCCGGGCACGCAGCAACTGGTGCGTGCCCGGGGAAGTTCCGTTTGTCCGGTGCGTGGGGTGCGGATGGCGGATGGCGGATGGCGGGTGGCGGGTGGCGGGTGGCGGGTGGCGGGTGCGGCTTCCGCGGGCGGCTTCCGCGTAGACTCCGGGGCTGTCTGCGCACTGTTGGCGTGGGCTCGCTGGCGTGGCGCAATCGGTAGCGCACCTGTCTTGTAAACAGGGGGTTGAGGGTTCGAGTCCCTTCGCCAGCTCAACGTAGGTCTTGCTGAAAACCCCTGTCCTGTGCTGCTATTGACGTAGCGACAGCGTCGTCGCCACGGGGACAGGAGTGGACGCAGATGGGCAGGAATTGCCACCGTTGTTGCACGTATGTC
>Ga0105047_10020196_pt1 | contig 10246 bp, 9 predicted proteins | sample MAT04_FD_78384 | JGI IMG/M metagenome (GOLD analysis project Ga0105047, IMG submission 78384) | Freshwater microbial communities from Lake Fryxell liftoff mats and glacier meltwater in Antarctica - MAT-04 (megahit assembly) | ecosystem: Environmental > Aquatic > Freshwater > Ice > Liftoff... | reverse complement strand
GGCCTCGACGGCTTCGCCGGAGACGACGTCGAGTTGCTGGTTGAACGGCAGTTTCGAGGTCGAGCCTCATCGGGTGTGGTCCGCAGCACATCGTCTGTCTTGAGCCGTGGAGACATGGTGCGTGTCGATGGGCTTCGAGTCCTCCGGGCGGAGCGGCTGATCCTCGAATCTCCACGGTTCGGCTTCACACAAGCCGAGACGGAGAACGCCATTGACTCAGCGATCCGACTTCGATTGGTGGGCGAGCAACGACTGCGGACCAGGGTTGTGGCGCAACACACCTCAGGTCTGAACGGCGGGCGGCTATTGCTCGATGCGCTGGTGGATACGGGCGGTGAGAGCAGGCTGGAACGCTGGTTTCTGCGGCTGGTCCGTCAGGCCGGGCTGCCAAGGCCGATGCTGCAGAAGGTCTTTCGCGATGGCACCCGCACGGTCGCCCGCGTCGACGCGTACTTCCCAGGCGGGTTGGTGGTCGAGGTGGCTGGCCACGGCACCCATTCGTCGAGGCGCCAGATTCAACGCGACGCTCAACGACAGACCGAGCTGACCTTGCGTGGTGTGCGCTGGATCACCTTCACCTATGCCGACGTGCGCGATCGGCCGGCGTGGGTTGTTGCTCGTCTCGTCGAGGCGCTTCGAATGGCCGCGTAGTCATGTCGCTGGTAACGAATCTCAACGTCCGGGCAACATTCGCTGCCAGCGCAGACGTCAGCAACGAGCACTAGCTGTCGAAGCCGAGGCCGAAGCGGTCGAGGCCTTTGAGCCAGAGGTTTCGTTTGCCGGTCTTGTCTTCGCGGTTCAGCGAGTAGCGCGTGGTTTGGATGCCGATGAAGCGGAAGGGTTCGGGCGGGAAGGGGAGCGGCTTGCTCTTCACGAATTCGGTCTCGGTGGCCTTGCTGCGCTTGCCGTCGATCATGTCCAGCATGACTTCGGCACCAAAGCGGGTGGAGGCGACGCCCAGCCCGGTGTAGCCCACCGAGTACGCGACGCGACCCTGCATGGCGCTGCCCCAGAACACGCAGAAGCGGCTGCACGTATCGATCACGCCGCCCCAGGCATGCGTGAACTTGAGGCCCTCCAGCTGCGGGAAGGTGTCGAAGAAATGCTTGCTCAGCTTCGCCCACGTCTCGGGCCGGCTCTCCAGCTCGGAGTTCACCTTGCCGCCCCAGTAGTAGATGACGTCGTAGCCGCCCCACAGGATGCGGTTGTCCTCCGTGAGTCGGTAGTAGTGGAACTGGTTGCTGATGTCGCTGAGTCCCTGGCGGCCTTCCCAGCCAATGTCGGACAGCTGCTGCTTCGACAGTGGCTCGGTGACCATGCAGTAGTCGTACACGGGGGCGATGTAGTGGCTGACCCGCTTGAGCAGTGGCTTGGACGCGTTGGTGGCCAGCGCGACCTTGCCCGCACGAATGCGGCCCAGCGGGGTGGTCACCAAAACGCCGACACCATCCTTCTCGATGGACGTTGCCTTGGTGTCCTCGTAGATGCGCACACCCAGCGACATTGCCGCGCTCTTCAAACCCCACGCCAACCGCGCCGGGTCGACGATGGCCGCTCGATCTTTGCGCCACAGTCCGCCCGTGTAGGTGGGCGAGTTGACCTGCGCGCGCATTGCCTCGCGGTCCAGCCACTCGACCTTCTGGCCCAGTGAGCGCAGCTGCAGGTAGTCGTCGCGCAGCTCGTCGAGGTAGCTGGGCGCGTGGAACTCGGTGGCGATGTCGATGACGCCGGTGCGCTCGTAATCACAGTCGATGTTGTAGCGCTCGATGGCCGATTCGATGTCGTTGAGGTTCTTCAACCCCAGCTCCTCGAGCAGCGGCAGCTCGTCGGGGAAGCGTTCCTGCCCGTTGGCCACGCCGTGGGTGAGGCTGCTCTCCATGAAGCCACCATTGCGGCCGCTCGCGGCCGAGCCGACCTCGTGGGCGTCGATCAGGATCACGTCGCGACTGGGGTCGCGCTCCTTGGCGATGATGGCCGTCCACAACCCGTTGTAGCCACCGCCCACCACACAGAGGTCGCAGATCTCACTGCGCACCAGGGTCGGGTTGCTGTCTGGCTCGTCGGCGTCCTCGTACCAGTACGGGTACGGGTCGGCGTCGGCGATCGCGTCCAGGTGGTAGGCGTCGAAATTGGAAGACTCGTCGTCATGGCTGAACGACATGGGTGCACCGGCTATCGGGAAGGGATATGAACTGGCTGCAGGTTAGTCAATGGCGGCTGCGGGCAGGACAGCGAGCTCGAAGTCGCGAAAGCGCGGGTCGAAGCTGGCAACCGTGCGCACACGGTGTCGTTCCGCCATCACCAGCGTGATCGCGAACTCCGGGTCATCAGCTACCTGCGAACGGGCGACGGCGCGGTCGTGTTGCCGGCCGACCCGGAGCCGGTCGACGGGGGCGAACACATGCTTGCGGTCGAGGCCGACCAGCTCGCCCAGGTGCGTGTGGACGGCGACCAGCAGGATCTCCTGCGCCGCATACTGTCTGACCAGCTCGAGGTACTCCGCCGCGGCAGCCTCGTGGTTGACATCATCCGAGTCGGCGACGGCATGCAGGAACGACCGTTCGAGCAGCACTTTGGGCGGGTCCATCATGAGAGCGCCTCACGTGCCCGATTGCTGCGCCGTACCCGCGTGCGGCACTCCATGCGGTTCCAGAACCAGAAGACGCCGCCGGTGATGGCCCAGCCGACCAGACCATCGATCACCCAGTGCTCGCCGAGGTACACCAGCGAAGTGAGCATCATCACAGGGAACAGCAGCACGAGCGCCTTGAGCCACTTCGGGCGAATCCACGGCAAGAAGAACGCCGGCACGATGAGCGCAAACGACGAATGCAGCGATGGCAGTGCTGCGTAGGCGTTGCCGTTGCTGAGCTGAACCTTGTAGTCGCTGTCGAAGCCGTAGAAGCCGATGTGTCGAAACCCGCGACCGGCGTCGCGGTGCAACTCGCCGAACAGTTGGTACCCGTACTTGGGGCTGGTCGCCATCCATGGTGGCACGGTGGGGAGGATCACAAAGACGAGACAGGCCAGCGCCAGCAGTGTGGAGAAGCGCTTCATGAAGCGCAGCCATTGGCGATGGCTGATGGCCCACAGCACCGCCATCACCACGATCGGCAACACGAAGTGCGTCATGTACGTGGTGGACGCCACGACGTCGTACCAGCGGACAGTCCTCTCCCAGAACGCGTCCTGCAGAACCGCGTTGGGGTCGTGGCCGAAGAACATCACGCGGTCGATGTTGCGCACCGATTCGACCTGCAATTGCTTGGGAATCTGGAACAGCCCGAAGACCGAGACGCCATCGTCTGCCGCACCGCGGGTGCGCTCGTACGCCAGCCACATCACGCAGTAGAACGCGCAGTCGAGCAGCAAGATGCCCCAGGTGCGCCAGGTCTTGCCGACGAAGGCGCAGAGCAGGAACAGCCCCACGCTGATGGCCACCGAGATGCGGTCGATGGGCAGGCCTCGAACCCGCAGCCACCACAGGTAGACGAACAAGAACTCGAACATCAGCGCCAGGCGGACGACGCGAAACCCGTCCTCGGGCACGACCGAGCGCAACTGCAACCGCAGCGCGCCACCAAGGGGTGGGCGCGCCGATGGATCCACGAAGGTGGGGGCCTCGGCCGTCGTCGACATGGTGACCCACGCTACCGACCGTTCACCCCACGTTCATGGCAGCTCGTTGGCGTGGAGGGCTACTTGCTGGCTTCTTCCAACGCTCGGCGGACCAAGACCTTGGCGAGGTGCGTGCGGTACTCGGTGCTGGCGTTGAGGTCGGCCTGCGGCTCGGCATCGTCGGCCGCCATCTGCGCGGCATCGGCCACCGAGGCGCCACCGGCCAGCGCTGATGACACGCTGCTGGCCAGGATGGGCGTGCTGCCCATGTTGACCAGCGCCACGCCCGACGTGCCATTGCTGCGCCATGCAGCGACACCCACGATGGCCCAGTCCTGCGCGCGACGGTTGAACTTCTGGAAGCTCCAGCCGGCGCCGGCCATCTTCGGGACTCGGATCTCGGTCAGCATCTCGTCGGGCTCGAGCGCCGACTCCAGGAAGCCCTGATAGAAGTCGGCAGCGGCGATCTGACGAGTGCCATTGGGCCCCTGCGCCACGTAGGTGGCACCAAGTGCCAGTGTGGTGGCCGGTAGGTCGCTGGCCGGATCGGCGTGGGCGATGGTGCCGCCCAGCGTGCCGCGGTGACGTACCTGTGGGTCGCCCACGAAGCCGGCTGCATACGCGAGCAAGGGCGCGTGTTCCTTCAGCACCGCGCTGGTCTCGACGTCCATGTGGCGAGTGAGCGCACCAATGGCGATGTGATCGCCTGCATCACGGATGTAGCTGAGGTCGCTGACCCGGCCGATGTCGACCAGCACGCTGGGGGACGCCAGCCGCAGTTTCATCAGTGGCAGCAGGCTGTGCCCGCCGGCCAGGAACTTCGCGTCCTCACCGTGCTGCCCAATGAGGCTGATGGCCTCTTGCGCCGAACCGGCACGGACGTAATCGAATGCTGCCGGAATCACTTGCTGGCCCCGGTCTGTGCGCAGGCCAGAACTGACTTGACGATGTTGTGGTAACCGGTGCAACGGCACAGGTTGCCTTCGAGGCCGATGCGGACATCGGCTTCCGACGGGCTCGGGTTTTCGTTGAGCAAGCTGGTGGCGGCCATCACCATGCCAGGGGTGCAGAAACCGCACTGGAGGCCGTGGTTCTCCATGAAGGCCTGCTGCATCGGGTGCAGCACACCGTTCGTTGCCATGCCCTCGATGGTGGTGACCTGCGCTCCATCGGCTTGCACAGCCAACACGGTGCAGCTCTTCACCGCCTCGCCGTCGAGGTGAATGCTGCAGGCGCCACACGACGACGTATCGCACCCGATGTTGGTGCCGGTGAGCTCCAGCTGTTCGCGGATGTAGTGCACGAGCAGCGTGCGCGGCTCGACATCGTTCTCGTGAACCGTCCCATTGACGGTGACTGAAATCTTCACCAGTGATCCCCTCTGATCGTGCGACCGTGATCCATGATCGCGCCCCCAATAGCCACGCCATCATGCACCAAATCGCGGGCGCTCCGCCACCCGGCGACACGAGTCGGGATTGGTGAAGGTCTTCCGCATGCCGAGCCGGCGAGCCGAACAATGACGCATCAGCCGGTGAAGACTGGCAGCGATGTGCATGCCCAGTACGCGCCGAGCGCGCATGCCAGGCCGACTGCTCCGGGGGTCACGAAGCCGACCCACTTCTGCGACGGCGTCCATGCGGGCGCAAGAATGAACCAGCCGCACAACGCTCCAGTGAGCACACCACCGAGATGGCCGCCGATGGATACGCCACTGATGGTGAACGTGAAGACCAGGTTGAGCAGCAGTGTGGTACCGATACCGGTACTGAACACGTTGATGCCGCGACGGTGCAGGCCGACGGCCGCGGCGCCCATCAGACCGAACACCGCGCCCGAGGCGCCGCCGGTGGCGACCACGCGGGTGCCGTCCATCAGGACCACACCGAACGACCCGCCGAGCAGGCAGGCGAAGTAGAGCATGGTGAACTTCACCGGCCCCAGTGACCGCTCGATGAGCCTGCCCAGCTGCACCAGTAGCAGCATGTTGAACGCAATGTGGATGATGCCGAAGTGGATGAACCCGCTGGTGATCAGGCGATACCACTCGTGCGTGTAATGCACCACGGTGCGGTTGAGGGCCAGGTCGGCGTGCTTGGCAGTGATGTTGCCGCCCAGCGCACCGGTGTCGCTCACCACCATCCACAGGAACACCAGCACGTTGATGCCGACCAGCGCGTAGGTGGCCGGGGTCAGTACCTGCGAGTTGGCCAACTGCACCCGTGTCTTGATATCCGGACGGGCCGCTTTCGCGCAATCGACGCAGTGAGAACCGACCGCGGCCTGGACCAGACAGTCGCTGCACGCCGGCTTGCCGCAGCGAGTGCAGCTACGGCCCGCCTCGCGATCAGGGTGGCGATAGCAGCGGGTCGTGGTGGGCGGTACGGGCAATGACACGCCGCTCAGGCTATGGCACCGAGCCCGACAGCGACAATCACCAACAGCACGATCAGTCCGTTGTAGACCGTGTGGGCGGCGGTGGATTCGAGAGTTGCCTCGTGTTGGTTCATGTGGCGCCGGTACTCACGCAGATAGACCCACATGAAGTACGCACCGCCCAGCGACAGCGCAAGGGCAGCGCCGATGGGGATACCGATGAGGGCGTGGATCATGCCGAACTGGAGCACCTTCAGTAGCCGCCGTGAGGGCGACCAGCCCTGCGCCCCCGATCGGAACATCCGCTCCTCGGCGTAGGCGAACAGTGGCAACGCGGGCAACAGCAGGCACATGAACGTGAGCGGAATGATCCACTCCCAGACGGTGCCGACGGTGGCGTCCGACTCGCCGAACACGGGGTTGCCGGTGCCGCCCAGCATCGACCACCAGCCCCACGACAGCCCGGGTATCTGCATCAATGCCGTGGCGGCAGAAACGACAACGGTCAGCAACAGCGGAACCGGCCACACGTGCCGCCAACCGAAGCGGCGCCAGACCTGTGAGACGATCGAGCGCCCCTCCGTCGAACGTGAGTGTCGTAGGCCCGTTACCAGCCGGAAGCCCATGAAGCCCAGCACCGCGAACGTCAGCACATCCGTCAATTGTTGGTTCACGGTCAGCGCGCGGTGCGGGCGCCGAAGACGTCGGCCGCCGTCGGTTCGCCCAACAGGTGCCCCTGCACCAGATCGCAGCCCAACACGCGCAGACGGCGCAGCTGGTCGGCCGAGGTGACCCACTCGGCCACGACCTGCATGTCGAGCGCATGCGCCAGCTGGATGATGGCCCGCACGATGGGGTCGTCGTCGCCGCTGGTGCCCAACATGCGAGCAACAGTGCCATCGAGCTTGAGCACATCGGCCTCGCACGAGCGCAGCGCGGTGAGCGACGAGATGCCAGTACCGAAACTGTCCAGCGCCAGCTGTACACCGAAGCGCCGCAGCGCCTGCATTGCACGAAGGTTGCCCGGCTGACGATCGTTGAGTGTGTTCTCGTCGAAGTCCAGTGTCAGCTGGTGCGGGTTGAGCTCCATCTGGCGCACCGTGGCAAGAACGCGCTCGACGAAGGTGCCTTCTGACAACTGGCGAGCAGCGACGTTGACGTGCACGCTGAAGCCACGGTCGACCAAGCCGGCATCGAGCCATGCTCGGGTGTCGAGGCACGCCTGGCGAATGACCCATTCGCCGATGGGCACGATGACGCCCGACTCCTCGGCAAGGTGCAAGAACTGAGCGGGTAGCAGAGTGCCCTGCTCTGGGTGGTCCCAACGCAACAGTGCCTCGGCGCCGGCGACGCGGCCGCTGTGCGTGGAGATGATGGGCTGGTAGGCCAGCCGCAGCTGCCCGGCCGCGAGTGCCCGCTCGAGTTCGTTGGACAGCACCTTGTGCTGCCGCGACTCGGCACGCATGACCTCGGTGTACAACTCGCAGCGCGACCTGCCGCGACGCTTGGCCTGGTACATCGCGATATCGGCGTTACGCAGCAGTTCGATGGCTGCTTCCTGGCCGCTGATGCCCTCGACATGGGCAGGAAGGCCGACGGCAACGCCGACGCTGACCGACAGCTCGACCTCCACGCCGTGCACCATGATGCGGCCGCTGAGCGAGCTGCGAATGCGCTCGGCAAGGTCGAGCGCACTGTGCTCGTCGATGCCTCCGTCGCAGAGCACGACGAATTCGTCGCCACCGATGCGGGCGACCACGTCGGATGGTCTGGTGGCATGCGCAATTCGGTGGGCGACCTGGGCGAGCAGGGCGTCGCCGATTTCGTGGCCAACGGTGTCGTTGACGTCCTTCAGGCGGTCGACGTCCATGAACAGGATGGCGACGTTCTTGCGGGTGCCGCGGATGCCGTCGAGCGCATCGGCGGCGGTGCGCAGCAGCAGAAGACGGTTGGGCAGCCCCGTGAGCGGGTCGTGGTTCGCCTGGCGAGTGAGCTCGTTCTGCAGATGTTTGGTGGCGGTGATGTCACTGGCGACACCACCCCAGTAGTCGATGACGCCGTCGGCCGAGCGGCTGAGCAACAGGTCGACGTCGAGCGTGCGTTCCAGCCCGTCAGGCCCGCGGAAGCCAACCTCACCTGACCATTTGGTGGTCTGGCTGCTGGACATGACCTCACGCGGCACCTGGTCGCGGATGGCCTGCAGCAAGCCACGAGCGGCAGCGTCGCGAATCAGGTCGAGCTCGTGTTCGACACCGAAGAGCCGACGAGCGGCCTCGTTGGTGTACACCGGGGAACCGTTGCGGTCGAGAATGATGACCACATCGTCGGTCGCGCCGACGACACCTGACAGGCGATCGAGCAGCGCCCGCTGGCCAATGGCGTCCGTGTGGTCGAGGGCAATGCCGGCGTAGCCGGTGACCATGCCGATGCTGTCGCGCTGCGCTTGCGCATCGATGCGCACCCACGTCATGCGACCCTCGCCGTGCCACACCCGGAACTCCAACTGCACGTCGACGCCGGCTTCGATGCTTCGCCGCCACGTCAGCTCGGCTGTCGCTCGGTCACCTGGATGGGCGTTCGCCCACGGCGGCACCCCGACCGGGGACCCCGCAGAGACCTGCACCAGCGCGCCAAATGCCGCATTGGCCGCGGTGACGCGGCCTTCGCGGTCGGCCTGGAAGAGGCCAACCGGCAACGAAGGGAGCAATTCGGTGATGTCCGCCATCCTTACAAGGTCGAAGTGATACGTCGGTTATCGGTGAGCGTTAGCCGCGACTAAAGGTTCCATTCACATCGGCAACGGCAGTTTCGGCTGCTTCGATCGCTGCGATCAAATCTTCCGCTGAGCTGCCATCCTCGAGCCCCGTTGCCGTCCCAAGATAGTGCACGGCGACCACATAGTCGTGCGTGCTACCCGCCGGTGGGCACGGACCTGTGAAACCAATGTCGCCAGCGCCGTTCAGCGCCTCGTACGCACCGATCGGCACGGAGTCTTCGTCGAGGGCGATGGACGCCGGTGGAAGACCTGCGATGACCCAGTGCGCGAACAGCGGTGCGTCAAGATCGACCAGCGTGATGGCAATTTCGACGGTCCCGGCCGGAGCGGCGCTCCAGGACAGAGCAGGGGCCACATTCAGCCCGTCGCAGGTGAAGCGAGGGTCGATTGCCTCGCCGTCGCGCCATGGTGCCGTGGCCAACAGCACTCCCGCCGGGGGGACGAGGGTGGAGGGTGCAAGCGTGCTGTCGCCAGCATCCGGATCGACGAATGTCGGATCGTCGGTGACCGGCGGGGCCGGGGTGGAAACCGAGGCATTCTGATCGGCGCGGGCCGGACGCAGGACCCGCCCGTCGGACTTGCAGCCGCCAACCGCCAGCAGCAGCAGGCAGGAGGTGGTCATCAGCACTACTCGTTGCACTCGGGCAGCTTACGTTGGGGCGAGCCCCATCCGGGGTGCAGGGGATATCGTGCCGACGTGGATTCTCAGCAGCTTTGCGTGCTCACCTTGCATGCCCACCCCGATGACGAAGCGTCCAAAGGCGCCCCGACGCTGGCCAAGTACCATGCGGAAGGCGCACGGACCGTGCTGGTCTGCGCCACCGGTGGCGAGGAAGGCGACCTGCAAAACCCAGGGCTGCGTGCCCCAGGTCAGCCGTTCCACGAGATGACGCCGGAAGAGGAAAAGGCGCTGCTTGCCGAGCTGCGAACACACGAGCTGGCCCGTTCAGCGGAGATCATCGGTTTCGACGAGGTGATCATGCTCGGCTACCGCGACTCGGGCATGCCCGACACTGCGGCCAACCATCATCCCGACAGCTTCCACATGGCGCCGATGGACGAGGCGGTGGGCCGCCTGGTGGCGATCATCCGCCGCGAGCGCCCGCAGGTGATCATCACGTACAGCGACGACCAGAGCGGGTACCTGCACCCCGACCACCTGAAGGTGCACGACATCTCGGGTCCTGCCTTCGACCGCGCCGGCGACCCTGCGTGGTACCCCGAGCTCGGTGAGCCATGGCAGCCGTCGAAGATGTACTACACGGTCTGGTCCAAGGCCAGGCTGATGGCCATCCACGAGGGGATGATCGTGCATCGTGGGGAGTCCCCGTACAAGCAGGACTGGCTCGATCGCCCTGGCCAGGACCATCGCATCACCACCCGCATCGACGTCGGCGCGTACCTGTGGGCGCGCAGCGGTGCGTTGCGGGCGCACGCCACGCAGGTCGATCCTGACGAGCCGTGGTGGTTCGGCCT
>Ga0105047_10020194_pt1 | contig 10247 bp, 6 predicted proteins | sample MAT04_FD_78384 | JGI IMG/M metagenome (GOLD analysis project Ga0105047, IMG submission 78384) | Freshwater microbial communities from Lake Fryxell liftoff mats and glacier meltwater in Antarctica - MAT-04 (megahit assembly) | ecosystem: Environmental > Aquatic > Freshwater > Ice > Liftoff... | reverse complement strand
ATACCTCCCTTAACCGGATCTATTTTTACATTATCCATTTTTACGATTTCCGGTTTCTTTTGTGCCATCTGCGGCGATGCAGTATTTTCATCAGGAAATGGCTTTTCACTTACATCCTGCACAAAGAATATGGTGGGGAATGTGCGGCCCAACTCTTTACTCACGAAATTATTCATTTCCAACGGATTGGAATAATAAATCACATCACCTTTGCTAGCTTCGCGTTTGGTTACAGCAATCCAGTATTCACTGTCGTTTTCTTCTACAAGAAAATAGGTATATTTATTAGTTTGAATCACTTCTGCAATGGTTACTTCATGAGTACCCGGAGGCAAATCAAGAGCCTTTCTATCCTTCTTACTGTTGATAAAAGGAACTGCTATCAGGATTACACCTACCATAATAGCAATGGCAATGACCACTGTTTTGGGTTTCATAAAAATGTATTTTGAGATTTAAACTAAAATTGACTCTTTTCAGGTAATTAGCAGTCTTTAGAAACGTTGCGTAAGATTAATATAGATACGATCGTAGTTTCTTCCCTTTTCAAAGGTGCCTTCATAATTAGCTGAAAGCGAAAGTTTCTTCATAATTCGCCAGGTCAGGTTCATCTCACCCATATTCTGAATTAAGGGAGTCTCTGCGCTCTGGAATTTATAGTTTACGTGTCTGTAACTAACTCCGCAGTATAACTTGCCCGGCACCAGGTCACGTGAAAGGCCGAAACTATATATGTTTCCCGAAAGATAGCTTGTTTGCAACAAGGTGGCCGAAATAGTTGCGGAAGCATTAATCCAGGGCACATTGCTGTATGTGAGGTAAGTATATAGGTTTTTTGATGGCCCAGGATCTTTTTTGCTAACACGGTAGCCGGCATTTGCACCGATAGTCATGTTTTTTATCGGGCGGTAGTTTACCTGGAACATGAAACCCCTCATTGTGGCTTCTTCGAGCAACTGATCAACGATGCTTTTGTAGGTTTCATAATAAATGATATTCTGCCTTTCACTGTATGATACAGATATTGATAATTGCTTAATCACTTTGTACCGGAGCGAAAAATACATGTTCGAAAGATTGGGCGTATAGTCCCGGGTGTAAGAACTATCCTGTGAATTCAGTACTTTGTTGTAAAGGTCAAATTCGATAGATCCGAAGAAATAAAGCTTAGGCAGCAGCGAATTGGAATGCTGTAAATAAGCAAATCTCCGGTCGGTATTGCCGTTATTTTTTTGCTCAACAAAAGCCAAAGAAGTTTGCGCACTTCCACCCTTTTTATTCAAATAATCGTGGCTAAAATATCCGCCGTATTGCAACAAACTGGCATTAAAACTATAGTTCATATAATCAGGCCTTGACCCGAAAAAGGCTCCAGCTGTAAATGATTTGAATTTGGTTTCGTACTGAAGCCCGTCAATTGCTCCAACATTCGAAAGACGCGGATTTATCTTCCGGCCAAACCAGATAGTGTTATTCTTGTTAAAAGCATAATTGACCGACAGGCTGTAAATCTTTAATCCATTGAAAATATCTTCCTGTACTTCGCTCCATTCGTTCATTTTGTGCACAAATGAAATGTAAGTTTCGGCCGAGAACTTCGAATCACTGATATTTTGCGCATTCATCGAAAAAGTGTATCTCATGCGTTGGGAAAAATCCGAGACATTCGAAAAATTCGAATACGAAGAAACTGAAATTCGTCCGCTGATACTTTGCTTTGGTTCAGCAGGAGTTACTTTTTTTGACGCCACTGTATCTGTTATCACCTCCACTGGCTTCACGACAGGCACAACCACAACATTCTGATTTTCGACAGGTTTTATAATTTTTGGCCGGGATTGTATTTTATCATTCAATGATAATTTTACTGATACCAATGGGGTACAAACGCATGAAATAGAAGACAGTTCCTTTACTATGAGGGCAGGAACCATTTTTGAATCCTTAAAAGTAAACAGGGTATCCCCTACTGAGATACTTTCAGTTGTTTCAAATTTCACATAAACACTCAGCGAAGTGATATACGATACAGTCCCTTCTTTAGTTCCGCCGGTTGTTTGTCCTTTCAGGCCAGAACCAACTAACAATAATAAAAATACAGGAAGTATAAGTTTCATAATCAAGACTTTAATTATTCCTTATATCATTAATAAAGATCTTCTTATCCCCATTTCCATTAGGGTGACAATTCAGGCAGGCACTACTCAGATACTGGTACCCACTTACCCCGTTATGCGCATTGTTAGTGGAATTCTGCGGATGGCACGAGGTAGTGCAGGTATATACTGCATAGTTTGCTGAGTTAGGATGGCAATCCGAACAGGTATTCCACACACCATTATGTTTACCTGAATAAATCGGGAAATATTGTCCGTCATGATTGAAAGTTGAAGGTTGCCATGCAGTCTGCGTATGACAATCTTCACAACTTGTCGGGAACTGTGCCGAAGCATGGTTCGGATCATTAGTCTGGTTATAGTCATTCATATGGCAACCTGCACATGTATTGGGTGTGGTGTTATAATTACCATTGTGGCAATCGGCACAATCAGCAGATACGTGAGCCCCGGCTAAAACATAGTAATTGTTATGAACCGGAAAGGCAGCAGGTTGCCAGCCAGGGTTTGTTGTATGGCAAACAGCACAATCGTTGGACACTCCAAGAGAAATATGATTCGGATTCGTTGCCTGGTTATAATTGTTTTGGTGGCATCCTGCACATGTATTAGGAGTATTGGAATATCCGTTCGGATGACACTGCGAACAATTACTGGCGATTGCTGAATGTGCTCCTGTTAGCGGATATGTGGTATTATGGTTAAAAGTTGATGGCGACCAGGCACTTTGCGTGTGACAATCTTCACAGGTAGTAGCATATTGCGCTGCAGCATGATTTGGATTAGTGGTCTGGTTGTAGGATGAAGCATGACAACCAAAGCAAGTATTAGGCGAATTAATATAATTTCCATTATGGCATGTGGCACATTCATTTGCAATAGGCACATGAGCACCGGCAATAACATAATAATTGTTGTGCGTTGCAAAAGTTGCCGGACTCCAGCCCGGATTGGTTGTATGACAGGCTGCACAATCGGTAGGTATTCCAAGCGAAGTATGATTTGGATTAACAGATTGGTTAAAAGCAGGAGTATGACAGCCCGCACAAACAGGCGAGGTTCCGGCATATCCACTGGTATGACAATTTATGCATAATACTGTCGCATGCCCGCCGGTTAAAGGGAACCCGGCAGCATTATGGTCAAAACCTTGTGCTGTTCCATCCGGATGGCATCCCAGGCAGGAGGGGCTGTTGTATAGATAACCACCAACGCCCTGATGTTCACTATCCATTTTTGGTTTCAGGTGACAGGTAGAAGTACAGGTATAAACTTTATAATCCGCTGGATTTGTATGACAATCAGCACAATTATCCCATTCCCCGTTATGTTTCCCTGAATAAATTGGGAAGTACTGACCATCATGATTGAAAGTTGCGGGTTTCCATGCTGCCTGAGTGTGGCAATCAGCGCAGGTTGTCGGGAACTGAGCACTAGCATGAGAAGGATTATTTGATTGCGTATAATCTGTAGTGTGGCAATCGTAGCAAGTTGAGGGCAAGGTTGTATAACTTCCGTTATGGCAGGCTGCACAATCGTTGGCGATAGGAACGTGAGCTCCCTCAAGGTTCGAATGCACAGGGTAAGTAGCAGGTTTCCATCCGGTGTTGGTAGTATGGCAGGCGGCACAATCCTCGGTAAACTTACTGCCGGGTGCTTTGTGATTTGGATTAGTAGATTGATTATAATTATTTATGTGGCAGCTTGCACACACGTTCGGAGTGCCTGCGTATCCCGTTGTATGACAATCGGCACAAGCCGTTGTGGTGTGAGCCCCGGTTAAGGGGAAGCTTGATTTATTATGATCGAAACTTCCTTCTCTATCGCCTGTCGGGTGACAGGCAAAGCAGGCCATGCTGTTGTATTCGTAACCACTAACATCTCCATGTTGTTCGTCCGTATCACCTTTGTTATGCTCGTGGCAATCAGTACATGTGAACTGAGCATAATTTGACGGATTTGTATGGCAATCGGAACAATTTTCCCATTCTCCTTTGTGTTTTCCCGAATATATTGGAAATGACTGCGCATCATGGTCTAAATATTCCGCTGGTTTCCAACCGGGATTTAGGGAATGACATTTGCTGCAGTCATTCGAAAAATTGAGTGAAGTATGATTGGGATTTTGAGTTGACGTATAATCAGGCTGGTGACAGGAATTACACTCAGCAGGTATAGTTGCATAGGTTCCGGAAGTATGACATTTTTTACAATCAATATTGTTATGCCCTCCCTCAAGCGGAAAGAAATTATGGTTGATGCCTGCTCCTTTCCATTCAAATGAATTAATAGTATGACATTCGATACAGTTTGTCGGATAATCTCCTGCTACATGATCAGGTTCTTTTGCAGTAGTATAATCCTCTTTATGACAATCATAACATTCGACACCTAAAGGATCGAACCGGAGAAGTGAAGCTGATGGGGATGCCGGAGTTGCAGCCGATAAAAGATTTTTATGACAATCCCGGCAATCAGCAACCGTATGAGGGCCAATAAGCGGGAAACGGCTCTGTTGATGAAGTTGGGTTATATTAGTTACCATCCAGGAATTTGGAGTATGACACCTGGCACATTCATTACCAACCGTTTGTTCGTGAATATCTGTATGGCACGAATTGCATTCCGTTTGTGCTTTGGCAAATTCGGGTGAAGTATGGCATTGCTTACAATTCACAGCCTGGTGCTGACCAACAAGAGGGAATTTTGTTCCATTATGATCAAAGGAAACTGTTTTAAAATCAACCTTCCAGCCATCGGTTTTATGGCAATCGTCGCAATTGGCTTTGAAAGTATCACCATGAGGCGATTTCTGGGCCACCAGACTTAATGAAAGTACCAACGACAGGATTATAGATGACAGTCTTCGCATTTCGTTTTATTTGTTTTGTACAATACAAAAGTTACGCCTTGTTCTGTTACTTCTTTGTGGCACTTTATGCAAGCCACATTCACGTGTTTTCCATCCAGCAAAAATCGCGCTTTGCTGTGATCGAATTTTGAAGCGGGTTTAAATGAATCGGAATTATGGCATTTTTTACAATCCGTGACTCCATTGTCTTCAAACTGTTTGAAATGCACATCTGTATGACAATTGGTGCAGTTGGTAGCTAATCCTGAAAATTTTTGATTTGCGTGTCCCGTCTTTTCTTTATTGAAATGACAATCGCGGCAGGTTTGCTTCGTATGAGCACCTTCAAGTTCAAACTGTGTTTTTTTATGGTCAAACTCCACTGCACTCCAGCGGTTCAGATTGTGGCATGATTCACAATTTGCTTCAGGATAATACTTGCTGCTGATAAATGTATTGTGAATGTCGAGGTGGCAATCTTTGCAGTTTTTACCTATTTCTTTAAATTTCCATTTCTCCTCTTTTTTGTGACATGCGAAACATGGAGTTGCAACATGAGCTCCTTTTAATGGGAAAACACCGGCGTTGTGCTGCTCGATGGTATATGAAAATTCAGTAAAACCCTTCTCATTGTGGCAGGCAGAACAATCGGGAGAAACGCCGTTTTTCGCGAATTCTTTGCCATGATAATCAGTGTGACAATCGGTGCAGCGTTTAAAGAATAAAGGTGTTGTTAGTTTTACTTTATGACATTTTTTACAGGCTACATTCACATGTTTGCCTTCCAGTTTAAAATCAGCCTTGCTGTGATCGAAATTCTTCACGCCTCCTACAACAGTAAACGACTCATTATTATGACATTCAGCACAATTCTGCCCAAACTTATTGTCATGAACATCTTTGTGGCAGTTAGTACAGTTGGTGGCTTTTACCCCTTTGAATTCCTGGAATTTCTGTCCATTCCTTACCGAAGTCTTGTGGCATTCGGCGCAGGCAATATCCTGGTGCTTACCTGCCAATTTGAATTTAGACTTGTTATGATCGAATTTTGATGCCGGCTTAAACTTTTCATCCGTGTGGCATTCGGCGCAATTAGTCGAAAGTGTTTTTTGGTGATAATCAGCGTGACAGGCCAGACATTCAGTTTTTAGCCCGAGGTAAGTAAACTTTTTTGCTTTGATTTTTACATCGGAAATAAAAGCAGCCTTGTGACAATCCTCACATTTTTTCCTGCTGTGAGCACCAGTTAACTTGTATCCTGCCAGATCGTGAATAAATTTATCCTTGTCGAATCGTATGATCTGAAAAGTCAGCCCATGGTGATCATTATGGCAGCTGGCGCATTGTTTGCCTTTAACCTGTGGGGATGAGTGGTAGCCTCTTTTTTGATCAATGCGGGTTTTTATTTCGGTATGGCAGGCCAGGCATTTGTCATTCGATACCTTATCGCCCAGCGTATGACATTTTGTGCAGTTCGAAATGCCTTCGAGATGCGAATGCACTTTGGCAAGTTCACCCGGCGATATCTGAGCTTTTGCTGAAAAGCAGAGAAAAGCTGCCAGTGCAAATAAACTTACAATATGTTTAATTCTGAATGTCATGTGCAGTTTTGCCTAAAATATCAATTTCAATGTTTCATTATTGCTTCCCCGAACTTTTTAGTGATATGGATACCAGCCTTTTCCAGGAATTGAATCGGGAGTTCACCGCCGGCAAAAATATAAACCAGGTCATTTTCAATATAAAGTTCCTCCTCTTCCATGCTGGTTGTAAGCACAACTGAATCCTTGTTAATGCGAACCGGATTTGTGTTGAAAAGCACTTTCACCTTGCCCGAAATTATGGCATCTTTTATCTTTTCGCTATTTTTCTGCTTTATTCGGTTAAAAGCTTCACTGCGGTAGGAAAGAGTAACATTATTATGATCAGCCAGCAGCAAAGCGGACTCAATGGCCGAATCACCTCCGCCAACAACCATAATGTTTTTCCCGCTTATATCTTCCGGTTCCAGGAGCCGGTAAGCTACTTTTTCCTGCATTTCTCCTTCAACACCAAGTTTACGCGGTGTACCTCTTCGCCCGATGGCCAGCAAAACGGTTTTTGCTGTAATATGCTGTCCCGTAAGTGTTTCGATATTAAAATGCCCGTTTTCGGCTGTTATCGATTCTACTTTTGTGTTTTCTTGAATACTAATGCCATTCTTTGTAAGTGCTGAATTCCATAAATCAAGTAGTGCCGGTTTACTGGTTTCGAATAATTTCACTTTGCCATACAGAGGGAGATCCATGGCTGAAGTCATTACAATTTTTTGCCTGGGGAAAGTAAAAACAGTTCCTCCCAGGGTATCCTGTTCAAGAGTCAGAAAGTTGAGGTTATGTTTTTTTGCAGTGAGCGAAGCAGAAATTCCTGCAGGACCAGCACCTATAATTACGAGGTCGTAAGTTGCCTGGTGCGCTTTGCGAAGAGTTTTTGCCAGATTTTCGACGGCTTGCCTGCCCTGTTCAACGGCATTTTTTATCAGGCCCATTCCTCCTAACTCACCTGCAATATAAATTCCGTCAACATTGGTTTCGAAGTTCTGATTAATATGAGGCAGTTCAACGCCACGCTTTTCGGTACCTATTACCAGTGTTATAGCTTCTGTTGGACAGGCATGGAAACAAGCCCCATGTCCGATACATTTAGAAGCATTTATCGTTGTTGCTTTACCATCTTTTATACCCAGAATATCCTTTTCCGGACAGGCAGCAATGCATGCACCAGTTCGTATACAACTGCCTTCGTCAATTACCGGGTGCAACGATACAGGCTCGTACATCCCATCCCGTTTTGCAATAACAATTTTTTCCTCCACTTTTTTCGATTCCCGTTTTTGCTTGCGCAAATAAATAAATACAATAACCAGGCAAAACAGAATTACCAGGGAATAAATCACGACTTTTTCCAACAAAATCTCTTCCATAACTAGAATATCCATTTGTAACCAAAAACGATGGTAACCGCAACATGTATTATCATTATTACAAGCATTACCAGTGCAAAAGGAAGATGTGCCACGTGCCAGTATTTAAATAAATTCTGCATTAATACAAGCCGCTCAATCCTCCTGTTGAGTGAAATTTCATTTTCAACAAGGTTCAACACTTCAATCCGTTGCGATTTGGAAAGATTATTTTTTTTCAAAACAGTCTTTACACTACCAAGTGACTTTCTGTCGTCAACATATTTCCTAAAAGTGCGTACAAAGAAATTACTATGATAAAGTTCTGGTTTTACCTTTATTGAATCCGCAATTACATTCCGGCTTCCTTCATCCAATTGAATCGAATGGCTTAATGTGTTACCGATATCACCTTTCATACCTCTAACTTCAGAAAGACTTAATTCGCGTCCTTCGATTGTTCGCGGAATCTGAATATAGATAAACCTTCCGATAATTCCACTCAGGAAAACAGCTACCATGCTCCAGAAACTGATTGCAACTATGCCACCGAATTTAAAGGCGGTATGAAAAAGTACAAGGATAGGACCCAACGTACACAAAAAAATATGAAATTCGAGCCAGTGTTTTAAAAAGCCCAACCGCGAGAATACTCTGTACCTCTTACGGGCCATATACAGGGTTACACCAAGGATCATAAATATGGAGCCAACTATTCCCATTCCGTGACCCCAAAAACCACTTGGTTTAAGGATGGTATGATCCGGATGAAAAAAACGTTCTTCGAGGCTGATTTTATAATATTGGTATCCTTTTAATGTAATTGCAACTAATGCAATTAAAACTATAAGTGATAATCCTGCCAGGTAAATCCTGTGAGCTGTTTTATTCATGTCCTTCTAGCTTTACTATTCAGTTTTACAGCTGAAAATCCGGTAATACAAGAAACCAAAGGTAACGGTTTTGTACGGCCTCGTCCCTGACCTGCTCTAATTTATAAACATTCTAAATTTTATTTTTTACGCTTCGGGCAGCAGGAAAATCATAAATGGAAAGCTTAATTTGTAGTAATCGGTCACTTGCAGGTTTGATCAAAATTTTATCTAATCAACTATTTAACAATCTTTTATATTTTCACAGAATCTTCCGGAAGCAACAAACTTAACCAGGTATCTAATAACGTATATATGTATAGCTATATTGCAATTTCCCGGCTCTGTGAACCACAACTTACGGACTTTGAATAAAGCCGGACGAATAGATCAAACCATATTGTTTTTGTATTTTTGCTGCTGATATGAAGAAATTAAGATATATAGCTGCTGTTTTAGCTGTTATGATCGCTCTGCTGATGAGTGTGGATGAAAGTATTTCTTTGTATGCAAATATTAACACAACACATATCCCTTTTCATACCGGCAATACTGACGGATCGCATCACCATACTATTTCGTTTGGCGATCATTTTTTCCAGAAGAGTTCTATTATATTTTCTGGCTCTGACCTTTCTAACCACCTGCATTTATTTATGAAAGCTCAGCCTGAATTCAGCTATTTCCTCTCTTCCATCTGGCAACCACCCAAACAATCCTGCTAATAAATTCCGTTTTACTCCAGTTGTCTCTTTCCAGCTTTATTTCCCTGGTTATACTGACAATTCTGGTGTAAGCAATAACAAGCAGCACGTTAGAAGTAACATTATTATTACCTTTTTCATGGAAAAAGAGAAAAAGAGAGTAGCCGGAATATCAGTATTTGCGGCCATCTTTTTAACCGGGTTTAAACTCATAGTCGGTTTACTCACCGGAAGTCTCGGTATCTTATCGGAAGCACTACATTCGGCTCTGGACCTTGTTGCTGCTGTAATCACATATTTTACAGTTAGAGTTTCTGACAAGCCGGCTGATAAGCATCATCACTTTGGTCATGGAAAAACCGAAAATTTCTCAGCTCTTCTTGAAACAATATTGCTTATCATTACCTGTGTATGGATCGTATACGAAGCTGTAAACCGTTTGTTAACAGGCAATACCCACATTGAAGTAACAATCTGGAGTTATATTGTAGTCATATCTTCAATCATTGTTGATGTGTCACGTTCGAGAGCTTTATATAAAGTAGCGCGAAAGTACAATAGCCAGGCACTGGAGGCTGATGCGCTTCATTTTTCCACTGATATATGGAGTTCAGTAGTTGTTCTGATCGGATTGATTTGTGCGAATTTCGGCCTTTTTGCAGCCGATTCGGTTGCCGCTCTTGGAGTAGCATTAATCGTTCTCACAGTATCATACAGGCTTGGTAAAAAAGCGATAGATGTACTTCTCGACCGCAGCCCGCT
>Ga0105047_10020193_pt1 | contig 10248 bp, 8 predicted proteins | sample MAT04_FD_78384 | JGI IMG/M metagenome (GOLD analysis project Ga0105047, IMG submission 78384) | Freshwater microbial communities from Lake Fryxell liftoff mats and glacier meltwater in Antarctica - MAT-04 (megahit assembly) | ecosystem: Environmental > Aquatic > Freshwater > Ice > Liftoff... | reverse complement strand
GCTCTGGACTTACAACAACGACCGCCCGAACATGGGCATCGGCGGGATCACTCCCGCCCAGAAACTGAAAATGGCCGCGTAAGTTCTACGAATGCATCCCGTTAAGAATGGGGGGATTACCATTGCGTGTCTTCATACTAGTGCAGGAATTTATAGGCCTTGCCAGGTTGAGGTGGGCTCTTATCGTCCGCCGCCAGAGTTTCAAGTACCGGGGTTGATGGAAAATTTCATCAATCGCGTAAACAGGGCCTGGGAAACAGCCGATCCCGTGAACCTTGCGGCGTCGATTCTGTGGCGTTTGAATCACATTCATCCGTTCATAAACGGGAATGGTCGCACCGCGCGTGCTGCTGCATACTTTGCCCTGTGTGTGAAACTGGGTGGATGGCTGCCTGGTACACCGAACCTTCCTGCTCGCCTGAAGAATCGTGACTCCGAATACCTCGCGGCCATCAAGGCAGCGGTCGCGAGCTTCGATGCGGGAACTTTAGACCTGTCAGAGTTGCATTCCTTGATAGCGCGTCTTCTTCAGGAGTAAATTTCTACTCCGTAGGTATCTGCTTTACTGGACATCTTGTCCTTTACCAATCTTGTCTTGCACTCGACGGACTACCAGCAAGAATCTCACGACCACAGGCAAGTCTCTTTTGGCCTTCCGCCTACGGGTCGCAAGCCCCGTTCAGTGGACAGGCACCTGATCCGCCCGAAGAACCGCTAACTTTTCGCCACTATTGCCACAGAAATGCCTTGATTTCCCAAGCGATTCGCGTCTAAGTTGCATTCGGGGTGTGTCAATTCTGTCTGGATCGGATGATGACATGCGCCCATTGGTATTGAGCCTGACGCTCAACGAATACGAAACGGTCTTTGGCCGGATGATGCAAACCCACCACCGCTATGCCGACCGGCATGATGCGGATTATCAGGTGGTCGGGACCAATGAATGGACCGACCTTGGGCGCGAATGCACGTGGATCAAGATCGTGCTGATCCTTGCCGCACTTGAGGATGGCCGTCCCTGGGTCATGTTTGTCGACAATGACACGGTCATCCGGCGGTCCTGCCCGGATTTCCGGTCGGTTGCAGAGCCCGGAAAGCACGTCTACATGGCCCGCGGCTTTTCGGGCCGCTACAACTCGGGCGTGATGATCGTGCGCAACCATCCGTCCTCGATCGCCTTCTTTCGCGACGTGCTGACGAAGATGCGCCGCGATCTGCCGCAAAAGGACGATGTCGGCTGGGGCGAAAATGGTGCCGTCATCAACACCGCGCATGATTATCCCGAGGTGGCAGAGATCTCGCGCCGCTGGAACAACAACCGCAGCTTATGGATATTCGACCATATCCGGCACTACAGTGCGGGTCCCCTGCGTCGGCGCTACTGGTTCAAATCGGAGGAGCGGCGACGGCTGCAGATCATCCTTGAAAAGACAGTCAGCAACATCTGCGACAGTCGCGAAGCGCAGATCAAGGCACTGGATGAGCTGTATCTGCGCCTCTGTCCGCCGGGATCCGCGGTCGGGTATTACGGGGCGCAGAAGTACTTCGGTCAATTCTTCGGGAATGGCGCGCATTCATTCGCGTATGATCAGGACCGAATTGGGCCGACAGCCGCGCCTCAAGGGCATGCCGACAATGGACGTGTCTTGCCCCCCGCAAGCCAGCGTCCGATGCAGGGTGCGCCCGAAAAGGTTGGTCAGGCTGCAGACTGACAGACGGGTTGGGGCAGGTGGGGCCACTAACACGGGCAAAAACGGTCAAGAGCAGCGCACCATGCAAGGCGTGGCAATTCCTGTCTGCCCCCGCCCTTCGCCGTAACGCCTTCAGCGTTCAACGCAGGCAGTGGCTCCTGTTACTGAGAGAGCTCGATCCGGCTGTCGTCCGCATCAGCCCGGCGCAACGAAACCTGCAGGACCGAGAGGAACCGCCGAAAGAAAGCGGCGTCCGATGACCCGGGATCGCTGCCGGCGTCGGCAAAGTCGCGCGCCAACATCCGGCAAATCTGCAAGTGCTGCGGGTCGATCCAACCGCGCGCGAGCGGACCTGCTTCCCGCAGGATGTAGGCATCCGCGACCATATCGGTCACACGATAGGCACGATGAGTCGCAGCGGCAGCGTCCGAGGGGACGGGGCCGCCCATCAGGGTGACAAGATCGCTGACCGTCATGTGCAGGATCCGCTCGGCCAGATGCGGCGGCCAGTCTGCAGGCAGGCGTCGGGTCCGAAGTCTGGCGCGGAATTGTGCGGCGAGGAAGGCACCGAAGGGGAGAGCCGCGCCCCGGCGCCCCTCGACGGCATAAAGGGCTGTGAGGCATGGATCCGGGGGCAGATCGTCCAGCGTCACGGTTTCAACTGCAAGCCGTTGCCGATTGGCGTGGACGATCTTGAACGCCGCAGGAAAGGCTGACAACGACGGCAGGACCAGATCAATCAGCGTTCCGTCCGGGCCTGCCATCCGCGTCGTCGCGTTGATGTGCAGATGCCCGGCCGCATGCCAGCGCAGCCCGGCGGCAACAAGCGCACGGCCGACCTGTGGTACGGGTGTGCGCCGGACAAAGCTGGTGGCCCCGAACATTGCACGCTCGGACATTGTGTCATCCTGAAACGGGTCCAGCACGGGATAATGCGATACGGTAAGCAGGGCCTTGCCCTGTGCCGCCGCCCGCGCGGTCACGCTCGCAATCCAGAGCAAAAGAAACGGCTTCACGCGCAAAACCGCCGACCAGCCCGCATCGGACGGATCATGGAAAGCCTTCTTGCGGGACGGATCCTTGTGGCCGGGGCGGGGTTCAAACACATTCGCGTCGATCAGCAGCAGCCATAGCCCGGGCTCGGGTTCCACCAGATAAGAGGCATCCATCAGGCGGTGCGACACCGAGCCATCCGGGGCCGTCGCTGCATAGACCCTTGCATCCGGCGCATCTGCCTGACCGAAAGGCGTCTCCCAATGCAGATATGCCGGTTGGCGGAACAGACCGAAGGCGGCCATCGGCAGCAAGGCCGCAGGCTGGCCCTCACAGCGCATGGCGTGTGTCACGATCCCATTGCCCGCCTGATCGGGGTCGCTGGTGACAAGGCCGGTCTCATTCGGAGCCGTGACAAACCGGGTCGAGACATGCTTGCCATGGCTGCCAAAAGAATCGTGATTGCCGGGGATGGCATAGAACCGAAGGTCAAAACGATCGTGGTAGTGCTGCAGCAGGGTTGCCAGTCGGCGCGTGTTTTCTGCCTGCCCGTCGTCGGTGTAATCTCCTGCCAGAACCACGTGGGTGATCCCTGCGGCGACGATGCGGTCCAGCGCCCCGACCAAGGCGGCCGCACTCTCGTTGATGGCGCGGGGTCCCGCTGCAGTGTCCTTCCACGACCGCAAGGCTAGCAGACTGCCGCCCAACGTGATTCCGGCCCCACCGAAATCGCCTTCAGGATCATGGAAATGCGCATCGGCGATGATGGCGACGCGGAAGGTGGCGGGATCTGTCAGCAAGCGGGAGCACTGCAGGGGGGAAGGCCGAACCGGGGGCATCCCGCGCGCCGGGCACCCAGCCCGGCCAAATTTCTCGGGCCCGTCCCCCGGGGTGGCGCGGTCCGCGCGCTATGGTTCAGGATGTCCCGCCAGAGGAAAGGATTTTGGAGTGGGGTGCAAGGTCGGCTCATCACAGGCCCCTCTCCGCTCAGGCCTTGAAGATATGCGGCGACTTGATGCCGCTTCGGCCAAAGACATTGCGGGTATCAATGATCAGCGGCGACCAGCGCGCGAGGGATGCATAATCAATACCGTCATGATCGGTCGAGACGAGCACGGCGTCAAAGCCCCGGACGCTCGCCTCGTCAATTGCTATAGACCGCCGCCCCATCAGAACGCCGTAAGCGCGCGTCTTTGGAATCTCGCCAATGTGGGGGTCGTGAAAGGCCGCCTCTGCCCCGCGTTCTTCGATCAGCTCGATCAGCTTCAGGGACGGGCTTTCGCGGATGTCGGGGACGTTCTTCTTGTAGGCAAGGCCGATCACCAGCACCCGCGAGCGGCTGAGCGCACGGCCGGAGTGCTGGTCCAGCGCCTCGGCCAGGCGGGAAACCACCCGGCGGGGCATGTCGGAATTGATCTCGCCCGCCAGTTCTATGAACCGGGTGGTCAGGTCGTATTCGCGCGACTTCCAGGCCAGGTAGAACGGATCAATCGGGATGCAATGGCCGCCAAGGCCGGGGCCGGGATAGAAGGGCATGTACCCGAAGGGCTTGGTCTTGGCAGCGTCGATCACTTCCCAGATGTCCACACCCATCGCCTCGTAGATAACCTTCAGCTCGTTCACGAGGGCGATGTTCACAGCGCGGAAAATATTCTCCGTCAGCTTGACCGCCTCGGCAGTGGATGTTGTGGACACCGGAACCGTGGTCTTCACCACAGCGCCGTAAAAAGCCTGCATCAGGGCGCCTGCCTCGGGGCCTTCGCCGGCAATGACCTTGGGAATCGTCGAGGTGTTGTAGGCACGGTTGCCCGGGTCTTCGCGTTCCGGAGAGAAGCCGAGGAAGAAGTCGCGCCCGGACAGAAGCCCGGTTTTCTCCAGCACCTGCTTCATCGGGCCATCGGTGGTGCCAGGGTATGTCGTCGATTCCAGCACGATCAACTGACCGGAGCGAAGCGACTTTGCGATGTCCTTGCAGGTGCGCAGAACAAAGGAAAGATCGGGTTCACGGTGGCGGGTCAGCGGCGTTGGAACACAGATCACGATGACGTCGCAAGTGCCAAGCTGCGCAAACTCGCTCGTCGCGGTGAATCGGCCTTCCGCAACTTCCTGCGCAAGAACCGCATCAGAGACCGCCTCGATATAGCTCTTGCGCGCAGCGACCGCGGTGATCTTGCCGTGATCCGTGTCAAACCCCGTCACCGAAAAGCCGGCCTGCGCGATGGCCATCGCGAGCGGCAGCCCGACATAGCCCAAGCCAATCACGCCGACACGGGCCTTGCGGGTTTCAATCAAGGAAAGCGGGGTCAAGATCACACCAAATCTGTGGGCAAGATTCTAGGGATGCGGCAGTTTCCGGGGCCTGTCAAGCGCGGCAGGGTCGCGTTTTCCTTGTCGCGCTTGACCCGCTTTGCGCCTAGTCTTGTGCCGTACTGCCAGAACCCGGGACGCCGCCGCCCCATGCCCCATGCCCCCCGCCGCCTGCGGATCGCGTTTTATGCCCCGCTGAAAGCGCCAGATCATCCGGTGCCTTCTGGTGACAGGCTGATGGCCCGCATGCTGATCCGGTGCCTCGAACTGGCCGGGCACAGGGTGACGGTGGCTTCAGAGTTGCGAGCCTACCTCGGGCGGCCGGAAGATGTCGCCGGGTGGAGCGCGTTGCAAGCGGCAGCTGGGGCGGAAGTCGAGCGCATCGCCGAAATCTGGGCAGGAGGCGCGCCGGATCTGTGGTTTTGCTATCACCCGTATTACAAGGCGCCAGACCTTATCGGCCCGGTTCTGGCCGCGCGATACAGGCTTGCCTATGTGACCTGCGAGGCATCCTATTCGGCCCGCCGCAACATCGGAATCTGGGCCGAGATCCAGGCGCGGATGCTGGACATGGTCAAGGGCGCGGCGCTGAATCTGTGCCTTACCGAACGCGACCGGCAAGGCTTGCTGGCGGCAGCGCCCGATGCGGCACTCGCCCGCTTTACGCCCTTCGTTGACGTGCTGCCCTTTGCAGCCGAGCCGGGTCCCGAGCGCGGGCACCTCTTGACGGTTGCGATGATGCGCACGGGGGACAAGTACGAAAGCTATGTACGGCTGGCGGCAGCCCTTGCCCTGCTGCCCCGCGACCTTGTCTGGCGGCTTTCGGTGGCGGGTGACGGACCGCTGCGGGCCGAGGTGCAGGCCCTGTTTGCGGGATTTCCGGCACACCGCATCGACTGGCTGGGGCAAATGACACATGACGACCTTGCCCGCCTGATGGCGAGGGCGTCTGTCTACGTCTGGCCGGGATGCGGTGAGGCCTACGGTCTGGCCTACCTTGAAGCGCAAGCAGCAGGCTTGCCGGTTGTGGCGCAGGCCGTGGCCGGTGTGCCCGAGGTGGTGGCAGACGGGATCACAGGCTTTCTGACGCCGTCGGGGGACGACGCAGCCCTGGCCGCGGCAGTCGCGAAACTGCTTGTGGATGCGCCGCTGCGCCACCGCATGGCACAGGCGGCGCGATTGCGCGTGCAGGACAGCCACGCGATTGCCGGGGCGGCCTTGCGGCTGGACCAGCTCTTGCAAGAGGCCCTTCGCCGATGAGCGATGCATTTTTGCGCGCTCTCGATCTGTGTGCCACGAGGGGGCGGCCCGCCCGGCTGTGGCTGCGCGACGATGATGCCGTGGATCCCGGCCCGGCCCTGGACACCTTGCTGCAGATGACCGGCACGGCAGAAGTGCCGGTCACGCTCGCCGTCATTCCCGCCCATTCCGGACCGTCCCTGGCCAGCAGTCTGTCCCAGGAACCCCATGTCACCGTTGCAGTCCACGGCTGGGCGCATGCAAACCACGCCGGGCCGACTGAAAAGTCGCAAGAGCTTGGCTTGCATCGCCCCGTTTTCGTGACCCTGGCCGAACTTGCACGCGGGTTAGCCCGTCTGCGGGCCCTGCATGGTGCGCAATTTGTGCCGGTGCTGGTGCCGCCATGGAACCGGATCGCCCAGCCAGTTGCAGAGGGTCTGCCGGGCCTTGGCTTTCAGGCCCTTTCGGTGTTCGGGCCCGAGAAGCCTGCGCCGCTTCAGGTGGTAAACACGCATGTTGATCTGATCGACTGGCGCGGAACGCGTGGCGGGCGACCGGCGGCGGTCTTGCTGGATGAACTCGCCCTTGCCCTTGATCGGGGGGCGCCTGTGGGGGTTCTGACCCATCACCTCGTCCATGACGCCGACGCGTGGGATTTTCTGGCACAGCTGTTCGAGATGACGTCCGGGCATCCTGGCTGCCGCTGGACCTCGCTGGCAGACCTTATCCGGCTACCATGACTTCCAGGCGATCAGAAGGCCTGAATCTTCGGTCCTGGCCTTGTCCCGCAGGGCCTGCACCTCGGCAAGGGCTGCAAGGCGCGGAAGGCTGCCAGTGCACAAGGACGGCGCAGCAAGGCTGACTGCCCCGCCGCGCGCGAGGAGCGTGAAGATCAGCGGCCCGGTCGCCCACCACGCGGGCGCGCCGGGCAATGCGGCCAGCGCAGACGGCAGCGCGTCATTCAACCGGTGCAGGACCGGGTGATCCGCCGGAGTCGCGATGAACGAGTTTGCAAGGAGAAGCCCGCCGACCCCGGTCTTTCGCGGTGTTTCTTCTGCCAGTGCAGTCAGCCCGGTCAGGGGCAAAAGGTCATGAAAGCCGATGTCATTGCGGGCCGGGACCCAGTCGCAGTCAAGGTAGATGCCGCCCTCAGCCGCGAGGATGGCATAGCGCGCCACATCGACAGCCCCCGGATAGTCCCCCCGCGCCAGCATGTCGGAAAAGACCGGGTTCCGGCTTAACCCCAGTGCAGCCAGATCTGCCTCGCGCCACAGCCGGTATGCGTACCCCTGCGCGGTGGCATGGTTTTGCCAGTCCGCGACCGCCGCGGGCAAAGGCAGCGTGCCGATCCAGATCTGATGGATCACGCGCGGCACCCGTCGATGGTTCGCGGCATTGATGTAGCGCTGCTCGGTCAGGCTGAACCTTGCAAGCGGGGCCAGCGTTTCCGGGTCGGGGACAAGGTGGAACTGATAGCCCGCCTTGCGCAGATCATCCCCTTCGGCCTTGGCGAGGTGCAGATAGGCAGCATGCAGGCGTCGCGGCAAGCCCAGTGCGGTCTGCGGGGCAAGCGCACGAACCTCGGCGATCTGGCCAAGCTGATCCAGCAGCGCCGCAGCGCCGGTTCTGTCGCCCGCGGCAATCAGTGCGCGGGCAGTTGCTATTCCGGCGTTGAGGCGCTCTTTCGCGGTCATGTCATTGCGGCCATTGCAGGACGATCGGATCACCCGTCGCAAGTTTGGCGCGTCGGGCCTGCGTGGGCCCGAAGGGAGCGGACAGATCGGGCCTCATGGCGCGCGACTTCGCAAGGCCGCCACGGCATCCGCCAGGACCTGCGCGCTCCGCGCCGCGCCATCAACGGCGATCGGCAAGGCGCCTTGCGTGGGCGACCAGTCAAGTGCTTTGCGAATGGCCTGCGCAAGATTGGTGCTGGTCAGGCCCTCTCCTTGCAGCACGGACACCCGCCCCGCCCGTGCCAGAAGTGCCGCGCGGTCGGCCTGCTCGGTCTCCCCCTGACCCGTGTAGGGCACAAGGAGCGCGCGGCAGCCCGCCTGCAGGACTTCGCCGACTGTGTTGTAGCCTGCCTGCGACACCGACAGCCGTGCCCCGGCCATCAGGCTGGCAAGGTCGCTGCGGAACCGCACGAGGGTGATGTTTGCCGGGGCCTTCGCGGTCAGCTTGTCGAATTCGACCTGCGGCAGGTTCGGGCCGGTTACGACACACCAGGGCGCGAGGTCCGGCATTTCGGCTGCGGCGTCGACAGCCGCATGCACCAGCTCCTTGCCCACGGCACCGCCCCCCGCGGAGACGAGGATTTCGAACCGATCGGCCGGCGGGGGCGGCGGGGGCGGGCAGACCAGACCGGTATAGACCACCTTGTCGAGAATCTGATCTGCCAGCGGAAAGCTGTCGCCCAGAGCGGCGAAGCCCGGGTCGCCGTGCACCAGGACCAGATCGAAATACTTGCGCACCTGATCGACCGTCTCCTGATCGCGGTCCAGCCGTCCGCGCTTTTGCAAGATATCGCGCAGCGACGACACAAGGAGGGGCCTTGGCCGGGCAGCCGCAACCGCATCAAGCAGCGGCAACAGCTCGAACCGCACCTGTCTGCGACCGAAAGGGAAAGCCTCGATCATCACGATATCAGGCTTCATGCGGGCAAAGGCGTCCAGAAGCAGGGCCGCGCGTGCCGCAAGATAGTCCGCGTCGGCGTGTTGCCCTTCGGCATTGATCAATCCCTTGAACGCCCCGTCGCGCACCGAGACCGGGGGCAGGATCAGGTTAGGTATGTCGGGCCCGGGAAAGCCGGGAACGGGCAGCCCGCCGGTGACCAGCGTAACCTGCATGCCGCTGGCAATCAGGGCGCGCGCGATGCGGCTCGCCCGGGCCAGATGGCCAATGCCCAACAGGTGCTGCACATAAAAAAGTACGGTTGGCCCGCTCATGCCCTTACTCCTTCCGCCGCAAACAAGGCGACAAGTTGCGCCACACTCGTATGGTAATCCAGCGTGGCGCGAACCTGCAGCGCCGCCGCCTGTCCGAACCGCTGCCGCATCCCGGACTCTGTTATCGCCTCGGCCAAAGCCGCCGCAAGCAGGCCAGGCTCCTCGGGCGGCACCAGCCAGCCGTTCTGCCCGTCGGTGAACAGCTCGGGGATGGCCGAGATGTTGGTGGCCACGCAGGCCAGCCCCTGACTTGCAGCCTCGACCAGCACATTGGGCAGCCCGTCACGGTCGCCGTCCGCGGTGATCCGGCAGGCCAGCGCGAACAGATCGGAAGAACGATAGGCCTGCAGCACCTGTGCCTGATTGACGGCACCGTGCCAGGTTATGCGCTCGGCTATGCCCACATCTGCAGCCAGTGTGCGCAGCATTGCACGCTCGCCACCGTTGCCCATATGGTCAAACCGCCAGTGCAGATCGGCAGGCAGCAGCGCCAGCGCCCGAAATAGCACATCATAGCCCTTTTTCGGCACCGCGCGACCGACGCTGACAATCCGCACCGGGTCCTGCGAACGTGATCCGTCCCGGGCGCCCCGGTCGCCATCGAAGCGAGGGAAGCGGTCAAGGTTCAAGCCATGGTAGCTGAGGTACACGCGCGAAGGGTCTCGGGCCAGCGCCTGCAGATGTGCGTGCCCGGTGGCAGTGCATGTCACCGCCCATCGGGCGCGGTCAAGCTTGCCCGAAAGCTCCCAGTCGGGAGAGGTCCAGATATCCTTGGCATGGGCCGACACGGTCCAGCCGATGCCGCGGATCTGCGCGGCATAATCGGCAACCGAGGCTGGCGTGTGGATGAAATGGGCGTGCAGCCAGCAGCCACCGTCCGGCCATTCTGCAACCAGCACCGCCGCCTGACCAAACCGCCGCACGCGGTTGGGTGTGATGTCCCGGCGCAAGTCACGCAGAAAGGCCCGAAACGCAGCCCAGAAGCCTGGATGACGGGTCGCCGCCCATATCCCGCGCAGAACACGCAACGGCTCCTGATAGAGGTACTCTGGCAGGTAGAGAACCGGCGCCTG
>Ga0105047_10020192_pt1 | contig 10248 bp, 6 predicted proteins | sample MAT04_FD_78384 | JGI IMG/M metagenome (GOLD analysis project Ga0105047, IMG submission 78384) | Freshwater microbial communities from Lake Fryxell liftoff mats and glacier meltwater in Antarctica - MAT-04 (megahit assembly) | ecosystem: Environmental > Aquatic > Freshwater > Ice > Liftoff... | reverse complement strand
GGGTACTTCGTCGGAGCCTGTGACCAGGGGTTGGGCGTCAACTGCTTCATGCCTAGGCTGATGCGTTCGCGGTTCGGATCGAACTCGAGCACCTTGACTTCAACGGTCTGATCGACCTTGAGCAACTCCGACGGATGCTGGATGCGGCCCCAGGACATGTCGGTGATGTGCAGCAGGCCGTCGATGCCGCCGAGGTCGATAAACGCGCCGAACTCGGTGATGTTCTTGACGACGCCGCGACGGACTTCGCCGCGCTGGATCGTGCTGAGCAGATCCTTCTTCATCTTGTCGCGTTCTTCTTCGAGCATCTTTCTGCGCGAGAGGACGATGTTGCGGCGTTCTTCGTCGATCTTGATGATCTTGCATTCCAGCTCGCGGCCAATCCAGTCGCCCGGATCGCCCACGCGGCGCACGTCGATCTGGCTGGCTGGCAGGAAGACATGCACGCCGATGTCGACGAGCAGACCGCCCTTGATCTTGCGCACCGCTTTGCCTTTGACCACGTCGCCGACCTTGTACGCTTCCATCACGCGTTCCCAACCGCGGATGCGATCTGCCTTCTTCTTGCTCAGTACCACGAGTCCCGAAGAGTCTTCGATCTGGTCGAGATACACTTCGAGCTCAATGCCAATCTCGACGTCATCGAGCGAATCGAATTCGGCCTTGGGGATGAAACCTTCGGACTTGTAGCCGATGTCGACGACAACGTCGTCTCCGGCGATGCGAACGACGCGGCCCTTGAGGATTGCGCCCTGCGTGAAGTTGGCAACGGTGTCGATCGCCGCAGAATTCATCGCGTCGATGGCGCCAGCGTCGGCCATGCACTGCTCAACTTCGGCATCGAGCTCATTCGAGCCGATCCCGATATCCAATGTGCTAAACCGTTTGACCATGCTGAATTAAAACCTTTCCCTGCAACCCGTTCGGCGACGTCAAAAGCTGTACAAAAGTGCACTAGGTGCGCTTTTCAGAGCCTTTTATCAAAAATGCACATGTGTCCAAATGATTAGAACCACAGAACACTTTGAAAAAAGGATGACAGGATCAGACGAAAAACCGGCGGGATGCCTCTTAAAATGCTTAGACTTAACGAAGCCCAAGACCACCCATGAAAAACATGCGCCCGCCCGCCGCGCCACACAGAGCAGCACGGAACACAGACGAATACGCCCAAGACAACAAAGCTTAGCGGGAGTAATTTGAGATGCCAGCTATAATCCAAAGAGTACATCTGAAAAACGCGTCCATGTTAACTCTTTTTGCGCATTACCCACGTCGTCATGCAACGCAGGTTCTGCACGTTCACAGTTTTAATCGGCTCGAGTTGCTCCGCGGTCAGGCGATGCATCCAGTTCAAGAGAATCTCTTCATTAACCAGATAGCGTTCGCTGCCATCTGGCAGATGAAACCAGCGGCCTTGAATCGGCCGCACACGCGTTTCGATTCCGATATCCGAAGCCAGGCGAATGAAAAGAATGCCGCCAACTTTCAGGACGCGCCACATTTCCAGCAGCATGCGTTCAAAGTGCGCGTCGTCTTTTGAAAAATGGAGCAGCGCGTTGCAGATGATAAAATCGAAATCGCCATCGGCGAACGACATGCGGCCCACGTCTTCAACACAGAAATTCTCCGGCGGACAGTTCGACGATAGCTCTCGTGCAGCCAAGCGCAGATGATCGATGGCTGACGCCGAGCCATCCACGCCGCAGACATGAAAGCCGCCATTAAGGAAATAGCGCAAATTTCGCCCGTGCCCACAACCCGCATCCAGTATCCGCATTCCGGCCTGGATTCGGCCTTTTAATAACTGGTCGAAAAGATAGATATCGATCTCGCCGAAAACGTCGCGAGAATTGATGGGTTTATTCATTAGCGCTTCCACATGGAACTGTAAAAGTTCTCGCGATTATCCATGCGCTCTTCCCGCGGACGCGCAATAGTCTCAACGGCGAAAACTCTGCGGCATGCCAGCAGGAGAAATTGATGAGAATGGCGCCGTCGGTTCTTGTTCAATCCACCCATCATACGGTGAGCGGACGGTCTATCAAGGCAAGGATCGGCCACGTCCGGTGTTTAGAGCCCTGATTACCGGAGGATTTCACCCTTCGTAACATCGCCGGAAATATCCAGCATTTGAACCTGATTGATCGTCTTAAAGTTTGCATGATCAGGAAATTCCCATTCGATCTTCCCCTCGGAGGAGACGGATGCAGACTTTGCCGCCGTTGTAATCGCAACAAAGAGGAAGCGTCTCGGCGTCTCCGCAGTCTCTCCGGGAACGCCTGTAAATATCGCCAGAAGCAGGAGGACTAATGAAGTCAGTTTCAAACGCATGGTCATTTCCTGTGCCGGGTTACTTCTTAGTCGGTTCTGAATGCGTTTCGTCCGTCAGCGCAAAGCCTGACAGATACGCGCCGTGCGCCTTTTCGAAAAATAGAGTAGCGCAGTCGCCGCCGCTGCTCCGTGTATTGCATACTCCAGCTTTCTGAAGTACTCTACTTTTTGTCGTCCTTGCACCGGCATGAGGAAAACTGTAAATGCAAAGCAATGCTTCGGATGTTCGCAACGGCATCATCATTGTCGACCACGGCTCGCGGCGCGAGGAGAGCAATCACATGCTCGAGCTTGCCGCCAAAATGTTTGGAGAACGCTTCGGCGCGAACTATCCGATCGTCGAGCCGGCGCACATGGAAATTGCGGAGCCATCCATTTCGTCGGCGTATAAAAAGTGCGTTGAACGCGGCGCTCAGCGCGTCGTCGTCTGCCCCTTCTTTCTCGGACCGGGCAAGCACTGGAATCAGGACATCCCGCGGTTGACCGCCGAAGCGGCGGCGCTCTTTCCGGGCACCCGCTTCCACGTCACTCCGACGCTGGGCATCGACGATTTGATTCTGGAACTGCTCGAGAAACGCGTACGCTCGTGCGCCGATCACGAATTTCTATGCGACGATTGCAAAGGCACGAACCGTTCCGGCGAAGTTTGAACTGCCAAGCATAGACGGCTCCGGGCCCCGACGCCGGACCTTCGAAAGTCTTCTTCATACTAGTGCTTCGTCACGTTTGAAATGAAGGGCTGTTTTCACCCATCAACACAATCGTGACGAACCACTAGCGATGAAGGCGATCAACGCGACGAGGAGGAACGACGACGACTTTCCGACGACATAGAGTATTGGCCCGCGTTATCCTTTGGCGTTGAGCACCCGCTGATAGAGCGCTTCGTACTGCGGCACGATGCGGCTGATGTTGAATTGGTCGACGGCTTTTTTGCGCGCGGCGGCGCTCATTGTTGCGCGGCGGGCATCGTTCGAGAGCAGATCGGTGGCGCGCTCGGCCATGCAGGCGGTGTCGCCGACGCTGCACAGCCAGCCGTCGACTCCGGCTGTCACGACTTCGCTAAGTCCGCCGGCGTCGGTAGCAATGACGGGCAGTCCGCAGCTCATCGCTTCCAGCGCCGAAAGACCGAAGCTCTCGTACGATGACGGCAGAATAAACAGATCGGCGCAGGCGAGAATATCTTCGACCGATTGCTGCTTGCCCATAAAGATCACATCCTTTTGAACGCCCAGCTTACGCGCAAGCGCGCGCGCGCCGGCCAGTTCGGGCCCCTCGCCCACCATCAGCAGGCGCGTCTTCACATTCTTGCGCAGCAGCGCGAAGGTCTTGATCACGTCCGGAATATTTTTGACCGGCCTGAAGTTCGACACGTGAATCAGCAATTTTTCGCCATCGGGCGCGAGCACTTTCCGGTTGCACGGTCCGCCGCCTTCGGTGTACGGCTTGAAGCGGTCCGGATCGATGAAATTGTGGATGACGTCGATGGGGCATTCCACATTGAAGGTCTTGCGCGTCTCATTTTTCAGATACTGCGAGACCGCGGTGACGCCATCGCTGCGCAGGATTCCATGGCGCGTCATCTTGAAAAATTCGGGCTCGCTGCCGACCAGCGTGATATCCGTTCCGTGCAGCGTCGTCACGACTTTTAAATTCTGCATGCCGTCGGAGACCATCACTTCGCGCGCCAGGTGAGCGCAGATCGCCCAGGGGATGGCGTAGTGAACGTGAATCACATCAAGGCGGTGCGTCTCGGCGATCTCGATCATTTTGCAGGCGGCCGAGAGCGTGAAGGGCGGATACTTGAAGAGCGGGTAGCTGCTGACTTCGATCTCGTGGTAGTAGATGCGTTCGGTGTAGCCTTCAAGCCGGAACGGCAGCGCGTAGCTCATGACATGAACTTCGTGGCCCACTTTAGCCAGCTCAATTCCCAACTCGCTGGCCACGACGCCCGAACCGCCGTATGTCGGATAACATGCAATGCCAATGCGCATTTGAACAACCCTCCCTCGTCCGACTTTGCAGCATACCTTCTCCGTCCGTCAGTTAAAATCAAGACTGAGTCGTAAGGTGACGGGTGACGGCTGACGGCTGACGGGGGAACCGCCTCGTGTGGCCAGCCTCAGACGTTGAGAAAGTATCGTTTCGAGATTTATCGTCCCGAGCGCAACCGGTCGATCTCGGTCTTGCAGAATTCGTAAAGCGTGCGCTCGGAGTCGTTCTCGGGCGAGTAATCCTTGACGAATTCGCGCAGCGTGCCCAGGCCCTTCATCTTCGAGAACTGGCGCATGCCCTGGCAGAGCCCGATGTATCCGGCGGATTCGAAATCTTTATTGCCGGGCGCTAGTTTTAGAATGGCTCGAAAATCACCTTCGGCGAATTCATAATACTTGCTGGCCTGATCCGACTGCTTGCGCAGTTCATCGTTTTCATATTTCCATTTTTTCAAATGATTTGAGTCCGGATTGAACGTGCGGATGCCTTTGTTGTTGGCCCATGAATTATTGAACGCGGTCGTGTAGTCCTGCGTGTTCTGATCCATTTTGGGTTTCAGTTCGTCTTTCATCTGCTGTGCGTGTTTGAAGTACGCGTTGGCCAGGCGGCGATGTGCGATTGCGGTTTCTTTCGTCTGCAAAGAACTCTTATAAAGCGCGAAGGACGTTTCGTATTTTCCAGCAGCGACTTGTTTGTCGGCCTCTTTGACCAGCACGAACTCCGGCGTATCGGCGAGCTGCTCTTCCACGGGAGCCGCGACATTCTGCGTGACGGCAAAGCGCGCCTGCGCCATCCGCGCGTGTTCGAGCGCCTTAATGGCGGAGTCGGTGCCGGGATGCAAATTGGCCATCTGGAACCAGCGCAGCGCGATGGCGTACTGATCTGTGGAGTGAGAGCCCGCGAAAGTTTCTGCTTCATTGTAAGCCTTCGACGCTTCGCGCGATGCGACCTGTTCGGCGGTCTCTCCCTGCTTGGGCTTAACCGCCGGAGCCGCCGTCGTCGTCATGGGCCGCTGAGGCGCCGCGGTGCCACCGCCCTGTTCCTTGCGGAGTTTGTCGAGCGCGTTGAGCACATTGATGTCCGAAAACTTTCGCGCCCAGAAGAGTGACGCGTTGCACTCCTGCGCCAGCCCGCTGTCTGTATCCTTCGCCTTCTCGAGAATAGCGACGGCTTTCTCCAGCTTCAAAATGCAGGTTGCATACTCATCGGGTGTAGCCTTCTTCGCGGTGTTGGCCTTGAGAATCGAAAGCGCATCATCTTTTAGTTGTTGCGCATCCCCTTGGGGGTCGGCGAGCACGCTTGCGCTGAGCAGCAACAGAATAAAAAGTATAAATGGTGCCACTGGTACGCGACCGAGGGCCGTATCGAGAGAGCTTACCAGTGAGGCCTCGGAATAATGCGCGGGTTTTTCTTTGCGCTCGATTCGGCGTTGATCTTTTGAAGGTGCATCATCCCCTCCGAGACCGCACTGGACCCTTTCGTAAAGGTGGCGCGATACGGCCGCGGCTGAGCCAGTGGCGCCAACGTCTCGTACACGCTCTAAGACAATCCTATACATTCGCATTCCTCAATGTTGCCTATGTAATGAGACGTATTAGCGTCCGGCAAATTGCCTGTTAATTCTTATTTTCCCTTGATCAGACGCTCAAGTTCGCTTTTGCAGAATTCATATAGGGATCGCTCCAGATCGTTCGCGGGTTTGTAATCCGACAGGAATTGAACCAGTTGCTGGCGGGCGCGGATGCGAATGCTGGCATCTCCCCGCACGGTCAGGCAGAGCACCATATGCCCCGCGGCGTCGAGATCCTTATGGCTTGGAGCAAGCTTCAACACCGCCTTGAATTCCGACTCCGCAAGATTGTAGTAATCGACGGCAACTTTGCCTTCCTTAATCAGCTCGTTGTTCTTACGCGCTACTTCGAGCATCGCCGGATGGTTGCGGTTGATCACGCGGCGCTGCCCGCCGCGCACGCTGCGCACAACCGTGGTGGCCGCCAGCACCGCGGTTTTGTATTCCGCCTCGAGCGTCTCCAGTTTTGGGAGGAACTCATCTTTGATTTCCTGCGCACGTTTAAAATACGCGTGCCCCAGTTTGCGATGCGCGATCTGCGTCTCTTTCAATTTGAGCGAACTCAAATAGAGCGCGACGGCTTCTTTGATTTTTCCGGCCGCGACCAGTGCATCGGCTTCAAGCACCAGTTTCATCTCTGGCGTATCGGGCAGTTCTTCTTTCGGAGCGGTCTTCGCCGCGAAACGGGTTTGAGCTGCGCGCGCAAATTCCAGCGCCTTCAACGCATAGTCGGTTCCGGTGTGATCGTTGGCCATCTTGAACCAGGCCATCGCGATCGCATAATCATCGCTGCTGTGGCTCTTCGCAAATGCCTCTGCGGAACCGTACGCTTTTTTAGCTTCGGCGAGGACGGCCTTCGGCGCTTCGTCGTCTGCATCAGGATCCGGCGTCTTTGCGGCAGGCGGCGCTTTGGGCGGATCCGGTTTTTTAGTTATCGGCGCGCCACTGCCACCCTTGAGTTTATCCAGCGCAGCCATCACAACGACATCCGAGAACTTCCGCGCCCAGAAGAGCGATGAAGAAACCTCCTGAGCCAGCGGGCTGTCGTTGTCATTGGCCTTATCGAGCATGGCCTGAGCGGCCTCAAGCTTGAAGATGCTTTCGGCGTATTGTTCTGGCGTGGCCTGCTTGTTGGTATTGGCCTTCAGAATCGCGATAGCTTCTTCCTTAAGCTGGCGCGCATCGGCGGCGAACGCCAGAGGCGTCGCAAGGACGAATAGACAGATTAAGATTAAAACTCTCATTCGTGTGATTCCTCAATAAGTATGGAGCCAAAAAGCCGATTCATCTTATAGAGTACGCTGCAGCTTGGCAATTGCTGCAAGGAAAGCGCTTGTGCAACAGCTTGCTACGCTTGCCGCAAAAAACGACAGAGCGGATGCACTGGTGCGTTCGCTGAGCCGATTGTAATCGCCAAAAGTAGGGGAAACAGCAGGCTCAGGCGTCTTGCAATCGCACAAAGTCGCTTTAATGTGTGGCGTGCTTTTTGCGGATGACGCACTGACTCTGTTGATTGAGCGCTCAAAAGGTGGGAACAAACTCTGTCCAGAGAATCAGAATCGATTGACGCAACGTTGGGAATGATAGACGTGCTTTTGTGAACCTTGATGGACTCCGAGGCGCCGACTTAAAGTGTATTCTGGCTCGAACGCAATGCGACATGGCAAGCCCCTGCTGGGGCTGGTGTTGTTGTTGCTCTCCAATCTCATTGGGGCGTCTTTGTTTGCGGCGCAGACGCCCCTCCCCGGCGAGGTTGCATACTGGCGGTTGGATGATGGCGCCGGAACAACGGCTGTGGACACTGCGGGCGGAAATACCGGCACGCTTATTAATGGCCCCACTTGGACGGCCACGGGACAGGTTCTGGGCGCCCTGGTGCTGGATGGCACCAACGATTACGTCGATTGCGGCAATAGTCCGACTCTCAATTTGTTCGGCGACATGACGATCTCGGCATGGATCTACATGACGGCAAACAATCGCGATCAGAAGATCGTGTCCAAGCAGAACGTGGGGACCGGTACGGGCGGCTACAAAATGGGCGTCTTTACTGATAATAAATTTGAGTTTGAAATTCGTGACAACCTGAACAATCCGTATCTTTCGCGCACCGTCCCAGGCGGAACGGTGCTGAATATCAACACGTGGTACCACGTGGCAGGCGTGTACTCCGCAGGCAATTACATCCGCACCTATGTCAATGGCGTACTCGACCGAGAACTGATCCTAACGCAGCTCTGCGGCGCCACACCGGAAAACTTTATGATCGGCAAAGAAGGCGGCGCCAACCTGTATTTCTGGCAGGGAAGGCTCGACGACATTCATTTCATTAATCGCGTGCTTTCCGCTTCGGAAGTACTTTCGCTCTATCGCGGTTTTACCATCGATGCCGGGCCCGATCAAGCCGCCGTGCTTCCGGGGACAGTCCCGCTGCTGGGCAGTTCGGTCTGGGTGGTCGAGCCCGATCCGGCCTGGACGCTCTCGCCCGTCTGGTCGCAGATCAGCGGCACGGGCGCGGTCTTCAGTACGCCCAATGCCTTCGCCACCAATGTCACTTTCGCTGCGGCGGGCACTCAGACTCAGCGGCTGACGATCAGCAGCAACAATGGCCGGAGCGGCTTCGACGACATGGTCGTGACGTCTCAAAAGATATGGGACGGCGGAGATGGTGGATCAAATAATTGGACACTGAACAACAATTGGACGGGCACAGCGCCCGTGGCCAACGATCCGCTCATTTTTGGCGCTGCGGGTGCGCTGCGCAAGCTGACCAATAATAATAATTTCGGCGCCAACACCGATTTTGGAACGATCTTTTTCGTCGACACTGGATATCAGCTCAACGGAAACGCGATTGATCTGCTTAGTGGGATCCAGATGACTGTGGCAGGCAGTAATACCATTGCTCTCAACACGCGTTTGCTGAGCGATCAAACATTTACTGTGGCGGCGGGCGGCACCCTGAATATCACCGGAGCAATAGACCTGAATGGATTTGGCCTTACCATCGCGGGCGCCGGAAACGTCACGATCAACGGAGTCGTCAGTAATTCCGGGCGCATCATCAAGACTGGCACCGGAACACTGACGCTGAGCGGCGCCAACACCTACATGGGTACGACGCAGATCGACAGCGGCACGGTGATCGTAACCAGTAACGGGGGACTGGGGTCGAACAATGTCGGCACAGTGGTCACTTCGGGCGCGACACTGCAAGTGCAAGGCGGCATCACCAGCGCCGAACCTTTGACACTTGCCGGCATCGGCACCGGGCCCGGAATTGGCGCGCTGCGCAATCTCAGCGGCACCAACACAATGAGCGGCGCGGTGATCCTCTCGGCCAATACGACCGTGATCTCCACTGCCGGCACCTTGACCCTCAGCGGCGCATTCAACAACAATAGCTTCACCACAACCTACGACGGTGTAGGCAACACAACCGAGAGCGGCGTGGTCAGCGGCACTGGCGGCGTGGTCAAAGATGGCACCGGAACACTGACACTTTCAGGCGCCACTTCAAATACGTATACGGGCGTTACGACAGTCAATTCCGGCCAGGTGGATTTGAACAAAACCGCCGGTCAGAATGCTGTTCCCGGTGCACTGGTCATTGGCAACAACGATGGAACTAATAACAACGATGTCGTGCGCTATCTGGCAAGCAACCAGATGCCCACCGCGTCCGCCATCACGGTCAGCAGTTCCGGGTTGCTGAACTTGAACACATTCTCCGACACGGTGGGAGCACTGACGCTAACCAGCGGCGCGACCAGCGGCTCCAACGTTACCACGGGAACCGGTACGTTGACGATCAATGGCGACGTCGCACTCAATCTGTTTGGCACCGGCGCCACTGGTTCGACGATCACAGGAAATCTCGACATGAATGCCGCAGCGCCGCGAACCTTTACCGTCGCCGATGGCACTGCGGTAGACGATCTGTTGATCTCTGCAGTAATCAGCAATGGCGCACTGACCAAAGCGGGGGCCGGCACATTGGCGCTCAGCGGGGCCAACTCGTATACAGGAGCCACAGCGGTTACCGCCGGTGTCCTCAATGTACGCAATAGCGCTGCTCTTGGCACCTCCGGCACGACGGTCTCCACCGGAGCGACACTGCAGTTGCAGGGTGGCATCACAATCGCGGGTGAAGCACTGACGCTGAGCGGCACAGGGACGACGGCATCGCCCAATGCCGCAGCCATCGCGCCAGACCCTGGCGCGCTGCAGAATCTCAGCGGCAGCAATACGTGGACGGGCACAGTCACGATTGCGGCGTCAACGTCGATTGGGGTCGACGTTCTGGCGGATACGCTGAATCTCAGCGGCGTAGTCTCTGGCGTGGTCGC
>Ga0105047_10020191_pt1 | contig 10248 bp, 8 predicted proteins | sample MAT04_FD_78384 | JGI IMG/M metagenome (GOLD analysis project Ga0105047, IMG submission 78384) | Freshwater microbial communities from Lake Fryxell liftoff mats and glacier meltwater in Antarctica - MAT-04 (megahit assembly) | ecosystem: Environmental > Aquatic > Freshwater > Ice > Liftoff... | reverse complement strand
GCGCGCCACCGAGGCCCGGCCCGCTGATCTCGGCGATTGAGTCGCTCATCGCCAGCTTGCTGTTGCCCTCGACGAGTTGGTCGGACTTGACCAGCGCGGGCAGGTAGGCCGGATAGGCGACATCGAAGAGGACCGCCAGGCTGGTCACCCCCAGGCTGATGACATACAGGTGCTCGACCCGCAGCGCGCCGCTCAGGGCCAGGATGGGGATCAGGGCGAGCAGCCCGGCCCGGCCAAGATCGGCGGCGATCAAGAGGGGCTTGCGCCGGAGTCGATCGACGATGACCCCGGCGAACAGCCCAAATGCCAGGGCGGGGATCGCCCGCAGTCCGTTGAGCACGCCGAGCTGGCCGGCGCTCATGTTGAGGGTCAGGATGGCCAGAAACCCGATGGCGGTCCCGCCGATCTGCGACCCGATCTGGGAGAGGGTCTGCCCCACCCACAGGCGGGCGAAGTCGGGCTGGCGGAAGAGGGATTTGTGAGCCATGGGGCTGAGGGTTGATTATCTTGGGTTTTCAGGGTTGGGGGAGGTCGACCTCGGTAACCCGCATGTAACCCGCAATGGCTAGGCTTGGCGCTGCCGAATAGTCGCACGAAGTCTGGCCACTTGTCGGATGACAGGCGGGCCCGATTCCGTCATACTGCTCCGTTGGCTGGTTTCTGTTTTCAGAGCCACAGCCGAAGGCATGAGCATACAGAAGGGAGAAAAGATGAACACCCACGCCACATCGTTACGCGCCCGCGCCCTGTTTGCGTCGGTCGCCCTCGTCTTGGCCGCCTGCCAGGGCGCCGCGACCCCCGCGCCGACCGCCGTCCCGGTCAAGCCCACCGACGCGCCGAAGCCGACCGAGGCGCCCAAGCCTGCCGCCAGCGCCGTGACCATCGGCCTGCTGACCGACCGCTCAGCCTCGCTGGCCATCTACGGGCCGATGCTCGAGAACGGCTTCATGATCGGGCTGGACTACGCCACCAAGGGCACCAACAAGGTGGCCGGCAAGGACATCAAGATCGTGATCAAAGACGCCGGCGACAAGCCCGAGACCGGGATCAGCCTCGCCCGCGAGGCGATTGAGAAGGACGGGGCCAAGATCCTGACCGGTGTGCCGTCCTCGGCCGTGGCCCTGGCCGTCGCTGGCCTGGCCAAGGACAACAAGGTCATCTACAACGCCTGCCCGGCCGCGTCGCCCGACGTCACCGGCAAGGGCTTCAACGAGTACACCTTCCGGGCCGGCCGGACCAGCATCCAGGATGCCCTGACCATGGGCGGGGCGCTGCTCCAGCTCGGCAAAAAGTTCATCCAGATCGCCCCGGACAATGCCTTCGGGCAGGGCTCGGCCGCCGGCTTCTACGCCACGGTCAAGGGCCTGGGCGGCGCGTTCGTCACCAATGATGACGCCAAGGGCAGCGGCACGGTCTTCGCCCCGCTGGAGACCACCGACTTCACTCCCTACATCAACCAGATCCTGGACAAGAAGGCCGATGTGCTGATCGTGACCTGGGCCGGCGCGGGCTTCGTGCCGATGTTCCAGCAGATGCAGCAGCTCGGCGTCTTCAAGTCGATGGTCGTGGCCACGGGCATGGGCGACAACGCCACGCTCAAGGCCGGATACAGCACGGCTCTGGGCGCGGTCGGCGTCAGCGTCTATCACTACTCGCTCTTCAGCAACCCGGAGAACGACTATCTGGTGAAGATGCACAAGGACAAGTTCAAGACCCCGCCCGATCTGTTCGCCGAGTGCGGCTTTAATTCCGCCGTTATGCTGGTCAAAGCCCTCGAGGCCACCGGCGGCGACCCCGACGCGGCCAAGATGATCAAGGCCCTCGAAGGGATGAAGTTCAACGGCCCGAAGGGCGAGTATACCGTCCGGCCTGAGGACCATGTGCTGCTCCAGCCGATGCCGCTGGTCAAGCTGCTGAACACGACTGACCCGGACTTCAAGTTCGTCGAACTGGTCAAACTGCTCAAGCCCGAAGAAACCGCCCCGCCGTGCGCCGTGCCGGCCGAGCTCAACCGGTGCAAGAAGTAGTTCTTGAGACCCGCGGCCTGGTCAAGGCCTTTGGCGCCTTTCGCGCTGTCGACGGCGTCGATCTGCGCGTTGAACAGGGTGAGCTTCGCTCGATCATCGGCCCGAATGGGGCCGGGAAGACCACCTTGTTCAACTGCGTCAGTTCGACGCTGCGCCCGACCGCGGGTCAAGTGCTCTTTCGAGGCCGGGACATCACCGGCCTCCCCCTCCATCGGATCGCCCATCTCGGGATCGGGCGGGCGTTCCAGATCACCAACATCTTCCCCAGCCTGACCACGCTGGAGAATGTGCGTTTGGCCGCCCAGGCCCTCGGCGGCGACAACCTCAAGGTCTGGATGCCGGCCGCCAGCCTGCGGCGGTATGTCGATCAAGCCCTCAAGGCGCTCGGCGCGGTCGGGCTCGCCGCCCGGGCGAGCCTGCCCGCCGCGGCCCTCAGCCATGGCGACAAGCGCAAGCTCGAGTTGGCGATCATCCTCGTCGGCGATCCGAAGCTTCTTCTGCTCGACGAGCCGGCGGCCGGGATGGCGACCGAGCAGGTGCCCGAGCTGATGCAGACCATCGCCGATATCCGAAAATCGGGCGACAAGACCATTCTGCTGGTCGAGCACAACATGAACGTGGTCATGTCAATTTCGGATCGGATCACGGTGATGCACCAGGGCCGGATCCTGGCCGAAGGCAGCCCGGCCGAGATCAAGGCCAACGAAGCGGCCCAGTCCGCGTATTTGGGGATAGGCTGATGACCGACGATCTTCTCGTTGTCGACGCCATCCACACCTTCATCGGCCAGTCGCACATCCTGGAGGGCGTGTCGCTGCGGGTTCCCCGCGGCAGCATCACCGCCCTGCTTGGCCGCAACGGGGCCGGCAAGACGACCACGCTCCGCTCGATCATGGGCCTGCTCACGCCCCGCAGCGGGACAATCACCTTTGACGGCCTGGCTCTGGTTGGCAAGCGCGCTTACACCATCGCATCTCTGGGCATCGGCTATGTGCCCGAGCATCGGGCGATCTTCCGCGCGCTGTCGGTGGAGGAGAACCTGCAGATCGCCGAGCGCAAGCGGGGCGATCTCGCCAAACGCAGCGATCTCATCTTTGAGCTCTTCCCCGACCTGAAGACTTTTCTGTCGCGAGGCGGGGGGAATTTGTCGGGCGGGCAGCAGCAAATGCTGGCCATCGCCCGGGCGCTGGTGCCCGAGAATCGCCTGCTCCTCATCGACGAGCCGAGCGAAGGCCTGGCCCCGATCATCGTCGAGAACATCGCCCGCGCGCTACAGCGCCTGGCCGGCGAGACCACGGTCCTGCTGGTTGAGCAGAATTTCCGGATGGCCTCGCGGGTCGCCGACCATTACGTCATCATCGACGACGGCCGGGCAGTCAAGGCCGGGGCCATGCCCGATCTTGTGGCCGATCCCGCCGCGGTCGGGCGCTACCTGGGGGTTTCGTGATGGGCGTTTTGCTTTTCATCTCATTTCTCTCCTTCTCCCCTGCTCCTGACGTTTTTTTCAGGAGAAAGGAAGAAGGGGAGAAGAAGAAGGCTGGAGCTGAAATGGTCGCGCAGAAACTTCCTTCACCTGCCGTTCTTCTCTTCTTCTGTTAGGCAAAGTAACCTGGTGATAAAGAAAACGCTGTCCCGCCTGAAGACCTCGCGCGGCGCCCTGATTGGCGTCGGGCTGATGCTGCTCTTCGCTCTTGCCCTGTTCGGCCGCTACGAGCCCAAGGTCGCGGTCAGCATCCTGCTGTCTGGGCTGACCCTGGGCTTCCTGTATTTCATGGTCTCGGCGGGCCTGTCGCCGATCTTCGGGCTGATGGACGTGCTCAATTTCGCCCACGGCACGATCTTCATGCTGGGGGCCTATATCGGGCTGGCCGTTTTCAACGCCCCGTTCCTGGCGGCCTGGTCGAGCGACGCGCGCTTCGCGCTGGCCCTGGTGGGCGGCGCGCTGACGGCCGCCGGCGTGGGCGCGCTGATGGAGTGGTCACTCATCCGACCGTTGTACTCCCGCCCGATCTACCAGGTCCTGCTCACCCTCGGGCTGACCTTTGTGGGTGGCGAGGCGATCAAGGCGGTGTGGGGGACGGCCGGCTTCTTCATGCCCACCCCGGCCTTCTTCAACACGCCCGGAGACAGTTGCCCCTCGCCCGATCTGATCGCGTTTCTGAGCGATCACTGCTCGTCGATCCTGGTGCTCGGGCGGGCCTTCCCTAGCTACCGCCTGTTCGTCATCGGTCTGGGCATCGTGATGTTCCTGGCCGTGGCGATTCTGCTGCGCAAGACGCGCCTGGGCATCATCATCCGGGCCGGGGTGCAGGACGGCGAGATGGTCCAGGCCCTGGGCATCAATGTGCGGCGGATCTTCACCATCGTCTTTGCCCTGGGCGCGGCCTTGGCCGGGATCGGCGGAGTGGCGGCGGCACCCATCATCGGGGTCAACCTCGGGATCGGGCAGGAGTTTCTGCTCCAGTCCTTCATCGCCATTGTGATTGGCGGGATGGGCAGCTTTGGCGGGGCGGCGGCCGGCGCGCTGCTGGTCGGGCTTGCCCGCGCCTTTGGCGACCAGCTCGTGCTGTCAGGGGTGCAGATCCCTTTTATCGAAGAGGCGATCAAGATGTCGCCCTCGATCGCCCGGGCGAGCACCGTCATCATCATGGCCGTGGTCCTGCTGATCCGGCCGGCCGGGTTGTTTGGGAAGAAGGACTAGGCCATGCGAACGGATCTCCTGCGCGTCCTGAAATCCAACGGCATGGGCTTTGCCCTGGTCATCGCCCTGGCGCTGTTCCCGTTCGGGCTGTCGCTGCTCAGCGGCGAACCGGTCAACGCCGGCGCGCCGAAGTTCTGGCAGGGCATGCTCGCCCAGGTCTTCATCCTGGCCGTCTACGCCCTGAGCTATGACCTGCTGCTCGGGATCACCGGTGTGCTGTCGTTCGGGCACGCGATGTTCTTTGGCGGCGGGGCATACGTGGCCGGGATCCTGCTCAAGCACGGGCGCTGGGAGTTGCTTCCCGTCGTTGGGGCGGTGATCGCGGTCGCGCTGTTGCAGAGCCTGCTGGTCGGCGCGCTGTCGCTGCGGGTGAAGGGCGTGTATTACGCGATGGTGACCCTGGCCTTCGCCCAGATGTTCTTCATCCTGGCCGAGGCCTCGGATTTTCGCGAGTTCACCGGGGCGGAGGATGGCCTGCAGGGCATTCCGGTTCCGGCCTGGCTCAGCCCGACCAACGAGCGCCTGACGTTTTATTTTGTCACCCTGGCCTTCTGCCTGATCGTGTATTTGATCGCCAGGCGAGTGGTCGACTCGCCGACCGGGCGGATCCTGATCGCGATTCGCGAGAATGAGCAGCGCGCCCAAACGGTGGGATTCAACACCTTTGTCTACAAGCTGATTGCGATGACCCTGGCCGGGGTGCTGGCCGCCCTGGCGGGGATGATGAGCGCGCTGTGGAACCTGAGCGCAAACCCGGGCATGCTGGCCTCCGGCACAACGATCAATGCGCTGCTGATGACCATCATCGGCGGGGCCGGCACGCTCACGGGCAGCCTGCTCGGGGCCGGCTTTTTGCAATTGGTCGGCTACTGGCTCAACGACGCCTTTGGCCCGCGCTGGCCGCTGCTCTTCGGGTTGGTCTACATCGCGATCGTGCTCTTCCTGCCTTACGGGATTATCGGGACGTGGCGGATGCGGCGGAAGGCGTAGGGGCGTTTGCAGCGTTGGTAAGGTTGGTAAGGTGGGTAAGGTTGATAAGGTTGGTAAGGTGTGATCAGGTGGGCCCCACCTCCGGCATCACGTGCCTGTGGCGTTGAGTCAGCGCAGCGCCGGTCTGAATCACGGAAAACACCGAGGCTGCGGATGTCTCGGACGCATTCAGTTTCAGCGGGCAGGGCCCGTGTCATCCGCAGCGTCCGTGTCCTCGGTGATTCAGATGGGAGGTGCCACACCTGTCTGAATCGCGGACGCGGAAGATGACTCGGATGTCACGAAGAGGCTCGCGCAATTCAGCGGCGACGATCTGTGTCATCTGTGTCATCCTCCGCATCCGCGATTCAGACAATAGGTTGCGCTCGGTGCGATCCACCTCGCGGATAGGCGCCATCGAGCGCCAGTTCAGTTGGGGTCCACCTGCGAAGTAGGCCCCAACTGTTGACACCTAGCTGGGGCCTACTTCGCAGGTGGACCCCACTTGCCGAATATTGGCCAGTTGGCCAGGTGAAGTACAGGCAACTGGCCGGCCAGGTGGATCGCGCAAAACGTCCAGAACCGTGGTATGACCTGCGTATCCCGTCCTGCCGCGCGTATGCGCGACGTTCTTACGTGCAGGAGACTCATGAAGCGCTTTGCGTATCGTGTGGCCGTTGGCCTGGCCATCGCCACCCAGGCGATTTTTGGCGGCGCGCCCGCCAGCGCCCAGCCGTCTGTACCCCCCCAGAGAAAATTCCCGCTATTCCTGATGGCGGCGCCATCGCGGCCGCTCCTCACTCCGAGCCATTTGCCATAACAGGAGCGGCCACACCGGTGGTCACGCCACAGGCGAGCCCATCCGATTCGCGGTCGGACCCCATTCGAGTGCGCGTCACCGTCGACGACCAGAATTCCCGCGGCGGAGCCGTGACGCGCGGCAGGATTTCGATCCTCGGTAAGCTGGATGATGGGCCGTTTGATCTGCTTCACCCGAGCCGGGCATGGATCGACTTTCCGCCCAGCGCGCTGCGTGTCCCAGCGAGCCTGTCCGGGACGATCCAGATTGCAGATACGGATCTAAACCGGGCATCCTCGTCAGACAACGCGAGTGACCTGATCGAGGTTGGCGATGCGCCGCTGGCGCTGAGCCTGTTCCCGGAGATCGACTTTGCGGCGCCCGTCACGCTGACGCTGGATCTGAGCGGTCTGCTGTCGTCGGCGCGCCTGGCGGCGGGCTGGGTGCCCGAACTGGTCTACTGGCGGCCCAGCGTCATCAGTGAGACCGCACGGGTCACGGACGGCGCGACCGAAGTGGTCATCCGGAGCGTCAAAATGGCCGAAAGCGCCGGGGGCAGCTTCGACCGGGCGAGCCAGCGCCTGACGGCGCGCCTCACCCATTTCTCCGACTATTCGGTCGGCTTCACGCTGCCAAGCGGCGGGCCTGAACCGTGGAAGCCCAGCTTGAATGCGGGCAGCGTCAGCCCGTATCGGGGCAGCGTCAACTACGGCGTGCCGATCCCGGCGGCAGTGCTGCCGGATGGGCTTGGACCCAACGTGTCGATTCAGTATTCGAGCGCGGCCGGCGATGGCGGCGGCACCGACGACGCGCGGATCGGACAGGGCTGGAGCATGAACGTCCCCAACATTCGGATGGGGGTCAAGATCGAGAAGAAAGGCTACCAGGCACCATGTCCACCCTATGGAACCTGTTTCGCTTCTTGGTGGGAGGCGGCCCCGGATTAGAACTACAAGCTCAGCCTGGGCGGCGCGGACTACAACCTGAAGCCAAAAGCGGGGGTCGCCAATGAGTATGTGACTGAGATCTACGCGCCCCTGAAAATTGTGAAGTGCGGCTTTGGGGTGTCCTGTGGCGGCTTCAACTTTCCTGACCCGGGCGGCGTGGGGTCATATTGGCTGGTCAATACGCCGGACGGAAACACCTGGGCCTTTGGCATCGACGGTCCCAGCACCAGGACATACGACCTGGAACCAAACCCCGGGTATGTTGGCGCCTGGATGTTGTCGCGGGTGTATTCAACGATCCGCAATGACACGCAAGATGGCCCGACCGCAAGCTATGTCTATGAAGAAGGAAGGCAAAGGGATTGTGGTCACACGCAATTTGAAGGGGGAGCGGGGGGGAAGGAGCAAGGATGCATCACCATCAGCGAGCATAACCGGCTGAAGCGGGTTGACTATGGCTATGCGAATTCGAACCGGCCCAATGCATATTCGATTGATCTCGTTTACGGCGTCACGGGGTGGGCGAATGCCTGGAGCCTGACTGAAGCGATCTTCAGTGCCAATGGCGCGAAACAGCGGCGCCTGCTGGTTGGATACTTGACACGCCCCTGGGCGCCGCATGCGGATCGGATCACGATGCGATCTTGGAACGGCGTCGATGCGTGGGAGGGCCTGCCCACTACGTCATTCAGCTATGTTGACAATGGCAACAGCCATCTGTTTTCAGCGATCGACACCGGTTATGGCGCGACTGAGCAATATGGCTGGACGAGCCTCGATCACACTTACCATTATGCGCAGGACAGGGACTACACACAGCACGCCAGCTTCGTCCAGTGGCGGCGGGTGAACGACGGGCTTGGGAACACATCCGAGGACTTCTACGAATACAGCAGCCCGTGCTATGCCGAACCAGGCCAGACTTGTTACGCGGGTCACGACAGCTTGTTCCCTGAATCGCGCGGCATGTTGGCGGGCTTTGGCGTGACGACAAAACGCGCGCGACCGTATGGCGGAGCGGACCTGGCCGTTGTCAAAGTGACCCAATCACACGACTGGAGGACGAGCGGCGCGGCGACCGAGGAACGCGCCCTCGACCCGATCAACAACGCCAACGTGCTGTCCGCGAAACAAACAACTATTCTGTTTTCAGCGGCACGGTGAAAGGGCACCAGGCCGATATCTGGTGGGTGAAGCCAACTTGGACAAAGGCATACGAAGCGGGCGACGTGGGCAGCTCACCCATGAAACAACAGCAGCTTGACTACGACGCGTATGGCGACACGACCCGGATCACTGAATATGGGTATGACACCGTTCAAGGGGATGAGCGCACGACTTGGCGCGCGTATGTCCATAACCCGACGAGCTGGATCATCGGCAAGCTGGCGCGCGAGACGCTTTACCCGGATGCGCGCGACACCGACAATGACATGGGCCGCCTGGGGCGAACCTGGCTGTATTACGACAACCATACGGACTACACCAGCGCGCCCACGAAGGGGCAACTGACGAACGTCGCCCAGGATTCGGACTTGACCGAGTTCAACCCGATCGCGCAAGGCGCGGCGTATGGCGGCGCCCAGCAACAGCTCAACGTGATCACCGATGCGGCCGGATTCACCTCGAGCGTGACGTATGACGGAAGCGGTCTGTTTGTCGCCAGCGCGGCGAACGCGCTGGGACATCAAACGGTCTACAGCTACGCCGGGGTCAATGAAACGGCGGCGCAGCGGACCGAAGCGGAGACGGCGAGCATCGATGCCTGCTCGGTCGTTTCGGGCGGGGCGGTATTTCTGCGTTGCACGAACTCGGCCCTGAGCACAACGGTGAGCGCCAGCGCCGGGACGCGCCGGGTTGTGATTCGGGCGTATGGCACGCCCTGGCAGGGGCAGGGCCCGGACATGCAGTTGCGGCTGGTCACCGGCACGGTCGTGGGGAGCTGGAGCCTGATCGGCGACGGGATGTATCGTCTCTACGCGGCCGACGTTGCGCTGGGCTCGGGCGCGAATACGCGGAGCATCGTGTTCACCAATGACGCCAATGGCGGCGGGGAGGATCGAAACCTCATCGTGGACTGGCTGGAGATCGGCGATCCGGTGCCGACGTTTGGCGCGCTCTCGGCGGCGGCCGACCCGAACGGGGCGGTAACGCTTTTTGACTATGACGTCTTTGGCCGCCAGACCAAGGTAGCGGGCCCGCCCAATAGTGGCGGCCCGACCAGCCTGAGCCAGTGGTCGGCGAGCTACACGTATTCAACCGCCTACTCGACCGGAGCTGGTGCGCCGCGGGTGCAGGTCATCGAAAGGGCCTGCGAGAACGACCCGTGCGCGACCTACAACCATGCGACGGTGACCTACTATGACGGACTGGGCCGGCCGATCCAGACTCGCGACGAGGTGGTCGACGGAACGCAGATGCGGGTGACGAACGTCGCTTATGATGCGCTGGGGCGAGCGATCGCCCAGATCGCGCCGATCACTCAATCCAGCCCGCTGAGCTACACCGACTACGTGGCACCGACCTGGAATGACCTGACCAAGACCACGAGCGCCTACGACACGCTAGGGCGGGTGACGATTGTCACGGCTCCGGACGGGACGCAGACGAAGCACTACTACGCGCTGGACAGTTCGACCGCCTACGGCTACACCCCCACCAGTCTGGCCCTGCATTCGGTGGTGGACGCGAACAAGCACTCCAGACACCAGGTCACTGACGGGCTGGGGCGCATGGTGAAGGTCCGCGAGTTTGAGGGGACAGGCACGGGCCCGGACCCCTGGAAGGTGTATGCGGAAACGAGCT
>Ga0105047_10020189_pt1 | contig 10248 bp, 9 predicted proteins | sample MAT04_FD_78384 | JGI IMG/M metagenome (GOLD analysis project Ga0105047, IMG submission 78384) | Freshwater microbial communities from Lake Fryxell liftoff mats and glacier meltwater in Antarctica - MAT-04 (megahit assembly) | ecosystem: Environmental > Aquatic > Freshwater > Ice > Liftoff... | reverse complement strand
GCCTGTGAGAATTGGCATTTTGGGCGGTGGTCAGCTCGCGCGCATGCTCGCGCTGGCGGCCCACCCGCTCGGGCTCAAGGTCAAGGCACTGGATCCATCCGCGAACGCCTGTGCGGCTGCCGTCGCACCGCTTGTGTGTGCATCGTTTGATGATCAAAGCGCGCTCGCTTTATTCGCGCAGTCGAGCGATGTGCTCACCTTTGACTTTGAAAACGTGCCTGCTGCCGCGCTGAACGGTCTCGCCCCCGTTTGCGCAATTCGCCCACCGCTGGGCGCGCTGGACGTCGCCCAGGATCGTTTCCAGGAAAAAACCCTGTTCCGCAAACTTGAAATTCCCACGCCGTCCTTCCAGGCGATTTCGAGCGCGGCTGAACTCGGCCAAGCGCTCGCCGTGCTGCAAGACCGCGCGATTTTGAAAACCCGTCGCCTCGGCTATGACGGCAAAGGCCAAATTCGGGTCGATCGCAGCAGCGACCCCAAGCGCACTTGGGGCCTGCTTGCGGGCGCGCCGGCGATTCTCGAACAGCTCGTCGCTTTCGATTTCGAAGTGTCCCAGCTTGCGGTTAGGTCCAGCAGCGGCGAAACCCGTTTTTATCCGCTGATCGCCAACATCCACCGAGACGGTGTGTTGCACCTGAGCTACTCACCGTGCGACCGCGCCGATTTGAGCGCCCTCGCACAGCGCCACGTGGGTGCGCTGCTGGAACAACTCGACTACGTTGGCCTGCTCGCGGTTGAGTTTTTTGTGCTTAAGGGCACGTTGCTCGCCAACGAAATGGCGCCGCGCGTGCACAACTCAGGCCACCTCACCCTTGAGGGCAATGAAACCAGCCAGTTTGAAAACCATCTGCGCGCCATCGCAGGCCTGCCCCTTGGCTCAACCGCGGCACGCGGCTTCAGCATGATGCTAAATCACTTGGGCGCTTTGCCCGAATGCGCTGACGCACTAAAAGTCGACGGCGCCCATTGGCACGATTACGCCAAGACGGCGCGACCCGGACGCAAAGTCGGCCATACCACGGTAAACGCGCCAACCCGCGCGGTTTTGCAGGAGCGCGCGCAGCGCTTGGGTGTCGATGAATTACCTGAACTCTGGGAGCGGCTCGATGGCGCGGCGGCTTAGTCTTGCGCTGCTGCTATGCGGCGCTTCGCTCGCACATGGCCAGGGCACGCGGCTTTCGATTTACGCGCCCAGCGATTTTGAGCCGGAAATGTTTGCAAGCGCAAACGACACCCTCACCCGCAGCGATCTTCCCGGCTACGCCTCGGTGCGCGAGCGCATTACGCTCGACTTGGCGCGCGGGATCAATGCGGTGCGCTTTGCTGAGGTTCCGCGCAAGCTCGATGCCGCAAGCGTGACGCTTGCGCCGATCAATCCGCCAAAGACGCTCAGAATCCTCTCCCAGCAGTTTGAAAACGACGTGGTCAATCCGGCCCGCTTGCTCGATCTTTACATTGGCCGACGCATCCAGCTCGACACCAGCGGTCGCAGCGGCGAGCGCGTGGTCGGTACGCTGCTTGGCGTGGCGGAAGGCGTCACCCTCAAGACCGACGATGGCCAAGTCCGCACCTATCGCGAATACGCGTCAATTACCTTCGCCGACATTCCCGGCGGCTTGATCACGCGGCCCTCGCTGATCTGGCAGGTTGATTCGCCCGACGTTGCGTTTCAGGCCGCCGAGCTCAGCTATCTAACCGCCGGCATCAGCTGGTGGGCGGACTACACGGTGACGCTCGCGGCCGGACCCAAATGTCGCGCCACGGTGACCGCTTGGGCCAATATTGCCAACGCATCCGGCAAGAGCTTTTCCAACGCGACCATCGAACTCAAACACGCGCGCGCGCAGATGTTCAAGGGGCGCTCAGGCACAGCGCAGGCGGAAACCTTCGCGCTGGAGCGGCCAACCGACCTGCCAACGGGCAGCGTGCGCCAACTGCCGCTGCTGCCGCCCGCGCAAGACTACGCCTGCGAGCGCGTTGTGGCGCTGGAGAGCTCACCCGCCTGGCGCCCGAGCGCGCCAATCACCAAGGAACCAGACCCCGCTTCGACCAGCGCGGGCGCGCTTCGTCAGCTGCGCGTGCTTAGCCTTAACCAGGGTGGCCGCAGCATCATCTTGCCAAGCGGTCGCTTGCGTTTACAGCAGCAGCGAGAGAACGGCGCCATCGACCTGCTGGCCTGGGACCGGATCAAGCCGCGTGGGCGCGACAACATGATGAAAATCGACTTGGCCCGCGAAGATGCGATCAGCATCACCCGCAGGGTCAACGATTTTGCGCTGGATGCAGCCGCTGGCGTGCTGGAAGAAGCGATCGAACTTAAGCTTAGCAACGCAACCGATGAGCCAACCGAGATTCGGGTCAAGGAAAATCTTTATCGCTGGCGCAGCTGGGCGGTCAGCAACGCCTCTTTGCCGTTTGAGCGGGTCAGCGCCAATGCCATTGAGTTCAAGCTGACGCTCGGCGCCAAAGCCAACGCCGAGATTCGTTTTGTCGTCCGCTACCGCTTCACACCCCCTTCTTCTTAGAGCCAAGCGTGAACCCATGATCAAACTTAGCCATATCAACGCCATTGCCCGCATCGAGCTTGCAAATCCCCCGGTCAATGCGCTCAATCCCGCGCTGCTTAGCGCACTCAATCAGGCGCTGAAAGACGCCGAAGCCGACGCAAGCGTGCGCGCGATCTGCTTGGTCGGACGGCCTGGCATGTTCTCGGCGGGCTTGGACGTGCCGGCCTTACTTGCGCTTGAGCGGCCTGCGCTCAAGCAAGCGTGGTCGGATTTTTTTGCCATCATGGAAGGGCTGTCGCGCTCGGCCAAGCCAAGCGTCGCCGCGATCACCGGCCACAGCCCGGCAGGCGGCGCCGTTATTGCCCTGTTTTGCGACTACCGGGTGATGGCCGAAGGCAACTTCAAGATCGGCCTGAATGAGGTCCAGGTCGGTCTGGCGGTGCCGCCCCCGATTGTGTTTGCGCTTAAGCGTCTGCTCGGGGCGCACCGCGCCGAGCGCCTGATGGTGGCGGGCACCATGCTCGAATCCAGTGCCGCGCTGAGTGTGGGCTTGGTGGATGAGCTTGCCGCAATTGACGCGGTTGAAGCCCGCGCGATGGCCTGGCTTGAAGCCCACCTGCAGCTGCCGCCGATTGCGCTTCACGCGACGCGTTTGAATGCGCGCTCGGATCTGGCCATCTTGTTTGACGGCGACCGCGACGCCGCGCTTGAATCAATGCTTGACGGCTGGTTCGGCGCAGAAACCCAAACCGTGATGCGCGCACTGGTCGCGCGCCTGAAAGCGAAGGCCTAACTAAGTCAGGGTCCAGCGCAGCGCGAGGACTTCGCGCGCCAAACAAAGGTAGTGATTGCCGGGCGGCAGCTCACGCGGATTGCAGGCGTGCGTGCCGTCGGCGCTGACGCGGTGGACGCGGAAGTCGCGCTCGATGCGGTCAATAAATCCGTCGAGCGAGCCCTGCTTGGCAAGGCTTAAGGGGTTGAACTCGAGCAGGATGCGCATGCGCGGCGAGCGCGCAATCAGCTCAGCCATGCCTTCAACGACGGCCATCTCGCCGCCCTCGACGTCAATCTTGACCAAGTCGGCGTGGCTTAGCTTTTTCAGCGCATCGTCGAGGCGCTTGAGCGGCACATCCACCGCGCAAAAGGTCTCAGCCTTCGCGCGGGAATCGCTCACAAACAGCGAGCCACCAGAGTAGTCGCCCTCTTTGAAGCGCAGCTGCACGGTGTCGCTGCGCGCACCGACTGCGCATTCGTGCACGCTGGCAATGCCGTGGAGGTGCAGATAGCCATTGGCCTTGAGAGATTGACGCAGCAGCTCTGCAACGCGCGGAATGGGCTCGAAACAGTGGAGCTTGCCTTTTGCGCCGATCAGCGGGCCTGCGACCATGCTGAAGTAACCGAAGTTAGCGCCGACATCGACGAAGGTGTCGCCCGGGGCAAGCAGCCTCTCCACCAGCGCGGTATTGGCGCGCTCCCAGCGGCCGGTCACCATCAGCTCTTGGCCGTGGTTGATGTCGCGGGAGTCGACATAGAGCCTGCGTCCATTTTTGAGGCGCACCAGGCAAGTATGGTCGCCGATATAGAGGCTACGCAGCCCCGGCGCATAGCGAACAAGGTCTTCTAAGGCTTTGATGCGCTCAAGGAGATCGGCTTCGGTGGAGGGCTTCATGGCGTTGCGGTTTCCGCTGGCATCAATTGAGCCCGCGAGTTTAAAGGCCCCAGCCGAGAAAGCCGAATGGCTCTGACCACGACTGGCCCTTGGCCCTCGGTCCACACGTTAAAATTCACCGTAGGCCAGATCGAATTGGCTGGAACCGTGAATTCAAAGGTCTGTGTGGCCGGATTGGCGCTGCCGGAAATTGGCAGCATTCCCGCCGTGATTCGCTGCGAGAACCCATTTAGCCCGAACGCGTGAATATCCCAGGCGCCACCGCCTGCCGGCGCCAGAATTTCAAAAGACGCCGCGTAGCGCCCGCGCGCAAGCTGGTAGGCAACGCCATAAGCCACAAATCCCTTGTCAGCGGTTAGCGGCAGTTCTTTGACGGGAAGCTCTATCGTTATTATCGCGCTGCGCCGTTCAAGCGCGTGTAAGGATACCCCCAGCGTCACCAGCACGCTGAAAGCAGCCAACGCCATCAGCACGCGCTTGGTTGGCACGCGCCGATAAACAAACGGAAGCAAAAGCAGCGAGAAAAACGCAAAGGCCCACCACCAGTTAACGGGATTCGCCGCACTCTGCGTAAAATTGAAAGCGGGCAGGATAAAGCGAAACTCGCCAAACAGGTTATTAACGAACGCCAGTTCGGGCTGGACGTTCTCGCGCTTCAACAAATCGCCATACGCGGGTGACAGCCAGTGCAGCGCCAATAAAAGCTGCAGACCAACGCCTGCAATCAGGACAACATCCAAAGCGCGGCGCGCATTGCCTTGCAAAGACGCGACTTGCTTGATAACGAGACAAAAGGGCAGCAGCCAAAGCCAAACGATATTCCAGGTATAGCGACCACCGACGCCGTGCGAGCCATACATCATGTCCGCCACGCACTGCGGCAGCAATAAAAAAACGTACAGCAACACACAGCCAAAAAACAAGAATCGGTGGTCTCGGTATAAAAGATACCAGCCCGGCAGCGCCAGCCAAAGCAGTGGATTGCGCCAAAGCAAACCGTGGTTTTGATCGATATGGCTGCCGATAAACGTTTCTAAAGCCCGAGACGCCGGCGCCAGCCCAAAAAAGCCGTCACCCTGCGAAAGGAGGTCGTTTGCTGCAACATACAGAAGGGTCAGCACTGCGGCGACGGCGATCGGAATCTGCACCCACAGCTCGCACCTGCCTGCGGGCGACCTGAAAAACTGCCGGAATTGTCCAATCGAGAAGCCGCTTAGCGTGAACGAGCGAAAAGCGCTAAGCCCAGCAAACAAAAACAATACGGGTAGCTGCCGCCAATACACAAAAACCAGGGCACATACGGAAAGGCTAAACAGCGCGCCAGTTAACGCAGGCCAGGCGGCAGTGGTTCGCGCATTGAGCAATACAAGCGCGGTAAAACAAATGCCGCCGGTCAGCATGTCTGGAAATACAAGCCCAGCCGCAGCGAGAAATGGAAGCGCCCAAAAGAACGCGACAAACGCCAGCGTTGCGAGCTCCCCGTCTTCGATCGTACGCCGAATCCAAAAAAGCCCAGCCAGCGTGAACAGCGCAGCGAACGCGGCCATGGCCACCCGTGCGCCGACCGGGCCAAAATACATTGCCGGCAGCGCGACCAATACCGGAACGCCTAGACCTCTAAAGGGATACCAGCCTTGCTGGGTTTTATAAACGTGGGGAAACATCGGGACGACCTGGGAGTCGTGCCACTGCTGATAGTTGTTGTCGAGCCTTAAGTCGCGATCTTCTGCAATAGACAGCCCATTGATAATGTAGTGCGGTTCGTCACCGGTGACGACATACATAGAAGCGCGGTCAAAGTGCAGCTGCACCGCGACATACAGCAGAACCGTCGCAGCCACCAAGAGAAAGCTTGGGATCAATTTAAGATGAATTTTTGCGTCCACTGCGTTTGATCTTCTTGGGGACCGGGAAAAATGCCTGATCAATTCGCGAGGCGCGCACCAATGGGCCGATTGATATAGGCCCAACCATAGCGCCGAAGTCTTTAGGGGCCGGTTGCGATGGGGCGGTCGGGATCGCTGATCCAGCCGCTCCAGGAATCTGCGTACAGCAATGCCGGCGCAAGCCCGGCGTGCGCGCGCGCCAGCAGGTGATGGCAGGCAGTCACACCCGAACCGCACATCACCGCCAATGGCTGCTGGATTGGATCGCGCTCAAGCGCCGCCCATTCGGCGGCCAGCGCGCTTTCTGATTTAAAGCGGCCGCTGGCATCCAAATTCTCGCTGTGTGGGCGGTTGCGCGCACCGGGCACGTGGCCTGCGATGCGATCAAGCGGCTCAGTTAGGCCCTGAAAGCGCGGTGCGCCGCGTGCATCGATCAGATTCAGCTGCCCGCGCTTAAGCGCCGCGTGGACCACATCGCTTTCAATCAGCTGGGTTGAATCGGCGCGATAGGCGAGCGCTTGGGCTTGGGGCCACGCGGGCGACTTAGGTGGGACCGCGTGGCCCTCGCCACACCAGCGCGCCAAACCGCCATCCAGCACGAAGCGCTGCGAGTGGCCCAACCAGCCCAGCAGCCACCAGAGCCTGGATGCAAACAGGCTGTCTTTCGCGTCATAGGCAACCACGCGGGTTGCGCGCGCCACGCCGCGTGCATTCAGGAACTCACCCAATTGCTCGGGTTCGGGCAGCGGGTGGCGGCCGTGGCCGGGTTTGCTCAAATCCGACAGGTCCGCGTTGAGATCGGCAAACCACGCGCCCTGAATGTGACCCGCTTCGTAGTGGCGCCGTCCGGCGGATGGATCGCTCAGCTCAAAACGGCAGTCAAAAATGACCACATCGCCTTGCTCAAGCCAGTTGGTCAGAAGTGCGGGTGAGATCAGCGGGGACATGGGGTTCAAGGCGCAAGCAGAATGCGCGCAGCATGCCTGCGGTGGCGCCCCAGATCCAGTGTGCTCCGAACTGATAGCCGTAGTAGTGGCGCTCAGCGCCGAGATAGGGGGCGCTGCGCATCTCCAGATTGCGCGGATCGCGGAAAAACTGAAGCGGCACGACGAAAGCGTGCTCCACCTCGTCAGGCGCCAATATCGGTACAAACGGGCGGTCGACGATAGCAACCACCGGGGTAACCCGAAAGCCCGTAATCGTGTCATAGCAATCGAGCACGCCAAGGACGTCGAGATTGTCTTGGACCAGCCCGATTTCTTCATGGCTTTCGCGCAGCGCCGCCGCGATTGGATCGGCGTCGTCGATATCAACGCGCCCACCGGGGAAGCTAATTTGGCCTGCGTGATTTTTAAGCTTGAGCGTGCGCTGGGTTAGCCAGACGTGGAACTCGCCGTCGCGCGGCTCGAGCGCAACCAGCACGCCCGCATGTGCGCTCGGGCGGCGCATGCCCAACGCGTCGCCGTGCACGGCAAATTCGGGCTCAAACGAATTCCAATCGGGGCGAAGTGACCCGACTGCGCTCAGAATGCGCGCGCGCTCAGTGGTCACTTTCGATTTCATCGAGTGCCGCCATGATCGATTGGCGCTCGTCGGCAGACAGGCTGGACCAGCGCGTGATCATCTCGGCGCTGCGCTTACAGCCCACACAAATCAGCGCTTCATCAAGCGTACAAATGCCGATGCACGGGGAGATGATGGGCTCACTCAGCGCGGTCGGCGCCGCGGCTATGGCTTTGGGTGAAAGTCCAAATGTGACCGAGAAGCTTGAAATTATGCGATTCTCACTCATGAGGTTTCACTTGAGTAGACAGTCCTAAATGCTTGCAGTAGCTACAAAAGTCGTGACCAAGTACGGGCAAACGCTGAGCGCAATGGAAGCCAATCCGCTGGGGCTCCCGGAATCCGCATTGCCCTATTCCAAAACCCAGATCCGTGAGGCGCTGTTGTACCTGCTCGGTGAAGTGGCCACAACCGAGGTGGATATCCGCGAGGGACTCAAGCGCGGTTACGTCTATCTCGCCCAATTTTTTCCGGACAGCGAGCTGTGTAATCCAGTCGCGAGCAAGGATTTGTTTGCGCCCGTGCGCGCAATGGCCAAAGTCAAAGTGGCGATGGAGCAGGCGCTCGACGAGGTCGCGCGCCTTTGAAAAGCGGAGGCCGTCGCATGACGACCTCCTTGAAGCCTTTTACTTGACGCTGACCAGCTTGATGTCAAATACCAGCACTTCGTTCGGGCCAATACCGCGGCTGCCGCGCTCGCCGTAAGCTTGTTCTGGCGGCAGATACACCTCCCAGCGATCGCCGATTTTCATCATCGGCAGCACTTCCTGCCAGCCTTTGAGCACTTCGTCCACTTTGAAGCTGACCGGCTGGTTGCGCGAATAAGATGAATCGAACTCAAAGCCATCCATCAATTGGCCGCGGTAGTGCACCGTGACTTCTGATGTTTTGGTCGGTCGGGCGCCATTGCCTTCGTCGATCACCCGATAGAGGATGCCGCTCGGCAGTGCGAGCACGCCCTTCTTGGCCTTGGCGGTGGCCATGAACGTGGCGCTTTTGGCTTTGTTTTCGCCGGCTACCTTGGTGAACTCAGCCAACGCCTGCTCGCGCATTTTGTTGCCGAGCAGATCCAACTGGCCGGCCATGTCTTCCTTGCTGACGGTTGGGTTCTTCTTGGCGAAACCATCCTGCAAGCCGCGCATCACGGTGTTGATATCAACGTCCACCTTGCGACCGGAAATCTCCGATCCGAGCTGGAAGCCCATCGCGTAGCTCAGTTTATTCTTGTCGGCGGCAACCGCCGGGCGTTGTGCAGCGGCGGCTTGGGCGGGTGCCGGCTGCGCTGCGGGTGTTTGGGCATTGGCAAAAAAGCTCAAGGACAAGCCTAAGCCCAAGCCGATCAGGTGACGCTGCATTCGATGACTCCGATGTGGTGCTGAAAAAAGTGCCGCTGCATGAAGCAGCAGGCGACGGCAAAAAAGGGGGCGGAGTGTAACAGAGCCCGAACGGTGCGCCGATGCGTACTCATTGGGGCGCTGCTTGCTGCGCCGCGCGGTGTTCTTGGAGCGCGCGCCGCCACCAAAGTTCCACGCACACGGTGAGCCACAGCACGGCCTCGTCGGACTCGCTGACGCGCGCGCCCATGGCGCCTGCCGCCACAAATTGCGGGCTCAGATAGCCGCGCCACAGGGCGTCAGGGGCGTCAAACAGGGCTTTGATCTGCGCAGATTCCTGATGCAGCACACCGCGCCTGTAGATCTCAATGAGCGAGGTTTTGCGCACCCGCAAACGGGTGAACTCGGGCATTTCCCCGCGCAGTGCCTGCCTCGCATAGGCCTTTTTGATGCCATCGCGATAGGAAAAATGCGCCGGGATTTGCAGGCAGTAGTCGACCAGTCGCTGATCGCGAAAGGGATTGCGCCACTGCACGCCGTCGTGCTCGGAGAAAAAAGCCTCGCCCGAACAATCCTGCGCCGCGACCAAACCGGTGGCGAGACGGCGGTGGCCGCGGTGACCCGCCAACAACAGAGAGTACGGATCGATATGCGCAAGCGCTTGCGCCGTCAGCCACGGCGGCGTGTATGCCTTGATCCGGTCGGCCAGCAGCCAGCGGCGGCCGGCGCGGCGCAGCGCAGCGCTCATCCAGAAGCGATAGCGCTCGTTTCGAACATCGGCAAAAAGCGCCTTCGCCGCGTAGGCCCAGTCGCCCTGCGCGATTGCGTCTTCAAGCCAACTGTAGGCCGGCGGATATAAGTGATCGCCAAAGGTGCCGGTCAAGATAACCGCGGCACCCTCGTCAAGCGCGGCCTGATTCACCGCACGCTTGATCAGGCCGTAGGGGTTGAAGATCGGCACGTTGGCGCTGAGCGGAAAATCGCGATCTGCGCGCAGCGGCCACAGCGTATCGGCGACGATCAAACGCGCTTTAGATGCGGACTGCGCGCGCGTCGCCAGCGCATATGCGCGCTCATCGGCGCCGCTAAGCTCAGAAAACACATAAGTAATGGTCGTTGCGAGCCGCTCGGCAAGCCCCTGCGCTTTGAGCATCAGCAGCACCGAGCCCGAATCCATCCCGCCGCTTAAGGTCAGCGCGAAGCGCCCGATGCCGCGGCTCGCACTGTGCACGGCTTGGGCCAAATGGCTGCGATAGCCTTCGGCATAGTCATCCAGCGAGCGGCCGTGC
>Ga0105047_10020186_pt1 | contig 10249 bp, 9 predicted proteins | sample MAT04_FD_78384 | JGI IMG/M metagenome (GOLD analysis project Ga0105047, IMG submission 78384) | Freshwater microbial communities from Lake Fryxell liftoff mats and glacier meltwater in Antarctica - MAT-04 (megahit assembly) | ecosystem: Environmental > Aquatic > Freshwater > Ice > Liftoff... | reverse complement strand
AGCACGTCGGTGTGGAACCGCTCCTCGAACGCCTGACGTTCCAGCAGTGCGTTCTCCAACGCGTCTCGCAGCGCGCCGATGGCATCGGTGAAGACGTGATCCAACATGTGGCGGTGAGGCTACAGGTACCCCGGAGCGAGACCCCGTGAGGGGTCAGACCGACGCGAGGGCTGCGCCGTCGACCTCGAACAGAGCCGACGAACCCGCCTGGACCGACGGCACCAGTCCGGCGGCCGTCGGCAGGTACTGCTCGGCGTAGAAGCGGGCCGTGGTGATCTTGGCCCTGAGGTACTCGACGTCGGAGGAACCGGCGTCCAGCTCCGCCTGCGCAGCGAGTGCCTGGCGAGCGAGCAGCCACCCACCGGTGACGATGCCGAAGATGCGCAGGTACGGCGTGGCGCCGGAGAGTGCCTGGATCGGATCGGCCATGCCGTTGGTCATGATCCACTCGGTCACACCGCTGAGCGACTCGGTGGCCTCGGAGAGTGTGGTGCGGATGGAGTCGAACTCCTTGCCGGCAGCAGCGAGCTCGGCATCGACCGCACGGATCTTCGCCAGGTGGTCGTTCACGACACCGCCCATGCGCAGTCCGAGCTTGCGGCCGACGAGGTCCATCGCCTGGATGCCGTTGGTACCTTCGTAGATCGGTGCGATGCGCATGTCGCGGTAGTGCTGAGCGACGCCCGACTCCTCGATGTAGCCCATGCCGCCGAAGATCTGGATGGCGGTCGAGGTGACCTCCATGCCGACGTCGGTGCACCACGCTTTCGTCACGGGTGTGAGCAGCTCTGCAGTCTCTTCCCACAGTTCGGCCTCGTCACCGCTGAGGGCACGGGACAGATCGATCGCTGCCGCGTTGTAGACGATGAGCGCCCGCATCGCCTCGATGTGACTGCGCATGAACAGCAGCATGCGGCGGACATCGGGGTGCTCGATGATCAGGGCGGGCTCCTTGGAGTCGCCACCGATCTTGCGGCCCTGGCGTCGTTCCTGGGCGTAGGCGAGCGCCTTCTGGTAGGCGGTGTCGCCGAGGGCCGCTCCCTGGATGCCGACCGCGATCCGTGCGGAGTTCATCATCGTGAACATCGCCCGCATGCCCTGGTTCTCCTCGCCGACGAGGTACCCGGTCGCTCCGCCGTCGTCGCCGAAGCTCATGACACAGGTGGGGGAGGCGTGGATGCCCATCTTGTGCTCGATCGACACACAGCGGACGTCGTTGCGTTCTCCGATCGCGCCGTCGTCGCCGACGTGGAACTTGGGCACGATGAACAACGAGATCCCCTTGGTTCCGGCCGGTGCATCGGGCAGCCGGGCGAGCACCAGGTGGATGATGTTGTCGACCATGTCGTGCTCGCCGAACGAGATGTAGATCTTCGTTCCCGACACCATGTAGGTGCCGTCACCCTGTGGCACGGCCTTGGTCGTGCACAGCCCCACGTCGGAACCAGCCTGCGGTTCGGTCAGGTTCATCGTGCCCGACCACTCGCCCGACACCAGCTTGCGGAGGTAGACCTCCTTCTGCTCCTCGGTGCCCCACGCCTGCAGACACTCGATCGCTCCGGTGGTGAGTCCGGGGCACATCGTGAGCGCACCGTTCGCCGCCGTCTCGAACTCTGCGGCCACGGCGAACACCGACTCGGGGAAACCGGCGCCGCCGTACTCGACATGCGCGTTCAGTCCCTGCCAGCCAGCGTCGACGAACTTGGCGTATGCCTCCTTGAACCCTGCGGGTGTCTCCACACCCTCGGGGGACCATGTCAACCCCTCGCGGTCGCCTGACGCATTCAGCGGACCGAAGACCTCCTGCATGAAACGTCCCTGCTCCTCGAGCACCGACGTGACGGTCTCCAGATCGGCATGCGCGTACAACTCGGTCGCTGCCAACTGCTCCAGTTCGCCGATGTGGCGCAGAGCGAAGAGGGCATCCTTGACGGGGGCTCGGTACTCAGACATGGACCTATGTTACCCATGGGTAAGTTGTCTGCTCCATCGGGGAACGGTGACAACCGCCCCAGGCCGCCACAGGCCGCGCCATTGTCGGCGTTCATGGCCTGACGTGCGGGCTCATCACAGCGATCGGCAGGCCGATGCCCACTGTCGTGTTGCGCAGCCCGGCGATCCTGCGGCCCGATTGCACGGCGTCCTTGGGTGAACCCAGGAGATCGCCGAGTGAGGCTGCAGTTGCGTCCAGGTCATCCGCGACCAGCGCCAGACCGAAGATCGAGGCCGCCTCATCGGTCGAGGGTCCGCCCTCGTCCGGTCCGACGAGTTCCAGGATCACGTCGCCCGCCCAGAAGAAGGTCTGGCGCATCGGCGAGCCATGGCTGACAGTGGTGCGCCCGCCGCGCACCTCGAACCCCGACTGCACGAACGCGGCGATGGTCCGTTCGCAGTCTCCGGTGCGTACCACGACGTGGTCGATGGAGCGGATGCCGTTCGGGTGCGTGACCTTCGGGGTCTCCATCGGGGTGTCCGCCGGCCCGTGGTCCACCGCTGCCAGTCCGTCGATGTCCGCCGGAGTCGAAGGGTCTCCGTCGAAGGCCCAGCCCTCGAACCCGGCACCCGAGCCGGAGCAGCACACCCAGGTCGAGCCGAGCAGCACCCGTCCCTGACCGTCAGGATCGAACCCGGCGGCCGCCCAGGCCTCCGGAGCATCGCCGAGCTGCAGAGTGACGAGCTGGCGGGTCGTGGTGGTGGGGCTGGCGCCATCGTCGCAAGGAGTGTCCGCGTGCATCGTCGAACGGTACCGTGAGCACGTGATGACGACCGAGGCGACTTCCGCCGAGACGGACCTCGGTCGGCGGGCGTTGACCTGGTTGCTCGTGGCCTCTGCTGGGTACGTGGCCTGTTCGCTCATGGCGAACGTGATGTCGGTGCGCATCCTGCGACTCGGCCCGGACTGGGCCAGTTTCTCGATCGACGCCGGCACCCTGACCTATCCGCTGACGTTCACACTGCGCGACCTCGTGCACAAGATCGGTGGTCGATGGGCCGCACGGGTCGTCATCCTGAGCGGTGCGGGGCTCAACATCGTGTTGGCGCTCGGCCTCTACCTGACGGCGATCCTGCCGGCCGACGTCGCTGTGACCACGCCAGCGCAGGAGTTCTTCGGACCGGTGCTGAACCCCGTCACGCGCATCGTCGCCGCGTCAGTGATCGCCCAGGTGATCGCGGAGCTCGTCGACACCGAGGTGTACCACCGGTTCGTGATGCGATTCGGCCATCGCATGCAGTGGGGGAGGGTCGTGACCTCGAACGCGATCGCGATCCCGATCGACTCGATCCTGTTCGTGGCCATCGCATTCGGTGGCGACATCCCACTGTCGGTGGCCGTGTCGATCGTCTGGGCCAACATCGCTGTGAAGGGTCTCGCGACGCTGCTCAGCGTGCCGCTGATCTACGTGGTGCCCGAGGATCTCACGCGTCCACCGGCCGATTGAGGTGGCGAGCCGACCCAGAACGCGCAACTGCCCCCACCGACCAGGGTCGACGGGGGCGATGCGACACTCGAGGGTCGATCAGGAATTGCGGCCGGCGTTGGGCTTACGGCCGTGATTGGCCTTCTTGCGTCGCACGTTGGCCTTCTTCTTCTGCGTGCGCTGTGACATGGTCGTCGATGGTACCGGAGGACACCGTCGGGACTCCAGACGAGCTCGGCGACGGGTGCCCCGATCACACATGCGTGACACCTTGTACCGTGTTCCGCTGCGGTCCCCACCGCACACTGTCCGGTCCGTCCGATGCGTGCTCCCACGCTGGCGGTTCCGGCCCCGATCCCAAGAAGGCTCTCCCGTGGAACGATTCGGATTCGTCGGCCTGCCCAACGCCGGCAAGTCATCGCTGTACAACGCGTTGGCCGGCGGCGGTGCTCTGGCGGCCCCCTATGCCTTCGCGACCGTCGACCCGAACGTCGGGGTGGCCAAGGTGCCCGACGACCGCCTGCACCGTCTCGCGGCCATGAGCCAGTCGAAATCGGTCGTCCCTGCGAGCGTGCAGTTCGTCGACATCGCCGGCCTGGTCGAGGGCGCTGCACAGGGCGAGGGGCTCGGCAACCGGTTCCTCGCCCACATCCGCGAGGTCGACGCGATCGTCTTCGTGCTGCGTGCGTTCGTGGACACCGACGTGCCCGGCTCATCCGATCCTGTGGACCAGCTGAACACCCTCGAGGTCGAACTCGTCTACGCGGATCTGGAGACGCTCGAGAAACAGGCCGACAAGCGCCGCAAGGCCGCCCGCGCCGACAAGACGCTGGCGGACGAGGTCGCGGCGATGGACCAGGCGATCGCGTTGCTGCAAGCGGGCACGCCGATCTATCGCTCTGACATGGATGACGACGACCGACGCCTACTCAAGGCGTTCTTCCTCCTCACCGCCAAGCCGGCGATGGCACTGGTCAATCTCGACGAGGAGCAGCTCGAGGACCCCGAGCCGCTGCTTGCACCGGTGCGCGAGGCGTTCGGCGCTGTCGGCGACGAGCTCGTGATCGGGCTGTGCATCCAGCTCGAAGCGGAAGCAGCCATGTTGGACGAGGACTCCCGCGCCGAGATGCTCGACGCGCTCGGCCTCGGAACCGGCGCGTTGCCGGCGTTCCTGCACACGGCGTACCAGATGCTCGGCCTGCGCACGTTCTTCACCACCGGCGAGAAGGAGTCCCGCGCCTGGACGTTCCGAGCCGGCTCGAAGGCACCGCAGTGCGCCGGGGTGATCCACACCGACTTCGAACGTGGGTTCATCCGCGCCGAGACGATCCACTGGGACGAACTCCTGGAGATGGGCTCGTGGGCCAAGGCCCGTGAGGTGGGCAAGGCACGCATCGAAGGCAAGGACTACGTGGTCGCGGACGGCGACGTAATGGACTTCCGGTTCAATGTCTGATCGTCGCCGACCGGTCGAGTCGTCCCCAGCGGTCCGACGTCGTTGAAGGTGTCGCGTGGCCTGGCTCACCCGTGACGGTCAGGTGCTGGCGAGCGCCGAGGTGGCGCAGAGCCGCGCGGAGCGGCGCAGGGGCCTGCTCGGTCGCGACCAGATGGACGGGGTGTTCGTGCTGCGGGCCCGCTCGGTGCACACGATCGGCATGTCCTTTCCCATCGACGTCGCGTTCTGCGACGACAATGGAATGGTGCTGAGGGTGCTCACGGTGCCGCCCAATCGGGTCACACGACCGCTGCTCGCAGCCCGGTCCGCGATCGAGGCGCCCGCCGGAGCCTTTCGTGCCTGGGGTGTGCTGCCCGGCGACCGCCTGGAGGTCCGGTGATGGGCACCGGACGAGCTCGGCTGATCCTCGTCGGCACTCCGATCGGCAACCTCGGCGACCTGAGCCCTCGTGTGAGCGAGGCGTTCCGCGCTGCCGACGTCGTCGCCTGCGAGGACACCCGGCGCACCGGGCGCCTGCTCGTCCACCTGGGCGTGCGTGCACCCCGACTGGTCCGTCTGGACGACCACACCGAACACGAGGTGGCGCCACGTCTGGTGGATCGCATCGCCGCTGGCGAGGTCGTGGCGGTGGCGACCGACGCCGGTCTGCCCGGCCTGTCGGATCCGGGTGCGCGTGTCGCCGCGCTGGCGGCCGCCGCCGACCAGGTCATCGAGGTGGTACCAGGACCGTTCGCGGGAGCGGTCGCACTCGTCGGCAGCGGGCTGCTCGGTCACTCCGGGAGGTTCTGTTTCGAAGGCTTCCTCCCGCGCAAGGGTTCGGACCGCTCGGCGCGCATCACGGAACTGCTGGGTGAGCGACGCACGATCGTGCTCTACGAGGCTCCGCACCGACTGCAGCGCACCTTGGCCGATCTGGCCGATGCGCTGGGCCCGGACCGCAGGGTCGCCCTGTGCCGGGAGCTGACCAAACTCCACGAGGAGACCTGGCGTGGCACGTTGTCCGCGGCGGTCCACCGTTGCGAGGAGGTTGTGCCGCGTGGCGAGTATGTGCTCGTGGTCGACGGCGCAGGACCTGCACCAGAGGTGACCGATGAGTCACTGGCCGAGGCGATCGCCGTCGAGGTGGCCGGTGGCGCCACGCGGCGAGACGCCGCCGCTGCAGTTGCCAGCCGGTTCGGAGTCGGGCCCAACCGGGTGAAGCGACTGAGCACAGGACCCTGACGCCGAGTTCAGCCGATGCGCTCGATGACCAGCGGTGACGGATCGAGAGGCTCGGGTCCGATCGTGATCGCGTCGCGGAGCGCATCGAGTGCTCCGGGGATCCTCGACGGCTCATCGGTGTGGAGCTCGAACAGGGTCTGACCCGCCGTGACGCTGTCCCCGGGTCGCGCATGCCAGACCACCCCCGCTGAGTCGGAGACGGGATCCTCCTTGCGTGACCGTCCTGCGCCCAGGAGCCAGGCGGCCTCGCCGATGGGTCGCGCATCGAGCCGCTGCACGATGCCGGACGACGCGGCTGTCACCAACTCGACCTCGGGTGCGCGTGCGAGGGGCACCGAGAGGTCACCGCCCTGCGCAGCGACCATGCGCCGCCAGACATCGAGCGCGCGCCCATCGGCGAGAGCGTCCGCCGGGTCCACCCGGTCCACTCCGGCGAGCTCGAGCATGATCCGGGCGAGGTGCACCGTGAGTTCGACGACGTCGGACGGGCCACCGCCCTCGAGCACCTCGATCGACTCGGTCACCTCGAGGGCGTTGCCTGCGGTGAACCCGAGCGGCGTGTCCATGTCGGTGATCAACGCAGCGGTCCGTACACCGTTGCGCTCACCGATCCCGACCATCGTCCGCGCGAGCTCGCGGGCGCGGTCGTGATCCGCCATGAACGCCCCGGACCCGGTCTTGACGTCGAGCACCAGAGCTGCGGTGCCTTCTGCGATCTTCTTGGACATGATCGAGCTCGCGATGAGCGGAATGGACTCGACCGTCGCCGTCACGTCGCGCAAGGCGTACAGCTCACGATCCGCCGGTGCCAGGGAATCACCCGCTGCGCAGATGACTGCGCCGATCGTGCTGAGCTGCCCCTCGAACTCGGCGTTGGTGAGTCGAGCCCGCCATCCGCTGATCGATTCCATCTTGTCGAGCGTTCCGCCGGTATGGCCGAGACCCCGCCCGGCCAACTGGGGCACTGCTGCGCCGCAGGCGGCAACGAGTGGTGCCAGGGGCAGCGAGATCTTGTCGCCGACCCCTCCGGTCGAGTGCTTGTCGACGGTCGGCCGGCCGATCCCGGACAGATCCAGACGCTCCCCGCTGGCGATCATCGCAGCGGTCCAGGTCGCCAGTTCCCTCGGCTCCATCCCCACGAACACGATCGCCATCAGCAGGGCGGACGCCTGTTCGTGTGCGACGGTGCCGTCGGTGTAGCCGTCGATGAACCATCGGATCTGTTCCTCCGACAGGGCGCCGCCGTCGCGTTTGGTCCGGATGACATCGAGGATCGTGGTGGTGGCCATGTGGTCAGCGGAGCGGGCTGTCAGCCGGCCCGGGCCGCGACGTCGTCGGGGCCGAACGCGTCGGGGAGCAGTTCGCGCAGTGGAACGACCCCACGGGAGAGCTCGATGAGCAGGTCTCCTCCGCCGAACTCGAACAGGAACTGCCTGCACCGGCCACACGGTGCGATCGGCTCGCGGTCGCCGGCGACGACAGCGAGTGCGACCGGACGGGACGACCCCGCCGCGACCATCTGACCGCACAGATTGACCTCGGCGCAGATGCCGATGCCGGTGCTCGCGTTCTCGACGTTGCAGCCGAGGATGATCGTGCCGTCCGCGCACATCGCCGCAGCGCCGACCCGTACCCCGGAGTACGGCGCGTAGGAACGATCGGTCATCTCGATCGCGCGGCGGCGCAGCTCTGCCCAGTCGATCGGCGTCGCGCCGGCAGGGTCGTCGGTCATGTCATCCCTTCACGTACGGCTGGCCGTCGGCGGCCGGAGCGCGAGATCGTCCCACGAAGCCCGCGACCACCAGCAATGTCACCACGTAGGGGGCCATCAGAAGGAACTCCGAGGGGATGGGCGTCTCGATGATGGCGAGCTTCGTCTGCAGCGCCTCGGCGAAGCCGAACAACAGCGCGGCTCCGAGTGCGCCGAACGGGTTCCACCGTCCGAAGATCATCGCGGCCAGAGCGATGTAGCCGCGCCCGGCCGTCATGTTGTTCTCGAAGGCGCCGAGGGACCCGAGCGAGAGGAACGATCCGGCGAGGCCGGCCATGGCTCCGCCCATGATGACGCTGCGGTACCGCACCCGGTAGACGTCGATGCCCACGGTGTCGGCAGCTTTCGGGTGCTCGCCGACGGAACGCACTCGAAGGCCCCATCGAGTGCGGAACAGCGACCAGGTCAACAGTGGGACGAGAACGAACATCAGGTAGATGAAGATGTTCTGGTTGAACAACACCGGCCCGATCACCGGGATGCTCGAGAGCCCGGGGATCGGGACCGGTCGGAAGGTTCCGGAGCGGTTGAGGCTGGGGTAGTCGCGCAGGAGTCCGGTCGCGAGAAAGCTGGTGATCCCGAGGGCGAAGATGTTGAGAACGGTGCCCGAGATGATCTGGTCGACCCGGAAGGTGATGCTCAGCCACGCGTGCACAGCTGCCAGGGCCGCCCCTCCCGCGATGCCCAGAGCGAGGCCGACCCAGAGGTTGCCCGCAGCGCTCGCCGCCACGGCGCCGACGAACGCGGCGAACAGCATCATCCCCTCGATGGCGATGTTCACCACTCCGGAGCGTTCGCAGAGGATGCCTGCCATCGCGCCCAGGGCGATGGGTGCACTGCGCGTCACGGTGGTCTGCAGCATGCCGACGAGCGAGAAGTCCTGGCCGCGCGTCGCCCAGACGAGGAACGCGAAGCACCCCAGAGTGATGACGGCGACGGTGACGAGGCCTCGTCGACGGAAGCCGCGAGCCAGTTGGATGCCACCGAATGCAGCGCACATCACGCCGATGAGCATCGCGGTACCACGGGAGGGAAGGGTGAGGAAGAAGCTGTCGCTGCCGCCTCCTTCGCTCAGCCCGAAGGAGCTGGACAGCCCGCTCTCGCTCCCGAGACCGAACAGCCCCATGATTCCCAGTCCGACGGCCAGATAGATGATGCCTGCGGTCCGGGCACGCCGACGGGCGCGACCGTCCACGGCGTCGACCGCCGCGCTCGTCGTCGGCTGTTGCGGCTCGTCCGGGTCCGCCCCGGCGGTGGTCACCGACGGATCGGTCATCACTTCCCCCAGTTCGCGGTGAAGGTGGGTGTGTCGCCACCGTCGGCCTTGACCCTGTAGATCGCCCTGACGAGCTCGGGTGCGGCGACGAACATGATGATCAACGCCTGGATGACGATGACGATGTCGACCGGCGTCGACGTCGACGACTGCATCTGCAACGCCCCTGCCTGCATGCCGCCGAAGAGCAGCGCGGCGAAGAACACGCCGATCGGGTTGGACCGGCCGAGCAGCGCGACAGCGATCGCGTCGTAGCCGGTCGACGGCAGGCCGCCGGTGATCAGCGGGGTGATTCCGAGCACGATCGTGGCTCCCGCGAGCCCGGCCAGGCCGCCGGCGATGGCCATCGCTCCGACGATCAATGCGGCGGTGCGCATACCTGCGTACCGGGCGGCGTCGGCGTTCAGCCCGAGTGCCTGTACCTGGAAGCCCAACGTCGAGCGCTGCAGGATCCACCAGACGATGAGGACCGCCAGGATCGCGAGGAGGATCCCTGCGTTGACGCGCAGGTCCTCGGAGAACCTCGGGAGTCGGGCCGATTCGACCACTCGCTTGGACACCGGGTTGTCGCGGCCGTCGGGCAGGAACAGGCGAGTGGTCAACAGCCAGTCCAGGAAGCGCAACGCGATGAAGTTGAGCATGATCGTCGTGATCACCTCATGTGCTCCTGTGGTGGCGCGGAGCAGTCCTGCGAGTCCCGCCCACAGAGCGCCACCGATGAAGCCCGCGACCACGGCGAGGGCCACGTGCAGCGGTGCCGGCAGATCGAAGGTGAACCCGACGAACCCGGCGAAGATCGTCCCCATGATGATCTGACCTGCCGCGCCGATGTTGAAGAGGCCGGCCCGGAACGCGAAGGCGACCGACAGCCCCGCCAGGACGAGTGGTGTGGTCAGCGTGAGGGTCTCGGAGATCGCGCGTCGGCTGCCGACCGCGCCCATGAAGAGTGCGGAGTAGGCATCCGACACGGCGTCCCAGGAGCGACTCAGGGCACGCGCCGGGTCGTTGGAGAACCTCGCCCACGCGTACAGACACTCGGGGTTCGTGAAGATGATGAACAGACCGCCGACGACCAGTGCGGACAACAGTGCGAGCGCCGGAACCTT
>Ga0105047_10020185_pt1 | contig 10249 bp, 8 predicted proteins | sample MAT04_FD_78384 | JGI IMG/M metagenome (GOLD analysis project Ga0105047, IMG submission 78384) | Freshwater microbial communities from Lake Fryxell liftoff mats and glacier meltwater in Antarctica - MAT-04 (megahit assembly) | ecosystem: Environmental > Aquatic > Freshwater > Ice > Liftoff... | reverse complement strand
GGGATTGGTACCGCCACTGCGGTCGCGTCATTCACGAAGGCGCCGTCATTCAACGCTAGTGCTGCGCTGCCGCCGCTGTTGCATTTCTACGAAACACTGGACGGGTTCATGGCGCCCGATTTTAGGCTGATCAAGCGTTTGCATTTTCAGTCGGTGACCCTGACGCCGGTGGAGGGCATGCATCACACCCATTTCACGACGTATGGCAGTGCGGTGACGTTGTTCGCGGACCTGACTGCGGTTACGAGAGCGACAGCGGCGACGGGCGCGAATGCGGTGAAGGTCGACGAGCAGGCCCACGACTTTCTGCTGCGGTATCTCAAGGCAAAGTAGACAGCGGTCGGTGTTGCACAGTTTTGCGGGCGAGCCCGTTGTTCGCTTTGACGAACAACCCCCTGCTCGCCTATCCTTGGCGGCATGCCCAACACGACAACGTCCTCTCCGGCCATCGAACACGCCCTGCAAATCATCCAGGTCGTGTACCCGCAGGTGTACCTCGCGTGTCACACGCGCCACCAGCGGAAGCGCACAACCACCCACGCGTTGAGCGCGCGCGATTCATCGATTCTGTCGCACCTCGATGTGCGCGTACCAACAACACCCGCGCAACTCGCGCGACATCTGGGCATTGCACGCTCGACGCTCTCGGAAGCCGTGAAACGTCTGAGTGCACTGGGTTACACCACGCAATCAGCACGGACCACCAGCGCAGGCAACCGCGGCGGCGTCGCCATCTCTCTCACCGCGCAAGGCCTTGAAGCCATTCGCGAAACATCCGTGTTGGAGGCGCCGAGGTTGCGCGCGGTACTGCAGCATTTGAATGCAACGCAGTTGCGCGATGTCGCACGCGGCATGAATGCGCTGGCCGCGGCCTGCAGCACACACGCCGCGACAACACCCAAAGCAGCGGAGGAGTGGGGGACATGAAAACTGCACTCTCCATGGGTTGTCTCGCCCACAGGAAGCACGCACGCATACTGACTGGTAGCTACACTGTGAACATCGCACCTGGACTGGTGACTCCAATATGAGAATCGCCCTCGGAATTGTTGCATTGCTGGTGCTGTTGGTGGTGATCGTTGTTGGCATCGGTTACGCACTACCGGTCAAACACCGCGCCACGCGCGTCATCACCCTGCAGGCACCGGCCGATACGATTTATGGGCTGATCACAAACGCCGCGGTCTTTTCCGAATGGCGACCACGTGTGAAGCGGGTTGAACAAATTCCGCGTCAGGACGGCGTAGTGAGTTATCGCGAGATCGGTGACGACGGAAATATTCTCTATGTGGTTGACGAGGCGACATCAGGAAAGCGCCACGTCACTCGAATTGCCGATGATAAGCTGCCGTTCGGTGGAAAGTGGACGTTTGAAATCACGACGACCGATGTGACACCTAATGGCCCGTCGACGCAACTCCGCATTACGGAAGACGGCGAAGTGTACAACCCGGTGTTTCGATTCATGTCGCGCTTCGTGTTCGGCCACTATGCGAGCATCGAGACGTACCTGGGCGACGTCGCGCGAAAGTTTGGACAGCCGGCAACTATTTTGCCGTAGCCGATGGTCCTGCACCGACATGCCACATCCGCCGGGAAGCGCGCGGTCCCGACCCCACCAATACCGCGACCCCTAAATCCGATAGTCGGGCGAGCCAGGCTGGTACGGCGCTGAGCTTACGAAGTTCGGTTTCTACTCGGAAGCAACTCGGAAGACGATCACTTCCGAGTAGAATGCGCAGTTCACAGCAAATAGTCAGACGGCACGGTTGCAATCGTCGAATTGGTAGCCCTGCCGGGTGACCATCGGAATAACGTCCCGAAATACAAACGAGCCCACCTTTCGGCGGGCTCATTTTCATTCAGTCTCAATCACCACTCAGGGAAACCTCACGCAGGGAATCATGGCCGAGCGAAGCGAATTGCCGCCTGTCGCATTGTCATCCGACCAGAAAACCGGCTTGAACCCCGCCACACACGCGGCCTGTGGCGCGAAGGTAAACCCTTCGTTGTTGATGTTGGGCATCGTGCTGGGGCGCGCGTAGACGTGCGTCAGTTTGAGCTGGCCGAGTGTTGGTGAACCCGGTGTCGCGTCAATGATAAAGATGTCGGACAAGCCGCCGCACGTGTCATCACACGTCGCCCACAACTGCGTCAGCTCGCGGTCATACGACAGCGCCATCACGCCACTGGGAAAGCCGGTTGCTACGGAAGCGATTCGTGTAAACGTGCTGTTCGTATGATTCAGCGCGTAGACATAAATCATCCCGTTGCCTTCAAGTCCCACGAAGAACAATCCGCCGCCGTTGTTCGGATACTCGGCGGGGTTGTACAGGTGTCCGGCGTTCACGTCGCGGAAGCCTTGCGCCACCAGAATGTTGTCGGGAATCCATGTAATGCCTTCCAGTCCCGAGTTGGCGGCTACCACCGGGAGATCCGCAGTCAGATTCCACTCGTTCGTGGCGGTGAGCGACGTGCCGGTTCCCGTCACGTCATAACGCAGGATGCTTGGACGGCTGATGGAATTCGCCTGGTTGTTGCGTTCCGAAACGATGTACATGCCGGCCGCACTTCCCGTGGTGAACGTCAGGTCTTCTGTGTCAGGTTCGCCCGTTCCGTCGGTGTAGCGCGTTGACTTTCCGGCAGCCCAGCCGTTTGACGCATCACGTGTCCAGATGAACCCGTTGAACAACAGACGGTGAATGCTGCCGGGTCCGTTTTGCGCCACCCACAACACGTCGGCTGCACCGCCGGTTCCGCGTTCGTACATCAGGCCACTCGCGTTGCTGGCAAACGTTCCAACGGCGTCAACCACGGCGACGTTGTCAGTGCCGGCCCACGTTTCGGTGGTTGGACCAACGGGTACAACCGGTGTGCAGCCATTCGCCGCGCCTTTGCTGCTTGTGGTCGCGCCAAAGGTACCCGTTCCGTTCGGGCAACGACCCCACGTCGACGCAGCGTGTGCCGTCCACGTGTACGAATCCAGCAGCGTACCGCCCGAATCAAACAACCGCGCCGCATCGGAGGAGCCAAGTCCGAAGTTCACTTCGACATCCAGCGCGAGATAGGCGCCGGCTGCGATCATCGTTCCCGGGGCGACGGTGAACACGTGGGTGTCGTCGTTGTCCTTGACAAGGAACCCGGAGATATCAACGGTCGTCGTACCAATGTTCGTGATTTCAACCCAGTCGCCTGGCGTGCCGCCGCTCGACTCGACTTCGTTGAGAACGATCGTGTTGACAACAGTGCAGTTGTTCGCCGTGCCCCTAGTAACCGCCGTTGTGGTGATGAACGGTCCCGTTCCATTCGGGCAGCGGCCATACGTTGTGGCGGCGTGGGCGGTCCACGTGTACGAGTCCAGGAGTTCGGCCGTCTTGTTAAACAGGCGCGCGGCATCTGCACCACCCAGGCCGTAGTTCACTTCAACATCCAGTGCGAGATACGCACCGGCGGCAATCGTGGTACCAGACGGAATCGTGAAGACGTGCGTGTCGTCGTTGTCTTTGAGCACGAAGCCCGAAATGTCAACGCTGAGCGCACCGGTGTTCGTCAGTTCGATCCAGTCACCCGGCGTGCCACCGCTGGACTCGATTTCATTGATCTTGATGGTGTTGGGAATGCTGCAGTCATTCGCCGTGCCGCGCGTGCTGGTGGTAGTCGTTTTGAATGCGCCGGTACCGTCCGGGCAGCGACCATATGTCGTCGCAGCGTGTGCGGTCCAGGTATACGAATCGACAAGCAAGCCGGTCGACGAATACACGCGCGCCATGTCAGCGCCACCAAGGCCAAAGACTGGACCAACATCAAGGACCACGAATGCACCTGGCGCAACCGTTGTGCCGGCTGGAATCGTGAAGATGTGCGTATCGTCGTTGTCCTTGATCGCAAAACCCGACACGTCAGACGTCGTCGTGCCGATGTTGGTGATTTCAACCCAATCGCCAGGCGTCCCACCATTCGACTCAACTTCGTTCACGCGAATGAGCGGCGCGGCCACGTGAAATTGAATTGGCAAGGCGCTGGCGGCAGCGAGTGGAGCGAGCGTGCCATCAGGACGCGTCAAGGCCCAACGACCGCGCACGATATCCACCAGAATGCTGCGAACTTCGGTGGTGCCATGCATCGCGGAAATGCGATACGTCCGGCGCGTCAGGAAACTCGTGCTCATGAGACTGAGCGACGCTTCGTAACGACCCGCTGCGGTGTTGGCGGTCAGTGTTCCAACACCAGCGCTCGGCGTAGTGGAAAACTGAGCCGTGAGTGGCCCGGTGCACGCGCCGCCAACCCACACGCAAACCTGCACGCGATTGATCGCGGTCGGATCGAAAGTTGCGGGATTTGCGCTTCCGCCGCCCAGGGGCGCGAGCCAGTCCGGAGTGCCCGGTACTGCATCAAATTTCGCGACGCCTGGATTGAACGCGGCATCGGGCGATACAACCGTGTTGTCGGAACACGCGGCGAGCACCAGTGAGACAAGGAGTGCACTGCCGAGGCGCGCGATTGTTGAGCGAAGAGAACGCATTGGTTACACCTCGCTCGTCGGTGGAAGGTGGCGCGTGGCGGCCGATGAACGGCGGCGGGTACGCGCGACCGCAATCAACGACATTCCGGCAATCATCAGTGCGATCGTTGACGGTTCTGGAACAACGGTTGCTCGTGCGGGAGTACACGGCAGGATGTCGTTGCAGCTGTCGGCCACGTTACCTGTAGCAATCGCCACAAACTCCATTCCAGACAGGGAGAATTGCGCGGGATTGAACGCACGCTGTGTAGAGAAGCTGAACGAGACGAAGCTGCTGGCCGCACAGGTGTTCGCCATTTGTCCAAACCCGCCAACGGCCGCTGAAGCGGCGCAGTTGCCGACGCCATTGTTTCCGAGTGCGGACAGGAAAATTGCGTCGCCGCTTTCGAACAGACTCCAATTGGATGCATCAGTGATGCTCGCACCACCAACCGACGTCGGTGCAACGAGCAAATCGTTTTCAAGACCTGGTGCAGCGGGTTTTCCCGTCAGCAGCGACATGAAGTAGATACTGGTTGCCAGTGTCGGCGACGGCGCGCCCAGGTTGTTGATCGCGATCTGAAACAGATTCGAGCCGCCCACTCCCGCGCCAGGTTGTGATGTCAGGCGAACACTCGCGCAGTTTTGCAGCGCGCCCTGCGAACAGGCCTGAAACGTCGAGACCTGCGCGTGTGTAATGCCCGGAAGCATCAGCATCGCGCCGACTAGTGTGGATACGAGGAAATGGCGTGAAGGAACACGCATTGAAACGACTCCTGTGTGTTGTGGCTGGACTCGTCTCCGACCATCGGGTGTCCGACCATCGGGTGTCCGACCATCGGGTGTCCGACCATCGGGGCGGGTTGAGTGCGGAGATGATGCCCGCCGCACAACCGCAGTCGCAATGCGCGTTCTCCGCTACACACCGACCGTTACCGGTTCGGTATAGAACCGGTCGGGATGGTTACAAATTGTCGCGAAATCAATTCGCAATGGATACGAAGCGGGCGCGCACAGGTATCGATGGCGGGAGCATTGTTGCGCAGCCGTTACGCCGTTGCGATCAATACGTGTGTGTCGTGCGCACAGCCGCCGTTTGCGGTATCCCTGCCATTCGGTTATATCCGCAGAATCCGCAACCAGCCGTACACCGTTTCCGCGCCATCCTGGATTACCAACCTATGCGCTTCACTATCCGCTCCGTGCCTGCCGCGTTGTTCGCAATCGCGTCCCTGTCCGCCGTCACTCACGCGCAGGCGCGCGCGACGGGTCCATGTGTCACGCCGACCTCACCCTGCGAACGCTGGATCACCTTTGGCGCCGGGCCCGCGCGCTCCATGGTGTACGCCACGCACCCACTCGCCGCGCGCAACGCGACGGTCACGCGTGCGTTCATTCTGATTCACGGCGCCGGCCGCAACGCCGATCACTATTTCGAGACGGCCACCGCCGCGGGATTTCTCGCGGGCGCGCTTGAGAACACGGTCATCATCTCGCCCCGCATTATTGCAGCGCCGGATAAACCACAACTCAACGAGGTATTGTGGCCGTCGAGTGGCAACAATTGGCGCGGTGGAGGTTTTGCGCCGGGAAATCCCACGTTGACATCGTTTGATTTTATCGATGAACTCGTGCGCAAACTCGCGGATAAGGGAGTGTTTCCGAACCTCACGAAAATCGTGATTGCCGGACATTCGGCCGGTGGGCAAGTGGTGACGCGGTACGCAATGGCCAACAAGGTGCACGACACGCCTGGCGTGAGCATTTCGTACGTGGTTGCCAATCCATCCAGCTACGCCTGGCCGACGTCGGTGCGCCCGCTGCCCACCGGCGACGGCGATCCCACCGATGCGTACAAAGCATCATTGGGTGCCGACGGCGAGAAAGTGCATTCGAATTTCACGTACGGCGCGTTCGATTCAACGAAAGCTCCAACGTTCGATCGCTGGCCGGCCGGGATGCAGAATCTCAATGGATACACCGCCAGCATGACGGCGGATCAGCTGCGTAAGAATCTGGTCGAACGCCCCGTCACGTACTTGTTGGGGCAAGTCGATGTGTTGCCGCTGGGCGGGTTCGACTCATCACCCAGCGCAATGGCTCAGGGACCGACGCGTCGCGCGCGCGGTGAGGCGTTTTTCAAATACGTCAACGAAACCATGGGCGCAAAACACAACGCCATTATTGTGTCGGAGTGTGGTCACAACGATCGGTGCATTTTCACCACGAATGCGGTGTTTCCGACAATTTTTCCGAAGTAGGTGATGACGCCGGCCTGCAACGCGCGGGATTTACGCCGCGCGTTGCCGGTTCAGCGACGCATTGCTTGCGCGAACGCGCCTACCCCACCTTCCCGTCGTGATCCAGGTCGGTGCCGAGCTTCTCCTCCAGCCGCCCAATGACGGCACGCAGCAACACTTGCGTCTGACGCAGCTCCTTCTCAAGGTTGGCCACGCGCACCTCTAATGTGCCAGCCCGCTCGGAATGATCGGAAAGTTGACTCTGTTGATACAAATCCCAAAACAGTCCCATACTTCGCTCCAGCAGAATGATTTCGATCGCGCATCCGGTTTGCGCAACTGGCCAATTCGTATTGACAAACCGAACCGCCAGCCGCTCATTCGAGATTACATCACTCGCGCGAAGAAATCCATCATGAAAAAGCCGTTGCACCTCGCCGTTGTAGCGCAGTTCGCAATGCTGCTGTTTGCGACTGCGCCCCTCGCGCACGCGCAACCAGCGAAACCAGCGAGCGCGGCGAAAGTTGTTCTCATCACAGGCTCGACCGATGGTCTGGGGCGCGAGGTCGCACTCCGCCTGGGCGCAACGGGCGCTCACGTGATTGTACACGGACGCAATCGCGAACGTGGGCTCGCCGTTGTCGATGCAATCACGAAAGGCGGCAAAGGCTCGGCGGCGTTTTTCGCCGCAGACCTCGCGTCCCTGGCCAACGTGCGCGCGTTGGCCGATACGATTCTGAAAATTTATCCGCGCATCGATGTGCTGATCAACAACGCGGGTGTCTGGCTGCGCGAGGGGCCGCGCCAAAACAGTACGGATGGATACGAGATGACGTTTGCCGTGAATTATCTCGCGGGATATCTGCTCACGAAGCAACTGTTGCCGCGCCTGATTGCGAGCGCGCCATCCCGCATCATCAATGTGGCGTCGCAATCGCAGTCGCCACTGGATCTTGATGACGTGTTACAGGAAAAGACCTACATCGGCCAGCGAGCCTACACGCAAAGCAAACTGGCGCAGGTCATGTTCACTATCGACCTCGCCCGGGAACTACAGGGCCGGAACGTGACCGTGGTCTCGCTGCATCCTGCATCAATGATGGACACCCACCTGGTTGAAGCCGCCGGAATGCAACCGCGAACCACCGTCGACGAGGGCGCCGTGGCGCTCATGAATCTCGTCACGCAGCCCACGCTCGTGAACGGAATGTTCTACAACGGGCTGCGCGAGTCGCGCGCCAATCCTCAGGCGTATGATGACGCAGCCCGTGCGCGCTTGCGCGCCATCAGCGACAGTCTGATCGCGCGGAAGCGCTGATAGTTCGTTGGCAGAAGCCGCTCCCGAACCAAGGCACGGTTTGGATGCAGTCAGCGTCGCTAATCCAGAACGCAAAACGGGCTGCCCGTTTGATTTCACACTCGTGGTGTCGACTACGGCACAATCTTGACCACCGGTTTCCGCGGAAACAGGTCAGCGCGATTGGCCGCGTGAATCGCGAACGCTGCCAACACCGCCGAGTTCAACTTCATGTCCTCGGGCTGCACGCGCTCGTACGTGTCCATGCTGGAGTGGTGCGTGCGTGTGCCGTATTCGATGCCATCCTGAATAAACTGGAAGCCCGGCAATCCCACCCCATCAAACGCCTGGTGATCCGTGCCGCCCGTATTCCCGGCCGTCAGCGTCTTGATGCCTTTGTCGGCAAACGGTTTCATCCACTCCTTGAATACTGGCGCGGCGTTTGCATTCCCCTGCTGATACACGCCACGAATCGCTCCCGTGCCGTTGTCGAGGTTGAGGTACACACTGAACTTCGCCGCTTCGGCTTTCGCGCTGTCACGCGTGCCGTAGTGATCCTTCACGTACGCGCGTGAACCAAACAATCCCTGTTCTTCGCCCGTCCACAACCCAATGCGAATTGTGCGTTTGGGATTTGCGCCAATCGCTTTCAGAATGCGCATCGCCTCCATCATCGTCGCGCTGCCGGCCGCGTTGTCCGTCGCGCCGGTGCCCGCATGCCACGAATCGAAATGTGCGCCCAGCATAACAACTTCGTCTTTCAACTTCGGATCGGTGCCGGGAATTTCCGCGATGATGTTGAACGAGTTGAGATCGTTGTCGTAAAACGTATTCTTGATTTCAAGTTCCATCTGCACCGGAATACCTTTCTCCAGCACGCGGAAGATGCGGCCGTAGTGCTCGATGGCCATCGCCACCAACGGAATTTTGTACGGCGTTTTGGGATCACGCGACTGTCCGTTGTTCGTGAACACCGTGCCGCCGTCGCCACGCCCTGGCTCGAGAATCGCCGCAACACCTTCATCCAGAATGAACGCCTGACGACGCGTTGCAATAGCCGCGAGCGCCTGCTGCTGCGCACGTCGCGTGCTATCCTCACGACTCAATGGCGCGGCCGGTGCTGCACCTCGACCACCCGCGCCCGGCGCAGCAGGCAACGGTGCTTGGGCGAGTTTCTCCAGCTGCTCGTCGGTCAAACGCGAACCAAGGGCGGTGAAGTTGGCGGCGACTTCGCGCATCGGCGACAACATGACAATCTTGCCCTTCAACTGGCCTTTGTACTTCGCGAAATCACCTTCTTCGTTGATCTTCACGTAAACGATTTCACTCTTGACCAACCCGTTCGTACCAGGCGTCCACGCTTGCGGATACGCAATCACGGGAAACGGCACGGGCGCAGTGACCTGCGCGTAGAACTTGTCGTTGGTCCAGCCACGACCAAACGGGCCCCAACTTTCAAGGCGTGGATTGGTCAGCCCCCACTTCTTCATCTCGGCCATACTCCACTCGGCCGCCTTACGAGTGTTTGGCGAACCCGTAAGTCGTGGCCCACTGACGTCCGTGAGATATGACATCACGTTCATCACCTGTGAACGCGTGAAGGCTTCGTCACGAATTTTCGCGACGATTGCGTTGTCGACGGGTTCGATCGCTTGTGCGCGAACGGCGGTGGGCGCGAATGCAAGGAACGCAACGGCAACGGGCGCCACTGTGCGCCAGGCGCGACTTGCTGCGATTGTGACTCGGGTCATATGAATTGGAGGCGGGGACAGGTCAGTTCAGGACCAGTGGGGTGTACGCGGACCCAGCGGTCCGCAGAACGACGAGCGACAGGGTCATGACTCTAAACGCATTCCCACCATGTACCGTTCCAGGCGGGGCCGGACATCCCGTCGCTGTTCACCCGCCGGGTCGCATTCGATATACTTCGCCGCATGACACGCCCCATCCGCTCGCAGTACGAAGACTTCATGCGCCACGTGCGCGACCACGGTGTGCACAAAGGTGATCGCACCGGGACCGGAACGGTCAGCGTGTTCGGGTACCAGATGCGTTTTGACCTGAACGAAGGATTCCCGCTTACCACGACCAAAAAAGTCCATTTACGATCCATCATTCAGGAATTGCTCTGGTTTCTGACGGGGTCCAGTGACAACACCTGGCTCACCGATCGCGGTGTGACCATCTGGAACGAATGGGCGCGCGAAGACG
>Ga0105047_10020183_pt1 | contig 10250 bp, 8 predicted proteins | sample MAT04_FD_78384 | JGI IMG/M metagenome (GOLD analysis project Ga0105047, IMG submission 78384) | Freshwater microbial communities from Lake Fryxell liftoff mats and glacier meltwater in Antarctica - MAT-04 (megahit assembly) | ecosystem: Environmental > Aquatic > Freshwater > Ice > Liftoff... | reverse complement strand
GATTTGGTGGTGGCAGTCCCATCCTTTGAGGGGGTAGAGTGTCTGGATAGGCGGCGGGGGCAAAGGGTATGGGGCGGGATTTTTGGAGACTTGCGATGAAGCGGATGCTGATGGCGGCGGTGCTGGCGACGACGTTGAGTGGCGTGGTGGCGGGTTGTGACAACTCGCCTCCCCCGCCGCGCGTGCCGGTTCCGTCCGAGGGAACGATCGGGCCACCGAGGAACGACCCGGCGCGGCCGCTGCCGGGGCAGGTGCCGCAGAGCGTTGTTCAGCCGTCGCAGCTGGCACCAGCACAGCTGATCGCGCCCTCCGTTTCGGTGTCGCCCCCGCCGGAGGTTCGGCAGGTGCAGGCGGCGCGGTCGGGGTTTGATCCGAGGATTGCGGCGCCGTCGGCTGGGCAGTTGGCGGTGGGCGTGCCGGGGCAGGCGCCCGGCACGTTTGACGATCAGCCGATCGTCCGCGACCGCCTTCCTGAACAGCGGGCGTTTATCGAGGCGTACAACGCCGTTGGCAGGCCGAGGATCGCGGTGTTCGTCAACCGCCGGCTCGACGGTTCAGTGGTGGGCGTAGCCGACGCGGAAGACCCGACCGGCCGGCCCGTGGCACGACTCGGGGTTGACCCCCAACGGGTGTCCGTGGCCGGGCCGGGGAACTCGCCGTCACTCGGAACGAGCGCTGTGGTGACGCCGGGGCAGTTTGACGAGGCGTTTGTCAAGGCGATGGACTACGAGGCGGTGGAGAGTGTGCTGACCGACTGGCTGTCGGCTGGAGGGAACACGGAGCTGATTTCGCCGACGCTGTCGCGGGCGAAGTTGACGCTGGAACAGCAGCAGCGACTGGAGCGCGGGGAGAAGGGCGTGCTGCTGGAGATCTTGGAGCGGCTGGACGCGGACATTCTGGTGCAGGTGCAGGCCCGCCCGACGCGGCAGACGTTCCGGGGGCTGGAGATTCGACTGGTCGCCGAGGCGATCAACACGCGAGGCGGGCGGAGCGTGGGGCGCGCGGTGGTGGACGTTCCGCCGCCGCTGGAGAAGCGGCAGATCAACGAGTACACGCGGTTTGTGGCGCGGAAGCTGATGGACGATATGATCGGGGCGTGGTCCGCCCCCGGGCCTGCGACACAGGCGGTGCGGTGAGGGAGTGGATCCCGACGAAGGGCAAGAAAAATAGTTTATCGAGTGAGACGACTATGAAGCGGAATGTGATAGTGGCGGCGGTGGGTGTGGCGATGGCGCTGGGCGCGGGTACTGGCTGCATCAAGAAACCGATCGAGGGGCGGGCGGAGCTGTATCCGTCGAATCAGATCAACTTCGCCGACGAGGACCTCCGTCGCAAGACCACCATCGGCACGCCGGTCGTCAACCGCGACTCGGAAGGGCAGATCCTTTTCGTCACCGTGCCGATCCGCGCGGCGACCAACCTGCAGCTGTATGTGGACTACCGCGTGACATTCCTCGACGCGTTCGGGCAGGTGGTGTGGCAAAGCGGCTGGTTCACCAAGACGCTGACGCCGAACGTGTTTGACCAGGTGCAGGTGAACTCGCCCAGCCCCCGCGCCGCGGACTTCCGGGTCGACTTCCGGTACGCGAAATAGGGCGGTGCCCGAGCGTGGAAGGTTGTCAGGGGATGAGGCGGGGTGGTGGGAGGTGGGGGGGTGGTGGGGAGGTGGGAGCAGACCTAACATCTGGCGACTTGGTCCGTGGTGGATTGGGTTCGCGGTGGTTGGCCCGTCTAGCCTTCGCCATCCGTGTCGGTCCATGCGAGTGCCGCGTGGGCCGACCCGGCGGGCGAGGGCGGCTTGGAAGGGACGGGGACACCGTGATAAGTTGCGTTGTGTCCTCTTGCATTGGAATTTGCGCGTGAGCGATAAAACAGAACAACCCCCGTTGCCCGAAAAATTTCTGGCCCTTGGCGTTCGGAACTCGATTTTGAAGTCGCTGGGCGACTTGCAGTATCACACCCCGTCGGAGATTCAGGCGCTGCTGATTCCCAAGGCGCTGTCGGGAATCGACCTCCTCGGGCAGGCCCGGACGGGGACGGGGAAAACGGCTGCCTTTGCCATTCCGTTGTTGCAAATGGCGACCAAGGGGATGGCGACGCAGGGAATTGTCATGGTTCCCACACGCGAGCTTTGCGTGCAGGTGGAGAGCGAGTTTCAGCGGATCGGGCAGTTCACGCCGATCCGAACGGTGGCAGTGTACGGCGGGCAGAAGATCGCGGCGCAGGTCAAGCGGCTGCAGTCCGGGCCGGAGCTATTGGTGGGCACGCCGGGGCGGGTGATGGACCTGCTAGAGCGGCGGATCATCAACTTCGCCAATATCCGTTTTGTCGTGCTCGACGAGGTCGATCGGATGCTCGACATCGGGTTCCGCGATGACATTCGGAAGATTTTGTCGCAGATGAAGGGGATGAAACGCGTCTCGCAGGTTCCCGACGACGTGGCCGCGTCCAGCCCAGCGGAGAACGCGGCGGCGCCGATGGAGGGGCACCAGACGATCTTCGTGTCGGCGACGATCTCCGACGAAATCGATCGGCTTGCCCGGCAGTTCATGCGCAAGAACGTCGAGAAGCTCATCGCCCCCGGTGCCGATGACAGGCCGACCGTGGAAAAGGTCGAGCAGTACTACCTCTCGGCCCAGCCGTGGGACAAGTACCGCCTGCTCAAGAAGCTGCTCGACAAGGAGAAGCCCGACCTCGGGATCATCTTCACCCGGACGAAACACGGCGCGAACAAGCTCGCGAAAAAGCTGCACGCGGACGGAATGGAGTGCCGCGAGATCCACGGTGACCTCGCCCAGAACAAGCGCGACAGCGTCATGAAAAACTTCCGCACGGGCAAGTTCGACCTGCTCGTGGCCACCGACCTCGCCAGCCGGGGGATCGACGTGCAGGACATCACGCACATCATCAACTACGACATCCCCGAGGACCCCGAGGTATACGTGCACCGCGTCGGCCGCACGGCTCGGATGGGCGCGAAGGGCAAGGCCTTCACCTTCGTCGCCAAGGATCAGGGCGAAGAGCTGACCAAGATCGAGAACCTGATCAACATGGAAGTCCCGGTGCTGACGGTGGAGGGTTTCGTGCCTTCGCCGCCGCCTGCGGATTGGGTGGAAAAAGATCCGTCGCTGGCCCCGCCGGCTGCGCCCAAGGAAGTTCAGTCGCGGTTCTCCCGCCCGTTGCACGCCGCCCAGCCGGCGGCTGCCGGGGCGGCGCCGGTCCCCACGCCCACCGCCCAAGTGCGCACCATCGGCAGCAAGATACCCGTCAATCGCCGCAAGCGCCGGATGCGGTAAGGCCCGCGGAAAGAACAACTATTTCACTTCGCTCAGCCGCACCGGGCGGCGTTCGTCGGCGCTCAGACTGGCTGCGTGGAGCACGCGCTGGGTTTGGAATGCGTCCTCGAAATCCGGCAGGGCCACCTCGGGCAGCTTGCCTCCGAGCACGTTCATCATGTCTGCGACCATGTTAATAAACCCGTGCTCGTAGCCAATGATGTGCGCGTCGGGCCACCAAGCGTGGGCGTACGGGTGGTCGCCCGCGTGCGTGACCATGATCCGCGTCCAGCCCTGCAGTTTGCGAGGGGCGGTGGCGTCGTAAAAGTCGAGCACGTTCATATCCTCGAAGTTAAACCGGATCGCCCCGTGCTCGCCGTGGACCTCCAGCCCGTTCTTGTTCTGGTACCCGGTGGAGAACCGCGTGGCCTCCACCGACGCAACCGCTCCCGACTTCATCCGCCCGAGGAAGAGCATCACGTCGTCGACATCGACCTTCCCCTTCCTGGTCGACGCCTTCGACCCGGCCGCGATTCCGCCGGAGGACCCCACCGACGGGATGGGGCGTTCCTTGACGATCGTTTCCGAGAGCGCCCCGGTGATCTCGACGAACTCGTCGCCGGTGACAAACCGCGCCATGTCGATCACGTGCGCACCGAGGTCGCCGTGGGACCCCGACCCCGCGACCTTCTTCTGAAACCGCCAGATCAGCGGAATCGACGGGTCCGACGCCCAATCCTGGAGGTAATAGCAGCGGATCTGGTAGATCCGCCCGAGCTTGCCTTCCTTGACGAGTTTGTGCGCGAGTGCGACGGCGGGAACGCGGCGGTAGTTGTACCAGACGAAGGTTTTGGATTTCCGGGCGCGTTTGGCTGCGTCGCGCATGGCGCGGGCGTCGTTGAGGTTGTGTGCGAGGGGCTTTTCGCAGGCGACGTTCCGGCCGGCTTCGAGCGCGGCGATGGCCATTTCCATGTGCTTGTCGTTGGGTACGCCGATGTCGACGAGGTCGATCTCGGGGTTGGTGACGGCGGTTTTCCAGTCTGTCGTGGCGTTTTGCCAGCCCCACTTCTTGGCGAACGCCGAGAGCTCGACTTGGTCGCGCCCGGCGATGGTGTGCATCACGGGGTTGACCGGCAGGTCGAAAAACTTGCCGACCTTGAGGTAGGCGTTGGAATGCGTTCGGCCCATGAATTTCTGGCCGACGAGGCAGACGTTGACATTCGGCTTACCGGACTCGCTCGACATGGTGTGGCCCCTACGGTTGGACAATCTTGCTTTGGTTTGCTGTGGCGCTCGGAGTTTAACGAGAAACGTGTGCAAACGTCCAGCCGGTGGCGTCGTCGGAATCGGGACTCAACCGAACCGGCGTCGGGGTCACAGAAGCCGGGCCCTCGGTGCGCTATGATTGGACCCGACGGCATGAGCTGACTTTGCACGGTGTCGTCATCGAATGATGATGGGAGCGGAAATGGGTGTTCCTTCAACTGTGTTTAGGGCGGTGGGCGCGGTGATGCTCATGGCGTGCCTCGCCTCGAGCGACAAGCCCGGTCGCATCACGACGACACCCCCGCCGACCGGCGCGTCGCACGCCATCCCAGCCGGGTCGCTTGGCGTCGGCGAGATCAATCTCCGCAACACGGTGACCGTCGAGGTGGTGCGGCGCGTGAAAGAATCGGTGGTCTACATCTCGACCGAGAAGATCGTCGCCCGGTCCGTCTCGCCCTTCGGCGGCGATCCGGTCTTTGGCAACATCGGCCGCCAGACGGTGATGGAGCGGCGCAACTCGCTGGGCTCGGGGTTTGTCATCCACGAGTCGGGGTTTGTGGTGACCAACAACCACGTGGTCGACCGCGCCCGGCAGATCTCCGTCCAACTCTCCAACGGTAAGACCTTCGCCGCCGAGGTCGTCTCCACCGACCCCGACGCCGACCTCGCCATCCTCAAAATCGACACCCCCGAGCCCCTTAGGCGCCTCGAACTCGGCGACAGCTCCGACCTGATGATCGGCGAGCCGGTCATCGCCGTCGGCAACCCCCTCGGATATTCGTACTCCGTCTCGACCGGAATCGTCTCCGCGATCCACCGCGAGATCCAAGCCTCCCCCGACAAAGCCGCCCTCTCCGACCTCGTCCAGACCGACGCCGCGATCAACCCCGGCAACTCCGGCGGCCCGCTGCTCAACGCCTACGGACAGGTCATCGGAATCAACACCGCGATTCGCGGCGACGCGCAGAACATCGGCTTCGCCATTCAGGTCAACAAGCTGCGCGACCTCATCCCCGCGCTGATGGACCCAGCCAACGTCCGCAAGATCGAGCTCCCGGTGCAGTTCGTCGAGCGCCGCACGATCACCCCCCCGGCCACGATCAAAACTGTGGTGGAACTGGTCACCCCCGAAGGCAACCTCCCGGTGCAGACCATCGACGGACGCACACCCCGCGACATCGTCGATGCCTACGTGCAGCTTCTGCAATCCGACCTCACGCAGAACATTGAAGTCGTCGCCGGTGGCAAAAAGGTCGTCGTCTCCGGTAAGGCAGCCCCCGTGCCCGACGCAGTCGCAGCCGCCCGCCGCCGACTCGGCCTGACCGTCGAACCCGTCACCCCCGCCATGGCCGAGCGCACGGGTCTGAAGATCGAAGACGGAATGCTCGTCACCGAGATCGTCCCCAGATCCGTCGCAGAGCGCGCCCAGCTTCAGCCGGGAGACGTGATCTTCCAGGTCGACCGCTTCCGCGTGCGAACACTGGAAGACTTCGGAAACCTCGTCACCCGCCTCCCCGCCAAGGGCGACGTGCGGATCGGGATCCTTCGGGGAGACTCGGTGGGGTACGGAACGCTTCGGCTATAGCACGCTGTGTAGTACCGCGGCGACGATCTCGACCTGCCGGGCCGGTTCGATGCGTTCGGTCGGCGCGACGTGAATGAACCCCGTCCGGGTGGTGGGCAGGCGCATCGTGCCGAGCAGATAAAGGTAGTTGCAGAGGTAATCGCCCGCGTTGTCAGACTCGGCAGCGCCGTCCGGAAGATTGATTATTCCGGTGAACAATCGGCCTTCGACGCTGGCGGGGGCCGCGGTGTCGATGACCCCCTGCCTCCGGCCAACCCCCCGGACGTCCAACCTCGCCCCCGCCTGATTGCGGGCGATTCGTTCAACCCGCACCACCCCCGCCTCTTCCGCGACGCCGAGCATCAGCCATACTTCCGGAGGCGCATCCGCCAGCCCGTCCACCAGCGCCTCAGCCGCCGCGAAGCTCACCTCCACCGGCTTAAACCGCGCCCCCACCCGCCGCGCCACCGCCTCGCCGATCTCGATCGACGGATTCACCGAGAACCGGCCGAATGCGGAGAAGGCGGTGATCAAAACGTCCATCGCCTGTAGTGTAGAGCACGTATGCGAATCGTCGTCGCCCCGGACAAATTCAAGGGCTGTCTCCCCGCCGACGCCGTCGCCCGGCACATCGCAGCCGGTCTCCGCCGAAGGCACCCCGCCGCCGAGCTGGACCTATGCCCCCTTGCCGACGGCGGCGAAGGCTTCGTTGACGCGATGTTGGCCGCCACGGGCGGAACCCGCCGCGTGTCCCGGGTCGTGGGGCCGCTGGGCGAAGAGAAAATCGATGCGGTGTGGGGTATGTTGACCGGAGGGACGGCGGTCGTGGAGATGTCGGGTGCGTCGGGTTTTGCCCTCGTCCCCGAATCCCTCCGCAACCCGATGAACACCACCACCTTCGGCACGGGACAGTTGCTCCTCGCCGCCGTGCAAGCCGGGGCGACCCGCATCCTGCTCGGCATCGGCGGCAGCGCAACCGTCGACGCCGGCCTCGGCTGCTGCCAAGCCGCCGGCCACACCGTCCTCCGACTCGACGGCGAACCCGTCACCCCCGGCGAGCCGCTCCTCGGCCGCGACCTCGCCGAGATCCACTCGATAAAAAGGGGACGGGGATCCCCGCTTGACCGCATCCCGATCACCGTGGCCTGCGACGTCGACAACCCCCTGTCTGGCGAGCGCGGGGCGGCTGTGGTGTTCGGCCCGCAGAAGGGGGCGACGCCGGAGCAGGTCGCGTGGTTCGACGCCCAGCACAGGGCACTCGCCGGTCGCTGCCTCAAGCTCGACGAGGCCGCCACGCCCGGCGCTGGCGCAGCCGGCGGCCTCGGCTGGGCACTCCTGAGCTTCTTCACCGCCGAACTCGTCCCCGGGATCGACCTCGTGATCTCCGCCACCCATCTCCGCGAACGACTCCGCGGCGCCGACCTCTGCGTGACGGGCGAGGGCGCGTTCGACGGCCAATCGGCCGGGGGGAAAACCGCCTCCGGCGTCGCGCGACTCTGCCGGGAACTCGGCGTCCCCTGCGCCCTCCTCGCCGGCCACATCTCAGCCAACACCGCAGCAACCTTCGCACACGCCGTAGAAGTCTCACCCCGAAACATGCCCCTGCCCGAAGCCTTCTCCCGCGCCGGGGAACTGCTCGAAAAAGCGGCCGAGTCGCTCCCCGGCCAACGAGCATAGATCCTCAGTCAATCGGCTCGGGGATCGGCGTCTGCATCGGCCGCTTCCACAGCAAATGCAGTCGCCAGTTGCCGTCGTTCCGGTCGGGAAAATCCACCCGCCAGTGCGCTCCCCGCGACTCCGTCCGCGTGTACGCCGCCGTCGAGATCAGGTAGCACACCGTCAGCATGTTCTGCAGTTCCCACCCTGCCGTGCACCCATCCATCCCCGAGGTCTCGGGGCGGAAAGTCTTGTCCATCACATACCGCGACCAAAACGCAATGATCTCCCGCGTTTCGTTCAGCCGGTCGCCCGACCGCTCGATCGCCACGTTCCGCCACATCACCGACCGAAGCGACGACTTCACGTCCGTCAGGTCCAGCTCGGTCTTCGTGCTCGGGTGAATGCGGTGTTCCAGATTCTGCGGGAATTTAATGGGGGAATCCTTAACGCCCTTGGCCGCGTCTTCCCCGGCGCGGGCCCCGAAGGCAAGCCCCTCCAAAAGCGAGTTCGACGCCAGTCGGTTCGCCCCGTGCAGGCCCGAGCAACCGGCTTCGCCGACCGCGTACAGGTGCTTGAGCGACGTCCTCCCGAACACGTCGGTATCGACCCCGCCGATCATGTAGTGCGTCGCGGGGTGGATCGGGATCAGATCCTTCCCCGGGTCGAGCTCGAACTGGGCGAGCAGATTGGCGAACTGGGGGAACCGCGACTTGAATGCGACCTGCTCGAGGTGCCGGCAGTCGAGGAACACATGGGTGAAGTTGGTCCGGCGGATCTGCTCGACGATCGCCCGCGAGACAATGTCGCGCGGGGCCAGGTCAGCCATAGGGTGATACTCGGGCATGAACCGCTTGCCATTGCGGTCGACGAGCACGGCCCCCTCGCCGCGAACGGCTTCGGTGATCAGCGCCCGCGACGCCCCGGCGACGTACAGCGTGGTGGGGTGGAATTGCACCATCTCCATGTCCTGCAGCGCCGCCCCGGCGCGGTAGGCCATGGCGTGTCCGTCGGCTGTGGCGATCTTCGGATTGGTCGACTCGCGGTATAGCTGCCCCGCCCCGCCCGAGGCGAGGATCGTGCGGTGCGCCCAGATCAGCGTGATCTGTCCCTTTATCAGCGCCAACGCCCCGCAGCAGTACGCGTTGCCATTGGCCCCGTCGGTCACGAGGTCGATCGCGAACGAGCTCTCCGACACCCGGATCGACTCGCGCGACCGCAGCGTATTGATCAGCGTCTGCGCCAGCTCCTTCCCCGTCGCGTCTCCGTACGCGTGCAGGATCCGGGCCATCGAGTGCCCCCCCTCCAACCCAAACGCCAGGTCGTACGCATTCCCCGGCTGCTGATCAAAATGTGCCCCCCACTTGAGCAGCTCGACGACCCGCCTCGGCCCCTCCTCGATGGTCACGCGAACGGCCTCCTCGTCGCACAGCCCCGCACCGCAAACGAGCGTGTCCGAGATGTGCGAGTCCACCGAGTCCGTCGGCTGAAGCACCGCCGCGATGCCCCCTTGGGCGTACCACGTGTTGGACTGTTCGATGGTGTCTTTGGTCAGCAGCAGCACATCACAACCGCCGTCCGCCGACGCAATCGCCGCCCGCAACCCCGCCACGCCCCCGCCGATCACCAGCACATCCGTAAACACCTGCGGCAGCCGCGATGCCTTGAACGGAACCAGATAACGCCGCTCGGTGAGTGGTTCAAACACGTGGGGAGATGCTAGGGGAGAATCAGCCGTTGTGCGACAACCGAAGCTCGGTTTCATCCCCGGCGGTATCCAAATGAAAACCACGCCGGTCGAAGGCTCGACCGGCGTGGCGTGGATTCAAATGCGGAGCAAAGATTACCGGCGACGGCGGAGCGTCGCGACGGCCATCATCGACGTGCCCATCAGCGCCGAAGCGGGAAGGGGAATGGCGTTGACCACCGCGATGTTGTCAATCCCAAAGTCGTTGCCCGCGTTGGAAGCGCTGCCGAGGTTGACGATCTGCAGGACGTTGGGACCGGCGACCGCCACGAAGCTGCGGGTCACCGTCTCCCAACCGCCCACATTTACCGGCTGGGGGGTGACGACCGTGTCGGGAATCAGGTCAACGCCGTTGGCGCGGAACATGATCGCGGAAATCTGCGGGAACGCGGAGGTGGTCAAGGCAAGCAACGCAGCCGAGAACGAGTAGGTGTCGCCAGCGACGAGGTTATTCAGCGTCACCGAGTACGCCATGCCGTCAAGGTTCGAGAAACCGTTGTACACCGCGTACTGACCTCCCACGTTGTTGTCCGCGTCGAGCGTCGAGACGAACGAGCTGTGGATGTCGCTGGCCCGGTTGACCACCGAGAAGAAACCCGCGTCCATGTTGCCGGGGGTGCCGATTGGGCCCCAGTAGTTGAACCCGGTGGTTGCACCGGAGTTGAACGTCTGCATCGGGGGGTTCGGGTAGGCGCCAGCGAAGTTGTCCGAAAACACAGTCGCGGCCATGGCGGGCATGGCG
>Ga0105047_10020180_pt1 | contig 10250 bp, 7 predicted proteins | sample MAT04_FD_78384 | JGI IMG/M metagenome (GOLD analysis project Ga0105047, IMG submission 78384) | Freshwater microbial communities from Lake Fryxell liftoff mats and glacier meltwater in Antarctica - MAT-04 (megahit assembly) | ecosystem: Environmental > Aquatic > Freshwater > Ice > Liftoff... | reverse complement strand
TTTCGCTGGAGTTGCCGCCGCTGGACGACAGCCTGCTCAGCACGCAGGCCCTGCACGAACCCATCGGCCTGCATTGCGAGTTCGACGCGCTGCCTTTTCCCGACAGCAGCATCGACCTCGTGGTGCTGCCGCATGCGCTGGAACTGGCGCGCGACCCGCACCACACGCTGCGCGAGGTCGAACGCGTGCTGGTGCCGGAAGGGCGCGTCGTCATCGCCGGCTTCAACCCGGCAAGCCTGTGGGGCCTGCGCCAACGCGCCGGGCGCATCAGGCACGGCCTGGGCATCAAGCGGCAAGACGGTCTGTACCTGCCGCGTGCCGGTGAATTCATCGGCTACTGGCGCTTGCGCGACTGGTTGCGGCTGCTCGGCTTCGAGGTCGAGGCCGGGCGTTTCGGCTGCTGGCGCCCGCCCTTCCAAAGCCAGAAGTGGCTGGACCGTTTCGGCTGGATGGACCGCCTGGGCGACCGCTGGTGGCCGGTGCTGGGCAGCGTGTATTTCGTGGTGGCCGTCAAGCGCGTGCCTGGCATGCGCCTGGTGGGCATGGTGAAGCAGGAAAAGCGCAAGGTCCATGCGGCGACAGTGGCTGTGGCGCGGCGCGAGCCCGCCATGTTGGCCAATGAGGCCGCGCGCGATGAAGTTCAATGAATGAGCGACCGAACGATTTGCAGCAATGAATGGCAAGGCGATGAGTGAAGTGGTGATCTATGCCGACGGCGCCTGCCGCGGCAACCCCGGCCCTGGTGGCTGGGGTGCGTGGCTGAAGAGTGGCGCGCATGAGAGAGAAATGTTCGGCGGCGAGAAGCTCACCACCAACAACCGCATGGAGCTGACCGCGGTGATCGAGGCGCTGGCTTCGCTGAAGCACACCTGCACGGTGACGGTCTACACCGACAGCGTGTACGTCAAGGACGGCATCACCAAGTGGATACACGGCTGGAAGACCCGCGGCTGGACCACGGCCGACAGAAAGCCGGTGAAGAACGTCGAACTCTGGCAGCGCCTGGACACCTTGAATGCCGCGCACAAGGTGACGTGGCGCTGGGTCAAGGGCCACGCCGGCGATCCCGGCAACGAACGCGCCGACCGCCTGGCCAACCAGGGCGTGGACGCCTTGACCGCCTGAGCCGGCTGATGGTTCGCAAGGCCGCGATGGCAGGCGAAGCGCAATTCCGCCTGGAAAGTTACAGTCTTGAGTTGCTCCAAGTACCCGAGAGAAGCCTGTGAAGACATTGCATACGGCGGTGGCCGTGGTGGGCCTGGCCGTGGCCGGCGGCCTGGCCTGGTGGTGGCAGAACGCCCCCTCGAAGGCCGCACCGGCAGCCACAGGCGCGTCTGCCCCGAGTGGTGCAGCCCGTCCAGGTGGCGCAGGCGGCGCGGGCGGTCCTCCGGGGATGGGCGGCCCGGCTGCGGTAGAGGTGGCGCAGGTGCAGGCCATCACCATCACCGATGACGCGCTGGCGGTAGGTTCCTTGCGATCGAACCAGGGCGTGATGTTGCGCCCCGAGGTCAGCGGCCGCATCGTGAAGCTGGGCTTCGCCGACGGCCAGCGTGTGCGCCGCGGCCAGTTGCTGGTGCAACTGGACGACACGCTGCAGCAGGCCCAGCTCAAGCAGAGCGAGGCGCAGGCCAGCATTGCGCGCACCAACCTGCAGCGCGGCCGTGAACTGCTGGGCGAGGGCTTCGTCAGTCAGAGCGCTGTCGACCAGAACGCCGCAGCGCTGGAAGTGGCCGAATCGCAGGTGGCGCTGGCGCGCGCGCAGCTGGCGCGCCTGAAGGTGGTGGCGCCCTTTGACGGCACGGCCGGCATTCGTTTCGTCGATGTCGGCGACTATCTGCGGGACGGTGCCGATATCGTCAACGTCGAAGACCTGTCGTCGCTGAAGGTTCAGTTCGCGCTGCCCGAGCGCGTGGTCGACCGCCTGCGTGTGGGCCAGGCTGTCGACGTGGCCGTGGACGCCCTGCCGGGCCGCAGCTTCAAGGGCCGCGTTCAGGCCATCGATTCGCAGGTGGACGCCAACGGCCGCGCCCTGCAGGTGGTGGCGCAGGTGGAAAACACCGGCGCCTTGCTCAAGCCGGGCATGTTCGCGCGGCCCCGCGTGGTCTTTGCCGTGCGTGAAGGCGCGCTGGTCGTTCCCGAAGAAGCCCTGGTGCCGGTGGGCGGCAAGCAGTTCATCTTCAAGGTGGCCACCGCTGCCGACGGCAAGAAGGTGGCGCAGCGCATCGAAGCCAGGCTGGGCTTGCGCCTGCCCGGCCGTGTCGAGGTGCTGGAAGGCCTGGCGCTCGGCGACACGGTGGTCACTGCCGGCCACGCGCGGCTGCTGCGCGGCAACGACGTGCCGGTGCGTGTGATCGACCTGTCGCGCGCGGGCACACCGGCCGGCGCCGCCAGCGATGCCGCACGCGGTGCGCCGCCTGCGGGCCGCGCAGCCTCGGGCGCGCCGCGCGCCACCCCCGCATGAAGCGCAGGCTGACAACGAGGCACGCACGATGAAGCTTTCGGAAATCTCCATCCGCCGCCCGGTGCTGGCCAGCGTGATGTCGCTGCTGCTGGTGCTGGTGGGTCTGGTGTCGTTCCAGGAACTGAGCGTGCGCGAGTACCCGCGCATCGACGAGCCGCTGGTCAACGTCAGCACGCGGCTGCAGGGTGCCTCGTCAGAGGTCATCGAAAGCCAGGTCACCAAGCCGCTGGAAGACAGCATCGCGGGCATCGACGGCGTGGACATCCTCACGTCCATCTCGCGCACGGAAAGCAGCCAGATCACGGTGCGCTTTCGCCTGAGCAAGGACCCCGACACGGCAGCGGCCGAGGTGCGCGACCGCGTCGCCCGCGTGCGCGGCCGCCTGCCCGCGGCGGCCGACGAGCCCATCATCAGCAAGGTCGAGGCCGACGCCACGCCCACCATCTGGCTGGCCTACACCAGCGAAACGATGGGGCCGCTGGAGCTCACCGACCTCATCAACCGCGTCGTCAAGCCGCGCTTGCAGACGGTGCCCGGCGTGGCCGACGTGCAGGTCGGCGGCGACCGCCGCTATGCCATGCGCATCTGGCTCGACCCCGACCGGCTGGCGGCCTACAAGCTGACCGTGCAGGACGTGGAGGACGCGTTACGGCGGCAGAACCTGGAAGTGCCCGCCGGGCGCATCGAAAGCGCGCAGCGTGAATTCAGCGTCACCGCGCGCACCGACCTCAACACCGTGGCCGAATTCAACCAGGTGGCCTTGCGCACGGTGGCCGGCTATACCGTGCGCCTGCGCGACGTGGCGCGCGTGGAAGAAGCGGCGCAGAACGAACGCAGCCGGGTGCGCCTGAACGGTGTGCCCAGCATCAGCACCGGCGTCATCCGCAACGCCACGGCCAACCCGCTGGAAGTGGCGGCGGGCGTGAAGGCGCTGATGCCGCAGATTCAGCGCGACCTGCCGCCCAGCGTGACGGTGGTGCAGGCCAACGACAACTCGGTCTTCATCGACCGCAGCATCAAGGCCGTATACACCACCGTGATCGAAGCCGTGGTGCTGGTGGCGCTGGTGGTCTTCGTCTTTCTGCGCACGGTTCGCGCTTCGATCATCCCGCTGGTGACGATCCCGATCAGCCTCATCGGCGCGTTCTCGATGATTGCGCTGGCAGGCTTCACCATCAACACACTGACGCTGCTGGCGCTGGTGCTGGCCATCGGCCTGGTGGTGGACGACGCCATCGTGGTGCTGGAGAACATCTACCGCCACATCGAAAAAGGCATGGAGCCGTTCCAGGCCGCCATCAAGGGCATCCGCGAGATCAGCTTCGCGGTCATTGCGATGACGCTGACGCTGGCGGCGGTTTTCGCACCGCTGGCCTTCACGCCCGGCCGCACCGGGCGGCTGTTCGGCGAGTTCGCGCTGACGCTGGCCGGGGCGGTGCTGGTGAGCGGCTTCGTGGCGCTGACGCTGACCCCGATGATGTGCAGCAAGCTGCTGAAGCACATCGAAAAGCCCAGCCGCTTCGACCGCGGCATGGAGCGGCTGCTGACCGCGATGTCGGCCGGCTATGCCCGCGCCTTGGGCTGGACGCTGCAGCGCCGCTGGCTCATCGTCGGCTTGATGCTGGTCAGTGCGGGCGCGAGCTGGTGGCTGTTCAGCATCACCAAGAGCGAACTGGCACCCTACGAAGACCGAGGCGTCGTCGCCATGCCGATACGCGCGCCCGACGGCGCAACGCTGGAATACACGGCGCGTTATCTCGATGCCATCGAAACCATCACCAGCCAGTACCCGGAGTTCGATCGCCGTTTCTTCTTCATCGGCGGTGGCCAGGTCAGCAGCGCGTTCGGCATCATGCGCACGGTGGACTGGGAAGAACGCACGCGCAGCACGCGTGAACTGCAGCGCGACCTGTTGCCCAAGCTGGCCGCGCTGCCGGGCGTCAACGCGTTTCCCGTGACGCCGGCCAGTCTGGGCCAGGGCTTTCGGGACCGCGGGCTGAACGTCGTGCTGGTCAGCGGCGACAGCTACCAGAACATGGCGCGCGTGGCGCAGCAGTTCATCGCCGAGATGCAGAAGAACCCCGGCATCGTGCAGCCCGACAGCGACCTGCAGCTGAACAAGCCCGAGGTCTTCATGGACGTGGACCGCGCGCGCGCCGCCGACTTGGGCATCGGTGTGGACACCGTGGCGCGCACGGTCGAGACGATGCTGGGTGGCCGCGTCGTCACACGCTACAAGCGTGATGCCGAGCAGTACGACGTGCTGGTGCAGACCGAGGCACGTGGCCGCACCACGCCGGAAGACATCGAGAAGATCTTCGTGCGCGGCCGCAACGACACCATGGTGCCGCTGTCCAGCCTGGTCAAGGTGCGTGAAGCGGTGAGCCCGCGCGAGCTGAACCACTTCAACCAGCGGCGCAGCGTCAGCCTCACCGCCGACCTGGCGCCCGGCTATTCGCAGGGCGAAGCGCTGAAGTTCATGGACGAGACGGCCGCGCGCGTGCTGCCCCAGGGCTATGCGACCGAGCTGAACGGCATCAGCCGCGAGTTCAAGGCCAGCTCGGGTGCGCTGGGGGTGGTCTTCGTGCTGGCGCTGCTGTTCATCTTCCTCGTGCTCGCAGCCCAGTTCGAAAGCTTCATCGACCCTTTCGTCATCCTGCTGGCGGTGCCGCTGAGCATGGTGGGCGCGTTGGCGGCGATGCAGCTGACCGGCGGTACCTTGAACGTGTACTCGCAGATCGGTCTCATCACGCTGATCGGCCTCATCACCAAACACGGCATCCTGATCGTGGAGTTCAGCAACCAGCTGCGCCAGCAAGGCAAGGGCGTGATGGAGGCCGTGGTCGAAGCCAGTGCGCTGCGCCTGCGCCCGATCCTGATGACCACCGGCGCGATGGTGCTCGGCGCGCTGCCGCTGGCCCTGGCCAGCGGTGCAGGCGCCGAGAGCCGGCAGCAGATCGGGTGGGTGATCGTGGGCGGCATGAGCCTGGGCACGCTGCTCACGATCTTCGTCGTGCCCACGGTTTACACGCTGCTCGCGCGCAAGGGCATACCGGGCGAGATCACCACGCCGGCGCTGGATGAGAAGCCCGCTGTGGCGGGCGCTGACTGAAGGCGCCAACTGATGGCTGACTGAATGCGCAGACCATCCTGGCCGCCATGTTCACCGACCTGATTCCCGACCCCCAGGCCGAACCGGTTCCCGCCGCGCAGGCCGACGCAGCGGCGCGTTTTTCGCGCCTCGTGGCGGCGGCGCTTGCGGCCGGAACCTTCGTCAAGCTGCTGCTGACGAAAGCTGTGGCCGCCGATGAGCAGCTGCAACGGCTGCTGGTGCGCGAGGTGCAATTGCGCGGCGAGCGACAGCTGTCTTTCCTGTGGCATTACCGCACCCGCGACATCACGAAGAACCATCCGCTGGCCGAAGGCCTGAAGCTGCTGGATGAACTGCTGGGCACACGCTTTCACAACGCGCACCTGCTGACGCAGACGGCCGAAGTGCAGCTGGCCTACAGCCGCAAGGGCAGGCCGAGCCTGCGCATGGGCAAGCCGTCGAATGTGCCTGCCGATCTGCCCGGCGAGCCCGCGCATGACAAGGAAAAGCAGCGTCAGCTGGCACTGGACCGGCCTTTCTGGGTCGACCTGGGCGTGACGCACCGGGTGCGCGACGAGTTGCTGCTGGTGCCGGCGATGTCGCGGAAATGGAAGCAGATCAACAAGTTCATCGAGGTCTTCAGTGCGGCTTTGAAGCGTTCAACGCTGGCGGAAAACTCCGACGTGCACGTGGCCGACTTCGGCTCGGGCAAGGGCTACCTGACCTTCGCGGTGCACGACTGGCTGCGCACGCAAGGCAAGCAGGCGCACGTCACTGGCGTCGAGTTGCGCGATGACATGGTCAGGTTGTGCTCCGAGGTGGCGCAGCGCCACGGCCTGCATGGGCAGCACGGGCTGAAGTTCGACCTCGGCGATGTGCGCAGCTACGAGCCCGCGCGGCTGGACGTGATGATTGCGCTGCATGCGTGCGACACCGCCACCGACCACGCCATCCACCTGGGCCTGCGCGCCGGCGCGTCGATCATCATGTGCTCGCCCTGCTGCCACAAGCAGCTGCGCCCGCAGATGCGTGCACCCGCTGCGCTGCGGCCGTTGCTGCAGCATGGCATCCACATGGGGCAAGAGGCCGAGATGGTGACCGACTCGCTGCGCGCGATGCTGCTCGAAGCGATGGGCTACGAAACGCAGGTGTTCGAGTTCATCTCGCTCGACCACACGAGCAAGAACAAGATGATCCTGGCCGTCAAGCGCAGTGGAGCCGCAGCCGCTGCGGCCACCGCGCAGCAGCCCGAACTGCTGGCGCAGATCGCAGAGATCAAGCAGTTTTACGGCCTGCGAGAACAGTGCCTGGAAACGCTGCTGCAGGCGCAGGGCAGTCTGCCGGGCGGCTGACAGCGTTTGAGTCTGTCAGCCCGCGTGCACCTGCAGGTGCCCGCCTTGCGCCGCAAGCGTCTTCGCCAGCAGGCTGGTGGTGGCGTAGATCGCGCTGATGGTCGGCGTGGGAATGCCCGTGATGCGGCCCAGTTCGACCACCGCGCCGACCAGCGCTTCAAGCTCCAAGGCACGGCCGGCTTCCACGTCCTGCAGCATGCTGGTCTTGTGCGCGCCCACGGCTTCGGCGCCGGCAATGCGCTGCTCCAGGCTGATCTTGAAAGCCACGCCGAGCTTCTCGGCCACGGCCTTGGCTTCGCCCATCATGCTGGCGGCCAGTTCGCGCGTGGCCGGGAAGCGGCAGATGTCTTCCAGCGTGGCGTGCGTCAAGGCTGACAGCGGGTTGAAGCACAGGTTGCCCCACAGCTTGACCCAGATCTCGCTGCGGATGTCGCGGCTGACCGGGCTCTTGAAGCCGGCGGCCATCATCACCTTGCTGAGGGCCTCCACACGTTCACTGCGGCTGCCATCGAGTTCACCCAGGCTGAAGCGGTTGCCTTCGATCAGCCGCACGACGCCCGGTACCACCAGTTCGCTGGCCGGGTAGACCACGCTGCCGATGATGCGCTCGGGTTCGATGTGGGCGGCGATCAGGCCGCCCGGGTCCAGGCTCTCCAGGCTGCGGCCTTCGTAGGCGCCGGCCAGCATGTGGAAGTACCACCAGGGCACGCCGTTGATCATCGTGACGACCATCGTCTTCGGCCCGAAAAGTTCGCGCAGATCGGGCAGCAGGTCTTTCACCTGGTGCGCCTTCACGGTGAGCAGTACCACGTCTTGCGGGCCGGCGTCGGCGTAGCGCTGCACGGCGCGCAGGTTCGGCCCGACGGGTGCCACGTCTTCGCTGCCGTCTTCCAGAATCAGCTTGAAGCCGTTCGCGTTGATGGCTTCGAGGTTGCGGTTGCGCGCGATGAAGGTCACTTGCTGGCCGGCACGCGCCAGCTTCGCGCCCAGATAACCACCGATGGCGCCCGCGCCCACGACACAAATCTTCATCCGCCCGTCCTCCGTTCGCGCTGACGCGCCATGGTCTTGGCCGCACCCCACAGCGGCCACAGCAGCAGCGCCAGCGCAATCGCCGAGATGGTGCCGACCAGCGGGTTGCTCCACAGGATGGTCAGCGAGCCCTGGCTGATCAGCATCGCCTGGCGGAAACTGCTCTCGGCCATGTCGCCCAGCACCAGCGCCAGCACCAGCGGCGCCAGCGGGTACTTCAGCTTCTTGAAGAGATAGCCCAGCACGCCGAAGATCAACATCAGCCAGACGTCGAACATCGAGTTGTTCACCGTGTAGGCGCCGATGGCGCAGATGACGATGATGACCGGCCCGATGATGGTGAAGGGGATGCGCAGGATGGCCGCCCACCAAGGCACGGTGGTCAGCACCACGATGAGACCGACGATGTTGCCCAGGTACATGCTGGCGATCAGGCCCCAGACGAAATCTTTCTGCTCGACGAAGAGCATCGGACCGGGCTGCAGGCCCCAGATCAACAGGCCGCCCAGCAGCACCGCGGCAGTGGGCGAGCCGGGGATGCCCAGCGTCAGCATCGGCAGCAAGGCCGCGGTGCCGGCGGCGTTGTTTGCCGTTTCGGGGGCGATCACGCCTTCGATCTCGCCCTTGCCGAAGTTCTGCGAGTTCTTGGACGCGCGGCGCGCCAGACCGTAGCTCATGAAGCTGGCCGGCGTGGCGCCGCCGGGCGTGATGCCCATCCAGCAGCCGACGAAGGCCGAGCGGATGAAGGTGCGCCAGTACGCGAACATGCGCGCCCAGGTCTGCAGCACCACGCGCAGCGAGATGCGCGCGCTCTTGCCGCGGAAGGCCAGCCCTTCTTCCATGGTCTGCAAGATTTCGCCGATGCCGAACAGGCCGATCACCGCCACCAGAAAGCTGAAGCCCTTGAGCAGTTCGGGCTGGTCGAAGGTCATGCGCAGCTGGCCGGTGACGCTGTCCAGCCCCACGGCGGCCAATGAGAAGCCCAGCATCATCGACGCCAGCGTCTTCGAGGGCGGCTCTTTGCTCAGGCCCACGAAACTGGCGAAGGTGAGCAACTGCACAGCGAAAAATTCCGCCGGTCCGAACTTCAACGCGAACTTGGCGAGCACCGGCGCCAGGAAAGTGATGATCAGCACCGCCACCAGGGCGCCGAAGAAAGAAGACGTGAAGGCTGCGGTCAGGGCTTCGGCCGCCTTGCCCTGCTGCGCCATCGGGTAGCCGTCGAAGGTGGTGGCCACGCTCCAGGGTTCGCCTGGAATGTTGAACAGGATCGAGGTGATGGCACCGCCGAACAGTGCGCCCCAGTAAATGCAGCTCAGCAGGATGATGGCCGAGGTCGGGTTCATCGTGAAGGTCAGCGGCAGCAGGATGGCGACACCGTTCGCACCGCCCAGCCCCGGCAGCACGCCGATCAGCACGCCGAGAATGATGCCGGCGAACATCAGTGCGATGTTCGTCGGCGTCAGCGCGACGGCAAAGCCCTGGCCCAGGGCTGCAAGTTCGTCCATCGAATGTTCTTGCCTAGAAACCGAAGAAGGCTTCGATGGGACCCTTGGGCAGCGCGACCAGGAACCAGCGTTCGAACACCAGGAAGAAGAACAGCGGCACGCCCAGCGCCACGGCCGAGATGGGCAGCACGCGGTACTTGCCATGCCGGCGCATGAAAAAGGCGATCAGCAACGCCGACGAGAAGTAGATGCCGATCGGTGCCACCAGCGCCACGTACACGCTCATCGGCCAGGTGATCGCCCAGACGTTGGTGAGTTGCTTGCGCGTTGCGAAGTCGGGGTTGTCGCGGCGCCAGCCGAGCAGCTGCTTCAGCGCGATCCAGCCGCTGGCCGCCAGCAGCAGGCAGCCGATGTAGAAGGGAAAGTAGCCCGCACGCGGGCCGTCGAACTCGTCCCAGCCGGTGCCGACGCGGCGCGCGTCGACGATGACGATGACAGCCACCGCCAGCATGCCGAGCGCCAGCAGCAGTTCGGGCCAGCGGCTGCCCGTCATGGGTGAGTCGTCGCTGCCTTCGTCGCTGTCGCGGGCTCCGTCGCGGCCGGCGTCGGATTCGCCCGGCGGGCCCGGCTCGGCGTCCTTGGCGCTCATCCTCGGCAGCGCCGCTTACTTGGCCAGGAAGCCGGCTTCGCGCATCAGCACGCGGTGCTGCTGCTCGTTGCGAGCCACCCAGTCGAAGTAGGCTTGACCGGACATCGAGGTCTGGTTGAAGGCGCCCTTGGCCATGAACTCTTTCCATTCCGGCAGCGCGCGCACCTTGTCGAACAGGTCGACATAGAACTTCACCTGCTCGGGCGTGGCGCCGGGT
>Ga0105047_10020173_pt1 | contig 10252 bp, 9 predicted proteins | sample MAT04_FD_78384 | JGI IMG/M metagenome (GOLD analysis project Ga0105047, IMG submission 78384) | Freshwater microbial communities from Lake Fryxell liftoff mats and glacier meltwater in Antarctica - MAT-04 (megahit assembly) | ecosystem: Environmental > Aquatic > Freshwater > Ice > Liftoff... | reverse complement strand
TTGGCGATTTCATCGACGCGTTTTTCGTCAAGCTTTGACAGTGCGGCATCGCCGGCCAATCCGGCGGCGACGGCTCTGCCAATGACTCGAGCGCCCAGCTCATTAAGGAGAATGCCGTTCGAGGTCAACGGTTCGGCGTTCTTTTCGTAAGCGGTTTTGCTGGCTGAAAAAAGATCGACGAAGGCCAGCTTCTGTTCGGCGGCGAGCTCGGCCATTGCTTTGGAGTAGGCTTCGACATCGCGATTGCGCACGGCCGCATCGGGGCCGAATTTGGCGCCGTCTTCCACCGCGATGGGCGAGAGCAGCACGATCGGCGCGCCGGGGTGGCGGCGCTGCAGTTCTTTGACGTAGGCGCCGAGCTGCGCTTTGAACTCCGGCAAGCCAGCCGTGCCGCCGAAAGACTCACTCATGCCGGCCTGAAGAACGACCGTTCGCGCGGGCCACTTAGCCAGCAGGTTCTTGAGATGTTCGACGTAGCCTTCGGGTCGTAGGCGGTAGCCGACCTCGTCGCCGGTCCAGGCAAGGCTGCGCAAGCGCAGTGGCTTCTCCGGCTGAGCCAGTTGCAGCCACGCTTCCATGTAGCCGGACTCGGTGAGGCGCTCGGTCAACGCGTCTCCATAAAGGAGAACGAATTCACCCGTCGCGGCGCCTTTGATGCCCAGCGGAGCATCCTGAGCCCCAACGCCAAGAGCGAGGGCAAGCAGTGTGCAAAGGGTGCCGATACGAGGTCGGGTCATCTTCAATCATTCCTTATGGTGACGTAAACTATTGAGTAATCTTAAATTACACCCGAGGCAATGCAATAACGGTCTTCTTGAGATGTTTTGATATGTTTTGTGATATTAAATTTATGCATGGACGCAAAAGTTATTGCATAAAATTGCATGAATAAGTATTCCGTACCGGCGTACTATATTCACGCAGGGATGTGTGTTAAGATTGCAGCAGCTTTACCCATTGGAGATTGTCATAATGAACGATCGCGCAGCGAAATCCGACTGTCCTGATTGCACGCCTTCGCGCCGCTCCTTTCTTCATACGGCTGCGATGGGTGCTGCGGCACTTGCCGTTGCGGGGATGAATTCTCCGTTGCGCGCGGCCGAGGACGCCGCTGCCCTTGCCAAACCGACCGCCGATTCCGAATCGCTCTGCGCCACGCTGTTCAAGACGCTCAGCGAGGAGCAGAAAAAAGAGATCGCGATGCCCTTCGACCATCCGCTGCGCTCGAAGGTCGATAACAATTGGAATATCACGAAGAAGGCGATCTCGACATTCAGCAAAGATCAGCAGGCAATGATTCGCGACATTTTTATCTCGCTGCACAGCCCGGAGTATGCGGAGCGCGTGGTCCAGCAGGTGGAGACCGACAATGCCGGCGACGGCGGATTCGGCGGCTGCTCGATTGCGATGTTTGGCGAACCGGGCGAGGCCGGCAAATCGAAGTTTGAATTCGTCTTCACCGGACGGCACGTGACGCGGCGCTGCGACGGGAATTCGGTCGACGGTGCGGCCTTCGGCGGGCCGATCTTTTACGGCCACGAAGCGGGCGGATCGTTCCAGGAAAAGCCCACTCATCCCGGCAACGTCTACTGGTACCAGGGCATTCGCGCCAACGAAGTCTTCAAAGCAATGGATGGAAAGCAGCGCGCGCTGGCTCTGCGCGCCGACCCGCGCCCCGAGCAGGGCGACAAGACCGTCAAGCTCAGCGGCCGCACCGACAACCTGCATGGAGTTCCCATGACCGAGCTGAGCCGCGATCAGAAAGATCTGGTCCGCAAAGTCATGTCCGACGTGCTGGCGCCGTTCCGCAAGACGGACGCCGACGAGGCGCTCAAGCTCGTCGAGGCCAACGGCGGATTCGAAAAGCTCCACATGGCCTTCTACAAAAATATGGATGTCGGCAACGATGGCGTCTGGGATGTGTGGCAGATTGAAGGGCCGTCGATGCTCTGGTATTTCCGCGGCGCGCCCCACGTTCACACCTGGGTCAACATTCGCGAACAGGCGTAAACGGCGGTTACTGGTTTTCTGTTTCTGGTTTCTGGTGTCTGGTTAAACAACGGCGCTCAGACGTTTGTTTCGTGGTCGCGCACCGCTTGGCGCGGTCCGGAAATGGGAGCCTCAATGCTGCGGATTTTTTCGATCAGCAGAACGGGATCGAAAGGCTTGGTCAGGTATGCATCGGCGCCGAGCAACTTGGCGACAGTCTCGGCCTGCGGCTGAGCAGTTGTGACGACAATCGTGACCCACGGATGCGTCTTGCGAACTTGCTCCACAAAATGCCCCGCCGTCATTCCGTTCATCCAGAAATCCATGAGGATGATGTCGATATGAAACGTTTTCAGAAATGAGATGGCTTGGTCGCGGCATTTAGCAGCCAGCGGATAATACCCATGCATTTTGAGATTCGCACAAATTGAAACGGACGTATCGATGTGGTCTTCAATGACGAGGATTGTTTTAACGGTGGGTTCCATGATCGCAATCTCCGCAGAACGATCTTCACCCTAACCACACATTGTGCAACGTCAACTTGTTTTATGTTATTTTAGTCCGGATAGTATCCCCAGCCTGTTTGGGAATCGTACCAGTGCGAGGTTCCGCGAGTTGCCACCCAGTAGACAAGATGAAACGTTGTGTCCTTACCGGAGTACTCTACAAAACGCAACATTGCCGCGTCGCTCGATTTGTAATTACTGAGGTCTTGCGGGACGACACCCGTGCGCTTTATCTGCGCGTCGGCGTAGGCGACGATGCGTTCGGCTTCGTGCTTGATGCGTTACCAGCGCCCAAACGATAGAGCGCAGGGAACGATCCAAAGTGCAAGAATGACCGTGCAGATCACAGCTCCGCGTTTGTATTTGAACGCGTACAATCCAGCCGCGAACAGATTCAAAGTTACGACGAAATATAGGAATGCCGAGGCGACCTCGCCGATGGAATGCCAAGCCGACCACGCGCACGCGCACTCCAGCGGCAGCAATGCAGCGAGCGCCGCGACGAATTTCTCTCTGCAGAAAAACAGGTACACGTCCAGCGCGATCAAACCGGGCAGCAGTATTTTCAAGATGAATGCAAGCGGCGGCGCGTCAGGATCGCAGGTGTGAGCGAGCCATAGAGCCACATTATGAGCTGGCAGAATCAACAGCAACACGATGGCGAGCGGGCTTAATGACTTCATTCTTGCTGAAACCTTTTGGGGGTATTGTCAAATCTTGTGGATTGGGCGGGAGGAAAAGTGCGGCGTATCCTTGGTGAATCTGTCAAAGGAACACCAAGCCCCACAGCGGGGCAGAAATGATACGCCACATGGGAGACGTTACGACGGGGGAGTTTGCGGGTCAACAACCCAGCGGACCTGGGGCTGCAACGGATGTGCTGACGGGAATGTTGCGTGAGGGAGCGCGGAAAATGCTGGCGGCGGCGCTGGACCTGGAAGTGGAAGAATACATCCAGCGATTCGCTCAGGAACGCGACGATGGCGGTCACCGCCTGGTCGTGCGCAACGGCTCGCTGCCGGAGCGCACGATTTTGACGGGAGTGGGCGCGGTGAATGTCGCGCAGCCGCGCGTTGCGGACAAACGCCGGGATGAAAACGGCCAGCGGCAGCATTTCAGCAGTAAAATTCTGCCGCCTTACCTGCGCAAGACTCAGAGCATCGAAGAACTGATTCCGTGGCTGTACTTGAAAGGTGTTTCGACAGGCGATTTTGCGGAGGCGCTCAGTGCGCTGCTGGGACCGCAGGCCAAAGGCTTGTCGGCGAACACAATCACGCGGCTCAAAGACGTGTGGGTCAAGGATTTTGAAACGTGGAACGGGCGCAGCCTGGCTGGAAAGCGTTACGTGTACCTGTGGGTGGACGGAATTTATTTCAACGTGCGGCTGGAAGACGACCGCGCGTGCATGCTGGTTTTCATAGGCGCGACGGCGGACGGAAAGAAGGAACTGGTCGCGGTCCACGCGGGGTTGCGCGAGAGCGAACAGTGCTGGCTTGCGCCGCGTCGTAGTACTTGCTCTTTCCGGCGTTGAGGATCCTCTTCGATACTGGCCTGGCTTACCAGGTCGATGGCCTTGATGTTCTTCTCGAGGGCGAAGTCTTTGAAGCGCTCCAGTGCGGCCCTGTAGCGGTCGCGGGATCTAAGCGCCAGTCCCTGAACGTCGCGCGTATAGTCAATAAAGGCCGTGACGCGTTCCTCGGGCGCCATGCGATCAAAGCCTAGAGGAGAGGGGCTGCCTTCTTGGAGTGACGCGGCAACCTTATGTGCGGTTGCCCGGGCTGCGGCGAGGCTGCCTTCGACGGGACGCCGGACGCTCTTTCCGTTTTCTCGAAAATACAGGTAGTGGGCAAGGCCGCGCTTGTAGATCGTGACTTTACCAATGCGCTCGACTTTGATGTCGCGGGTGTGGCCGCTGTCAGTCTGACCGGTGTGTTTGGATCGTGGCATAGGCGATCTCCCTACCCCTGTGAAGTCTTTCACAAAAGTTTTCACAAATGGGCTTTAGAGAGACTACGCTGATCTGGAAGTATATGCAATTACGATCTTTACACGAACGTGATAATAACTAACGGAGAGGGAGGGATTCGAACCCTCGAGGGAGTTTCCCCCCTGCGGCCTTAGCAAGGCCGTGCATTCGACCACTCTGCCACCTCTCCGTATGCGCTTTGGAAAACAGAGTCGCTCCGTTCTACTCCAGAATTTAAATTCTGCAAGCGACGGCTTTACGGCTTTATTAATCTTGCGTTGGCCCAGTCCAGATGATCGCCGGCGTCGTCATCGTCGGCGCCGTAGTCGCAGATCAATTCGAGGCTCTTGGCGCCGGGTTTCAGCACGATTGAAATCGGTTCGGCTTTGGCTCCGGCTTTGGCTGTGCCGGATTTCAGCGTCGCGCCGTCGACGATGATCTGCCACGCGCAAATTCCGCCGCTCGAACTGGCATCCATGCCCACGTCCGTCAAAAATTTCGTATACTGTCCATCGAGGTTGAAGGCCAGTTTGCTGTAGCTGTGCGCGCCGATGCCGCGCTCGTATTCTTTTTCGGCAATGCGCAGTTTGCCACCGGCCGCGCTGCGATCCTTGCGCCAGCGAAAGGTGACCGGCGCGCCGCCGACGTAAGGTTTCTCTTCCACGGCGCTGGGCTTGAGGTCGGAAAGATAGTTCAGTTTTCCGCCGGTAAAGAGAATGCTGCGCAGCGCGGGCGCTGCAACGTCCCACTGTTTGCCATCGAGGGCGTCGATCTGCAGACTTTTTTCGGACAGTGCCTTCAGTTTTCCTGTTAGAAGCGATCCATCGCGCAGCACCAGCTTGGCGCGCAGGTCGCCGGGCGGTGCGTAGGCGTCGAGCATGGCCAGGCGCAGGCCGGCGATTTTTTCAATGGCGTAAAGGCGTGACTGCCCGCCTCCATTAAAACTCAAATCCTTCTCGGTAAATTTCTCGAGGAAGCCCGAGGCCGTGTCTCCTTTAGGAAGCAGCAACAGGTCTTCTTTGGGCGGCGCGGCTTTCAAAAAGTCGTCGATGACATCGGCGGTCGGGCCGTCCTTGTTCTTGAACATGAATGCATTGATGAATTTTGTATCGATCTCGATCTCGCCGAGCGCCGCGCTTTTGATCTTCAGTTTTGTGTCGTTACCCGAAACCACGTCGGCGACGATCTGATCGCCGTTGCGCAGATGGAGCACGCCCTTGGCGCTGCTGGCCTCCGCGGCGGCATTAAAATTGATCGAGGCGATTGAGGTCAGCGGCAGCGTGGCGGTTGCGGTCTTCACTGCGGCGGAGTTGATCTCCAGAATCTGCGTGGCCTGTTCTTCGCCTTCGACGGTGATGATCGTGGCGTCGATTGCGGCGGCATGCAGCGCGGCGCAGCAGAGAATAATCAGTGTGGCGATTGGAACTTTCACGGGCGATCTCCCAGGTATTAAATTCGAAATTCGAATCTCGAAATCCGAAACAAATTCAAAACAGCGAAATTCAAATGCTCAAAACGAGCAGTTCAAGGTGGGGCAGACATTCTTGTCTGCCCGGCCGTCACTTGTCGCACGCGATCAACTTTCTTCGGCTCTGATGCAATCCGCCGTCACCAGCTTGGCAGGAGCGGGATAGGACGCCGGCACCCCTGGCGCGGTGACCTCTTCGCCCTTCTTAATCTTTTCGGCGACATCCATGTTCAGCGCCAGAATCTGAGCCAGCAGGTCTTTCTTCGCCGAGAAACCATAGGCTTCCAGCACCGCCGAATCGAGCGCGGCGTGGGCATCCTTAAGCGGATTCTTGCCCGGCAATTCGAGCGTGCGGTAGAGCGCCCGCAAACCGCCCTTGATTCCCTTCAACGCCCCGGCGCGGATGCGCCGCACTTCACGTCCGGCTTCCGCCACCGCCCCGATCTGTTTTTTGGTGGGCTTTTGTGGCCAAGGGAATGTGTCGTAGACTGACTCGGAACTGTACCGAAAACGTTCGGTCAATTTTCCACATTTGGTAATGAACCATTGCCAATGTGTGTTCGATTGTAGAATTCCGAAACTATAATTGTCATCAAAACCAAAGACTTGAATTAAGTTGCTTGGACGAATGCCGGAGGAAATAAATACAAAAATTGGACGCTTAGTCACATAAGCGCACGCAAGATAGCGTGACAGTGGTTTTATGACTGACAACATCTCAGGTCGGCCGAACGAAAGCTGCCACCACCGAGATAAGAATGCGCGATGATGGGGTCGCATCTTTCCACTTCGATCTACACCCTGCTTTGCCTTACTCTCTCGCGCTGGTAATACTTTGAGTCGTACCCACTCAAATGCCCCCGGTATGGCGGCCGCTTCAAGTTGCGAACACTGTTCGAAATCGAGAACGTATCTTACTCGTTCATTCCCGGTCAACGCGTCTACTCCATTTAAATATCGATGCATAACTGACGAGGATTTTTGATCACGACGCAAAATCTGATCCCGGTCTGAGGGAGAAAGTAGAAATGCATTATGTCCGAGCATTTGTCCGTTAAAGCAACGTTGAGGATCGGTGTTGCACCCAAGGGGAAATGCGCCGCTTACATCAGCCATGTCAGATAGCGCCGAATTGATCTGTGCGCACTCTCGAAACGCCAGATCATATTCCTTTCCGGCAGAGCCACTTCCGCGTTTGCGCTTCTTCGCACCCAATTCCGGTTCAACCTTAAACCAAAGCTTACGGCTCTTTGGCAGCAATTTCGCATCCTTCGTCTTCGCCCAGTTCGCGATCGACACATGTACGTTGGCTTCGCCGGACCACGGCTGATTCTCGACGGCTTCAACAATCGTGCCGTTCTTCACCACATGATCGAGGCCGCCCACTCGGGACTGATTGTTCCGAATGTTCTGCGTGCCGACCAAACCCGCTCGCCCTGCCACGCGATCGTCCGGCGTGCAGGCCGCAAGCTGGTCGTGCGCCGTGCGAATCCAGTACACACAATAATCCGCCATGCCGGGAACATCGGGGTAGGCTTTGCGCAGCAGGTTGACGTAATCCGGACCCCGCTCGGGCTTCAAACGTTTCGCGCCCAGGAAAGGCGGATTGCCTATGATCACATCCGCCTTGGGCCACTTCGCGGGCAATCCGTCTTTGTCTATCAGCGCGTCCATGCACCTGATATTGGCGTCCAGATTATCCAGCGGCAGGGCGTTCTCACTGATATGCAATTCGTCGATGGCAAGCTTACGTGCGATCACCATCGTCACTTTCGCAAGTTCGACCGCAAAGGGGCTGATGTCCATGCCGTAGAAGTTGCTCGCGGTTAAAAAGCTCATGCGCCGCGCGCTCTTATCCACTTCGCTGCTGAATTTCTCTTCCATGCGCTGATAGAGCAGTGCTTCCAGGCGCTTCAGCTCGCGGTAAGCGATATAGAGGAAGTTGCCCGAACCGCAGGCCGGGTCGAGCACCGTGAAATGCTGCAGGCGGTTGAGAAGCTTGTTCATCTCGGTTTTCGTGGTGGCGCTCTCGATCGCTTCGCGCCAGGGTTCGACAATCGTCGGCCCCACGATCTTCATGATGTCCACCGGGCTGGTGAAGTGCTGTCCGAAGGCGTGCCGCTCCTTGTGTCCGAGCGAATGTTCGAAGAGCGTGCCGAAAATTTCCGGGCGCACGTTCGACCATTTAAACTCGGCCGCCGAGCGGAGCAGATTGATCTCGTTCTGCTCCAGTTCCAGACGGGCGGGTTCGGCAAACAGACCGCCGTTGAAGTAAGGAATGCCCTTGTACTGCCCGCCAGAATTGCCCTGCGGATTGTTCATCGCCGCGAACATGCCGCCCAGCAGATCGTAGCTGTCCTCCTTTTTCTTGCATCGGTCGAGCAAGCGGATGACCGTGTATTGCTCCAGCAGGCCGATATCTTCGGAAAAGAGGGCCACCATCATCTGCAGGATGAAGCGCTGCGCGTCGGAGCGGCTGACCATGCGAGCCACAATCGAATTGAAACACATGGCCAGGCGGTCCGCGGCCTCGCGCGTGACCTCCAGATGATCGACCTGGAAGACCGGCTTTTCGTTAATAGGCGAAAGGAACGCGAGCGCGCCGTTGAAATCCGCAAGATCCTTTAATGAAACACGCTCCTTGGGAGTGTCCATTTGTGTTTCAAAATCATAGACCCAGAACTCGTCGAAATTGCAGAGCACCACATACTTGGGGCGGTTGGGAACCAGGCAGACCCAATAGTCGAAGGCCTGGCGGTAATGCTTGCCAAGATCCTCGCCACGTTTCTTCATTTCGATAAGAACGCGCGGCTTCCAAACGAGATCGGCGAAGGCCGTCCCTTTGGCATCCAGTTTCTTGATGCGCTCCTCAAGCGTAGCACCCGCCTCCTTGACTCCCGGATGACCGTAAGCCTTGAAGAGCCGGTCCAGAAAGATTTGCGCTTCGCCTTTTTCGTCACCCTTGATATGCGTCTTCACCCACTCAACAAATGTGATGATGCTCTGTTTGCGCGAATGCAATATCGGTGGAGTGGAGACGGTTGCGTCAGATTTCGTCTTTGAGCGTGTAGTCATTAATATTCAAACGTTCTCCGGGTGAAGCATTCTCTAGTTCGCCCCTTCAGGGCTAATGGCCTCGTACCCAGGGCTTCGCCCTGGGCTTTTATAGATTGCCCCTCTGGGGCAAGGAACGGCACCGTTGCTGTTGTTTCCCCTCCTCTTGAGGGAGGGGGTAGGGGGAGGGGTTGCGCGTCTTCGCAGTGCGCACGCCGACCCCTCTCCCCGCGTTCGCTACGCTCACGTCGGCCCTCTCCCTCAAGGGGAGAGGGGAACGGCGAGGAACGGCAACAACAGCATTCAAATTTAATTATCCCCCTGCGCCCCTTCGTTTCGAACCTTGCCGCCTCGAACATTCGAATTTGTTTCGATTTTCGAACTTCGAATTTCGAATTGTCCGCCGCCCGTTTCGTATTTTCCAGAAGCACATTAGACCAGATGCAGCTCCCCGGAAACACGCCGCTTTCGGTTGCGCCGGGGCGATTTGACTGCATCGAACTGCTCAATTCGCACCGCGCCTTTTGGAAACCGGGCGATAACATCCAATTCACCGCCCAACGCCGCGATGATGCGTTGGAGCGTCGATATCTGCATGTCCGACTGGCTTTCCAATTTCGACACGCTTGGCTGCCGGATGCCCAACGCTTCAGCCACTTCGCGCTGGCTCTTGCCCGCCAGCTTCCGCACTTCGCTGAGCAGCATCTCAAAAAGGAGTTCCCGCGCCCGTTGCCGGCCGCGCTGACGCGTGCGTTTGCTGGCCGTCCGTTTTACCAATTCGTCAAACGATTTTGCCATGATTATTTTCCCGTTGCCTTTTTACGCTCTGCAAGCGCAGCCAAATGAGCATCGAATAAACGATCCGCCTTCGCAATCAGTTGGCGGTAAAATCGCTTCTTGCTCACGCCTGACTTGTCTCCTGCAACCAGAATCATCGCAGCCCGCTCCGGATCGAACGCAAAGGCAATACGCATGACGTTATCCTTCGTGTCCGCCCGCAGCTCCTTCATATTCGAGTGTTTTGAACCATTAAGCGTATCGGCGTGGGGCCTTCCAAGCTGCGGGCCAAGCGCTTTCAAAAGTTCCACTTTCGCTATGACTTCGGCTTGAGCATCCGGCGCCAAATCGGCAAACCAAGTGTTAAAATCCTGTGTCGTCGTAACTTTCCACATGGATCAGTATATAGCCTCGAAGCTATCGCTGTCAATGGGTTCGAGCGCCCACTCGTTTCGAACCTTGCCGCCTCGAACATTCGAATTTGTTTCG
>Ga0105047_10020169_pt1 | contig 10253 bp, 3 predicted proteins | sample MAT04_FD_78384 | JGI IMG/M metagenome (GOLD analysis project Ga0105047, IMG submission 78384) | Freshwater microbial communities from Lake Fryxell liftoff mats and glacier meltwater in Antarctica - MAT-04 (megahit assembly) | ecosystem: Environmental > Aquatic > Freshwater > Ice > Liftoff... | reverse complement strand
CCCACGCCCACCACCAGAATATCCGCGCCGCCCAGGCCCAGATCGGTGATGCGGTCGGCGCCCGCGAGGACCTCGAAGCGGTCAAGGCCAAGGCCGCCGGTCAGGACGTCATTGCCCAGGCCGCCATTCAGCGTGTCATTGCCTGCGCCGCCATTCAGGGCATTGGCGAAGGCATCGCCGGTCAGCGCGTCATTCCCGCCCGCACCGGTCAGGTTCTCGATGCCTGAGAAGGTATCATTGCCGAGCGCACCCTTGTTGGCGAGGCCGAGTGCGAGGCTCGCCTGGATGTCGATGCCGTTGAACAGCGCGCCATAGAGCACCGTGTCGATGCCGATGCCGCCGTTCAGCGTGTCCGCGCCGGCGCTGGCCAACAGCGTGTCGTCGCCCTGGTCGCCGTTCAACACGTCATCGCCGCCAGCGCCGTCCAGCAGGTCATTGCCGGCCAGGCCGTTGATCGTGTCACTATCTGCGCCGCCCAGCAGTGTGTCCATTCCTGCCGTGCCGTTGATCGGAAGGCCGGTCGCAACATCATCATTGCGGATGGTGCCACCCGCCGTGGCAGTGCCGAGCGTGGCGTTGGTCGGTGCCGAGAGGGTGACGGTGAAGGCTTCATCGGCTTCCACGGCGCTTTCGCCCAGCACGTTCACGGTGATGGTCTGGCTGGTTTCGCCCGCAGCAAAGTTCACCATGCCGGAGGGTAGGACCAAGCCTGCGAAATCGCCGGCGGTCGCTGTTCCGGCAGTGACGGCCCAGGCCGCGCTGGAGGCACCGCTCGTGTCACCCGTGCGCGTCACGGTGAAGGTGAAGGCGGTGGGGCCCGCATTGCCCTCGGCCTTGTCGGCGGAGAGGGCGGCGATGGCGAGGACCGCGCTGGGTGCTACCGTGAAGCTGCTGAAGGCCACATCGCCATCGCTGAAGCGCAGCGTCTCGATGTCATTGGCGAGGACGTCCACGCCGTCGCGGCCGGCCGTGCCATCGGTGATGGTCAGGCGGCCGGTGCCGGGATCATAGCTGGTCGTGTAATTGGCCAGCGCGCCGGTGAAGAGCACGATATCCGTGCCACCGCCGCCGGAGATGGTGTCATTGCCGCCCACACCTTCCAGTGTGTCTCCGCGCGCGCCGCCGGTGATGGAATCGCCGAAGCGCGAACCAATTGCGTATTGGATGTTGACCAGTTGGTCAGTATCGCCCCAGCCATCGGTCGCGATGCCGGTGGCGAGGTTGATGGTCACCGCCGCGCGGTCGCTCCGGTAATCGGCGGCGATCAGCGTATCCACCACGGGGGCGCGCAGCACGTCGTTGCCGGTCAGGCCGCGCAGGAGGGTGCGCGTGCCCACGACGGAAACGCCGGTCAGGTCATCGGCCAATTGTGTGCCGAAGGCGTTCTCGATGGAGATCAGTGTGTCGGTGAAGCCCCATCCATCAACAGCTGTGCCGGTGGTCAGGTTCACCGTGACGCCGAAAACCTGGAGGTTGGAATTGCCGGTGAAGTTGTCATAGCGGACGGAATCGATCCCGAGGCCGCCATCCATCGTGTCATCGCCCTCGCCGCCGAAGAAGCTGTTGGCGAGGTCCGAGCCGAGGATGCTGTCATCGCCGATGCTGCCATTCACCTGCTCGATGCTGCGCAGCGTATCGGTGCTGGAGAGGGTGAATGCGCCGTCGACAAAGCTGTATTTCCGCGCGACGCCATTCCATTCGCCGCCAGTGAAGGAGGTCCCGAGTTCGACCTCCACGCGCACTGTTGCGTCGCCGAATTCGAAGTTACGGGTGTTGGTGCCCATGCTCCAACGGTCACCCGTGCCGCCGCCACCATCAATATTGCGGCTGCCGGTGAGCGCGCTGGAAAACTGGTCGCTGAAATTGCTGCCGATAATGGTGTCGTTGTTGTTGCCGCTGACCGAGAGGCGGCGGATATTCACCAGGGTGTCGGTGCCGCCATGGCCATCCGTGGCGGTGCCGGTGGCCAGGTTGATGGTGGCCGCGGCCGGCGCACCTGCGTAATTCACCACAAGATTGGCGAAGGTGGATCCATCATCCTGGTTCTGGAAGCCGCCAGTGATGGTGTCATTGCCAGCATTGGGGGTCACGTTGGGTGCGAAGAAGGGCGGCAGCGTGATCCCTGTTGCGTTGAAGGTATCTGCGCCGCTGCCGCCTGCGATGCCGTTGAAGTTGGTGAAGCTGTCCGTGCCCAAGGCGCCCTTGTTCACGGAGCCGCTGTTGCCGCTGTTGTATGTGACGCTGATGGGCGTGGTGAAGCTGAAATAGCTGAGCGTATTGCCGGCGGCAGCACCGCCATTGATCACGTCATTGCCCGCGGTGCCGTTGAAGGTCTCAAAGCGACCTATACCGGTCAGCGTGTCATTTCCTGCGGTCCCGAGGGGCGCTGGGACGCTGTTGCCGAGTTGGACGTCGGCCAGCAGTTCAAAGAGTGGGAAGTTCAGCTCGCTGCCATCGGTGACGCCGCGCACCTCGACGATGAAGTCGGTGGCGCCCAGCACCTGATCTCCATCCACATCCACGATCAGCCAGCCGCGATTATCCGCAGCACTCGACTTGATCCAAAAGCCCTGGAAGGTGGGGATGTTGTAAAGCTGCGCGGGCAGCGTCTGGCCAGCCACCGGCGCGCCGGGGAGGGCGATCCCGGTGTCGAAATTCACGAAGAAGGTGCGGATGCTGCCGCCGATGTTCAGCGTGCCATTCACGCCGCCCATGGTGATGGTGTCGAGCTCGAACTCGTTGAAATCTGTGATGATGTCCATGTTGGACAGCGTGGAGCGCGAGGCGTCGTTGATGGTCAGAACGAAGCGGTCGGCACCCAGGCCGCCAGTCAGGCTATCCGCCCCTTCGCCGCTTTCGAGCGTGTCATTGCCAGCGCCGCCGATCAGCGTGTCATTGCCGGCGAAGCCGCGGATCAGGTCATCGTTCACGCCGCCCGTCAGGCTGTCGGGGCCAGGCGTGCCGTCAACCGGAAGCTCGTCGTTGCGGATGACGCCGGTGGCGGTGGAGGTGGTGATCAGCGTTGCAAATGTGGGGTTGCTGAGGACGATGGTGAAGCGCTCATCACCCTCGAAGTTGCTGTCGCCATTCACGTTGATGGTGATGGTCTTGCTCACCTCATTGGCCACAAAGGCCAGCAAGCCGCCGGTCGGTTGGAGGGCACCCGCGAAGTCGGTCGCGCTGGCGAGGGGCGTGTTGATGAGATTGGCGGTGCTGTAGCCCCAGGAGACGGAGGCGGGGGCACTGAGGTCACCGCTGCGCGTGACGGTGAAGGTAAAGGGCGTGCTGCCCGCATTGCCCTCGGGCTTGTCGGCATCGGTGGCCGCAATGGCGAAGGTGGAGGAGGCGTCGTCGTTGAGGATCGTGCCGGTGGCGGTATTGAAGCCGCCGATGGTGGTGTTGCTGGACAGCGCACTGAGCTGAACGGAGAAGCTCTCATTGCTCTCGATCAGCGTATCGCCCTGCGCATTGATGACGATGGTCGTCTGCGTTACGCCGATGGCGAAATTCACTGTGCCGGAGGGCAGAACCCCGCCCGCGAAATCCGACGCCGTGGCGCCCCCGAACGTCGTTACCGCCCAATTGGCCGAAGCCGCGACAGTGGAGTCCCCGCTGCGCGTGACGTTGAAGACCATCGGCGTGGAGCCGGAGTTGCCCTCGGTCACCGTGGGTACGGCGCCGGAGAAGGCGATGATCGTGCCGTCATCATTTATGATTCTGTAGGAGGCGGAATTGCCGATCGCCGCCCCGGTACTGGGGTTGGTCAGGTTGACGACGAAGGTCTCGTTCTGCTCGAACGCAGTATCGCCTGCGAAGTTGACAGTAATGACCTGGCTTGTTTGACCGATGGCGAAGAGCACGGTGCCCGTCGGGAAGACGCCGCCGGCGAAATCACTGGCGTTGACGGGCGTGACCCCGCCAAACAGAGGCGCGGCTACCGCCCAATCCGCGCTGGCCGCGATGGTGGTATCGCCCGAGCGGGTGATGGTGATGTTGAAGGGCGTGCCGCCCGCATTACCCTCATTCGCGCTGAAGCCGGAGATGTTGGTGGTGGCGATGATCGCGCCATCATCATTGTTGATGTTGCCGAAGGCCTGGGTGGTCAGGCCCAGGCTTGCCCCGGCGGAGGGCGCCGAGAGCACGACGCCGAAGCCCTCACTGGGCTCCACGAGCGTGTCGCCTGCAACGTTCACGGTGAAGGCGGCCGTGGTCTGGTTTGCGGCAAAGAAAACTGTGCCGGTCGGCAGCGCGCCACCCACGAAATCGCCTGCATTGGCGATGCCGGAATTCACCGTCCAGGTCGCACTGACGGCGGATGTGATGTCGCCGCTTCGAACGGCGATGAAGGTGATGGGCGTGCTGCCAGCATTGCCCTCGTTCACGGCGAAGGGGTTGGAGCCCAACGAGATCACGGCGCCGCCACCGTCATCATTCACAATGTCGCCTATGGCGAAGCTGAAACTGCCGATCGTGGCATTCGCGGAGGCCAAGGTGAGCTGGATCGAGACGTTTTCCGTAGGCTCAGTTGTCGTATCACCGGCGATGTTGACAGTGATGGTCTGTGTGGCCTCACCAGCCGCGAAGGTGACGATACCCGAAGGCAGCACACCTCCCACGAAATCCGAAGCTGTCGCCAGGGAACCGAAGGTGTTGACGGACCAATTGGCCGAAGCGGAGGCGGAAGTATCGCCTGTGCGCGCCACATTGAAAACGAGGGGTGTGGTGCCGGAATTGCCTTCATTCACCGAGGGCTGCGGCCCAGGGGCGAAGGAGATCACCGTGCCGTCATCGTTGAAAACAGTGTATGAAAAAGTGGAGCCAATGGAGGAACCGACTGACGGGTTGGACAGAGAGATGAACAAGGTTTCGTTCGGCTCGAAATCCGTATCCCCCACGATGTTCACGGTGATAGTTTGGGTCGTCTCGCCAACAGCAAACAGAACCGTACCGCTGGGGAAGACGCCTCCAACGAAATCATTCGCATCCACGGCGCTGAGGCCATTGCCCACGAAGCCCGGCGCGGCGACCCAGTTGGCACTGGCCGCGATAGTGAGGTCACCGGAGCGGGTGACGGTAAAGGACATGAGCGTGCTGCCGGAATTCCCCTCCGACACATTCGCGCCGGCGGTAACTGCTATGACGGCGCCATCATCATTCAAGATGGTGAAGCCGCCAGTGCTGCCCATTACAGCCCCGGGCGAGAAGTTGCTGAAATTGACCTGGAAGCCCTCATTGGGTTCCAGCTCCGTGTCACCCGCGATATTGACGGTAATGGTCTGGCTGGTTTCCCCAGCCCCGAAGCTGACCGTTCCCGTGGGGAACACCCCGCCTTCGAAATCACTCGCACTGGCCCCACCGAAGGACAACACAGTCCAATCCGCGCTGGCCTCGATGGCCGTGTTGCCCGAGCGTGTGACGGTGATGAGGAAAGGCGTGCTGCCCGAATTGCCCTCGGCGACCGGGAACCCCGAACTGAAATTAGTGGAGATGATCGCACCATCATTGTCGGCGATGGTGTAGCTGGCAGAGTTGCCGAGAATGGCGCCAACCGAGAAGTTGCTCAGGTTGACCAGGAATGTTTCGTTTGGCTCTATGACCGTGTCGCCCGCAATATTGACGATGATGGTCTTGCTGGTTTCCCCCGCCTCAAAGCTCACCGTTCCCGTGGGGAATACCCCACCGGCAAAATCGCTCGCAGCGGCACCATTGAAGAACGTGCCCGCCACAGTCCAATCCGCGCTGGCCGCGATGGCCGTGTTGCCCGAGCGCGTTACGGTGATGAGGAACGGCGAACTGCCCGAATCGCCCTCGATGAATTGGGGACCCGAACTTAAGGCGGCGGAGATGATGGCGCCATCATCATTCGCGATGGTGTAGCCGGCAGTGCTGCCCAGCACAGCCCCGGGCGAGAAGTTGCTGAAGTTGATCGAGAAGAATTCATTCGGTTCCAGCTCCGTGTCACCCGCGATATTGACGGTGATGGTCCTGCTGGTTTCCCCAGCCCCGAAGCTTACCGTTCCCGTGGGGAACACTCCGCCCGCAAAATCACTCTCACTGGCCCCACCCGAGGGCGACACAGTCCAATCCGCGCTGGCCGCGATGGCCGTGTTGCCCGAGCGTGTGACGGTGATGAGGAACGGCGTGCTGCCCGAATTGCCCTCGGCGACCGGAGGGCCCGAATTGAAAGCAGTGGAGATGATCGCCCCATCATCATCAGCGATGACGTAGTTGGTGCTGGTGCCCAGCACTGCCCCGTCCGAGAAATTGCTCAGGTTGATTCCGAAGGATTCATTGGTTTCCACGACGGTGTCGCCGACGATGTTGACCGTGATGGTCCTGCTCGTTTCCCCAACGCCGAAGCTTACCGTTCCCGCAGGCAACACCCCATCGGCGAAATCGCTCGCGCTGGCTCCACCAAAGAAGGTCGTCACGGCCCAATCCGCGCTGGCAGCGATGGCGGTATTGCCAGAGCGGATGACGGTGATGAGGAACGGCGTGCTGCCGGTATTGCCCTCGTTGACCGAGAACCCCGAGGCGGTGGTGGTGGCGATGATCGCACCATCATCATTCGTCACAATGCCGAACGCAATGACGCTAGCACCCAAATACGCGTTGCCCGAGGCGATGGAAATGCCGAGGTTGAATTGCTCAGTTGGCTCGATCACCGTGTCGCCGGCGACGTTCACGACGAAGCTGGCGCTGAATTGGCCCGCGGCGAAGGTCACGAGACCGGTAGGCAAGCCCCCACCAACAAAATCTGCGCCATCCACCCCGGTCGGGCTAACCATCCAGTTGACGCCAACGATACCACTCAGATCGCCCGTTCGGTTCAGCGTGTAGGTGAAGGCCGTGGAGCCGGAATTGCCTTCCCCCAGAGTCAGGAAAATGTTGCCAGTGAATGAGATGGTGCTGGAAATGGGAGGTTTCCTTTGGACGAACACGCTCGCCGTCTGCGGACGTTACCGCGAAGGGAAATAGCACCAAATTTTTGGTATTGTAAATCATTTGGCAACTAATTTTTGGGGTCCGCAGGAAGCTATGGTCAGTATTGCACTCTAGTAAAACCAGGGATCTCCGGTGGTAGTTTCTCCGTCAGGACAGCTGCTGCTGCCTGTGATGCTCATGCCCCTGGCGCCTGCGATCACGCATTGCTTTGCAACCAGGCGGACACCTGCCAAGGACCGCGTCACTTGATTGTTCACAACGACTTCCCGACTATGGGATCATAACATGCCAGGGCACAACTTCGCCTCGCAGGTTACGCTGTCAACGCGGCGCAGCGCCCTCCCGCCCGACAGGGGACCTGGCACGCCTGCCGAGGCTGCTCACGCTTCCGACCTGCGCCGATGCTGAACGCCTCACCACGATCCACGCCATCAGCAAGCTCAGTCGCGCAGTCTCGTTGTTCCATTTGCAAAAATTCGAATCAATGCTTAGGAGAGAATGTAATGCCCAGCGCCTATCAGATTGTCAGCATCAATGACGTGAGCCATCGGCCGCTCCTGATAAGCCGTTTCTCCAAATCCATATCCGATGAGCACATGCCCTTTTTCGGCGGCCGCTCCAGCCTGGCAGTTGCTGACCTTCGGGCACCGCTCAAGCCGCCCATAGGCCCCGACATCACCGAGGAGGGGATCGCCCAGCGCTGGCAAGCCTATGACAGGCAGTATCGCACCGATGCGCGCATCTCAAGCTTTTGGGTCACAGAGGTGGCCGAGGCCACGGTCTTTCCGCCCTACGGCATAGTGGCCGTTGACGGGCATTTGATCCGCGACACCATTCGCAGCGGCGTCATGCTCAAGACCCTGTTTCCCACCACGGCGTCGGAGGCGATCAACGCTTCCATGCTGTCGCCGGAGGTGCCGATCGTCTCGCTCGCACCACCGGCAGTGCGGCGCGTGCCCGGGCATTCCTTCCTGCTTGGCTTCGGCATGTTCGAAAACTACTTCAACTGGACGCTGCGCTATGCGTCCCGCGTGGCAATGTTTCAGGCAATGCCTAACATTGACAAGTTGGCTGCCCCGGCGGCTTCCAAACGCTATGTCGCGGAAACGCTCGAGTTCCTCGGCGTAGGTCAGGCACAGGTGGAGCATCTGGACGGGCCTGTCGTCTTCGAGCGCCTGACCATCGCCTCGCCAGTGGCTTTAGGGCGTTACGAAATCTCGCCACTCATCACCACCACACTGCGAGAGCATCCGCGCGTGCTGGAGTTGTGGCGCCGTCCCAAGCGGCGGCTCTACATCCCGCGCCGAAACGTCAATATGCGCCAAGTCGTGAACGAGCCGGCGGTGGAAGCCGCCATGGGCCAGCTTGGTTTCGAAGTGTTCGACAACGCCCAGCACAGCGTTCGCGAACAGGTGCGCGCCTTCCGTGACGCCTCCATCATCGTCTCGCCGCATGGCGCGGGCCTATCCAATATCGTCTATTGTGATGCGGGCACGCCGGTGGTGGAAGTGGTTCCCGAGGGCTATGATCAGGGCGTGACCTCCTATCGCAGCCTGGCCGACCTGTTTGCCCTGCCCTACACCCAGGTCTTTGCGCGCGAGGCGGTGCCGGACCGCAAGGGAAACCGGTGCAATTCGAGCATCGAGATTGATGCGGGAGAATTGTCGGCTACCGTGAAGGCCCTGCTGCAGTGATGCAGGCGCAATCTTCTCCGGCCCTCATGCAAGCGCTCGCTTGCCATTTCCCGGCCCATTTGCGAATGCCGCTGGATGTGGCGCTGGCACTCTACGGCGGGATGCAGTCCAAATCGCCTGGTCTCACCCTCGCCATCCGCAAGCGCACGCCCGTCTATACTGGCGAGATTGCGGATGTTCTCGCCGGGCAGAGCGGCTTCGTGCCCTCCGGATTTTCCCTGAGTGCCGCCAGCCTTGAGGCAGTGGCGAATTTCACGCGCGAGGCCGGCATCTCTCGCGTGCTCGAATTCGGTGCGGGGGTGACGACCATCGTCCTGCCAAAGCTGCTCGGGGAGGGGCTGCGTATGTATCTCTCCATCGAGGAGGATGAGGCCTATGCGGCGACGCTGCGGCCTGTGCTGAAGGCCGACCCGGCGTATCGGCGCGTGTCCATCGCGCGGCTTGATCTCAGCGCTGAGGCGGGGACGGCGGTCACGCGCGCGGGGGCGGGCAGCTTTAATGCCACCAGCTATCGAGGACTCCGCGAAACGGTGCAGGCGGCCTTTGCCGAGAACGGCCCGGAACTGGTGCTGATTGATGGCCCTTCGCGCCGGGCCAGGTGGGGACGCTTCGCGGTACTGGCCGATATCGCCGAGCTTCTGCCGCGCGGCACGCTGATCCTGCTGGATGACGCACTGCGACACCGCGAGGTGGGCATTCTCGACGAATGGCGCCGCCGCGGGATCGCCGAGGTTGATTCAATCCTCTGCGTGGGCACTGGCATCGGGCTGGCACGGGTGCTTTGATCAACTCCGACGGGTTTGCGTCGGACTGGCGATCCAGCAAGTCACGTTGGCGAGGGTGATCCAGCCCACCAATACAATTGGCCATGAGACTTTGGAGAATGGCAAAGATGATGCAGCCCGGCGCCGAAGATTTCGTCAAATCCCTGATTGATTTTTCACTCAAGGATCGGAGCGCCAGGCGGCGTTGGCACATCACCCGCCTCTACATGTACACCAAGCTCGAGAACAACCTGCTGGCGCTGGATGATGGGAACAAGACCTGCCTCTCGATCGCGCATTCCGGTGATTTTGCGAAGATCCTTGGCTTGAACAACGTCGCCGTCACCGAGGCCAATTTTCCCGAGCACGACATGCGAAGCCTCAATTTCGCCGATGGGCAGTTTGACTTCGTCGTGGCCGATCAGGTGCTGGAGCACGTGGAAGGGGACCCGATCGCGGCCTTCGCCGAGACGGTGCGGGTCACGAAGCCGGGCGGCTACATCGCGCAGACGACTTGCTTCTTCAATCTCATCCATCAGGCGCCGACCGATTTCTGGCGCTTCACGCCCATGGCGCTCCAACTGATCTGCGACAAAACGGGGGTGGTGCCGGTCAACCTGGGTGGTTGGGGCAACCAGCTGGCCTGGACTTACATGTCGCTGGGCTACCGCATGTCAAAAGTGCCGGAAAACCCTCAGAATCCCCTGTATCAGCTTGGTATGCGCAATGAAAAGAAATACCCCATCTGCACCTGGGTGCTGGCGCAAAAGCCGGGGCCGGCCGAAGCGACGCCGTGACCTGAGCGCGGTCATTTCCGCTTCACCACTGGACCCGATGAGGATATTTGAAT
>Ga0105047_10020166_pt1 | contig 10253 bp, 9 predicted proteins | sample MAT04_FD_78384 | JGI IMG/M metagenome (GOLD analysis project Ga0105047, IMG submission 78384) | Freshwater microbial communities from Lake Fryxell liftoff mats and glacier meltwater in Antarctica - MAT-04 (megahit assembly) | ecosystem: Environmental > Aquatic > Freshwater > Ice > Liftoff... | reverse complement strand
TATTTATTATAATATTTTTTTCTCAACCAGAAAGACACATTTACTAAAATAATCAATGCAGGAACTTCAATTAGTGGTCCAATAACACCTGCAAAAGCTTGTCCACTATTGATGCCAAAAACACCAATGGAAACGGCAATTGCCAACTCAAAATTATTTCCTGAAGCTGTGAAAGATAATGCAACAGCATCACGATAATTGGCGCCAATTTTCTTTGAAACAAAAAACATCAAGAAGAACATTATACCAAAGAAAATAACTAATGGAATCGCGATTTTAACAACATCTATTGGTAAATCGACAATCATTTCCCCTTTTAAACTAAACATGACTATAATTGTAAAAAGTAACGCTATTAAGGTAATGGGTGAAACAATAGGAATGAACTTTTGATTAAACCATTTATCACCAACATATTTCTTTATCAAATAGCGACTTGCAACAGCAAATGCAAACGGAATTCCAAGATAAATGCCAACAGTTTTTGCAATTTCTAAAATGGTAATATTTAATTCTAATCCTTTAATTCCGAATAAAGGCAACATGATTTCCAAATAAAAATAAGCATACAAACTAAAAAAGAACACTTGCAATAAACTATTAATCCCTATTAATCCGGCGGTTAATTCGCGGTTTCCTTCGGCTAATTCATTCCAAACAATTACCATCGCAATGCAAGGCGCAATTCCAATGATTATTAATCCCGTCATGTATTCGGGATAATCCCTTAAGAAAAAAGTAGCTAATAAAAACATCAAAAACGGTCCGAAAATCCATGTGATAAAAAAAGAAGCCGTTAATAATTTTGGCTTTTGAAACATTTTAGGAACTTGAGAAAAATCAATTTTAGTTAATGGCGGATACATCATCAAAATTAATCCAACTGCCAAAGGAACATTGGTCGTTCCAGAAGAAAATGAAGTAATAAAATTGGCTGAATTTGGAATAAAATAACCAATTCCAACACCGATAAGCATCGCTAAAAAAATCCAAAGAGTTAAAAATCGATCTAAAAATCCTAATTTTTTTTTCATTTACTTATTTGATTATTTTTGAAAAGACAAAATACATTTCGGCACCAATTTCCATACTTTTTTCTGTATATTTTTCATTCACTACATCTGTTCCGTCAAATACTTTTGGATCATCATAGCGAATGGGCAAACGCTTTTCTGCACCAACTATAAAGGGACAACCTTCATCGGCAGCAGAACAAGTCATGACTGCTGCAAATTGAGAATTCGGATTAAATGAATTATCAAAAGTTTTTGAAAAGCAAATTAAAGCTGCTTCATCTTCGTTATATTTAACTGCATATACAGGATTTTTTCCTTCACTCAATTGCTGAATTTGAAACCCTTGATTGGCTAATGTTTCACCAACTTTTGAAAACAGAGCAGTTGCCTGGGTTCCGCCCGAATAACAAAATACATTTTGAATTCCGAAATTAAACGCCATTGTTTGTGCCCAAATTTGAGACAAATGACTTCTTCTAGAATTGTGTGTGCAAATAAAATTTAGACGAACTTCCTGATTCTGAACTATTTTGTCTTGAATATAATCTACTAATGGTTGTAAAACAATCTTTCTTTCATCAGGAATAACAAACTTCGAAAGCGCATCAATTTGATTTGAAATGTCTGGAATCATCGCTAAATAGTATTAACAACACCCACTTTCTGGAGCACAACACGAAACCTTTTCTTTCCACTCGCCCATTTTGACTTCAAGTTTTTCATAAGGAATACCACATTTATCTTTAGCCAAACAATCGCTTAATTTGCTAATTAACAAAAAATATGTTCCGTCAAAATCCAATTCAAATTTTCCAATGGTTTCCTTCATTTGATATTCTACTTCAATTTCTAAATCTGTAATTTGAAGTTTATTTTCAGAAAGCTCTATAATATGTATTAATTTTTCTGGATGCAGTCTGTGATGGTAATCATTAGCTTCCCATAATTGAAAATTGGCAACTTCTTCGTTACGAACTGTTCCGCCACAATCGATAAAGTTTTTAGTAACTTTTCCAACTTCTGTAACATGAAAATGATTTGGAACTAATTCGCCACTAGGCAATTGAAACGCAATGGTTTTTAACTTTTTCAAATTATTTTTAAATTCTGATAATTTCATAATTAGATTGTTAGATTTTTAGAATATTTAGATTGTTAGAATACGAGACATTTAGCTTGTTAAATTTTTAATTCTCTATAATCTAAGAAATCTAAATTGTATTTAATTAGCAACATTTATTTTTTAATTTATGACGAATCATACCAAAATAATTCTCGATTTTGTCAATAGTATCTGGATTAATACAATAACAAATTGCCGTTCCTTCGATAGTTCCTTTTATAATACCGACATTTTTTAACTCTTTCAAATGCTGCGAAATTGTAGGTTGCGCCAACGGCAATTCGTTTACAATATCGCCACAAATACACGAATCTACAGTCAATAAATACTCAATAATAGCAACTCGTGCAGGATGTGACAATGCTTTAAATAGTAATGCTAATTCGTTTTGTTTACCTGAAAAAGAAGCTGATTTGGAAGCGCCCATACTTTTATTAATTATAATATTGCAATATTACGATATAACAATACTAAAAACCAAACAAAAACTGTTAAATTTAAAGTAACGAATAATTTAATGGAGAAAAGCTTAAGCAAATTTTTAACTTTTTTTTACTACTTTTGACACTCAAAAAAATATAATTTATGGCTTCAATAACATTAGGCGGCAATGCCATTAGCACGAATGGTGAATTACCTAAAGTAGGTTTAAAAGCACCTGATTTTAAATTAGTGAAAACCGATTTATCTATAGCTACATTAGCCGATTTTAAAGGATCAAAAGTAGTGATGAATATATTTCCAAGTGTAGATACTGCAACATGCGCCACTTCGGTAAGAACTTTCAATGCGGATGCTAGTAAGTTAAACAATACTAAGGTGCTATGCATTTCACGTGATTTACCTTTTGCTCAAAACCGTTTTTGCGGCGCTGAAGGTTTAGATAATGTAATTAACTTGTCCGATTTTAAAACCGGAAATTTCGGAAAAGACTATGGTTTAGAAATTACAGAAAACGTCTTTAGTGGCTTACATGCAAGAACAGTTATTATGTTAGATGAAAATGGTACTGTAATACACACCGAATTAGTTTCTGAAATTGCGAACGAACCCAACTACGAATCAGCACTAGCTGCACTATAATTTATGGAAAGAGATAAATCTTTTGTAAAGGGAAGAATAAAAAGTGTCCGCTACACCGTGATAGGCGCCCACAAATTAATCACAACTGAACATAGTATTATTGTACAATCAACGGTAGCTATTGCACTGATTATTGCTGGTTTTTATTTTGATATTTCACGAGTAGAATGGATGATGCAGATATTAGCAACAGGCTTAGTTCTCGCTGCAGAAGGAATGAATACAGCAGTAGAAAAAATTTGTGATTTCATTCATCCCGAATATCACGAAAGAATTGGCTTTATCAAAGATATTGCTGGCGGAGCTGTTTTATTTGCCGCCATAGCTTCAATCGCGATCGGGTTGTTAATTTATGTTCCGAAATTTCTATAATCCTTAGATTAAAATTCTATTTTTATAGCTTATACTTACCTAATGGCAAAAACAGTAAAAAAAGAAACTAAAGAAAAAGATCCTCAGTCGGAATTAAAAATTCTCAAGACCAACAAACAGTATCGAATGCTGTTTGGTTTTCTGCTGATGTTGTTGTCTATAGCTTTTCTAGTTTCGTTCATTTCCTTTTTTGTTTCAGGTCAAGCCGATCAAAGTGCTGTTAATTCTTTCACCGATAGAAAAGAGCATGTTCAAAACTGGTTGGGTAAATTTGGAGCCTATACTGCCGATTTATTTATTTATCGCGGTTTTGGTGTAGCTTCCTTTTTATTTGTAAAACTATTATTTTTAAGCGGCGCTTTCCTAATACTTGATTTGCCGATCAAAAAGCTTAAAAACACGTGGTTTTGGGATTTGTTTGCGATTATAGTTTTATCTGTAACGTTTGGTTTTTTCTCTACAACTATTCCGGAATTAGGAGGAACTGTTGGTTACGAAATGAATCAATTTATTCAGGATTACATTGGAAAAACGGGAACATTACTACTAATTGTATTTGCAGGTGTTATCTACTTAATTTTCAAAATCAAAATATCTCCAGATGCTATTAAAACCTTCTTTGAAAAAAAGCACAAAGATATTAAGGCAGATTTAAATGGATTAACAGATTCTGCAGCTAGTGCAACAGCTTATAATTTAGAAGAATTTGCAATAAACGACGCTACTGAAGAGCAACTGGAAACGCCTACTGTAAAACTTTCTCAATTCGAAATAAATAAAGAATCTTTAAAACCAACGATTGAAAATGCTTCCGAAATCACTTTGGAACCAACTATCAAAGTGGTTACTCCTACTCTAGCACCTAGTTCTGAATTACAGATTATCGAAACTCCTGAAGAAGTTTTTGTAATTGAAAAAGCCGCCGTTGAGGATATAATGGAAGAAAATCTGGCGGCGAAATTAGTTGCTGATTTCGGCGAATTTGATCCAACATTAGAATTGTCTAACTACAAATTTCCAACGATTGATTTGCTTAAAGAATACACGTCGGTCGGAATCACGATCAATCAGGAAGAATTAGAAGAAAATAAGAACCGAATAGTAGAAACACTGAAAAACTACAAAATTGATATTGCACAAATCAAGGCTACGGTTGGTCCATCGGTAACATTATATGAAATTGTTCCCGAAGCCGGAATTCGTATTTCCAAAATTAAAAGTCTTGAAGACGATATTGCTTTATCATTAGCTGCACTCGGAATTCGAATTATTGCTCCTATTCCAGGAAAAGGCACTATTGGCATTGAGGTTCCGAACAAGAATCCAACCATGGTTCCGATGCGGGGCGTAATTGGATCAGCAAAATTTCAAGAAGCTGAAATGGAATTGCCAATCGCATTAGGAAAAACAATATCAAATGAAACCTTTGTTGTCGATTTGGCCAAAATGCCTCACTTATTGATGGCTGGTGCAACAGGACAGGGGAAATCGGTAGGGTTAAATGCAGTGCTGACTTCATTGTTATACAAAAAACATCCTGCCGAAGTAAAGTTTGTATTGGTTGACCCAAAGAAAGTTGAATTGACACTTTTTAACAAAATTGAACGCCATTATTTGGCTAAATTACCGGATGATGGTGACGCTATTATTACTGATAACACCAAGGTTGTTCATACTTTAAATTCATTGTGTATTGAAATGGATAATCGGTATTCTTTATTGAAAGATGCGATGGTTCGGAATATCAAAGAATACAACGACAAGTTCAAAGCGCGTAAATTAAATCCTGAAAACGGCCACCGATTCTTACCTTACATCATTTTAGTAGTCGATGAATTTGCCGATTTGATTATGACTGCAGGTAAAGAAGTAGAAACCCCTATTGCTCGTTTGGCACAATTGGCTCGTGCAATCGGAATACATTTGATTATCGCAACACAAAGACCCTCCGTTAACGTTATCACTGGTTTAATAAAGGCCAATTTCCCAGCGCGTATTGCTTTTAGAGTAACTTCTAAAATTGATTCTAGAACTATTTTAGACACTCAAGGTGCAGACCAATTGATTGGCCGTGGGGATTTATTATATTCTAATGGAAATGATCTGGTTCGAGTGCAATGTGCTTTTGTAGATACGCCTGAAGTGGAAAGAATTGTAGATTATATTGGATCGCAAAAAGCTTATCCTAGTGCTTATTTGCTGCCAGAATACGTTGGTGAAGAAGGAAGTAATGTAAAGCTTGATGTGGACATTTCAGAAAGAGACAATATGTTTAGGGAAGCTGCAGAAATAATTGTAACAGCTCAACAGGGTTCGGCATCATTATTGCAGAGGAAGTTGAAATTGGGTTACAACCGTGCAGGACGATTGATTGATCAATTAGAAGCGGCAGGAATCGTAGGCCAATTTGAAGGAAGCAAAGCGAGAAGTGTAAACATTCCAGACTTAGCTTCGTTAGATCAATTTTTCACGAATGAACAAAACAATGCTTAAAATGAAAAAAATATTTTCAATTGCTATTTTACTTCTAGTGACTTTCACTACAAATGCTCAGGATAAAAAAGCAAAAGATCTATTAGACCAAGTTACCGCTAAGATTAAGTCCTACAGCAATATTACCATTGACTTCAAATACACCCTTACCAACAGTAAAGAAAATATTAATAAAGAAAGTAAAGGAAATGTAATCATTCAGGACAATAAATATATTTTGAATTTCATGGGTGTAACTAAAATTTATGATGGTAAAAAAAGCTACACTATAGTTCCTGAAGATGAGGAAGTAACCATTTCCAGTCAAAATGATTCTGATGAGAAAGCAATTACACCATCTAAAATGCTTACTTTTTTTAGTTCGGGCTACAAATACACTTGGGATATTCTTCAGGATGTAAAAGGTCGAAAAATACAATATATCAAATTGGTTCCACTCAATGCTAAAGATCAACGAAAAGAAGTCTTATTAGGTATCGATTCCCAAACAAAAAATATCTACAATGTGATTGAAATCGGTAAAAATGGTACAAGAACGACTCTTACTGTTAATTCTTTTAAAACCAATCAGCCTTTATCAAAAAATCAGTTTACCTTTGCCGCTAGTAAATATCCAAATTACTACATCAATAAACTAGATTAATCTCGGGTGAAAATACTTGATAAGTACTTATTAAAATCCTTTCTGATTACATTTGCTACGGTATTTGTAATTCTGTTTTTCATATTCGTATTGCAGGTTGTGTGGCTGTTCATCTCTGAATTAGCGGGCAAGGATTTAGACTTTGTAATGATTCTTAAGTTTTTACTTTTTAAAATGCCAAGCATTATTCCGCTGGTATTGCCTCTTTCCGTTTTATTAGCATCCATTATGACTTTCGGAAGTCTTGCAGAAAACTACGAATTTGCCGCAATGAAATCTTCTGGAATATCATTGCAGCGTGCGATGCGAAGTCTTATCTATTTCATTTGTGTTCTAAGTGTAATTGCTTTCATTTTTGCCAACAACGTAATTCCGTTTGCTGAATATAAGTTTGTTAATTTCAGACGAAATATAGCTCAGGTAAAGCCTGCATTGGCTATAGCCGAAGGGCAATTTAGCCAGATTGGAACTTACAATATTAAAGTAGAAAAAAAATCTGGTGATAATGGGAAGTTTCTTAGTGGCGTTACCATCCACCAATTATCAAATCTTGGAGCTGGAAGTAATACTGTTATAAAAGCTAAAAAAGGCGAATTGATAAGCAATGAAAATTCAAATATTCTAAAATTAGTACTGAAAGATGGTAATTATTATGAAGACATCATCCCTAAAAAATTTGAAGATCGCACTAAAGTTCCATTTGCTAAAAGCTCGTTTAAAAGATATGTTATCAATATCGACTTATCTAAGCTAAACAGCGCAAACATGGACGATGCGCAAATAACTAATACCAACACAATGCTTACTGTCGGCGAATTATCTTATACTTTAGATTCTTTGCAGAAGAACTTTAATAAAGACATCGTTTCAATTGTTGAGAATGTAAACCAGCGCTCTTCACTAACCAGTTCTGGAAATCCTTCTGACACTTTAAAAACAGTAATAAGTGACCCTATTTTAAAAGATTATTCCGATACTGACAAAACTCAAATGCTTCGTGTAGCGATCAGCAATGTTGACGCAGCCAACTTTTCTCTAGAAAGTTCACGCTACGAATTAGTTGACAAACAAAAAAATATCAATCAGCACTGGATCGCATTGTATGACAAGTTTGTTATCGCTTTTGCCTGTCTGCTGATGTTTTTTATTGGAGCACCTCTGGGAGCAATTATCCGAAAAGGTGGTTTGGGATTGCCCATTGTATTCGCTATTTTAATCTTTATAACTTTTCACTTTATAAATACATTTGGCAAAAAAGTAGCTCAGCAAGATGAATTATCACCCTTCTTAGGTAGTTGGATGTCAACAATAGTTTTAGGACCGTTGGCTATTTTATTAACCAAAAAAGCGACCGATGACAAAGGATTTGCTTTTAGTTTTGATTTTGGATGGATTACCCTTTTACTAGGGAAAATTTCATTTATAAGTAAATTTGTTAAACCATCTGAGAAAGTAGATCAAAAAAAGACTGGATCTTCGTTATTAGCTGATAAAGAGAGTTCTACTATTGACAATGAAGCTATAGAAAACCTTAGAAAATTGCCGGAAAAAATAGATAAAATCGCCTTGCAAACAGCTGAATCAGATTACAAGAAATATAGTATTACGGCGCTTATTATCAATATATTCTTTTTAGCCATGTTAATTTCTGGTCTCTTGGAAGGGATTTTACTTAAAATAAGTAGTATAATTTTGATTTTGATCTTTATTGTAGTCTTACTTAAAGCGCAACAATCATTAAGTAAAATAGGAGCTATAAATAATAAAAAAATCGATATTTCGACTCTGATAGTACTGCTTGGCGGATTTCCTTTTTACATATTATTTTACCTGTACAACAGGGATTTTCTAAACAATATTTTATTAGAAACTACACAACAAAAGTCTAATGGACACTACAAAAATAAAACTTAATACTATTGAAGAAGCCATCGAAGACATTCGACAAGGCAAAATTATCATTGTAGTTGATGATGAGGATCGTGAAAATGAAGGCGATTTTTTGGCTGCAGCCGAAAAAGTCACGCCGGAAATGATCAATTTTATGGCTACGCATGGAAAAGGATTAATCTGCGCTCCGTTGACAGAAAAACGTTGCGTAGAATTAGAACTACATTCGATGGTCAAAAATAACACCGATCACATGGAAACTGCTTTTACGGTTTCTGTAGATTTAAAAGGAAACGGCGTTACCACCGGAATCTCAGCAGCAGATAGAGCAAAGACCATTGCAGCCTTGGTAAACGAAGATACAAAACCCTATGATTTAGCTAGACCGGGTCATATTTTTCCATTAGTAGCTAAACAAGGAGGTGTTTTAAGGAGAACAGGCCATACAGAAGCAGCTATTGATTTTGCTAGGCTTGCTGGATTTAAATCGGCGGGTGTTATTTGCGAAATCATGAATGAAGATGGAACGATGGCACGTTTACCCGAACTTGTAAAAGTAGCTAAGAGGTTCGACCTTAAATTAGTTTCTATTGAAGAGTTGGTTGGTTACCGAATGCAGCACGATAGTTTGATTGTTAAGAAAGATGATTTTGAGATGGAAACCCGTTTTGGTACTTTCCGTTTACGCGCCTATCAGCAAACCACCAATAAGCAAGTACATTTGGCACTAACTAAAGGCAGCTGGAATGTTGGAGATGCTGTGCTTACCCGCGTTAATTCTACGCAAGCGAATAATGATATTTTGAATACCTTATCCTTAGCGATGGATAAAAAGTTGGACGATGTTTTCAACCGCATTATTTTAGAAGAAAAGGGAGCCATTTTGTTTATTAATCAGGAAGTAGATTCCTTTGATCTTTTGAACAGACTTACCGAACTAAAGCAATTACAAGCAGAAGGAAATCAGAGAGTCCCACAAATCAAGATGGATGTTAAGGATTTTGGTATTGGTGCACAGATATTGCACGACATAGATATTTCCAAGATCCGTTTGATTTCAAACAGCACACAAAGCAAGCGTGTGGGTATGATTGGCTACGGATTGGAGATCATTGAGTATGTTCCTTACTAAAATACAACACTAACTTGGTGCAGTAAAATGCAGTCATCTAAACAACTAGCATTAAAACGAAAAAATAACTACATATTTAGTTAAAATCTTTTTGCGAAAATGAAAAAGGTTACTATATTTGCAATCGCAATAAGAAATTGTGCACGCTCAAACTGGAGAAATGGCAGAGCGGTCGAATGCGGCAGTCTTGAAAACTGTTGACTGTCACAGGTCCGGGGGTTCGAATCCCTCTTTCTCCGCCAGCTGAAAAGCAAAAGGTTACAAAACCCACTAAATTCAACGATTTAGTGGGTTTTTTCGTTTTGGGCTATATCAAATTATTTATTAAATCGCAAAGTGTAGGTGTCTTTCAAGGAGTCACTAAAAAAATAAAAATCAAGTGACTCCTCGCAATAGAAAGCACCGCTACAACAAGATGTTCAGTAACATTTTCAAAAAATGAACATCTTGCATGTAGTTATTAAATAAAATAAATTTAATAATAACTTTAAGGTCACCAAC
>Ga0105047_10020165_pt1 | contig 10253 bp, 9 predicted proteins | sample MAT04_FD_78384 | JGI IMG/M metagenome (GOLD analysis project Ga0105047, IMG submission 78384) | Freshwater microbial communities from Lake Fryxell liftoff mats and glacier meltwater in Antarctica - MAT-04 (megahit assembly) | ecosystem: Environmental > Aquatic > Freshwater > Ice > Liftoff... | reverse complement strand
TCGACGGCGATTACCGCCAGCTGTAAAGCCTCGAGTGAACCGCCGACAGCGGGCTGCACGGACCAATCCTCGGTCGGTGATCGCCCCCCAGCTGGCACTGCATGACAGAGTCCGTTGTGAAACACAGCGGCCCGCGAGGCCAACTGATCCAGCGCCGGGGTCTTCCCGCGATACTGCCCATACGCGCCAATCTGACTGGCCGCGAGGTGGTCGAGCGTGATGAGGATCGCGTGTCGTGGCAAGGGAGGTTGAGGGTTGAGGGTTGAGGGTTGAGGGTTGAGGGTTGAGGGTTGAGCGAGCGGCAGACGTTAGTCTGTCGTGAATCATCATGAGCGGCACGGCACTAGCCGCTGGCTCTGCGTGCGTCGTGAGCTGATCGCAGAGCCGAGGGCGAGCGCCCTGGCACTCACAGAGCATGAACGGTCTACGCCTTCCCGAGTTCGGCCCGCTTGGTCGCGATCAGTTGGATCAGCGCCTTCTGCGGGTCGGCAAACTTCTTCAGGCCCTCTTCCATCAGCGTCTGTTCCAGCTTCGCGAAGTCGACCTTGGCGTCGATGTCGGCCAGGATTTCCACTGAAGGACTCTGGTCGATGCGGCGCGAGTAGCTCTGGCCGAGTTTTTGGACAGCGGCGTTCGTGGCGGGTGGGTTCGTCTGGATGTCGGAACCTGCCAGGGCGCTAACATACTTGTCGGCGGGGAGGCTGGGGTCCTTGGTGCCAGTGCTGGCGAAGACGATCTCTTGCTTGCGCGGGAGTTTGTGCTGCCCCCACCAGGCATTGTTCTCCGCCCAGATTCGTTGTGCATTCACGATCCCCACCATCCCTTGGGCTGCGGGGGTCAGGTCCGGCACCTTGGCAGCGGTGTACACATCGATGCGACTGACGAAGATGCTATAGACCGACTTCAGGCTGGTCGGGTCTTTACGTCGTTGGGCTCCGCGCCAGACGGCATCGCGGGCAGCGCGATACTGCCGAGTCGAGAAGATCAGCGTCACGTTCAAGGTAATCCCCGCAGCGGAGAGTTCCTCCAAGCTGGCCAGTCCGGCCGGGGTCGCAGGGACTTTAATCATGCGGTTGGTGTGGCCGGTGTTCCACTTCTGCCCGAGTTCGACGTACTTCGCCGCCCGCTCCGCCGTGCTAAGCGTACAGCTGGCGTCTTCCAGGAGCGGGTCGAGTTCGAAGCTGACGTAGCCGTCGTCGCCGTGAGTCCGCTGGTGGACATCGGCGAAGACCGCCTCGGCGCGGGAAACGAGCTGGTCGGTCATCTTCCAGGCGACGGCGGGGTCATCGAGCCCCAGCCCGATCAGCTCCTTGATTTCGGCATCGAACCGTCCGGTCTTAATCAACTCGGCAATGATGATCGGGTTGGAGGTCGCCCCGGTCGCTCCGAGGGCGTGGTTCTCCTGCACCAGAACAGGATCGATACTGTCGAGCCACAAACGGGTTCCGCAGGCAACAAGAGATTGGAGGCCAGTCATGAGATGTTCCAAAAGTGGATCATTAGAGCTTTAGCCGCGACGCGAAGGCTGTGCGAAGCGGAGCGCGGTGCGTCCGAATCTTCTCTCCCAATCTCTTCCGAAGCAAGTCGGTTTCCCAAACCTTGCAACAGGAATGGGTTGGGTGGCGATTTGCGGGGCGGTCTGGTAGCGTCACGCCGTCAATATCGACGTGACACGCGAGGCGATGCCGAGTGCGAGACGCGATGGCCCGGTCGCCGGACTCTCCGAGTTCGGTGGATCAGCGCCCGCTTCGACTCGCATCAAACGAGTGGGAATCGCCCCCTCACTCTCAGCTTCTGATTCGGAAGTAGCAGCTGCAGGCCACGTCGGTACACCGGACTCGGAGAGTCCGGCGACTATCACACAGAGCGTCTCGCAATCGGCGATGCCTGCCGAGACTGCGATGTGGCGAAGCGACCGAGTCCAACCGAGGTGATCGTGGAAGTTTTAGCAGAATCACAGGCCATTGCGGGCGTCAGCGGGCAGGATCGCCTCATCGAGTTCTCGTTTCCTTCAATCGCAGCCACGGGGTTGGGTCGGTTGATCGGTCAAATCTGCACCTCGATTCCGATCTCGATCGGCGGAGTTCAACTGTCATGTCTGTTGTTTGGATTGCCGGTGGCTCCGCTCGGGGCGGCAATTTACCTGGGCCAAAAAGTATTCGGTGACCGGTATATTATCACCAATCGCGCGGTCGAAATTCGGAAATCGATTGGCAGCAGCCTCGTAAAGCGGGTCGAACTGGCCAATATTGCTGATGTGACGGTCTCGGTCCAACCGGGTCAAGCCTTCAGCCGAGCGGGGAATGTGGAACTGCGAGATGCGAAGGGCAGCATTCTGGCGACCCTGAACGGTGTCGCATGGCCGGAGCGACTCAAGAGCGCGATCATGGAGGCTCGTCAGGCCCGCGTCAGCAATGATGCCGCCTTGGCACAGATTCAGGCCCGGAAATAGTTCGGTCATAAAAACGTTTCCAGCGAGAATCTCGAAACGGATGGCGATTTCGCGGGGTCTATCTTGCATTTGCTCTGGCCCTTTCGGGGCTTGTCGGTCACAAGTCTGGCCGACGAGATTCGAGTTCACGCGTCTCACATTTCCCAGAACGCCAGTGTTCTGGGTATGATCTGCTCAAACCATGACGACGTGATCCCTTGCGGATACCGGGGTACTCACCCCGATCACGTTGCTCTCATCCGTTGGAAGGGATCGAGGATGTTGCTGTCGAAGTTTCGCGGAATTCTGTTGAGTGGCGTATCGCTGTTCGCAGTGTTGTTGACCCCGGTGTTGTTCGCTGAGGAGGAGGAATCCGTTTCGTCCGACCGGCTGTTGCCACCAGGTGTGCTGCTGCATGTTCGCCTTTCGGACATCTCGGATTTGAAGGAGCGTCTCCCCAAGACAGGCTTCGGTCAGATGTACCAAGACGAGTCGATGGCCAAGATTCGGTCCCAGGTCGAAAAGGGCTTTGAAAAGGCATCGAAAGATGCCGGCAAAGAACTCGGATTCCCTCTTAGCGATCTCTTGAACCTCCCCACCGGAGAGGCGTCGTTCGCTCTTCTGCTGCCTGCTGGTCGCGAATTGGCTGGCGTGGCCATCATGGAGATTGATGAGCAGCAGGAGACTCTCGACAAAGCACTGGCTAAGCTCGATGAAGCCCTGAGCTCCAAGGGAGCGAAGAAGAAGTCGGAGACCGTCGAAGATGTCGAAGTCACCGTCTACGAAACCCCGAAGGATGAGGATTCCGAATCCGCAGACAGTCCCAAGAACACTTTGTGCTACTTCACGAAGGACGGTCTGTTTGTGGCCGGGACCGATCTGTCAGTCCTACAGGATGTCCTGACTCGCTGGGATGGGGAGTCCGAAGACGTTTTGGCGGAACAAGAGATCTATAGCTACATTCACTCCAAGTGTGCCACCCGTGAAGATGATGACTCCGTGATGGAGTGGTATGTCGACCCCGTCGGCCTGGTGACCGCAGCCTTGAACGCCAATGAAGAACAGGCGTTCCAGGCGATGATGTTTGCCACCTACCTGCCCACGGTCGGACTCGACAAGTTTAAGGGCGTCGGCGGCAGCATCGATCTCGCGGAAGATGGCTACGACATGCACTCCAAGAGTTTCGTGTACGTCGAGCAGCCCACGTCAGGCGTGTTGCGGGCCTTTGAATTCCCCGCAACCGATTTGACCCCTCCGGCATGGGTCGGAGCCGATGTTCCGCAGTACTTGGCGGTGAACTGGGACGCCGCCGGAGCCTACACCGCTCTGGTTGAGATGGCTGACACCATTCAAAACCAACCGGGTGCGTCCGAGCAAGCGATCGGCAAGGCGTCCAAGGAACTAGGCTTCAATGTGAAGACCGATCTCATCGATCTCCTGGATGGTCAGGTCGTGATGCTCAATGATGTGAACAGCGAGTCCGAGAAAGTCCAGCAACGGCTCTTGGTCGCTGTGAAGCTCAAGGACTCGACCAAGTTCCAGGAAACGCTGAACGCGATCCTGGAGAAGGCCGGTTCCAGCGTCACCGAACGCGATTTCGAAGGGACGAAGGTCTACGACATTCAATCTCCCGATCCGAACATGTCTCCCGCGTTGTCGATCTCGAAGGACCACCTGTTTGTCTCCACCCACGCGGACATGTTGGAAGCGGCGCTTCGCCCCAGCAGCCGCGACGACGAGACGTTGGCGGAGTCTGAGGATTTCATTGAGGTCAAGAAATTGATGCCCTCGAAGAACTCCATGATCAGCTTCTCGGACATGGGGGCGCAGCTCAAGCCATCCTACGACATGCTCAAGAAGGGTCAGCTCGACGGAGTGACGGAAGGTCAATTTGACTTCAGCGTCCTCCCCGACTTCGAGAAGATAGAAAAGTTCTTTTCGATCTCCGGCAGCTACACCATTCCGGACGAGAAGGGTGTCTACTCCGAGAGCTTCTTGTTTGGCACTGACGAGTAAGCGTCGAATGAATCCGACGAGTAAGCGTCGATTGGCCGACGTTTAAGTTTAAACAGGCTCACGGTCCCCGTGAGCCTGTTTTCGTTGTTGTCGCATTCAAACGAGTTAAACAATCCATGTCTTCTGCCCCTGACATCCGATCGGCTGGAATCTTTAAAAGTGAATCACCGAGTTCCGTGGTGAAGATCGGAGGCAGCCTCCTGGAGCTTCCCGACTTGGTCAGGCGACTGGATACGCTGCGATCGCAGTGGGGACCGCGACCACTCGTCATTGTGGGGGGGGGCCTCGCAGCTGACCTGGTCCGAGCGTGGGACCAGCAACACCAATTGAGGGAGGAGCGCTCGCACTGGCTCGCTCTCGATTCATTGGAGTTGACGGCAAGACTGCTCGCCACTCTGTGGCCGACCACATGCGTGGCCTCTCACGATGAAGTCGAGGCGATTTGGAAACAAGGCGGCATCCCTTTAATCCGAGCACGCAGCTGGTTTGAGGAGGCCGGGAGGGTCAACGCACCCACGCCTCCTCAAACCTGGGAGACCACGACCGATGCGATTTCCGCGTGGCTCGCCCGAGAGTCGCGGGCGGAATCGCTATGGCTCCTGAAATCGGTCGCAAACCCCAGTTCACTTTCCGAGGCCACTCTCCGAGAACTGGTTGACCCGCAATTTCTGAAGTGGACCCCAGCTGGGATTCCCATTCACTGGGTCAACCTGCGCGACATGACTCAAACTCAAGTTCATTCCTGACTAACAACTGATCACTAAAAACTCTCCCCACAGTCACCCTCTCGGTGAAACCTGTTCGCGGACACTGAACGTATCTTGCTCGCGCCCGGTGTTCGCAACGATCAACTCGGCGAGCAGCCCCAGCGAGATCGCCTGCGCCCCGAGCAGTAGTGCTCCTAGAGAATAAAACAACAGCGGTCGGGACCCGATCGGTGCTGGGTCCATGACCCCAATGACATTCATCAGGACCCACAAAAAGCTCAACCACCCCAGACCCAAGAGTCCGAACGCGAAGCACCCCAGACCGAACGCTCCCAACATGTGTTGCGGACTCTGCCCGAAGCCGGTGAGGAACTTCACCGTCAGCAGATCCAGAAAACCCCGCATGAACCGCCGGACTCCGTACTTGGATATGCCGTATTTCCGGGGCCGGTGCTTGATGGCCAGTTCTCCCACTTTGAATCCGCGTGCATGAGCGAGCACTGGGATGAACCGATGCAGCTCTCCGTAGAGACGAATCTCCTGGGCCACTTCCGTCCGAAATAGCTTCAGCCCGCAGTTGTGATCATGCAGCCACAAGCCCGTCATCCAGCCCACCAGCCCATTGAAGACCTTGCTCGGGTAGACTTTGTGCCAGGGGTCAAACCGTCGCTCCTTCCAGCCGTTGATCACATCGAAACCGTCATTCAGTTTTCTCAAAAAGGCCGGGATCTCCGCCGGGTCATCTTGCAGGTCGGCATCCATCATCAGGATCAAGTCGCCCCGTGCCGCCCGCATCCCCGCCGTCAGTGCTGCAGCCTTGCCAAAGTTCCGACGAAAGCGAATCGCCCCAACTTCGGGATGTGCCGTCGCCAGATCTTGAATCACTTTCCACGATCCGTCGGTCGATCCATCGTCCACAAACAATAACTCAAACAGCTGGTTACACCCCGCGCAGCTGCGCGCGACCTGTGCGAGGAGTTCGCGAAGGCTTTCCGCCTCGTTGAGCACGGGAACAATAATGCTGAGCATGCAGGCGATCCTGGCGGGATTCGTGTCACGTCCGGTCACGGTAGCGAGTCGGCACCCACACGGACAGCAACGGCGAAGCGGTCGAGTGCTTTGTGAGCAGCCCGGCGCTCGCCGCTCGCCAGATCTGTACGACCTCCCGAGATCTACCGAATGACTTCTCGATCATTCCGCTCTTCGGCATAGACGTGGATACTCGTGAAATCTCGAAGTTCAATATACGTTCCCGACGGAAGTTCGAGTGAGGACTTCTGTCGAATGTATTCGTCCAGGCGATCCAGCTTTTGCCGGACCGTGGGTTCCAGCGAATCTTCTCCGGGAGAATGGCCCCAGACGATTCGGCGACCAAGCTGGGTTCGAAGTTCAAACACAGGGGGCTCAGGCCGAATCTCGACCGTGTCACGATTCGGGATTGGGGCGATGACGGCGTCCAACCCGTATCGACTCCAGTGCGAGTCAATGGTCCCTTGAGGCATCAGCGCGTGACATAGCTTTGCTCCCGCAACGACCATCGGATCGCCCCAGGGTGTCCCCGGCGGACCATTGGGGATCGACTGAATCCCTCGCAAGTGAGGCAACTGGTCGTAGTCCTTGGTCAAGAGATCGTTGGGCAGCAGATCGCCCTCCGCATCGACGACCGAGAGACCTCGATGCGTCTCCACCACAGCTGCGGGGGTCCGGTACGTCACCTGAATGATGATCCGCCCCTGTCGAGTTTTTTCGACACGATCAACCGATGCGATCCACGGGTGCTGGGCGAAGGCCTGGGCCAGTTCCGCGACCAGCCCGGCATCGAGCAAGCTGCGGTCTTTCCACTTGGGGTATCGTTGGGCCACCTGCTGCACAATTTCGTGCGGCTTCCAGCGCGTGGTCACACGGTGAGTCGCCTGACCCGTCGCCGGCAGGTCATGACGCGCGCTAGTCGTGATGTCGATCCGGTCGGTCGACATCTTAAACTTGGCGCGTTGGCTGACCGACGGCCAAAGCGTTGGAATCGCCGGGATGATGACGACGAACAGCCCCGCGAGCACGACCGTACCCAGGATGCGCGGCTGGAGAGACCAGTTCAGCAGCTGGGCCCACCACCCGGTTTCGGGGAGATCGGCCTCGTCGTCACTGGGGCGCATGGTGTCGATCTGGAAATGGGAGAGGAGGCGGGGCAGCGACCAGTCATGCCCAGGGGACGACAGGCACTTGTGCGAGCCCCACTGCCGCGCATCGGCTGTTCCGCGCGCCGACTTGAGGCGGGTTCAGCTGGCCCGGCGAATCGCCGCGTGTCCCTGTGTGCTCTGTCGATCATGCCGAGAAATCTGATCACGACGGGTATCGATCGCCCGTTGACAGATCTCCTCACAGAGGCGGGCCAGGGTCAGCCCCATACGAGCAGCGGACTTGGGGGCGAGGCTGTGATCGGTCAGGCCCGGGATCGTGTTGACCTCCAAGACCCAGGGTTGCCCGGTCGAGTCGACGCGTAGGTCAACGCGGGACAAGCTAGTCACACCGAGCGATCGAGCGGCGTTTTGAGCCGTCGTTTGAATGCCAGCGAGAAGTCCGGGAGGGAGGTCTTCTGGGAACTCATAAGCGGTGTCCCCGCGAAGGTACTTCGCCTCGTAATCGAAGAAGGCATGCGGAGTGTCGATGCGGATCGGCGGCAGGACCAATTCATCGAACAATGGAACAGTCCACTCCTCACCCGCGATCGCGACTTCGATCAATCCCTGGGAGTCGAAGGCCAGTGCCAACTCGATCGATTTTGCGAGTGCGTCCAGGTCGCTGGCGAAACTGATGCCGAGACTCGATCCTTGGCGGTCTGGCTTCACGACGACCGGGAAGCCGAGAGGGGCCGCTCTTCGAACACATTCTGTGATTTGCTCGCCCTCGTAAAATGACACTGCCGCAGGAGTGGAAATCCCGTGTTCCAGGAATTTCTCTTTCGCAGCTGTCTTGCTGAAGGCCAGGGCCGAAGCGGCGGCGCAGCTCCCGGTATAGGGAAGTCCCAGCGATTCAAGTTGGGCCTGCACGCCCCCATCCTCGCCATATCTGCCATGCAGCGCAACGAACGCAACATCGAAATGGGCAACCTCCACTCCGGTCAGCTGCTCCTGTCGCGGATCGTAGGCGGTCACATAATGTCCGCGACTGGCGAGCGCGTGGGCGACTGCGTGGCCGCTTTGCAGGCTGATCTCGCGCTCGGCAGAAGGCCCGCCCGCCACGACGAGAACCCGAAGCGGACGAATGTGTGTGGAATTCGATGACATAGCAGCCTCCCTGCTGCGGTGTGCGTGCGAATCCGGGATTGTTCGCCGGACTGCGGGGAGCGGTCAAGAGGAACTGGCCCGGCAGGATTCATGGATTGCGGCCAGTGTCTGGAAAAGTGGCTACGACGCGGGTATGTTTTCTTTTGTCGGAATCGAGTCTGAATGTGGCCCGATGATGTCGTTTCGGTAGTGCGATCTTCAAGCTCTGGGGAGTGATCATGTCAAAACAGGCAACGAGTTTTTCCCGACGCCGTTTCATACAGACGTCTTTGTCGGTGGCCGGGGCAGCCATTGCAGCGCCTACGATCATTCCCAGTTCTGCCTTGGGGCGAGACGGATTCGTCGCTCCCAGCGAGCGTGTTGTCATTGGAGGAATCGGGATCGGCAACCGGGGGACGTATGACCTGGGTTGTTTTCTGGAACAGAAGGACGTGCAGTTCGTCGCCGTCTGCGATGTGAAGGAAGCGCGGCGTATCGCGGTCAAGAAGATTGCCGATGAAAAGTACGGCAACGAGAACTGCTCCATGCATCGCGATTTTCGCGAAGTGCTGGACCGCAAGGACATCGATGCCGTCTTGATCGCCACGGGACCGAACTGGCACGCGACGATGGCGATGAATGCCGCGCGGGCGGGCAAGGACATGTATTGCGAAAAGCCTGTCACGAAGAACATCTCTCAAAGCCTGATTCTGGCTGAGACGATGCGGCGTACGGGGCGCGTGTTCCAGGCCGGAACTCAGAGGCGCAACCTGCCGCACTTTGCATTCGCGTGTGAACTCGCTCGGACGGGCAAGCTCGGCACCATGAAAAAAGTCTTTGCCCACCCGGCGGGGATGCAGGCCATGATGAGTGGCTGGTTGATCCCCGAGACGGAACCCGACAAGAGTATTGTCGACTGGGACATGTACCTGGGGCCAGCGGCATGGCGTCCCTTCAATGCGAAACTTCTCGATGGCTTCAACTTCGAAAAGGGCGGCGGACTGGTCGGCGGCGGTGTGCTGGAGTGGGGTTCCCACTGCGTGGATTTGTGCCAGTGGGCAGTGGGCGATTGCCCGCCACCCGTGGAATACGATGCACCAAAGGACGGGCACCTGGTGGCGCGTTATGAGAATGGCTGCGAACTGATCTTCCGCGAGACGGGCTGGATTCCGCTGGGATCGTGCCCGGTCCGATTCGAAGGCGAAACGGGTTGGGTGGAAGCGGGCGACAGCGGCAAACTTGTATTGAGTTCCCCCGAACTGCTGGCAGGGCGCGAAGTGCAAGAGATCGGTGGCTATCCGGCGACCTTCCACGTACGTGATTTTCTGGACTGCGTGAAGACTCGCGGCCTGCCGAAGGGCAATGCGGATGCGGTGTGCAATGCGCACATCGCCTGTCACGCCGCGAACGTGGCGCTGCACTTAAATCGAACAGTGAAGTACGACAATACGACGCATGAGTTTGTGAACGACGTGGAGGCGAATCGCCTACGCTCCGAGGCCCTGCGGGAGCCATGGAGGCTGTAAGAGTCGCTTCGAAAACTTCCGAAGTCTTCGGAGACTCCGGAAGCTTGGCACGTTGGAAGTTTGGCTGCCAAGCGTCACTCGTGACTCCTCGCAGTGTTCTTCATTCTCTTTCGTGCCTCCATGGCGCGCCCTCATCTCGGCCTTCAAATCTAGGATTTCATCCATGTTCTTCACGCGATTGAATACTCGTTCCTTGTTGGTCATGGCGACCGCGCTAGTCGCTGGGCCTGATTCCTGGGCGTGGGCTGCGGACGACCCAGCTGGCGCGACTCCGGCGGCGACGCCGGAAGCTGCTAAAACCAAGGAAGAT
>Ga0105047_10020163_pt1 | contig 10254 bp, 7 predicted proteins | sample MAT04_FD_78384 | JGI IMG/M metagenome (GOLD analysis project Ga0105047, IMG submission 78384) | Freshwater microbial communities from Lake Fryxell liftoff mats and glacier meltwater in Antarctica - MAT-04 (megahit assembly) | ecosystem: Environmental > Aquatic > Freshwater > Ice > Liftoff... | reverse complement strand
CAGACGATCAACGGGCCAGCCGCTGTCATCTGGGCCATGTATCTGGCCATGGCCAAGCAGCGCGGCATTGACTGGAACACGCTTGGCGGCACACTGCAGAACGACATTCTCAAAGAGTTCCACGCCCAGAACGAGTTCATCTATCCGCCTGAGGCAAGCGTCAAGCTGGTCGTCGACACCATCGAGTTCCAAAGCAAGTTTGTCGCCAAGTGGAACAGCGTTTCCATCTCCGGCTATCACATCCGCGAGGCGGGCAGCACCGCCATTCAAGAGCTTGCCTTTACCCTGCGCGATGGCATGGAATATGTCGAGGCCTGCATCGAGCGCGGCATGGATGTTGACTCATTCGCGCCGCGTCTGAGCTTCTTCTTCAACAGCCACAACGAGTTCTTCGAGGAGATCTGCAAGCTCCGCGCCGCCCGCCGCATCTGGGCGCGCGTCATGAAGGATCGCTATGGAGCCAAGAGCGATCGCTCCTGGTTCATGAAGACGCACGTGCAGACTGCTGGCTGCTCACTGACCGAGCAGCAACCAATGAACAACATCGTGCGCGTGGCCTATCAGGCCATGGCCGCCGTGCTTGGCGGCTGCCAGTCGCTCCATACCGACAGCATGGATGAGACACTCGGCCTCCCCACCGAGCAGGCCGTCACCATCGCCCTGCGCACCCAGCAAATTCTTGCCCATGAGACCGGCGTCACGCGCGTGACCGACCCGCTTGGCGGCAGTTGGTTCGTTGAACACCTCACCGACCAGATGGAGAGCGCTGCGCTCGACTACATGGCCGACATTGACGGCATGGGCACCCTGCCAGCTGGCAAGGCGGGCGTCTTCGCCCCCCGCACCACCTATGGCCGCGGGGTGGTCAGCGGTATCAACAAGGGCTATTTCCGCCGCCAAATTGCCGAGGCCAGCTACCGCTTTAGTGAGGAGTGCGAGGCGGGCGACCGCATCACGGTGGGCGTGAACGCCTACACCGACAAAAACGAGGGTCGCCCCATCGAGATCCTCCAGATCCCCCACACGGTGGAAGTGCAGCAGTGCGAGCGGCTCGCCGCCTTCAAAGCCCGGCGCGATGCAGCCGCCGTGGCCACCGCGCTGGACAACATTCGCATGGCGTGTCAAGGCAAGCCATACGCCGCGGGCCAAACGGGCATGACGCCCGCGAGCACGGGCATGGACGCGACCAACGTGATGCCCGCGCTCGTCGATGGCGCGCTGGCCAACTGCACCGTCGGCGAGATGGTGCAGGCCATGGCAGACATCTACGGCCGCTACAGCGGCGGGCCTGAGTGGTAAACGGAGGCTGCTAAGGGTGCGCTTGCTGCCTGTCTAGCCGCAACTGGCGGCAATCTTTTCGACTGCCTTTACGGCCCAATTGTGCGAATGTAAACGCGAATTCCTGGAAAGGCGCGGGCAAAGGATGCGACCACCTAAGCAACTGGAGCTTACGCCAAAACACCGTATTCATATGGTGTGCTCCGGTGCATCTGCAATAGTGGGAATTACGCTCAGTACCGGCTACTTCCACTTCGGCCAAGGTTTGCAAACTTTTCCGTTAACTGTCGCCGCCAGCATTGCTGGTTACGGGTTTGGGTTTATGGCCATCGGCAGCAGCATCGCCAGGATGTGCCTGAAACTCGAACCATCGACCGATGGCAAGCAGGACATGCTGCAAGACCCAAAGCCCCGGTGGCTTGATGTGCTGCGAATTGTCTGTATCGTCGGTTGCTTTACACTCTTGCCGCAGAATGGCTGGATGTTCATCTCAGTGCTTGCGATCGTGCTGGTATCGATGTTCGTCCACTACAAGATTTGTCCACCCTACGGGCTTTTGTTCGACACCATTGACAATATCGGCCGCGCGGCAGCCGAGGACACCTATTGCCCCCGTTGCCACGGCGATCTTGGCCCTGCACTCTCCTGGCGACGAGAAGTTCAGTGCCCGCATTGCCTGCACACATTTACCAAGCTGCAGTTGGTAGCAAGCTGGGCCGCCCTACGGCAACCTCAAAGCACAATCATCCCATCAAGTGCGCAGACTGATGATGTCCAAGCAGATCATTTAACCGAGCACAAACCTGCCCGCTAACGCACCTTCACCAGTGCCAGCGACAGCACGACCATCAGCACGGCCACAATCCAGGCACGCGCGACCACGCGCTGCTCCGGCCAGCCACCCTGATGCAAGTGGTGGTGATAGGGCGCACACCGAAAGATGCGCTTGCCACCCGTAAGCCTGAAGTACGCCACCTGCGCAATCACCGAACCAATCTCGATCAGGAAGATGCCGCACATGAACAGCACCAGAATTTCCTGACGCATCACCACCGCGATATAGCCGATCAGCCCGCCTAGCGCCAGCGACCCCGTATCACCCATGAACACGTCCGCTGGCGAGCAGTTAAACCACAAGAAACCCAGGCACGCACCCGCCATCGCGCCGGCAATCACCGCCAGCTCCCCCGTCCCCGGTACATGTGGCACCAGCAGGTAGTACGCCCACGTGTCCTTGCCTGCAATCAGCGCCAGCACCAGCAGCCCTAGCGCGACTGCTGAAGTCACCCCCGAGGCCAATCCATCCATCCCATCGGTAATGTTCACTGCGTTTGAAAGCCCCGAAATCATGAGCATGCCGATGATGACGAACGCAAACCGCGGCAGGTAATACAGCGATTCACTCGGGTCTCCCAGTACCGTGCGATAAGTCTTCTGCATCGGAAAGCTGATCACATGGGCCATGTCCTGCCCCTTGTTCGTGTCGCCGTGGGTGTACACGAACCAGCAGACCAGCAAACCCAGCCCAAACTGAAAGACCAGCTTCTCCCAGCCGTAAAGCCCTTGTCGGCTGCCCGTGCCGCGCGTGGCGGCAGTAAGTTTGAAGTAATCATCCACCGCGCCAAGCCCCGCGAGCCAGATCATCACCACGAAGCCAAGCAACACATAAAAGTTACCAAGGTCGGCAGCCATCAGCGTGGCAAAACCGATCGCCAGTACGATCAGCAGGCCCCCCATCGTCGGCGTGTTCTTCTTCTTGGTGGCCACATCCTTCAAGCTGGCTGCATCGGTCACCCCGGTATCGCCAATCTTCAGCCGCACCAGCGTGGCAATCACCTTGGGCGCAAGCAGCACCACAAACAGAAAGCTCAGCACCACCGCAAAGAAGGCACGAAAGACCACCTGATCTAAAATCTGCAGCACCGAATCTATGCCGATTCGTTCTGCGAGCGAGCGGCCAATGGCATCGTAAAAGCTATACATATCAGTTCATCTGCTACGTTGACGTTTGCTCTGCCACACACTCCGCTGGCGACCCTACGGCCGCTTTGCGCCACCGGAAAGTTTCACATCCACCTCGCCTTGAGCTGCGCCTCGCCGCAGCACTTTGCTGATGCGCTCCAGCCGCATGCCGCGCGAGCCCTTGAGCAGCACCACATCACCCGGCCGCAGCATGCCCGCTGCCTCACCCATCGCCGCATCATCAGCCCGCGGCAGCATGATCACCTCCAACGCTGCGGTCGCCGCGTGCTTGCTCTGCTGCGCTGCGGCCCCCGCTTGGCCAGCCAGCTCGCCCACCGCAATGAGCATGTCGAAGCAGCCCGCCGTCGCGATCTCGCAGCCCGCCTGCACGTGCGCTGCCGCTGAGCCCTCACCAAGCTCCAGCATGTCGGCCAGTATCAGCACGCGCCGGCCTGCTCCAATCACTCCCGTCTTTCCCGAAGCGCCCCCAGTCGCCAAATCTCGCATCGTCGCCACTGCCGCCGCCAGTGAGTCCGGGTTTGCGTTGTACGCATCGTTGATGATGCGCACAAACCCGCCCGCAATGGCATGCCGCTCAAATTGCCACCGCATCTCAGGCCCGCGCGCCTCGGCCAACGCCGCAGCGATCGCACCATCGGCCATTCCCAGTCGCCGCGCCACCAGCAGCGTGGCCAGCGCGTTGCAGGCATTGTGCCGCCCCGGCAGAGCCAGCACCATCTCAAGCCGATCGGCCACGACAAAGTTGGCCACGATGTTGCCCTGCGCATCAGTTGTGTGCGTAAAGGCCGTCAACCGCACATCCGCATCCGCGGCTTGGCCAAACGTCATCACACCTGGCGCAACTTTCAGCAAAGGCCGCAGCTCCGGCGAATCCGCCGTCACCACCGCCAAGCCACCGGCGCGAATGGACCGCAGTACCGCCGCCTCCTCTCTGGCCACACCCGCAACATCACCAAAGAACTCAAGGTGCTCTCTACCGATTGACGTGATCACCGCCACATCGGGTTCCACAATCGCGCTGAGTGTGGCGATCTCGCCTGGATGATTCGTACCCACCTCACAGACAAGATACTGATCGCTCGCTTTGGCAGCCAGAATCGTCAGCGGCACACCCACATCGTTGTTATGACTCTTCTTGCTCGCGGTGCCGCGCAGTTTGCTCGCCAGCACCGCGTCGAGCAGTCGAACCACAGTCGATTTGCCATTGCTCCCGCACACGGCCACCACCTTGGTTTGGTGCAGCGTGCGCCGGTATGCACCGGCGAGCCGCAGCAGCGCCTTGCGCGTGCTGGCCACGCGAACCACCGGCACACCCAAACTTCCTGGTTCGCCCACCTCGCGCTCAACGACAATCGCGCTGGCACCAGCCGCCGCGGCATCGCGCACGAACGCATGGCCATCAAACTGCTCGCCCGCGATTGCAACAAAGATGTTGCCCGGCACAATCGTGCGCGAATCAATCGAAATGCCGTGCGCCTGGGCCTCACCGCCAGCAGGGACCTTGCGGCTTCGGCTGAGGTATTGCCCTGCCAGCACCGTGCGAACATGCTCTATCTCAAAGAAGTTCATGCGCGCTGAACCACCTTCGCGCTGCTCGCTCGAGCGCCAGTTCCGCCAGCAGCGCCTGATGAAAACTCAGCCCAAACGGGCAGGTTGTGCGCGATGCACGCCGCGGCGGCCACCCGCCGATCGTCAAACGGCACCCTCACCGTTGTGCCAATGGCGGCTCCGCGCACAATCTGATAGTCCTCGTGCCCCTTGCCAGCAATCAGCAGAATGTCTCCCGGCCCAGTCGCTGCCACCGCACGCTCAATGGCCGCTTGACGATCCGCGATGCGCAGCAGCATGGCCATTCGCTCCGGCGGCACACCAGCACACACCTGGTCCAGAATCGCCTCGGGGTCTTCACTGCGCGGGTTATCACTGGTTGCAATGGCGAGGTCGGCAAGCGTCGCTGCAACGCGCCCCATCTTGGGCCGCTTGCTCGCATCGCGCTCGCCGCCGCAGCCGAAAACGCACACGAGTTTGCCGCCCGAAACGCTGGCAGCATCCACCACCGTCTGCCGCAGAAACATCAACATGCGCCCCAGCGCATCATCAGTATGCGCATAGTCCACGTAAACCGCGGCGTGCGCACCCGGCGCCGTCACCGGCTCCAATCGACCGGGCGGAGCTTTCACCTGACTAAGCGCCACCAGCACCTGCGCTGAGCTGTAACGCCCATCAAAACCTTCGGCCACCGCCGCGGCGGCTTGCATCGCGTTCATCACGTTGTGGTCGCCAATCAGCGGCAGTTCAACTTCGTACCGCTCAGTCGTCGCACCGCACTCGCTTGTCGTGCGGCACACTTCAATGGCAATGCGCGTCGAACCTAGTGCATGTTGCAGCACCGTGGCGAGATAGGTCGTGCCCAAGCGCTGCGCACCCTGGCGCATCGTGCACCAGACTCGCCGCGCTGCGCACCCTTGCAGCATCACCTCATGCCACGGGTCGTCGGCGTTGATGATCACCGTGCCACCATCGCTCGCGCTCGGCAGTGAGGTAAACAGGATGCGCTTGGCCTCCGCGTAACGCTCCATCGTGCCGTGATAGTCCAGATGGTCGTGCGTCAGGTTGGTAAAGATCGCGGTGCGAACGGGCATCGCCGCCAGACGGCCCTGCTGCAGCGCGTGGCTGCTGGCCTCAAGTGCTGCAGCGCCGCACCCGGCACGCACCATCCGCGCCATGGCCGCTGAAATCTCAATCGCCGGCGGCGTCGTCAAGCTCGATGGCACACAACCCGCGCCATCATCAATCAGCACCGTGCCGAGCAGGCCGCACTTGGTTCCCAGCGCGCTCAAGAGTTGATGGATCAGAAACGTCACCGTCGTCTTGCCATTGGTGCCGGTGGCAGCAAATAGGTGCAGCTTCGATGCGGGGCTGCCGCACAGCCGCTCGACCAGCAGCGCCGTTGCCCGCGGCACATCATCACTGCGCAGCTCGATCACATCCGGTGGTAGCGACAGCTCGCCTCGATCGCGCTCCGTCAGCACGCACCTTGCACCCGCCGCCACCGCGCTGTCAATAAACGCACCCCCATCGGCCTTCAGGCCCCGCCGCGCCACAAACATCGCCCCGGATCGCACCGCACGCGAATCTTCCGTCAGTGTGGTGATTTCAGCTCTTCCCGCCGCCCCGCCCGCTACCCCGCCACTCTCCCGCCAGCGCACGCTGACAAGTCCGGGGGGCAATCCGTCGATGAGGTCGGCCAGCTCCATGGCAACTCCTGCATACTTGCGAGCGATATGCGACATCCGTGCCGCGTTCCGCTCATCCAAGCGTAAGCGCGGCCTCGCAGCCAGCGAGACTATATTTCGTTGGCGTTTTCACGGTCTGAACCAACTGTGCATCGCCACCGGCGCGCACGGATGCCCGCCGCCAGCGCACCCGATCGCAGACCCAGCGCATCTACCAGAGCCGCCCGAGCGCAGGCCTCGCCACTGTGAACCCTCAGCCGCCATCCCAGCTGGAACCCCAGACGCAGACACTCGCTGCCATGAAGTCCAGGCCCGTGCTGCGCCGCCTCATCGCCTGCGCTGGTGTCGCCCTCCTCGCCGGCGGGCTCGCCGCCATCTTCGCCCTTCGCTCACAGATGATCGCCGAGGTCGGCTATCAGCGGGCCGGGCCACTTTCCGTCTCTCTCAACTGGCCAGCCCTTGGCACGCCAGATGCCGGTCCGGGCGAAACCTGGCTCGCCAAAGCCACCCAGAAGGACATCCGCGAGCTGCTGGAGATCACCCTCAGCGGCGACCCGACCGACCAGTTCGCCCTCACCCGCACCCACGATGCGCTCATGGCCACCGGCTGGATCGCCAAAGTCGATGCCATTCGCCGCCTGCCCGCAGGCAAAGTTGAGATCGACCTCACTTGGCGATCCCCCATGGCCGCCGTGCGCACCGAAGGTCTTGATTGGATCGTCTCGGACAAGACCGAGATCCTTCCCCTTCACTACGCGCCTGGCACCAGCGGCATGCCCTTGGTCATCAACCCAACCTCCCCGCGGCCCACCAAACCCGGCCAAGTCTGGATCGGTGGCGACGTTGAGGCCGGCATCGCCCTCCTCGCCCATCTCTCACAGCATGATGAGATCATGTCTCAGGTCCGCGGCGTGGATGTCTCTCGCTTCGCCTCGCGCCGCCAGCTCTCCATCATCACCGACCGCGGCAACCGCATCATTTGGGGCACGCCCACCAACCAGAAAACCCCTGGCGAGCCATCGACTGAGCAGAAACTGGCTTGGCTGCTCGAGATGCGCCAAGAGCCCCGATTCAACCGCCGCATCGATGCTGGCGTTGCAGTCGTTGTCCTCTCCAACCCCGCCGGAGTCGCCATTGACCACATCGCCTCCCAGGAAATGGAGCTCATCGCGATCACCGCGAGCGCACCGCCCGCACTCGCTGGCCCACCCGAAGCCGGCCAGCCAAATGCCGGCCCACCCGCCCCCGGCAAATCGACTGAGCCGCCTGAGCCGATCGAACCAGGCCAAAATTTCGCGCTGCCGCCCTGAGCGGCCCACACGCTTACCCTCCCCCTGCCACTACTCGCCGCTTTATGCGTCTAGTCTGAATATGCGGGCGCGAGCTCGCACCGTATCACGACAATCCGCGCACGCAACCGAAAGGGCCAAAGCACCCTTTAACTCCGTTTGCAACCTTGTGCAAGCCAAGGGCCCGCGGCAGAAAAGGAAGTTTGAGTTATGGAAATGGTGACAGCCGCGGAAAAAGCGGTCCTCGAATCACGATTGAATCAACTGGTGGCCAATCGGCCAGCAGTTTCACTGCGCATTGCCGAGGCGCGGGCACTGGGCGACCTGAAGGAGAATGGCGATTACCACGCCGCCCGCGAGCAGCAGGGCATGGAGGAGGCGGAGATACGCCGCTTGACCGATCGTCTCGGCCGCGTTAGCATCGTCGACGATTCACGCAAAAGCACCGGCATCGTCTTCCTTGGCGCCACCGTAAAAGTGTGCGAGCAAGGCACCGACAATGAGGAAATGCTTAAAATGGTCGGCGAGTTCACCGGAAACGACACGGGAGACGTGATGGAGGTCACTCCCTCCAGCCCCATGGGCGAAGCGCTCATGAAATCCCGCATCGGCGATGTCGTCAGCGTCCGCACGCCCCGGGGCATGAAAAAGTTCCGCATCGTCGAAGTGCTTTGAGCCGCGAATTGGCGGAAAAACCTCGTCGAGCACAGCCCCAACCGCAGCGGGTTTGACCCGGCAACTCGCTTGCGTAAACTGGTCTTCAGACGGCCCTTTCGTCTAGCCTGGTCTAGGACGCCAGGTTCTCATCCTGGTAACCGGGGTTCAAATCCCCGAAGGGTCATTCAAGCACGCGGCACCGTTTACCCGGTGCCGTTTGTGTTTTTTGGGGCGGTTGGTTCTCGCGGAGCAGTTGGCGTTACGCTCCAATCGTGCTGCAACCCCCGTTTCGTGTCATCGACCTCGCTGGCGACCTTGAGTCGGCCGGCTCTTCCTACGGAGCGCACTTTGCCGCTGCTTACTTCGCCACGCGCGAGCCCTATCTCGCCGCGCTCAGCGTGCTCAATGGCGTCGCGCGCGAGGCCATGCACAATCAGGCCCAGCGCTGGCTGACCGCGCTGCCCACAAATGTGCAACTGCAGATGGCTGCCATGGCCGAGGGCATCCGCACCAACCTCCCAGAGCTCGCAACCTACCTCTACGCCGACATCTCCTCGCCATACGCCAATCCTTCCGTCAACCCCGCGGCAGAAGCATCCGGCCAATCACCCGGCCAATCACCAGCTCCCCTCTGCAGCACCGTCGTCGCGCCGCTCGTTGGCCGAGCCCACCACAGCCACCCCCGCCACCCCTGGGTGGCCCGCAACTGCGACTGGTATCCCGTCACGCTCTGCCGCGGCACAGCGATGGTCATCTATCGCTCACCCGGCCCCGGCCGCATGCCCTTTGCCACGCTAGGCGTAATGGGAGATATTGATGCTGATACCGGCATCAACGCCGCGGGCTTGTGGTTACACATGCACACGCAGTACACCACCGATGTGCTCCCGCTCGGTCAGCCAAGCATCTCGTGGTTGTTCTGGATGCGCGAGGCGCTGGAAACCTGCGCCACCATCGCTGAGGTTGAGCACTTCGCGCGCACCATCGGCAGAGATCGCGGCATCATGCTCATCGCTGTAGAAGGTGCCAGCGGCAAGCACGCCCTATTTGAGTGCGGCCGAAGTACGGTCACGCGCATCGACCCGCACCAGGGCTTTGTTCCCGGCTGCACTATCGTCACCAATCACTGCCTCGCCAAGCACCCGATGCAGAGCGAGCCAGAACGCCGCTCAGCCGGTATCAGCAAGCCCAACTCCACCGTGCGTCGCTATAACCGACTGCTCGAGTTGCTTAGCGCCCATCGTCCGGAGCATGCCCCAGACGATCTCATCGAGATTCTGGCCGACGACGATGTGGAGATTCGCGCGGGCTCATCGGTACAAACCATCTACAGCGCTGTGGCCCACCCGCATTCGGGCACGCTTTGGTTCGCCTCGGAAGGCACGCCCGCTGCCAGCCAAGGGCGGTGGCGGCAACTGGATCCAAATCTTTATTGATTGCATACATGACGCATATATGACGCATACGCTGATTAAAACGGGAAATCGGCTCTGGAAACGACGTGAACTGCCGAGAATTTTGCGGCATGTTTTGCGCTATGAAAACCCTAAAAGTAAAGCAAGATCAGTAGTGGCTTGTTCAGGCCGATGAATAGCAAGGAGGCAAACGCCGATTCATGGCAAACTCTTGAAAGAATCTTCCGTGCCCGATCACTCTGCTCATCCCGCACTCTCCGTCTCCCCGCCCTCGAGCACACTTGGCGGCACGCCCCCTCTGCGCAGCGAGTTTGCGGACGACCCCGACATGGCCGAGATCGTGTCGATGTTCGTCTCGGAGATGCCGCAGAAGATCCAGAAACTCAGCGAATCGTT
>Ga0105047_10020161_pt1 | contig 10254 bp, 11 predicted proteins | sample MAT04_FD_78384 | JGI IMG/M metagenome (GOLD analysis project Ga0105047, IMG submission 78384) | Freshwater microbial communities from Lake Fryxell liftoff mats and glacier meltwater in Antarctica - MAT-04 (megahit assembly) | ecosystem: Environmental > Aquatic > Freshwater > Ice > Liftoff... | reverse complement strand
TCGGCACCCAGAGCGCCGCCGGCAGCCGCTTCGTCGAGACCCTGCTGACCATCATCGAAACCCGCCGCCAACAACAACGCGATCTGCTCGACACCCTGACCACCGCCCTCGAAGCCCAAAACCACCACACCCCCAGCCCCTCGCCACTGCCCGCCGTGTGATGGGACATACCGCTGGGGTGTGAATGGTTACGATCAAGGTGTACCAAGCCCTCGCCGCTAGCGCAAGCCTTCCCGGTGCCACCAGACTACCGAAGGATGCGCGCTGGCCCTAGGGAACCAGCGATCTCAATATCGTCGTCAAAGAGGGCAAGCAAAAGCTCAAGATTGATCTCGACCTGAAGTCGGCACGCCATCATAAAAATGTAGCGGTGTGAGCTGATCGTGATGCAATGTCCAGTCTTTGTAGTGCCAGCAGTGCAGGAACGTTTCATCGGATGTCGGGCATTCACGGTTAAACACGGATTCGGCGGTTGATCCCCCGGACCAAGGCTGGCCCCTCGTACACAAACCCGGTGTAGAGCTGGATCAGGCTGGCTCCGGCTTCGAGTTTGTCGAGTGCGTCTTGGGGGGTCATGATGCCGCCGACGGCGATGAGGGGGAGTTGACCCTGGCTGCGGGTGTGCAGATACCGGATGACCTCGGTCGAGCGGGTGGTCAGCGGGGCTCCGCTGAGTCCGCCCAGACCGATTTGCTGCACCTGCTCGTCAGGTGTGGTTAAGCCCGCGCGGGAAATCGTGGTGTTCGTGGCCACGAGACCGGCCAGCTTCGTCTCGTGGGCGATTGCCAGGATGTCATCCAGCTGGGGATCGGCGAGGTCCGGGGCGATCTTGAGCAGCAGCGGCTTCGGGGCGGGTTGGCTCTGGTTGTAGTCCTGTAACTTGGTCAGCAGCTTGGTCAGCGGGACGCGGTCCTGCAGCTCGCGCAGGTTGGGGGTGTTTGGCGAGCTGACGTTGACTGTGAAGTAGTCGACATACGGGAAGAGCTTGGTCAAGCACTCCAGGTAATCGCGTTGGGCATCAGCGTTGTCTGTGACCTTGTTTTTGCCGATGTTGGCTCCGAGGACGATACGCCGTTGCTGCGGCACGCGCTTAAGGCGATCAACAATGACGTCCACGCCCGAGCTGTTGAACCCCATGCGGTTGATGATGGCTCGATCGGGGGGGAGTCGAAAGAGTCGGGGGCGGTCGTTCCCCGGCTGAGGGCGGGGCGTCACGGTTCCGATTTCGACATGCCCGAAGCCGAACGCCTCCCATCCTTCGTTGACCATCGCGTCCTTATCGAGCCCCGCCGCCAGCCCGACTGCATTCGGGAACTTGAGCCCGAAAACGGTTCGCTCCAAGCCCGCCGGAATTCCTCCACTGGCGAGCTTCAACAGCGGCATCATCCCCGGCACGCTGGCCGCCACTCGCAGCATGGCAAAGGTGGTGTGATGCGCAGTTTCTGCGTCGAGACAGAACAGCAATGGGCGAATGACAGAGCGGTACAGCATGGTGCAGGGAGTTTCGCCAGATGGCTATCGCCGGGCAAGCGTATCGGGGATCAAGCCGCATTCTGTGGAGGCACTGAGCGAGCAAACTTGCATCAAGCGTATCGTGATAAATACGAGGCGCTCTCGCGGGCGATCATCTGCTCACCGGCTGGACTCTGTGGGTTCGACTGCTGAGAATCGTGAATCATCCGTTGGCACAGCGAGAGACTTCCCCCATGCGACGTATCCAGATCATCGACTCCCACACCGGCGGCGAGCCGACGCGCACCGTGATTGCCGGGGGACCCGACCTCGGGAGTGGCTCCATGGCCGACCGACGCGAGGTCTTTCGCAGCCGGTTCGACTCCTTTCGATCGGCCATCGTCAACGAGCCGCGCGGATCGGATGTCATCGTGGGGGCTTTGTTGTGCGAGCCAGTTGATCCCAGCTGTGCGGCGGGGGCGATCTTCTTCAACAATGTCGGCATGCTGCAGATGTGTGGGCACGGCACGATTGGGTTAGCGGTGACGCTGGCTCACTTGGGGAAGATCGGGCTGGGGGTTCACAAGCTGGAGACGCCGGTCGGGGTCGTGTCGTTTGAGTACCACGGGGAGAACCGCGTCACACTCGAAAACGTCCCGTCGTACCGCTACCGCGAGAACGTCGAGATCGACGTTCCAGGATGGGGGCGATTGACCGGCGACATCGCGTGGGGGGGGAATTGGTTCTTTCTGGTGAAGGACTCCCTTGAGCCGATTGAGCTTTCGCGAATCGAACGACTCAGCGCGGTCTCGCGGGCGATTCGCAAGGTTCTCGACGAACAGAGAATCACGGGCGAGAATGGCTGTGAGATTGACCATGTCGAACTCTTCGGCCCACCCGCTCACCCCGCTCACCACAGTCGCAACTTTGTCCTCTGTCCGGGGAGTGCCTATGATCGCTCGCCGTGCGGAACGGGAACGAGTGCGAAACTGGCCTGCTTGGCTGCCGATGGAAAACTGGCTCCTGGAGCGATCTGGCGTCAGGAGGGCATCCTCGGCAGCGTCTTCGAGGGCTCGTACCGCTGCGACGGAGCGAAGATTATCCCGAGCATCACCGGCACCGCCTTCGTCAATGCTGAGGCGACCTTGCTGCTCGACCCGCGTGATCCGTTTGAGATGGGGGTCCGGGTGGACAAGCATGGGGCGTGAGACCGTTTAGCCATTCGGGCTATCGATCAATGTTTTGAGCCTGGCCGCAAGTTCCGGCGGGAACCGCTCGCACCAAGACTCATCGATCAACTCGACATCGAGCATGTCGAGTAGATGCACTTGATCTTTTCTTCGATAGGCGTTGAGTTTCATCCGCACGAGCGCTTCCAGCGTGAGTGTCCGATGGGCCTCAATGTCCACCGATTCACTCACGTCGGGAGCGGGGACAAGATCGGCCGGGGTCACTTTTTCCCCCGCATACTGAACGTGTACGGCATCGCGAGCCCGGGCATCGGGGCCATCGAGAAACATGTCGATCCCCGCTGCGCGGCGGTAAACGAACCCCGCAGCTTCCATCGCCGCTTGAGCGGCGGGCCAGTCGGATCGCCGCAGCAAGATGTCGACATCGCGTGTCGTCCGCACCGCCGCCTCATCGGCTTACGCGACCCAGGCCCGCACGGCATTCCCACCAATGATGGCATATGGCACGCCCGCTTGTTCCAGCGTACGGGCGGTCTTCTCAAGACGCTCTTGGATCTTTTCCACAGCTCGGTCCATTCTGCGCCACAGCGATTCGCCCGTGAGATGAAACGGAATCGAGGCCATCACTTCACTCTCTCAGAATGCCACGCAAACCGATCCTCGTTTAGAGAATCGACGCACTCTGGAAACGGGCTGTCAGTGCCGAATGCACCCGCCAAGCCCCAGAGGCCATGATCATTCCCACTGGAAGCCTGTCGGTCAACTGAGCTTTGTGATTCCTACGAATTCGGAGGGCAAGACGGCGTTGGTGATTGTCGAGAGACTCATCGAGTCCGAGGAGACGAATCAGCGTCCAGTTCTCGCTGTCGAATTCGAATGCGGCACCTGGAATGAGAGATCATCCTGGTACGTCCCCTCCACGCGCGGGCGGCGATCTATTGGATTCGGAGTGCCCGGCGACTTCTGAAACTGCGGCGTGCACTCCTTTGCTGCTGCCTCCGGAGCTTCTATGATCGGATCAGTGTCCTGACCAGCCGACGTGCTGGCCCACATGCCCTTTTTCCAAACAGGCATTCGAGCATGAGTTCCGGACAACGCGTGGTGATCGTCGGTGGCGGAGTCATCGGGGCGGCGTGTGCCTATTATCTGCGGCAGGCGGGCAAAGAGGTCACGATCCTCGACAAGGGGTTGTTCGGCAAGGCCTGCTCGCATGGCAATTGCGGCTACTTGAGCCCGAGCCATGTCCTTCCGCTGTGCAAGCCGGGAGCGATTACGAAGACGCTCAAGTCGATGTTCAACAACAACTCGGCGTTCTATCTGCGTCCGCGGATTGACTTCCAGCTCTGGGGCTGGCTGTTGAAGTTCGCGAAGTACTGCAACGAGGCCGACATGATGTCGACGGGGCGAGCGCTGCATGCGTTGCTGCAATCGTCGGACAGCGAGTATCGCCGCTTGTTTGCATCCGAGCTGACGCAGACCGAGTGGGACACGACGGGCATGTTGTTCGTCTTTGCGACGCAGAAGCTGTTCGATGAGTACGCGGCGACCAATGAATTACTCACCCGGGACTTCGGAGTGTCGGCGACTCCGCTGAATGGCACGCAACTCGTCGCGGTCGAGCCGACCCTCAAGCCGGGTCTGGCTGGGGCATTCAAATACGAGATCGACAGCCACCTGCGCCCCAGTGAACTGATGGCTTCGTGGAAGCGGCGTCTGCTCGAAATGGGAGTCCAGATTCACGAGAACTCAGAGGTCACTACCTTTGTACACGAGGATGGCCAGCTCAAGGCGGCCCGCACCGCAGCCGGAGATCACTCCGCTGACCAGTTCGTTCTCGCTGCCGGTTCGTGGACGCCGCTCGTTGGAAAAATGCTGGGTTACACTCCGCCGATCCAGCCGGGGAAGGGGTACTCGATTACGATGCCGCGTCCAAAGCTCTGCCCGAAACACTCGATGATTCTGGAGGAGTACCACGTTGCCATCACTCCGTTTCAGACGGGTTATCGCATCGGATCGACGATGGAGTTCGCAGGCTACGATGACACTCTGAACCGGCAGCGGCTGGGCTTGTTGCGACGTGGAGCGGGGGAATATCTACTTGACCCATTCGCCGAGCCGGTCGAGGAAGAATGGTTCGGCTGGCGACCGATGAGTTGCGATGGCAAGCCAATCATTGACCGCGTGCCGCGATTGTCGAACACCTACGTGGCCGCTGGCCATAGCATGCTGGGTGTTTCGCTGGCGACCGGGACGGGGAAGCTGTTGGCCGAGATCATGACCGGGGAGAAGCCGCATCTCGACCCGACTCCGTTCCGGGCCTCGCGGTTTTGAATGCGAGCTGCGGTGCGGCGTTAGATATCTGGGTTCCGCGAATGTCCCCGATTCTCAGTGATTCGACAAAAACTCCGTCGTATTGAGTAACGTCCAAAAAAGATCGGCCAGCGGACGGGCCGGAACATCGCTCGCTTCGTGATCTTTGAGGTGGTCGAGGAATCGAGATTTTTCGGCTTCGCTCGGGAACCGGCTCAGCGTCGCCAAGAAGAGAGCCTCAACTCGCTGTTCGGGAGCGAAGAACGGCGCTTCCGCAATGGCGATGAGCGTTCCGTTCTTGTCGTTGCGAGCCCGCAGGATCTCCTGCACACTGGTCGCGTCACTGGCGAACGTGCCGTTCATGAGGGCCAGTGCCTGCAAGATCGTGCTCTGGCGTTCAATGCCGGTATCGGTCTCGAACGTTTCGAGAAACTCCTGCCGCGCCGGGTCCTGGTTAAAGTTCAGCGTCTGCTCCGGGTCGAACGGTTGCAGGTATCCGGTCGCTTGAGCCAGTGAATCAAAGATCTGCTCGGCGGTCAGTCCGCGAACCGGCATGCGGGCGAATTGACGCGGGTTGTCCTGGCTCTCATCGGTACGCATGCTCGACAACTGGTACGTCTGGGTCGACGTGATCGTCCGGATCAGGAATTTAAAGTCGTACTCGCGAGCGACGAATTCCTTGGCGAGCAAATCCAAAATCTCGGGATGGCTCGGTGGGTTGTTCATCCCGAAATCGTCGACCGGATCGACAATGCCGATTCCGAAATGGTGCGCCCACACGCGATTTACAGCTGCCTTCGCGAAGTACGGATTGTCCTTCGAGATGATCCATTGGGCGAGGTTGGCCCGGCTGTCAGGGGTCTGCTTCCAGTCGGGTTCCGCTCCACCGAGAAAGCGTGTGGGGACGACGATCTCGGTGTCCGGGATCTTGATGGTGTGAGCGTCCGGGGGGACCGTTCCGGTGACGGCGTTCAACACGACCTCGATGGCATTCGGTGGAACTGGCATCGCAGCTGTGTCTTTGAAGAACGCCGCGTAGCTCCAGAACTCCTCGCGTTTCCACTTGTCAAACGGGTGGTTATGGCACTGCGCACATTCGATGCGCACGCCGAGAAACATACGGGCGCTGGCCCCGGCGATTTCTTCCGGCTTGCCTTGTTTGGCGCGATAGAACGCGAGCGGGCTCGGCTGCTCGGGTTGCTGGAAATCAGTCATGGCAGTGGCGTTCAGCGGGAGCGTCAACATCTCCTCAGCGATTTGGGCGAAGTTGCGGTTCTCAGCCAGACGCGATCTCAGCCAGGCTTCAAATCCTGGCAGCAAGAAGCGGATCGTCTCATCGCTCGACGATTCCGGGAGCATGATCGCCCGCCAGACGTTCGTGTAGTTCACAATGTACGTCGGACTGTCGAGCAACCGATCGACGAGTTTCGCCCGCTTGTCCGGTGTGGTGTCGTCGAGAAAGTCTCGCACTTCCGCTGTGGGAGGAATCCGCCCGCAGATGTCGAGGTAGACCCGCCGGCAGAACTCGGCATCATCCGACGGACCCGTGGGTGTGATCTTGTCCGCCGTCCACCGCTCTGCGACGAGCGTGTCAATCTTTGACGCGACGGCCTGGGGAGAGGACGAAGTTTCTGCTTGGCACGTCGCGAAGGTCAACGCCAACGTCGCGACGACGAATCCGACGCGAACTCTCTTCCACATAACCGACTCCCCAGCCACTGGTTCGATCCGCCCCGACATCACTACGCACGCAGCCTGTCCCGTGTTGACCTGAATACCGCAGATCTAAGCACAAATTCAGAATACCCATGCCTGCCGGGAGTTCCAAGGAGATTCGGAGACAAGGCGATGCGGGTGTGCGCGTTCTCAGCGTCGGTAAGTCGTAAAACGCGATCCACCACAGAGTCACGGAGGACCGCGCGTAGCTCCCGCGGGCGCAGTTCATCTCATAGGATGAACCGGGATAAAGACTCGTGGCGAGCAGTTCGCTGGCCCGTTTGGGTGACTCGCTCAAGACACTCTCGCTCCCCTGAACTGGTGTTCTCAGAGTCTCCGTAACTCTGTGGTGAAATTCTGTTCTCCACCGACGTTTGAGACGTACACGCTTCGCACAGGACGGGGATCATTCCACTGGAAGTGATCCCCTGATAGTCTCTGAGCGCGGCACAATCTCGGTTCGCCAGCTGCCATCGGGCCAGTCCATCTCCTCGAAGGTCACCGCTGTAATCTGGAATCTGAGCAGATCGCGATCCATGAAGTATCCACTTGTGATTTTCGATTTCGACGGGACGCTCGCCGATTCACTTTCGTGCTTCCTGGGGATCATGAGCCGTTTGGCCGATGAGTATGGGTTTCGAAAACTGGAAGGTCCGGAGATTGAACAGCTGCGAGCGGTCGATGCGAAACAGCTCTTCAAGTGTCTGGGAATCCCTTTCTGGAAACTGCCTGCGATCACTCGCCGAATTCGTCAGCTGATGGCGGCGGAAGTGGACCAGGTGTCTCTCTTTCCCGGCATTGAGGAGTTCTTACAGCGATTGACCACCCGCGGCTTTCAGCTCGCCATCGTGAGTTCCAATTCGTGGGACAACGTGAGGAGTATTCTCGGCCCTCAAAGCGCCTCCTTGTTTCAACAGGCCGAATGCGAAGCGTCGATTTTTGGAAAGCGCCCCAAGCTGCGAAAAGTGCTCCGCAAGTCGGGCCTGACACCCGAGCGGGCCATCTATATCGGGGATGAGATTCGCGACATGCAGGCGGCCCATGCGGAACGTTTGGCGTTCGGGGCTGTGACGTGGGGCCATACGCCAGCTGACTTATTTCTCCCGCATGGTCCACAGGAAGTTTTCGAGACCGTCGAGATGATGACTGAGAAGCTGCTGGCGTTGGAGCGGCAGCCGTGACGACCTCGCCGACAATTCGTGAAGCGAAGACTTCACTTCAACGACTAAGTCGTGGCGTGGACACACTGAGAGCGAACCGATGAGAACTATGATTCAGCTGGCATCCTGGACACGGTCTTTCCCGGTCCTGTCCTTCGCTCTGGTGGTGGCGGGGCTCGCCGGTCTCGTCGAGGCCGAGAACCCTCCGGCTCCTTCAGAGATTCGCGGGAAGTGGACCGATGGGGACCCTGAACATACGCTCGCGGACCCCCACCTGTTGGGGGCTGCGACGCGGCTGGGGAATGGACAGGTCATTGCCGCCGGGGGACTTGATCGCAAGTCGTTCGGCTTTCGGGCGATCAATCGAGCCGAGCTGTATGACCCCGCAACCCAGCGCTGGACGGCCACGGGAACCATGAACGCCCCTCGCTGGTCACTGGATGCCATCACACTGAGCAACGGGAAAGCTCTGTTTGCGGGCGGTTCCGCCGCATTCACTCCCGCTCCCGCACTCGACACTGCCGAGGTCTACGATCCGGCGACGGGGACATTCACCCTCACGAAGAACACGCTCTCAGTGGGGCGGCAGAGCTTCGGCATCTCCCGACTCTTGGACGGCCAAGTCCTGCTGGCCGGGGGGAACCCCACGGGCAACAATCTCAACGGAAGTGGCACCACAGCTGTCGACATTTATGATCCGAACACCAACGAGTTCCACGCTGCGGCTGCGATGCATGAGGGACGTGCTCTGCATGCGCAGGTCACTTTGCGAGACGGTCGCGCGGTGGTCATCGGGGGTGCCCAGACATCGTCCGAGATCTATGACCCCGTGAAGAACTCGTGGACGCTGCTGGCCGACAAACTGCCCATGACACTCAAGGACACTAAGGCATTCGAGTTACCGGACGGGCAGATCTTTATCGCCGGTGGCCAGAACACGATCGATGGCGTGACAACTGATGCGACTTGGTTCCTCGATCCGAACACCGGCCGCTTGACCCCCGGACCGAGTATGGCCGGATACAATTACTCCGCAGCCGGAACTCAAGTGGGGGTCAGTGACTACTCCGCCTTCGATCTGTTTCCCGCCGAACACAAGCGGCACGGACGCTTCTTGTTCTTCGCGGGCGGAGAACATGACCCAGCTGTAGGGCCCGATATCGAATACAGCTCGGCGTCCATTTACGACACCGCACGGAAGAAGTTCCACAATGTCGGGCCGATGCCCTTCATCCATGACGACCACACCGAATCCCTGCTGCGAATCACAGCTGCGGGGAATCCCGAGGTATTGCTCTTCGGTGGGAACAGCTCGATGGGGACCAGCCGGTTCGAGCTGGATCTGTCGTCGATTTCGGAATGAGGAATTGGCGGATGGCCAGCAAGGTCTACTTCCTCAGATCCAGGCAGGTCAACTCTGGGCCGATACGAATGAAGCAGCGGGTGCCGACGAAGGCGGGGGCAGAGAGCGTTTGGGTGTCTTCGTCTTTGAGTTTCAAATGGCTCAGCTCGCGTATTGAATCTCCAGCGTCCCCCCACAGCACCAACTCGCAGCCGTGCGTGAGGGTGAGTATTCGCCGACCAGCTGCGGCGATAAAAGCATATTCGTTCAGTCGGGGATCGGCGTGCGTCCAGACTCGTTGAAGGTGGCCGTCACTCGACGCCTCGAAACCTTGGAGACCTCGATCGCCACCATCGAGACGTTTGCCGCTGGCCACGGGTGTGTGAGAGTCGGGATTGAAATCTGCATTGTGACTCGGCGGAGCCCCCGGAATGAGCGAGCCATCCGAGGTCAGGGAAATCAACCGCGCTCCGTTGTTTTCCGTCGCGACGAAGACGCGGTCGCCCCACAGCACTGGCGCTGGGACATCAAAGTCACCATTGAGTTCGCGCGCGATTGACCACACAGGTGCTCCATCGGCGATGTCCCACGCACCAAGTTGCTTGGAAGTGAAACCGATGGCGAGGTCGCGGCCCTCGCGTTTCCAGTGGACGAACGAGGAGTGGCTCGGCTGACCGCCCGAGGTCTTCCAGCGTTCCTCACCGGTGGCGGCGGCGAGCCCGACGCGGCACGCCCTCCGGCTTCCCGGTTGAACAATCGGGTCAGGGCCCGGATCTTCTCTTCATCGGTCCGGTTCTCTCTCTTCGGTGCCCGGGCGGTGGACCATTCGCCAATCAGCTTCTGGCCTAGGCCTTCCATCGCGACCTTCGAAGCAAGTTCGTCTTCGGTAAACTCTGGGGCCTCGGCCAGCGGCACCAGAACCGCGATGTTCCCCTTGTCGACATTCACCATGTAATACCGGTCGCGATTCTCATCGTGAGCAATCGCCACATGCTTGCTGCCCACGCCGATCCGGGCCTTGCCGATCAGACTCACCAACTCGCCCACAGCATTGAACCGCTTAATATTCCCGATGCTCGACTCC
>Ga0105047_10020160_pt1 | contig 10255 bp, 7 predicted proteins | sample MAT04_FD_78384 | JGI IMG/M metagenome (GOLD analysis project Ga0105047, IMG submission 78384) | Freshwater microbial communities from Lake Fryxell liftoff mats and glacier meltwater in Antarctica - MAT-04 (megahit assembly) | ecosystem: Environmental > Aquatic > Freshwater > Ice > Liftoff... | reverse complement strand
TATTCGTTGAGGAAGGCCCCGTGAAGTTGTTCGATACTTACCGCATTCGAAATCCCCAGAAGCGGAACGATGAAGGGACCTTCAGCAGTTTTTTGTCGACCGAAGTTCAGGGAGCCCGCATCGATTGGATCGCCTGTACTGCCCCATGGAAGATTACGGATGCAGGTATCGACCGAACTGCGAGAGAGGGACGAACGCCTTCGGATCACTTTCCAGTGACAGCTGTGCTGAGCTTGCCGTAATCGGTATGCAAGAGCTGCCTCGCGTCGGACTCTGGCCAATTTCTCCGGATGAATCGCACAAGACTCTTCGGGTGAATTGAATTCTGCCCGTCCCGGTGGTACATCGCACTCTACGATTCCGAAGCTTGGGAGGCAGTGCGATGACAATCGGTGTGGGAATGGTTGGTAGCGGGTTCATGGGGCTGACCTATAGCGAGGTCGTCGCGAATCATGCGAAAGGATGTCGTCTGGTGGCGATTACCGGGGACCGCCGGGCCGCCCAGCTGGCTCTCGATTATGGCGTCTCCGCTGAGGACTCGATCGATCGTCTGCTGGCCCGCAATGATGTTGACGCTGTGGTGCTGGCCACTCCAGATGTCAATCGGCTGGAGCTAACCCTGAAGGCGGCAGCTGCGGGCAAACATGTCCTGGCAGAGAAGCCGATGGCTCCTACAGTGGCCGAGTGTGATCAGATGATCGCCGCGTGTGCTGCTGCTGGTGTGAATCTGGGGGTCGTGAAGACCGAGCGATTTCGGAAGATTACACAGAAGGCCAAAGAGCTGATTGACACTGGCGTCCTGGGGCCGCTCCAGATGTTGAGGACCGTTTCTGCATTTCCACTCCCGCTGTCGAAGTCATTGTTTGAGGATCGGAGCTGGATGTCGGACCCTCGCAGCGGGGGACTGTTCATGGGGATGGCCTCGCATAACACTGATTTTCTTCGGTGGCTGACGGGGCGAAATGCGATCAAGGTCTTCGCCCAGGCGACGACTTACAGTGACATCCCCGGACCTCCCCTGTCGGTCATGGCTCAAATTGTCTTTGAGGACAATATTATGGCCCAGATGTGGATCACCGGTGAACTCCCCAACCCGAGTCTCCCCAGTAGCGAGGTCCGGTTTCAAACTTTCGGCAGGGACGCGATGTTTGATTTGGAGAACTTTGAGTCCCTCGATCTGGGCCGAGGAGAGAAGTGGGAGCGGATCTACACGCCCGAGCGATTCGATTATCTCAAAGAACCGAAATCGCCGATTCGGCTTTATCCTCATATCGGAGTGATTCAAGGATTCATCGACAGCATTATCGAGCAACGTCCACCCACCATTGGAGGGGCTGAAGGTCGAGCTGCCGTCGAAATCTGTGAAGCCTGCCTGATCTCAGCCAGAACCGGAGAAGCGGTTTCATTGCCGCTGCGAGGCCTCACATGAGTGAATCCTCGGCCAGACCAGCTGCCAATCGTTGCCCGTTGTCCTGGCCTGAGCAGCGTTGGAATCTGATCCTGTTTGCACTCTGCACCGGGACTCAATATCTGGCTGCTCCGGTGTTGTATGTTGGAATCACGCAGGCCTCACTGTGCAATCGGCTGGGGGCAGATGCGAGGACTTCGAATCTCCCCGGCACGCTATTCTTTGCGATGACGGCCATGCCCGCGCTGATTGCCTGGTTGTCACCGCGAGTTTCAACACTGAAGCGGAATCTGGGGATCTGCTACACCACGTCGGCGTTGATGCTGCTCACACTCGCCATCACGCTGGCCGCACCGGTGTCGATACCCTTCAAGCTGGGGGTGGTGATCTTGCAGGGAGCTGTGTCCGGAGCCGTGATGCCAGCTGCAATTGCGATGCTCTGGGAAGTCATTGGTCGAGGTTCTGATGAATCTCGCCGTGGATTGGCTCTCAGCCTGGCGTTCGGAGCCGGGCCGCTACTGGCGGTCTTGGGATCGTTCGGGCAGACAGCGTTGCTGGGAGGCGATCTCTTCGGATGGCACTTCGAGGGGCTCGAGCATCCGACGGGTTTTATCGTTTTGTTTGCGTTGGGTGTTCCAGTGATGGGGCTGGCGGCTGTGCTGTCGCATTTTTTCGTCATCACTTCCGAGGCTTGTGAGCCTCAGCGCGAGCCGATCTCTGCGGTCGTGGGGTTGATTATCGGAGTGCCACTGATGTTTGCTTCAGTGGCGCTGATGCATTTTGCGTCGGGCGGATCAGTGATGCAGGTCCTCGGAGTCGTGTCTGGGTGCGGAACAGCGGCGTGCTTCGTATTCCATTTTCGGGCCATTCTTCAACAACGAGTTTTGCTGCTGGCCACGGTAGTGACAATTCTGATTTACGCGGGGAATGTCATTCCCTCGAATATGAATCTGTATTCGGAGCAGGTGTTGGGTAATACTCCGGAAAAATACGCGGGGATCCAGAACATGCTGCGATTCGGCTTCAAAGTGGTCGCTGGGACCGTGCTAGGATGGATGCTGACGCGGACAAATCCAAGGGCGGGAATCCTGGCGACATCGATGACTTTTCTGGTGGCTCTCTTGTGGGCGATCTTCGTGACCGGTCCGTGGTATCTCGTCGCCTTTGGACTCCACGGAGCGGGCGAATTGGTGGGGGTGTATGCTCCCAACTATATTGTTTCCGCCTCACGCAGCGACCAGCTGCGCCGGAACATCGCGTTTGTCACCATGCTGATGGTTCCGGCCGCACCAGCGGGCTACCTCTATGGCTCGATCGTGGACGCCGTCCGCCGGTCTGGGGTTACATACTTGGGTATGAACAGCGAGACCTTGGGCTACCGCCTCAGCTTTGCCACATGTGCGGCATTGATATTCACGGGCATCATCCTGGCCGTTTGCCTGTTGCCCGCGAAGCCCCAGCCGGAAGCTGTGGCTGATGACAGTGCGCCGTAGATGAGGAGAACGTGGGTTTCTGGCAGTGTGTGATCGTCATTCCCGGAGCCTGGCGTTCAGGTCTCCCTTGATCCTCCATGCGGACCGCCCGTAAGCTGCCCGCGAGGTTGTCTCAGGACTCGGATGGAACCGGAGTTAGGATTGATGGAAGGGACTCGCCCCGTTGTTCATGCACTGCCGTATCGCACAGAGATCGATGGTCTGCGGGCGGTCGCCGTTCTGGCGGTTGTCCTGTTCCATGCCCGGTTGGGGTGCCCCGGCGGTTATGTGGGCGTCGACGTGTTCTTTGTGATCTCGGGCTTTCTGATTACATCGTTGATTTTGCGTGATCTTGATTCGTCGAAGTTTCAGTTGGTTGATTTTTGGGAGCGGCGCGTCCGTCGAATTGCTCCTGCACTGACCGTGTGGGTTGCAGTGACGCTGGCTGCGGGTTGGTTTCTGTACCTGCCCGATGACTTCGCCCGTCTGGGGCAATCGGTCGTAGCACAGGGATTGGTACTGTCGAATGTGTACCACGGGTGGAAGATCGATTACTTCACACCTGCGACGGAAGCGTTTCCACTGCTGCATACTTGGTCGCTGGCTGTAGAGGAGCAGTTCTATATTGTTCTGCCACTCGTTCTGATGGCAATCCGTCGGTGGATGCCAAGTCGATTGCTGATGATCCTGGTTGTCGCTGGACTCGTGTCGTTCGGTCTGGCGGTCTGGTTGACGGCCACTCACCCGAGGGTCTCTTTCTGGATTCTCCCGACACGGGCATGGGAGTTGTTGCTGGGGGCGATCCTGGCAGCTCGTCCCCTAGTGTGGACATCGGCTTCGCGCCGATCGAGAGAGGTGGTCAACTGGGCAGGGTTGTTCGCTATTTTTGTTTCGATCGGCTTGTTCCATAAACATATACCGTTCCCGGGAGTCGCCACACTTGTTCCCACGTTGGGGACGGCTGCCTTCCTCTGGGCGAACGCTGCCGAAAGAACGACAGGCGGTCGCATCCTGGCGTGGTCGCCAATGGTGTTCATCGGAAAGATTTCCTATTCGTTCTATCTGATTCACTGGCCGGTCATTGCGTATGCGGACTATTGGTTCCGGGATGAAATTCGCTGGCCAGTCCGGCTGGGGCTGATGCTGGCCGCTGGTCTGTTGGCGGTACTCTCACTGTACGTCGTGGAAACTCCAATTCGCAAAGGAGTCATTCTTCAGGCTCGACGCCCACTCTTTCTAGCGACTCTGGTCGCGACTGTATCTCTGATGGCGATGGGTTACTGGGTCTACATCGGGAAAGGTGTTCGTACTCGATTCGACGCACAGGCGTTGAAGTTTCTCCCCTCAGACCGGATGACACAATTCGCTGTCACTCAAATGAAAATCTCTGATGTGGAGAGTGGGAAGCTGTGCGAATTTGGTGACACTCACGGAGAGTCGATCTGCCTCGCCTGGGGAGACAGCCACGCGATGGCGATCATGCCTGTTCTCGATGAGCTGTGCAAAGAGAACGGGATGCGTGGCTCTGCGGCCATGTATTCGAACACGCCGCCTCTTCTTGGATTCACCAGTCCCCGAGGACAGGGGCTTGGCCCCAATGCTCCTCGATTCAATGCCGCAGTCTTCAAGGTGGCGATCGAGCGCCGGGTGCGGATGGTGGTGATGACGGCTTCCTGGTCCAAGTACTCGAGTGATCCTCAATTCGGCAAATGTGTTCAAGAGACCGTCACGCAGCTGACAGCTGCCGGGATTCGGGTCGTGTTGGTTCGCGATGTTCCCATCCATGCGGGATACGTTCCGCGACTTCTTATTCGGGCGAAGTTCTTTGGGCAGGATGTCGGTCATGTGGGATTCCCGGTCCAGATTCATCGACAGAAAAACCAGGTCGCCGACGAATGGCTGTTGAAGATGGCCGGTCCCTTGGTGACTGTTCTCGATCCGACATCGTCCCTTTCGGATGAGACGGGGCTCTGTCGAGCGGAATTCGATGGTTTCGCCATGTATCGAGACGCGGGCCATCTCTCGGACGAGGGAGCCCTGCGGCTGAAGCCGATGTTTGAGCCGGTGTTTCAAGAAGTTGGTCAGCAACGGTCCAGGATACAACTGCCGGAATGAAGCGCAAGAGCGGAGTTATTCCGGAGTCGGAGATCGGAATCGAATTCAGAGGGAGGTGAATTTCCGAAGTCCGTGAGCAGAGACGTCGACACGCCTCTTTCGTTTCACACTAGACAGGTCTTCGCAATCCTTGGATAGTTTGCGACGGTATCCTTCCACATCTGATCGGCCAGTTCTCCTCTTTGTGAGAGTCTGATAATGCCTCTCTCTCGTCGCCAGCTGATTCGAGCCGGGGCACTGGGCCTGGGGGGCTTGTCGCTTTCGAATTTACTGGGGGCCGAGGAACAAGGGACGATTGGCACGGCGAAGTCGGTGATTTTTCTGGCTCTTGCAGGAGGGCTGGGGCAGCATGAGACTTTTGATCCCAAGCCACGGGCACCTCGCGAGATTCGAGGTCAATACGACGCGATTCAGACGCGTACGCCGGGCATTCTGTTCGGAGAGATGTTGCCCGAACTGGCTGCGCGGACTGACAAATACTGTCTGATTCGATCGATGAGCCACTCGGATACGGTCCATGTTTCGGCCACGCATACGATGCTATCGGGCCAGCCGAATGGGGCACCGAGCGATGATTCGCCGTATCTCGGCTCGCTGGTCGCACGGTTTAAGCCCTCGGAGGTGGCGCTCCCGTCGCATGTGTGGCTGCACAACATGAAGACGGGCACCAACAAGGTCGCGCGTTATGACAGTGGTCTCCGCAGCCTGGGGCAGCAGTTCGCAGCACTGCGGGTGGGGCATGAACTCGACAACCCTGCTTCGCCGAACTTCCGCGTGCGGCATTTCGACCCGCCTGAAGGCGAGACTCAACGTCAACTGCAACAGCGAATCGAGTTACTACAACTTCTCGACCTGAATCGGCAGAGTGCTGCAGCTCTTGGGCAATATGAGAAGTTTCAACAGAGAGCTGTGGAATTGGTGAGTCGTCCTGAAGCCCGTCGAGCTTTTTCGCTGGAGGACGAGACGCCCGCAGTTCGAGATCGCTATGGGCGACATCCGCTCGGACAGTACCTGTTGATGTCGCGACGGCTGATCGAAGCGGGCGTGCGTCTGGTGACAGTCACGGGTTGGCCAGGTTTGGCTCCGGGGGAGACGGAGCCTCAAACTGTTCAGGTCTGGGACATGCATGATGAGTACTACCATGGTCACGACAACATGTATGGCAGTGGTCCCTACGGGATGAAGTGGTCGCTGCCGCGTCTCGATCAGGCGGTGTCAGCGTTGCTCGATGATCTGGAAGAGCGGGGACTGCTGGATGAGACTCTGGTGGTCGCGGTGGGAGAATTTGGGCGTACGCCCAAATTCGAAGGCGAGGGGCGAGGACGGGGGCATTGGCCGAACGTGTACTCCGCGTTGCTGGCTGGTGGCGGCATCCAACCTGGTCTGGTTTTCGGTGCATCTGATCGCCAGGGGGCTTATGTCGCATCGGGGCGACCGGTCTCGCATGCCGATTTTGCGGCGACCGTGTTTCATGCGTTGGGGATTCCTCTGGAGTCGCGGTATGGTCTGGATGGGTTCTCGTTCCGAGTGAATAACGGAACTCCGTTGACGGATATTTTCGTCTGATCGCAGTTCCGCAGGAGTCATCGTGGACCGACGTTCGTTCTTACACGCTTCGCTGGCCTGGCCTGGAGCAGTTGCGTTGGCTTCACAAGGCATGGCTTTGGTAGAAGAGGCCAGCCCCCGTGAAATGATCTGGGACTTGCACTGCCATCTCTCGGGTGTGCCCGGTGGAACCGTCAAAGAGCGAATCGAGCAAATCCTGGTTTATGCCGATCGAATGGGCATTCAGCGGTTGGTCCTTTTCATGGGGTGGCCGTTCTTGTCCAACCCCTCTCCGGATGAGTTTCGAACACAGAATGACCAAGTTCTCGAAGCCTTGGCTCTTGCTCCGAACCGGCTATTTGGATTTGCGTACGTGAATGGGCAGCATCCGGAAGAATCATTACAAGAGATTGAACGCTGTATCACGAATGGACCGATGCTGGGGATCAAGCTCTGGACCGCGCGGCAGTGCAATGACATCGCCCTCGATCCGATAATTCGTCGTTGCGGCGAGTTGCAGGCCGTGGTCTACCAGCACACGTGGCTGAAGGTTCAAGGGAATGAACCGGGTGAGTCGACTCCGATGGATGTGGCGATGTTGGCAGCGCGTCATCCGGGAGTGCGGCTCATCTGTGGTCATACGGGAGGAGATTGGACTCGCGGGATCCGTGCAGTCCGCGCTGTGCCGCACGTCACCATTGATCTGGGCGGATCCGAACCCACAGCGGGGTTTGTCGAGATGGCGGTCCGCGAACTCGGAGCCGATCGCATCCTGTATGGCAGTGATATCGGTGGTCGCAGCTTTGCCTCTCAGCTGGCCAAGGTCTACGGGGCCCAGATCACTCCTCTGGAGCGGCAGTTGATACTTGGCCAGAACTTGCAGCGGTTGTTGACGCCGATTCTCACTGCCAAGGGGGTCGTCACATGATGATCGATGTCAACGTGAACCTGTCTCGTTGGCCGTTTAGGCGGCTCCCCCATGACGAGACACCGCAGTTGATTGAGAAGCTCCTAAGCTCTGGGATTACGGAAGCATGGGCCGGGAGTTTTGATGGACTGCTGCATCAGGATGTCGCAGCTGTCAACACCCAGTTGGTGGCTGAGTGTCGCACGAGCAGTGGTCTACTGCGTCCGGTGGGGACGATCAACCTCCGCTTGCCTGACTGGCAAGACGACGTGCGCCGCTGTGTCGAAGAGCATGGCATGCATGCGATTCGTCTGCACCCCAATTACCACGGCTACGATCTGAGTACTCCGGATGTCGACGCACTCTTTGCGCTCGCTGTGGACCATCAGCTCATCGTTCAACTGGCCTTCATGATGGAGGACGTTCGAACGCATTTTCCATTGATGCGCGTGCCGACACTCGATGCGGCTCCGCTGGAGACGCTCGTTCGGCGTTATCCGCACGCCCGGTTGGTGATCCTGAACGGATCAGGCACCATCACTCCCGCTTCAGCTGCGACGCTGGCCACGCTCGGCGAAGTCTACTTCGATATTTCGCATGCGGAGCTGATCGGTGCATTAGATCAACTGGTCCGAGTCGTGCCCTATGAACGATTGCTTTTCGGATCGCACTTTCCTTTTTTTAATCTGGAGTCGGTGTTTCTGAAGTTCCACGAGTCCGAGTTGGGAGACGCGGTGACTCGGGCCATTCAATCTGGTAATGCGCTGAAACTCATGCGAAAGTGAATCGGTCATCTAAGGTCCGACGTTTGCTCTTGAGTCCAGTGTCCAGTCGGTATTTCCGATCAGGCGCTGCCACGTCACGGCATTGACAGTCGAGTGTTGCGTGGGCATTCTTCGGTGTCTTGGCGAGTTGTCTACGCGGCGATCCATCCTCACTTTTCGTACATTTTCGGAGACGATATTGATGACTGCTCCTCGGCGTGATTTTCTGAAGACGACAGTGGCGGGCGCGGCGACATGGGCGTTCGCTGGAATTGCCAAGGGGGATGATCCTTCGAGAAAGCTGGGAGTGGGATTGATTGGTCCTGGCGGGATGGGGACTCAGCACCTGCTTCAGCTTTCCCAGCGTAAGGATATTGACTTGCGGTGGGTGTGTGATGTGGATCAACAGCGGCTGGAGAAAGCCAAAGGGACCGCCACGAGTGCGGGGCACGTTACGCAAGGCACGGCTGACTTGCGGCAGGTGTTGGCGGATGACAAGGTTGATGCCGTCTTCATTGCCACGCCCGACCATTGGCACGGCCCCGCTGCGATTCTGGCTCTGAATGCGGGCAAGCATGTCTACGTCGAGAAGCCTTGCTGTCACAACATTCGTGAAGGTCAACTGATGGCCGAGGCCGTCGGGCGATCGGGTAAGAAGCTGCAAGTGGGAACTCAGAGCCGCAGCACTCCGTGTGTCATGGCCGGAATCGAGCGTGTCCTCAACGGCGACATCGGTGAGATCCTGGTGGCCAAGGCGTGGAATAGCCAGCGCCGCGGTTCGATCGGCAAGACCCAGCCCAGCGAAGCTCCATCGAATCTCGACTTCGACACCTGGACGGGACCGGCTCCCGTCACTCCGTACCGTACGAACCTGCTCCACGGAGTTTGGCGCTGGTGGTACGACTTCGGTTGTGGGGATATTGGAAACGACGGAGTGCATGACATCGATGTCGCTGCCTGGGGATTGGGTGTGAAGACATTGCCCAGCCGGGTGACCTGCCTGGGGGGCAAGAACTATTTCGATGATGACCAACAGTATCCCGACACCCAGTATGTTGTCTGTGAGTACCCCAGCGAGGGGACACCCGCTGGTCGCCATAAACAACTGATTTTCGAGCAACGCATCTGGTCACAGTATGTTCAAGAGGGGTACGAGAACGGAGCTGCCTTCTACGGCACGGGCGGTGTGCTCATCATGGGCCATACGGTGGGGTGGAAACTGTTTGGACCGAAAAACAAACTCATCGCCGAACAGACAGGAGGAGGTGACCTGGTCGCCCATCACCAGAATTTCTTTGACGCAATTCGCAACGGGACGGCTACGCATGCCGACATTACGGTGGGCACCGCAGCTGCGGGGATTGTCCATCTGGGAAACATCGCCGCCAGGATGGGACGCGTGTTAAATGTTGATCTCGTCACAGGCCGAATTCGGGGAGACGCAGAATCAGACGGTTTGATTCAGCGAAAGTACCGTGACCACTGGGCGACTCCGCAGGGAGTTTGATGGGATGGATTCGGAGGCCACTGCGAAGTCGAAGCTGAAGGCAATGTTCCGTAGGGAGTGAGTTTTCTGGAAAGTGAGTCTGACAAATCCGAACGAACATTGAGTGCCGTATTTCCGGCATTTCCGGTTTCGTGAAATGAGTTGATCCAGCGCACCAAGCTCTTCTGAGTTCTGGTGTCAGGGCTGAAATGCACGGGGGGCTTGAATGGTGCGATCGGGGAGCCAGTGGCTTGCACCGTGCTGCTTACGGATTGTCATTGAGCTTTCGGGGAGAGGCACCTGAGCATGTAGATATGCCAGTATATCTAGGTTTTTCAGTACGAATACGTGATCTCGTCTGCGATTGCTGGTCACTGTGCGTGGCGGCCGTGAAGAGGATTTGTTTCGCTCTTTTGCTTGTGGGGCTGGCTGATGTGGATTCACAACTCGATCCGTTGCAATTCATATCAACGGAAGCGTCACGATGTTTGGAATCGAAAAAGCCGGTCTTGTCGATTGCAGGAGAGCATTCTGGAATGGCAACGCCAGGCAATCCAG
>Ga0105047_10020159_pt1 | contig 10256 bp, 9 predicted proteins | sample MAT04_FD_78384 | JGI IMG/M metagenome (GOLD analysis project Ga0105047, IMG submission 78384) | Freshwater microbial communities from Lake Fryxell liftoff mats and glacier meltwater in Antarctica - MAT-04 (megahit assembly) | ecosystem: Environmental > Aquatic > Freshwater > Ice > Liftoff... | reverse complement strand
GGAAGAGATTTCCTTCGATCATAGATCTCAGGATTGACTCTTCGAGTCTGACTTCTCATCACTTCTACTCTTCATCAACCTCAGCTTATGCTGAGCTTGTTGAAGTGTGGACCGGAAGAGATTCGAACTCTCGACCTCGTCTGTGCAAAAGACGCGCTCTACCAACTAAGCTACCGGCCCATTATGGTACTTTGGCCTTCATTTTTTGCTTGCACTACGAAAAACTAAAGCTCAAATTGGCCTGTAACCTAAAAATAAAAAGGTGCGTAATGAGAACTAAGTAAAGCAAAGAAGACGTTATTATGAGGTCACTAATTTCCCTATTTGAGAGAATAAATTATATGTGAAATTCCAATCATAAATAAACGATTTCCTTGGCCTACTGTGAGAGCTATAGTACCATAGCAATTACGAGGCTGTCAAGAGGAGAGTGTATGCCAAATTACTGGGCTAAATTATAGCGAGAAGAACAACTTATTCCTCCATGTGACTAGCACTATGTACGGGAAACTCAGATAGTGAAGCATCAGTAAAAGATGGCTCGGCTGGCTGAAAGGTCTGCTCTGAGGCCAAGGCAAAGCTTTTTCCTACATGTACTATTTTTGCTACTGAAGGCACGCCTTTAGTGTCAACGATAAACAGCATATAAAATCCAGGTGGAACTATATTGGGAGTAGAGGGCACCGTTGCCTTCAGTGAGTTCGTTTCTTTGGTAAAAGTAAGAGGAACATAGCGCTGATCCATATCATAATTATGCGTATTTGATGCAAGTCTAATAAGCGCTACGCTAGCAATAGTTGACGCCTGAGCAGTACCAATACTTATTTTTTCGCTGTAGTCAATTCGCGAAGGTACATCTGCAATTTCTGGCCTAGTTCCTTTAAAAAGATAGGGCGGAGAATAAATCTCAGAACTATAATAATCAACTGCCACACTTAGCTTCCCTCCTCCAGCCACGAGAACACGAGCATCGGGTAATAAAATTGCTGTCCCATGATACATTCGAGGGTCCTGCATTGAGGCTGTATCTTGCCATGTGTTACTTGCCACATTGAAGATCTCGCCAGTTAAAGCTCCTGTTGACCTGGTCTTGTGTACGGTTTCTGCTCCACCAACTGCAAAGACATTTCCGTCTGGCAACACTACTAGATGATGATTATAACGAGGATACTTCATGCTCGCCACTTTCTTCCATACTGGTGAACTTATAGTCAAATCAATAAGCGACGTTGATTTTTCAGATACCATATTCTCTACCCCACCACCTGCATATAATAATTTTCCTGGCCTGTACATAGCCGCAGTACCATTAATATGTGGAAGCGCCCCTGCATTCGTCCAGGTTTGTTTTGCCACATCAAGATACTTTGCTACCTTATTGAGAACAGCCATTACAAATAATTTCCCATTGGGCAATACATAGGCATACGGATAATCAATTTCATGTAACTCGGGTGTGGTGACAGCAACCTCTGTCACCGTATTTGTGAAGGGATCAAATATTTCTGGCTTATCTACCCATAATTTTTTATCGTACATTCCGCCAAAAGTAATAGCTCGTCCATCCTGTAGTGTCGTTGCGCTTGGATACCACCTAGCATACTTCATATCGGCTGCTTCATCCCAACTAGAGGTGTAAGGATTAAAAATATTAATATCCTTTATACCGACCTGTGCCCCAGCGTGACCTCCAAATATAACTACTCGTCCATCTGCAAGAAGTGAGTGACCTGAGCAAAAAAGTCCTGACTCTATTGGCACATTGGCAAATAAATTTGTGGCTGGGTCCCAGACCTTAGCTTCTGATCTTGTCTTTTCCCAAGCATCCCACATTAGTACTTTTCCTGTAGGAAGCAAAACAGTATGGACCGCAACCAGCGGCCATTTCATCGGCTTCGACCATTGCCCATACGTTGCCCTAGGATTTTCTGGTCGAATTGGACTATCAGCTACCCAGACAGGACCCTTAGTTAACATGCCAGTTGATTTAAGGGCGGATGAGTCATTTGCGATCGTACCGGTATTTTCATCAAGATGCCAAAGACCAACCGTATAGGTATCACTATAGAGATTTGCACGTGGAGGTGTATAAGCATATGCATAGCGTGATGCTTTAGAAATCCGTATCTCATCGATTATTCCTTTAAATTTATAGCCCGTATCACTCGATGCCCCAATCCATAATGGACTTGAGCTTACGTCCAAGGTCCCGACTATATCCAGAGTTTTCACTTGAAGACCATTTATATACAGTCGCATTACGTTACCGTCATAAATTCCTGCGACATGAACCCACTGATTCCAGGGCAATTGTCCCGAGCTTAATTTTCTGAATACCTCATTGACGTTTGCTTCATAGTTAACTTGATATCCTGAATTGAGTGGTTCAATATATATTCTATATTTATACTTTCCAATAACATATCGAATTCCAGTTGAGGTTTCGGGCTTAATCCAAGCTTCAAGTGCTAAATCCTTGGTTAAGCGGAGACTAGGAGCATCTGCTACCTTAAGGAAATCATCTACTCCATCGAACTTTAAGGATGAGGCATAAGCAGAGGAAAAATGCGAAACAGTAATGAATAATACCACCACAAGAGCCAAGATGAAATAAAAACTATTTTTCATTTATTTTTGGCAGCAATCTCCGTATTTTAATGCCTGGTGTTATGAAAAGCAATAGGGGTTAACTCAAAGATCTCTTATCTACTGCGATGTGACACGCACGCCGCTTGAGACTCGTACATTTCCTCGTGGATCATAGGCTTTGGCTGTTAAATTATAGACTGCGCCTCTTGCAGAGGGAACTGACCAACTACACACATAGGGAGCGTTGAGATCAGTGCATTTCTTCACACCAGTTACGTAAAACTCAACCCTACTTACCCCTGATGCATCCGCAGCAGCAGCCATTATAATAGTTTTCCTCCAGCGAGCAACTTTGGCATTATTAATTGGTGATGTTATCGAGACTGTAGGGGGTGTTATGTCAACGAGAGTTGGTGTGGGGGTTGGAATACGAGTGGGTGTAGGTGTAGGAATTCTTGTTGGTGTTGGAGTTGGGACCGGACAGAAGACAGTACTTGCCTGAATCGGACTATTTACTGATCTATCCGCATTATAAACCTTCCAATAGAGCGTTCTTCCACAAATATATTTATCCCAGACTGCTTGCGGATTTGAAAGAGCAAGAGGAGAAGCAGCTCCTTGTGCAAAAGCGCCGTATACGTCTGTTGACATATCAGCAACTGTTGATGCATCTATTATATAGCTGGAGCTTGTCGTCGAGAAAGTAAAGGAAAACGCTGCGGCAGCTGATCCAAGTGCGGCCCCCTCCCCGCTAAACATTCCAGGAGCAGCAGTTGGTGTTGGAATAAATGTTTCATCAAAATATGCATAGTATTTCCACCAATTATTATAGAGCGTTCTCCCTGTCTGTGGGTCAATACTTGTTCCTGTCCTTGCAGGAATATGAGAAAGCCACCACTGTACATATCCTCCCTGTGTGCATCCCCAAGCTGCACAAGTAATAGTCTGGGCTGTAAATGGTCCATCTGGGTAATTAAGATATCCATCACAAGTTGTGGTTACCGAATTAGCATTTGAGTAATCGTACTCTGAATTAACAGGCTTTCCCAAGCTACCATCTGGGTTTACGAAGGTGTAGTCATAAGGACCGGGAGGATAATGAATGTTGCCACATCCCGTCTCGATCCTACTAAATTTATTCCACTCTGTTGCCACGTCCTGCTTCCAGGGTATCCCATTATTTATTCTATTCCCACTATCGCTGGTAACAAATTCCATTCTGTGGCCAAAATTGTGAAGCGCTTCATCGATACCCCTCTCATAATTAAAACCCATTATAAATTGGCTCTTGCCACAAAAATTAACCACCTGATGTTCGGGATACCCAAACCATGGACCTCCCCACACCCACACCTCATCGACATTTTTTGAGCAGATACCATAGTCTGTAAACATTTTTTGAAAATCTGCGCTATCTTGAGCATGACAAGTGCTATGATCCTGCCAGCACTGGAGATATGATGCTTGACTATAGACAAATCCATCCGTCTTCACTGGCCACCCATCCACCTCTACCCTCTCAACAATCGTATAACTGAGAAAATCATGGCTTACTGTTGGAAAAACTGGTACTAGGTTATTGGTTATGGTGTCGGGATTATACCAATTCAAATAATTTGTAAGCTTAGCAGGCGTTCCTCCTTGATCAATTGTTGGATTAAATATAAGAACAAAAACATTTTTATTTACAGGATTATCAGTTACTACTGCCGCACCAGCTGGTGTAAATAAGCGATTTACTAAACCAACCTGAAGCGCAACTGCGAAAATAAGAATAAAAAGGCCAATAAGCAACTTGTGGTGTGTGGGGATAGACTTTTTTATTTTTCTAGTTGTTCTTTTTGTACTCACATGAACTAGAATGTAGGATAAAATTCTCGGCTGTCAACCTGTAATTCTGAGTGTCTAGTGAATCCTAATTGGCGTTAAAAGATAAGTCATGCCCCCCATTTGAGAGCCAGCGCTCAGCCTCAAGGGCAGCTGCAGCACCAAAGCCTGCGGCGGTAATTGCTTGACGATATGCCCTGTCGTGGACATCCCCAGCAGTAAAGATACCAGGAACATTAGTATGGTAATGATCTTTCACCTTAATATAGCCATCACCATCTAGCTCAATCCCCTCAAAAACCTTTGTATTGGGGATATGCCCTATAGCTACGAATATACCATCAGCAGGCATCTCCTCCACAGAACCTGTCTCATTATTTTTAACGATAGCAGACTGAACACGTAATTCACCTTTTACTTCAGTTATTTCTGAATTAAGCAACAGAGTAATCTTGGGGTGATCCTTTACTCTCTGCTGCATAATATCGCTTGCTCTAAATGAGTCTCTCCTATGAATTAGAGTTACAGCTGTAGCTACCTTAGCAAGAACAAGCGCTTCCTCCATCGCGCTATCGCCACCTCCGACTACGAAAACATTTTTATTTCTAAAAAACATCGCATCACAAGTAGCACATGACGAAACACCTTTACCAATTCGCTCCTCCTCGCCCTTTACCCCGAGCCACCTGGCATCTGCACCTGAGGCAAGTATTACTGCTCTAGCCTGATACTTCGCCGCATCTGTTGTTATAACAAATGGTTGTTTAGAGAAATTGCCCTTAGTAAGGCTAACGTCTTTAATCTCTGCTCCATGATGCTCTGCCTGCTTACGCATGTTTGTCATGAGGTCGGGTCCTTGAATTCCATCAGGAAAACCAGGGAAATTTTCAACTAATGAGGTTAGCTGGAGCTGTCCTCCCCATTTCTCTCCTGCAATAATTAGCGTCTTGAGTGAAGCTCGAGTAGTGTAGATAGCAGCGGTTAACCCAGCAGGACCTGAACCAATAATGATTACGTCGTATGTGTTATCCATAAATAACAAAGCGACTAGCTTCTGGTGACTAGCGTTTAGTTAATATACTTATATCATAACTATAATACAGTATCCAAACTAGACGCTAGACGCTATCTACTAACCGCTAATGAGTGCTTCCATCTTCTTTTTAATATCTTCTTTACTTTTTACACCAACGATTGAGTCAACGGGCTTACCATCCTTAAAGAAGAGGAGAGTTGGAATAGACATTACGCCAAATTGACCGGCTGTGTCTTGATTCTCATCCACATTAAGCTTGCCTACTTTTACCTTACCAACAAATTCTGTTGCCAGCTCTTCGACAACTGGACCTACTGCCCGGCATGGACCACACCATGGTGCCCAAAAATCAACCAGTACTGGCATGGAGCTCTGTGCAACTTCTTTTTGAAAATTTGAATCGGTAATTATTATATCGGCCATAGGTAGTGTCTATTTATAGTAACAAGCCCTAATAGTAGATGTCAATACAGGGAAATGAGCGGCCTATTTTAGCCGATCATCGATAAGTTTTTTAAACTGATCATATGACATACTTCCGGAAAATTTCTCACCATTGATAAAAAAGGTGGGGGTAGAATCTACTCCGAGCTGATACCCATCATTTTGATCCTTCTGGATCTTAGATGACCCCGCGTTGCTATCAAGTGATTGATTGAACTGCTCCATAGTAAGCCCTAACTCCTCTGCGTACGTACGCATTATTTTCTTAGCCTCATCTCCTGATTTTTCAGACCATTCAAGCTGTGCCTCATAAAGCTTATTTTCCATTTCCCAAAATTTTCCCTGTAGCCCAGCAGCATAGGCAGCCTCAGCGGACACCAAAGCATTAGGGTGCATGGGAAGGGGGAAATTTCTAAAAACGAAATATATCTTCTCGCCATAATCAGCGATTATCTTTTTAACAATAGGGTTTACTGCTCCACAGGCAGGGCATTGGAAATCGCCAAACTCAACGATGGTTACTTTTGCACTTGAAGATCCTGCCTCTTCCCGTTGGTCTTTAGGCCCCAATAGAAGCTCTGGGTCAGTGATTTTAGTCGAAGATTTTTGGGTTGAAGATGGTCCACTTAAAAATACGGCTGCTACGACCACTATTATTAGTGTTATTAGACCAATACCTCCTAATACTATTCCTTCCTTTTTCATATCTTACTTAACCCTCCCCTTTTGCGATGATTTATTTGAGAGTTTGTAGAGTAGCATACATATAATTATTAATGCAAATGCTACGCTTGATAAAAAGGGGATGGTGATAAATCCGAACCATTCTATAAATTTCGTTGTGCATGACACCCCAAGCAAACATGGCGCTGCTGCTTCAGGAAGAATTTTATAATATAAAAGATTGTGATAAAGAGAGATAAGAAGACCGACACTGCTAAGAAGAAGCACGTTGTGATAGAGATATTTGTCCTTAAAGTAGATACCTATGCCTAGTATCCCAACCAGTGGATACATGAAGATACGCTGGTACCAACAAAGAACACAGGGCGGGTAATGAAGAACCTCGCTAAAATAGAGGCTGGAGAGCATAGCTGTGAGTGCAACAGCGAATGCAATATAGTGACTATTTTTTCCAAGAGTCTTTAGCATATCGAAAACGAGTATAGCATAGATTTATCCCAGATCTTCGGTCTTTTCATGAAGAAACTTGAACCACTGCTCAACGAAGGCGAAGATCAATTTAAAAGGTGTCTCGATAATAAAATCAAAAAGAAAGAGTGTGAAATTTACCTGAGAGATACTCTGTGTCAGCTTTCGACCTACACGAATAATTGGCATAAAAAGAAAATCTATAAATGGTGTTAACAGATCCTGCTTCTCCCCTACCGAAAAGACATGTGCTGCCATACTAATACGATACGCCAGGAAAGAGACGATAGTTATAAAGAAAATGAAAATTCCCTGACTAATAACATTAAAATGAAGTCGCGAAAGAGTATAGATAATTGCACCAAACGAAATAAGGAATGCCGAGAGCCACAACGCTGTAAATACCCCATTTGGCCTGTCTGCCTGCTTTTTGACCACAAGCTGATTACCTAGTCGTGGCTGCTCATCGTATAGCACCTGACGAATATAGCTTAAAATCACCTTTGTATTATCTGCACCTGGCGTTCTGATAAAAAGACTCACAACGATCATTAGCAAGGGTGGGATACTCGTATTGAGAAGAATTGAGGTCCATTGAATACTTCCATAGACTATTCGCTCGTATGTCCCCTCTATACCAAATGCGAAGATCACCTTAGTGGTTAAAATAAACACAAAACTTCGAACTATAGCAGTTCTAACCTTTACAGAAATACTTTTATAGCGAGTATTGCAGTTGGCGTAGACAGCATCATAAAGCTTCTCTTCATCCCCCAGTAACTGGGTGAGTGATCCTTTATTCTGACGCAGAATATCCTCAAGGATAAAAAAGACAGCTGCTCGTTTTTTAACATATGAATAGATTCTATCCTTCCTTGGGTAGGTCAACTGAGTGTTTATTTCCCTAAATCCATCTTTAAATGAAGATACAACGTGATCTATAGTCGCCCAGGATAGTTCACCGAAATAAAGCTCAAATAGGTGAAATCGTAAAAACGCTATATCATCTCTAGCAAATGCTCGTCTTACGCCTAAATACACCTGTGCATCACGGGTTTGCTCATTATCATCCACGATAGTTACATCATCACGCATGACCTGATACATAAAATGAGCTATTGTCTGCTTTTCTGGATTAGGATTTAAGATGTGCTCAAGGCTGCTTGACATAAGCTGATACGTCCACTCATTCATCTCGCTCACCTTAACCCTATGCTTCTCAAGGACTCGTAGTCGCAACTGCAGATATAAATCTATGGTTTCCTCGACCTGCTCTATGGCACTCTCCGGCACAGAGTTATCAGGCATATATCTTGCCCAGATTAACTCCCTAATCAGTGGCTCTGCCGTTGACTTAGCTGTGCCTCCGAGCAGTAACCTTCGACGGAGAATGCGCTCAATCGTAGCCCGTAAAATCACTTCATCCTCTCGATACTCCATCGCATTGCGTAGTTTTTCATATGCTGAAGCCACTTTTGAAACAAAGGGGTTAACGGTTATTTTGCGCTCATGATTCTTCTCTTTCTCATTTTCAAACTGCTCAACAACGAGTGACATTACTGAAGAAAGCGCGCGTAGGGGCCTCGTTTCTAACACAGGGCCAACTGGTAATTCTGATGCGGCAGCAGGTAACTGAGGAGCAAGTGTATCTTCGGACATAGAGTTATTATAGACTACTCTCCTCACTAATTCCTACTCGAAATTTTGTTTGACAAATCAACCGTTGTAGCAATACAATAAGAAATAATAATGGTAAAAAAAGCCTCTTCAACCATCACAAAAGCAGATAAAAAAACCAATGACTATATAGAGTTAAAACTACCTAAGTTCTCTCAATCTCGCCTCATTCCCTTGATGATTATCGTGCTGCTCATTCTCAGCTTTTTCGCTGGATATCAGACAGCAAAAGTTACCTATTGGGAGCAAAAAGAAAGCTCTCTAGCTTCTCTTACAGGTGGAGATACTACACAACCAACCCCTACTCCCTCATTTTATAAAGTCGGCAATGGACATCTTTCAGCCCTAGGCAAAGACAATGCGAAGGTTACAATCGTAGAATTTAGCGACCTTCAGTGTCTGTTCTGTCGTCGCTTCTGGAGTGACACGCTTCCTCAGCTAAAGAAAGACTACATTGACAAAGGATTAGTTCGGCTCGTCTATAGACAGTTCCCTCTCCCCGCAACGCTTCATCCCGCTGCTCGCGACCTATCTGAGGCATCAGAATGCGCTAACGACCAAGGGAAATTCTGGGCATTCCATGATGAATCATTTAAACAACAGGCAGAAAAAGGTGAGGGAACTATTGAAATTACCACCGATGATATCAATGCTTATGCAACAGCTATCGGCCTCGACATAACTACATTTACAGATTGCTTTACTAATAAAAAGAATACCAAGAAAATAGATGCTGACTTGGCAGATGGACAAAAAGTTAATGTTAGCTCCACGCCCACATTCTTTATCAACGGCCAAATAGTCGTAGGAGCACTTCCCTTTGCATCTTTTAAAACTATCATCGATGAACAGCTGAAGAAATAGTTCCATGAGATACGTCGCCCCTGTCATACTCGCTCCTTTGCGAAGTCGCAATGTACTCCTCTTAACGTGTGCAATTGCGTCTACCTATAGCCTTTTACAGATATTCATTCTTAATGAAAACCTTATTACTACAACGCTGACTGGCTCATTTTCTCTAATCTACAAACTAACACTCCTGAGTCAACTTATTAATGCGTACTTTAGCATGTTCCCCATTGATCAAGTACTCCTGAACATGGGAATGGCACTACTCATTGGACTAAACATTACGCTACTTTTAGCCCAGGGGCAGCGAGTGAAGAATAGCGGGTCAAAGAGGTTCTCTGTTGGAGGGGTTGGGTTATTTGCCTTAGTAAGTTCTGGCTGTCCCAGCTGTAGCTTAACGCTCTTTTCACTCCTTGGACCATCGTATGGGATTTTAGGAGTCTTTTTCCATAGCCTAGCTGTTCAACTGAGCATACTCACCATACTTAGCTTCTCAATTATTTATAGCCTAAAACAGCTAGAGAAAAGTGCCAGTTGCAACATCCTGTCAGTCCCCTCAAAAAAGTAGCTGTTAGCCATGCCTATCTACGGTTAAGAAAAAGAGTATAAATGAATATCCCTATTGCGATGAGGACTATAGTTCCCCCAGGTGAAAGATTCAAGTAAAATGAGGTTATAATTC
>Ga0105047_10020157_pt1 | contig 10256 bp, 6 predicted proteins | sample MAT04_FD_78384 | JGI IMG/M metagenome (GOLD analysis project Ga0105047, IMG submission 78384) | Freshwater microbial communities from Lake Fryxell liftoff mats and glacier meltwater in Antarctica - MAT-04 (megahit assembly) | ecosystem: Environmental > Aquatic > Freshwater > Ice > Liftoff... | reverse complement strand
CGCGATGGTGGCGTTTTTGGTGAGCCTGCGACCCGAGGGGCAACCGCCCGCGAAGACTGCCGGGCAAACCACACCCAAGAAGTGACAGTAAATTCTTTGCCGCTTGCGGCGTTGCAACAATGTGCAACGCCGCAAGCGGCAAAACCAAATCTCACCTGATATCCTGTTCCCGCAGCACTGTAGCCAAATCGCGGTGAATCCGGCCTCGGATCAAGAACTCGTCGTCGTCAAGCCAGCCCCGCACCGACGGACCCAGTGCAAACTCGTCCGTCACCACGGAGCGAATCACAGCGTCGATCAGTTGCAGCGGTCGCAGCGTGAAGTAACTGTTCGTCGAACCCATCACTTCAACCGGCCCGAGCCGCTGAAAGATCTCCTCCAGACGACCATGTGCGATGCGTGCGGGAGCGAATCCGAGTGCTTCCGCGTAGGCGACCGCGAGCGGCGTCCGAATCCGCGAATCAGCTCCCGAGCCCAGGAAGAGACGCTCCCGGGTCTCGTCGAGAATGCGGTTGCCGGCGTCCTCGTTGCCCGCCGCGTACCAGCCGCCGGCCAACCCAACACGGGCAGGGTCGCGGCGCACGCCCGATTGTCCAGGGTCGAGAAACCTCACAAGCGCCTCGGCGGTTCCACTCAGGCCGAGTTGCCGCAGGACACGGAACACCTGTCCCGATGTCGCGAGAAGCGGACCCCGCAACCGGTCGCCGCTCGACACGAGTCGCCTGACCAACTCCGAGACCGATCCAGCGGCAGTGGGGTCGAGCATTGCAGCGGCTGCGAAGCCCGTCGCCAACATGCGTGTCTGGTAACGCAGCAACCGGTTCGGGCGTTCTGCTTCGCTCCACTTACCACTCGACAGCCACGCTTCCGTCCAATCGACCGCGGCTGGGAGCAAATCCAACACGCGGGGCAGGGCGTTGCGATCGAGCCAGGGTGCGAGATCAAGGAGCGTGAACACAATCCGCGGAACCGTCTCGGTGGACGGGTTTTCGGAGCAGAGTTGCAGGAGGTCGTTCGCTTCCTCGGCGAGTTGGGCGCGGTCGTTGCAATTCGTGACGACGTTCAACCGTTCGCCGAGTTCGTCGCTGCTCCAGAACGCCTTCAGATCCAGTCCACGAAACGCCCGCACGCGATCGACTGGTTCGAGGATGCGGCAGTGCTCTCGAAGCCTGTCCACGGCGTAGCGGGCGAGTTCGGGCAGTGCGTCGAGCCTGGTCTGGATATCGGGCGGTAACCCGGGCTTCGCCGATCGGCCTTCGTGAGCATCTCGTACCCGGAGCAGGAAGAGGTCGCCGAGAACCGCATGGGCGGCTGAATCGACGCCCGGACCAGTCACGCGCGAGACGATCTTTCTGGCACGAGCGGCGAGCTTCTTCGCTTCGGTTCGTTCGCCGAGGCACGCGAGCCCCCAGGCGAGCATGAACTTCGCGTAGGCCACGGTACAGTCGGTTTCCGCGTCGATCCCCGCCCACCGAAGGTTGCCGCCTGCCATCTTCTTGATCCACGACAAGGCCGGCTCTTTCACTCGCGACACCCACTCCCTGGCAGCCTGGAACCGCTCAGCGGAAGCCGTTCCGTGAAACCGCAGGAACGACGGCTCATCGAGATCCAAGCCCGGTCCGCGTTCCGCCAACCTTGCAAGAACGCGGTCTCGCCAGCGTGCGAGACCGAGGGCGTCACCGTCGCAAACACGCGCCGCGGCATACCGAGCCAGCCACGCCGCGCGCACCGGCACGTCCTCGAAATGAAGATCGAGGAACGCGAGAAGTCGAGGGAGCGCCGCCAGGAACTCGGCTGGCGGGTTGGGTGCCATGCCCACCGTCGCGGTGTACGCGGCGACCACACGCCCCACACCGGGTCGTCCGGGTTCGCTCAGCCAGCGTTCCAGGCCACCGGCGGTATCGGTGAGTTTCGCCGCCCGCGACTCGGACACGAACCACTGTTCCGACCAAGCCGGCGAAGCAGCCGAGGATTCCCAGACCGCGTTCATCCAACAAACGGCTGCGTCGGTCGCGTTGCCGGTTGCCGAGTAAACGCCGGCGAGTTCGGACCATCGCTCCGATCGACCCGTCGGGCCGAGGCTCGGCAGATCGGTGAACAGCCTCGCTTCGAGATTTTGTCGGCGTGCGGTCCAGTCGTGGCCGTGGAGCAACGCATCGGGAGACGCGAGCTTTCGCTCCACACGCTCCCCGGTGGGTTGGAGTTGCGTCTGATCTTCGGTGGGGACCTCGTCAGGCGATTCCGGTTCACGCGTGGGCCGCAACCGCGCCGCGAGTTTTCGCAGCGATCGCTGAATCCAGCCGGGTTTCTCGGCAATTTCGATCTCGGGCAGTTCCCCGGGCTCTTCCGCTTCTGGGACGACGTGCGGGGTGGGTTGTAATTCCGGAACTGGAACCAGGTCGTTCGCGACAACGAACCTCGCGAGCGGAAACAGATCGGTTCGCGGAATGGCGGAAAGGCGGCTGACGCTCGGGGCGTGGTACTCCAACAATTCCTGAAGCGGTCGGAATGCCGACTCCGCGACAGCGTTCGGAACCACGGCACCATCCGGGCCGGTTTCGAGCCAGACAATCGAACCCGGTTTGGTTCCGAGAGTCCGACCAAGTTCCCGCACACGCAGAAGAGGCCGAATGACACGATCCAGAGGAACGAACACACCAGGCACTCGGGGGTCTTGACAGTACCCAGTAACTGGAAACGGAAGCGTTGTCGCCGGTCGCTTGCCTGCGACGCGAACCACGAGCCTCGTTTCCGACCCGAACCCGGCAAGCGTGGCCTCAAGCCGAGTTATGAGTGTGGCATCTGCCGAGACGCATGATGCCCAGAACTCGGTTTCCTGCGCCGCGTCGAGAACCCACAGAGACTCCCGCTCGGTCGTTGGCCGAACCCCAAGCGTGAGGCGGACCGGCACCGCGGGTGCGGAGGGGGGCGCTTCTGTGGGTTCGCCCCGGACGGCGGACAACGCAAATTCATTGCTCTCGGGGAGTGGCACGTCGCACGGTATCGCGACAACCGACCGCGGTGGCCGAACGAAGAGAACACAGCCTTCGGGGATCGCCAGGTGCTCGGGAACAGGGTGTCGCCAGCCGTGCCGAACCCAGACGCTCGGCGATTGTTCTGCAAGCGTTTCAAATGCACAGGCGGGTTCGCTTGCTTCCGTGAGGAGTTCCGGAGAGGGCTGCGCCACTGTCACCCAGCCGAAACCGTCGCCGAGGTCGGGGAGGAGAACGCCGAACGAGTTTCGCGAAGACCGTCGCAGTTTGGCCGTGAATCGTGCGAGTTGCTTTTCCGGCACCAAGAAGAGAACCGGCCCGAATGGACGCTCGGCGTCGGCTTGAAGGGGGAGGAGTTCCGCCCAACAACTGATGGGTGTGGTCGGAACGCCGGCATCGCCGAGTGCCTGCACACCAACCCGGGCGAGTGCCGCGAGAGCTTCACGAGGCAGCGACTCCGCCGGTTCTAGCCACAAACGACCGTGGACGTCGAAGCCCGCATCTGCCGGACTCTGGCTGATTTCGACGGGAACAAGTCCGCTCGCAAGAGCGATTCGGAGCGCATTCAGGTTCGGGAAGAACAGCGCTGGCATGGCGAACTGTAGTGCGCGTTGACGGACAAAGAGTGACTGCGTCCGCGATTGAACCTTGAGTTTATGCTAACAGAAGAGAAGCATTTGAATTGTGCAATCAAGATATGGGAGAAAAAGTATCCCGCCGGAGGCTGCTGCGGCGTCGCCCATTCACCACAACTACCACCCGGCGGGACAATGAGATATTAGGCGACAGGTTTTGAAAGAGCAACACTCCGTGCCTGATTTTTCGCCACAGTTCCGTCTGGCGCGTCTGGGATTCGGACACATCGCCTTGCGAATTCGAATTTCCAGCAACTGCAACATCAGTTAATATAAACGGTTACGCGGATTACAGTAATCAGTGAATCGCAGAAACGTTATGTCTTCACATTCCTCACATCAAATCTCAAAATTCATGCCATAAGACACTTTCACCACCCTTGGCTCTTTCTCGGAGCTGTCGATGTTTGATGCCTTGGTCATTTCCGACATCCATCTTGGCAGTGATAACTGCCAGGCGAAATATCTGGTTCACTTTCTCGCGTCGATCCGTCGCGGGGACATGGCGACGAAAAGGCTGATCCTCAATGGGGATGTGTTCGATTCGATCGACTTCCGAAGGTTGAAGAAACACCACTGGGGCATTCTGTCCGAAATTCGGAAGCTGTCGGACGAAATCGAAGTTGTCTGGATTAACGGGAATCACGACGGGCCGGCGGAAATTGTGTCACACTTGCTCGGCGTGGCGTGTGCGGACGAAATCATTGTCGAGAGCGGCGGGCGGAAGATTCTGTTTCTGCATGGCCATCGGTTCGACGAGTTCATCTCGCGCTATCCGTTCTTCACGTGGTTCGCGGATCGGGTCTACAACTTCATGCAGAAGATCGACAAGTCGCACACGTTCGCGAAGTTCGCCAAGCGGAACAGCAAGACCTTTTTGAGAAGCACGCAGAAGATCGAGGCCGGTTCGCTGCGTTACGCCGAGAAGCGTGGCTGTCAGGCGGTGTGCTGCGGCCACACGCACCACCCCATCGCGAACACGACGGGGCCGGTACATTACTTCAACAGCGGGTCCTGGACCGAGAAGCCCTGCCATTACCTGACGGTTCAGGATGGTGTGATCGAACTCGCCAGCTACACCGAGTCGATGCCCGAGGAGCTTCTGCCAGACAGCGTGTCGGCGGAAGGCCCCATCACGGTCTGATTAAGGCTCTTCGACGCCCGTCTCCCTCGATTCCTGAACCGGGGTCGGAGCGGGAACAATCAACACTTCTTCCGGCCCCTCGATCGGCTTCGTGGGGTCGATCAGCATCCAAATACCGACGCCGATGAAGTACACGATGCCGTACATCGTGAAGCAGATGATGATGCCGCGCGGCTCATCGTTCTGGTACTTCTTCATGATGAGTCCGGTGATGAGGAGCGTCGAAACCGCTCCCACGAGGTTACCGAACATATTCATCGCGCCCGACACGGTCGCGGCGTAATCGCGCCCGATGTCCTGACACACGGCCCACGCGGGAGCCATGATGAGGTCGTTCATGAACCCCATCAGAATCACGAAGAACGCGAAGAGGAATAGGTTATCGGGATCGGCCATCTTCACACCCGCTGCCGCGAAGTAACACAGCCCCGCCCCGCCGTAACCGATCATGCCAAACATGCGGCGGCCCCATTTCTTGTCGCCCGTCCGCTTGATGTAGCGATCCGAAAGCGTACCCCCGAGCAGGCAACCGAACATCCCGATCAGCAGCGGACAGCCGGCGAGCAGGTTCAGCATCAGAGTGCCACTGACTGTCTCGTTCCAGCTTGAAAACGTCTTTCGCATCGTGCTCGGCAGGAAGTACATCAGGAAGTACCAGCAGTAGTTCGTGACCACATACATGAAGCAGATCGCCCACAGGTTCCGCGAGCGGACGAGTTTCCCCCACGGAATGCGAACCTTGCCCTTCGTTTCGATGCGTCCGAGGTCGATCTCGGCACGCTCGGCAGCGTTGACCCCAGGGTGTTCGCCGGGCTTATTGCGGAAGTAGAGGTAGAAGATTATGCACCACAGAAACGCGATACCCGCGAAGATCCACATCGCCGCGTGCCAGTCGAGCCCGCCGAGCCGCGAGTCGGTCATCAGCACCCAGACGAGCGGCGTCAACCCACCCATGAAGCGGGCGCTCATCCAGATAATGGACTTCGCGAAGCCGCGATCCGTCGCAGGGAACCAGTTGTAGAGAGCTTTCGCGATGTTCGGGAACGCCCCCGCTTCTCCGACGCCGAAGAAGAACTGCAGGAGGAGCAGCGAGACGAAGCCAAGGTAGAGCGTCGGCGTCAGCCGTATCCCCACGAATCCCGTGAGCGCTACGAACAGCGACCACCACAAGACGACACGCAACAGGGTTGACCGCGGACCTTGTGTGTCGCCCAGCCAGCCCGAAGGAATCTCGAAGATCGCGTATGCAAGCTGAAACGCGATCAGCACCCAGAAGAAGTCGGCAGCGTTCCAGAGATCCATTTCGTGCACGACCCCGCCAGCGCTTTCGATGTCGGCGCGTTGCTTCTCGTTCAACTCCTTCATGATCGCTTCTTTGGCGCTGCCGTTGGCGGCTCTGTCCATGTAGGCGCTCATGGCCAGCAGGCAGAGCATGAACAAAACGAAGTAGCGAACCCGCGTGGCGCGATCGCTGGTTTCAAGCGTTGGAGTCATTCGGCGCTTCGTGGAGAGCGGTGTGGGGCTGGAAGTGCTTTAATGTAGCCGAGATGTGATTCGACGTGGACAGAAAAACGGGACCAAAACCCCGAAGATCACTTCTTCACGGGGACGACAACCTGACCGACCGCAACGCGACCGCTGGAAACCGTCACGGAGAAAGTCTGGTTGTCGTCCTTGCAGTTCAGGTTGCCGGACCACGTTGCCTGGGTGGGGGCGGCGGCATCGTAGACTTCCACGCGCTTGACGGTCGGGCCCGGAATGAACTCGCGGAGCGTTTCGCCAGCGAGGAGCGTGGTCGGTTTGCCGCGTCGAACCTGACCGTTCACGACGACGGTTTCTTGCACCACAATCGGCTTGCCGGTGTCGTTTTTGATGGTGATCCAGTTGGCGGACGCGGCTCCCGTGGAACAAAAAAGAGTCGTGAGTGCAACCACGGTTCGCAGGAGAGAGGTTGTGGTAATCAGCATTGGAAACCCATGCCCCGTTGGCATTTAGGCGCACGACCGAACGGAACTTTCCGCGCAAGAAGCTCCGTGATTCGCAATTGTAACGCGGTTTGAGTCGAGACTTGCGCGCGGAAATGTGACGACTTCGCCAGCCACGGTTTTTCCCGTGGCTGGCGTTGTGTTTTTGGAAGGCTGAAAGTTTATACCGTCGACTTGCGAGCAATCTTAACCGGAATGATCACGCCGCCGTTCGCGGCTCCGATTTGCTGCTGCGGACGGACTGCTCGAACTCCTTCACGATGTCCACGGCGAACGGAATGGCGGGCCCGGTCCAGTCGGTCATGTTGGCGGTGTAGCCGGCCTTGACGCCAGCCTGGGTAACGTGGGCAAGCAACGCACCGCGAACACAGAGCTTCTGGGAAGCGAGTTTCGCATCGTATTCCTGCAACCGACGATGAAGTTCCTGGCCGTTTGTGGGAAGTCCAGCCGTCGATTTCGGCGCTTCGGGCTTCGGCGTTTCGACCCTCGGTGCCTCAACTTTCGGCGTGGGTTGCGTCTTCGTTTCGACGACGACCTCTGGTTTCGGTTCTGCGATTGGTGCTGGTGCAGGCGTGGGTTTGGGTGTTTTGGGTGCCTGAACTGGAGCCTGGGGCTTTGGCTTCGGAATGGCGAACGCGGGCATCTGCGGCAACTGCACGAGTTGCTTCTTCACGGGATCGTAATCGACCCACTGACCCGGCAAGCGGTACAGATACCGACCGATGCCGAACTTCACGGCAGCGCGTTTCAGGGCATCCGAAACGGCTGCTTTCACTCGGTCGCCTGAGTCAGGCTGTTCGCTTGGCGAGCCGACATCCGTTTTCGTGATCCACCGACCGCCGAGTTTCAACCGTAACCGGCACACGACGGAACCATCCGGCAAGAAGTCATACTTATCCTGCCAGTTTTCGACGCCGAGAACTTCGTCAAGACGATCCTGAATGAGCCGTGCGTCGATGTAGCCCATCGCAAGGGCGCGATTGTTCTTCACCATTTGCGGCTTGAACTTCACTTCTTTCGGCTCGAACGGTGCGGACAGCGCCGCCGCGATGAGTTGCAGTTGCGGGTCGCGGGGAGTTAGGGGTTCTGATGCGGGCATGGGAAAACTCCATCTGGGTTGGTGATGGAGTGAGTGTACACTTGTGCGCAATGTGATTGCGATGTTGGTTGGGCGAAACGTGCAACGCCGCAAGCGGCGACCCAGTTTCGCCGCTTGCGGCGTTGCACCCACCCACTACCGACTCAATTTGTCGGCTCCTGGTGCGGGGGTTTGCCCGACGGTTGCCATCGCGAGCGTCAGGAAATCCGTGGCGATTTTCTGCACCTGAACGTCCACCGCCGCACACGTCGCATCCCACGCGGCCTGCGGCGTGCCAGCTTTGCACGGCTCCGAAGCCACTTCAATGTACGCTTTCGCCTTCGGCTCCGTGCCGCTCGGTCGCAGGCACACTTTCGCGGTCATTCCTCCCGTTCCACCCAATCGGAAGATCAGGAAGTTTCGCGCAGCCTTGTCCGTGTCACCCTTGAACGGCCCCATGCGACCGTCTTCGTTCTGCAAGTCCTCGTACCCGATCACCTGCAACCCGCCGATCTGTTTGGGTGGCGAGTTCCGCATCGTGTTCAGCATCTTCGCCATGTTGATTTTGCCTTCGAGGCCCGTCATCACGATGTTCAGAAGCTCGTTGCGGAAGTAGCCGAACTGTCGGTTGAGGTCGTCGAGGTATTCGACCAGCGTGCGACCCTGCCGCTTCTCGAACAACGCCGCTTCCGCTAGCAGCAACGCTGCACACGCCGAATCCTTGTCGCGCAGGCCAGCCGTCGCCATCACGCCGTGACTCTCCTCCGTCGCGATCACGAAATCGGCCACCGAAGCGCGAATGTCGCCGTACTGCCCGGTCGCTTCAAGCTGTGCCACGACGTCGGCGTGATACTTGAAACCGACGAGCAGATCGGCGATCACCTGCACCCCGAATGCTCGTGCAATGCGCGTGATTTGTCCCGTGGTCACTTCTGTTGTGACGACCAGCGGCGACGTCGGCAGCGACCCCGACCGGGCCAGTTGAGATACCTTGAAATGCGTCACGAGTGCCGCGATTTCGTTGCCCGTGATGAAGCGGAAGTCGCCCTTTCCATCGTGACGGGTGTTCGTCAGCACGCCAACGCGGTCGGCGTCTGGGTCGGTCGAGATGACCAGATCCGCCGAGTGTTCGCGGGCCACTTTCTCGGCGCGATCCATGCACGGCGGCAGTTCCGGGTTCGGCGAGCCGGTCACGTTCGGGAACTGGCCATCGGGGTTGGTTTGCTCGGGAACGGGGATCGGTCGGAAGCCCTGCACTTCGAGGAGTTCGCCGGCACAGAAGCCCCCGCACCCGTGCAACGGCGTGAACACGACACGGATTTCATCCAGCTTCGGGGCGGGTATCAGGCTCTCTTTTCGGCACAGTTCGATGTACGCACGGTGGGGGCCGTCATCGAGCAGATGCACCTTCCCGCTGCGAACGGCGTCGTTGAACGGGATGTGCTTGATGTGCGTCACCTGATCGACGAACTGGCTCATGAGCTGGTCTTCGGGCGGCACCGGCTGTGCGCCGAGTTCGTTGTAAAACTTGCTGCCGTTGTCGTCGGGTGGGTTGTGGCTGGCGGTCATGTTCAGACCGCCGTGAGCGTGCAGGTGGCGGATCGTGAACGACAGCTCCGGCGTCGGCACGTACCGCTTGCTGTCCTGCGGCAGTATGTGTGCGTGAATGCCGTTCGCCGCGTAGACGCCGGCCGCGTACTGGCAGAACTCGCGACTCGACAGGTGCAGCACCGGGTTCGGCAACTCGGGGTTGTACACCTTTCGCCGATCCTCGAACTGCCGCACGTCGAAGGCGAGCACCACATGAAGCGGGTTGATGCCTGGGAATCGCTGCTTGAGGTATTCCGAGTTTCCCTGCACGCTGGCGCCGAGGGTCCACAGGTTCATGCGGTTCGGGCCGATGCCGACAGCCCCGCGTCGCCCGCCGGTGCCGAACGGCATGATCTGGTAGAAGGAATCGAGCAGCACTGACCACTTCGCGGTTTTGATGAGCCATTCGAGTTGCGGCCGATACGCGACGAAGTCGGCGTGGGTGAGCCAGGTGTTGAGGTTCGCCAGGCCCTTTTCCTTGATGGCAGCGTCTGCGTCGATTGTGGCGAACCCAGCATTCTCAGCGGAAAGCAATTCCATGACTAACTCCGAGAACCAGTGGTCATCTGGAGTTGTCATATCCGACGGCTCGCTTCACCGCGAGGGTTTGCTGCTGGTATCATGAAGTGGAACGAATGTCTTTCCCTGGGACCGCGGCCATCTTGGCCGCAAAAGCGAAGACTTTCGGTTCGCTTCCGATTGATGTTGTTCGCGTTCGGTGAGGCGTCGCTGCGGCCAAGATGGCCGCGGTCCCAGGGGAAAACCAAGAAACAAAGTCGGTCATCTCGCGGGGGTTGCTGTGCAGTTGACGTATCAGTTCGATGTGGTGGT
>Ga0105047_10020155_pt1 | contig 10257 bp, 6 predicted proteins | sample MAT04_FD_78384 | JGI IMG/M metagenome (GOLD analysis project Ga0105047, IMG submission 78384) | Freshwater microbial communities from Lake Fryxell liftoff mats and glacier meltwater in Antarctica - MAT-04 (megahit assembly) | ecosystem: Environmental > Aquatic > Freshwater > Ice > Liftoff... | reverse complement strand
TGCCGAGGACGAAGATGCCGTGGACGCCCTTGGCGAGCATGTGGTCGATGTGCGCTTTCAGGCCCGGGAGGTCGAGTTCCTGGTCGGCCGTCATCGGCGTGACGACGGGCGGGATGATGCCGCGGAGCTTCATGGCGGTGTCCGGAAATGTTCGGTGGTGGAAGATTCGGCGGGATTACATTAACAGCCCGGCGACGGCGGCGTTGAGGAGGGTGGCGAGGAAGCCGACGAACAGGGCGGTCATGCCGAGGCGGGCGAGGTCGGCGCGGCGGCCGGGGGCGATCGAGCCGATGCCGCCGAGCTGGATGCCGACCGACGCGAAGTTGGCGAACCCCGTCAGGGCGTAGACGGCGAGTACCTGCGAGCGGTCGGACAGCACGCCGCCGGCGAGCTTCCATTCCTTCAGCTTCAAGAACGCGACGTGCTCGTTCGCCGCCAGCTTGATTCCGAGCAGACTGCCGACCTTGTCGGTCTCCGCCGGGTCCACGCCGAGTAGGAATGCCACGGGTGCGAACACCCAGCCGAACACCGTTTCCAGCTTCAACCCCGTCACGATGCCGCCGAGGATGGCGTCGAACAGGGCGATGAACGCGAGGAAGCCGATGAGCATGGCGGCGACGTTCAGCGCCAGAGCGAGGCCGTCCTTGACCCCCGCGGCGGCGGCGTCGATGGCGTTCACGTAGGGGGTCTCGACGCTCGCCGGCGATTCCCCGAGCGTCACCGGCGTCCCGGCCTCGGGCATCACCAACTTCGTCAGGTACAGGCTCGCCGGGCACGCCATCACGCAGGTGCAGAGGATCGACACCGGGTCGGCCCCGTAGCTGATGTACACGGCCATCATCCCGCCCGAGATGTGCGCCATCCCGCTCCCCATCAGGGCGAGGAGTTCGGAGCGCGTCATCCGCGCGACGAACGGCTTGACGATGAGCGGGGCCTCGGTCTGGCCCATGAAGACGTTGGCCGCCACCGAGAGCGTCTCGGCCCCGCTCGTCCCCATCAGGTACATCATCGCCCGGGCCATGAGCCGGACGAGGACTTGCAGCACGCCGAAGTAGTACAGGACGCTAAAGAACGACGAGACGAAGATGATCGGCGGCAGGGCGCGGAAGGCGAAGATGAACGGGTGCGGCGGGCGGCGGACTTCCTCGGCCACCAGCATTAGCCCGCCGCCGACCCCTCCGAACGCTGTACCCGGCGGCCCCTCCACTTTCGAGAGGGGGCCGAAGACGAATTCGGCCCCCACGTCGGAGGCGGCGACGAGCGCCTTGATTCCGCCGCCGACGGCCTGGAACACGGCCCGCACCCACTCCGAATGGATGACCGCGACGGCGAGGGCGAACTGGAGGGCGATCCCCCACAGGAGCGTTTTCCGCTTCACGGACTGGAGGCTTTTCGAGAAGACCGCCGCCACGCCGAGGAAGCAAACGATCCCGGCGAGCGCCTGCACCCGGTAGCCGAAGGTGTCGCGCAGGGCGTACGCGATTAGCCCGACTGCGACGACCGCGCCGGCGATCCCGACCCGCCACGCCAACGGCGTCGGCGGGAGCGGGGTTTCGGTCGGCGGGGCGGGGTCGGCAGTGTTTCCCGGGGCGGGCGAAGTCATGTGGTCGGACCCTTCCGCGACGGTCACTTGACCGCCAACCCCTTGAGCAGGTCGTCGTCGTCCTTCGGCAGCCCCCACGCGGTCAGCGCGAAGGTCGCCTTGAGCGCCGCCTTCGCGTCCGGCAGGCGGACGACGGCGAGCCAACCGCCGCCGGCCCGGGGGACGAACCGCCACGTCGTCCCGGCCGGGGCGTCGGCGAGTTCGAGGACGGTCGCCTTGTCGCCGTCGGCCGGCAGGATCACGCGGTTCGTCCCGGCCGGTGCGGAGACTTCCGCCGCCTTCCAGTCGAGTGTCACCACCTGCCCGTCGGCCGTCACCACGCGCGGGGTTTGCGCCGTCGCGCCGGCGAGTAGCCACGCCTGGAAGTTCGCGGGGGCCTCGATCTCCAGCTTGCGGCGCAGCCCGGCGGCGATGCCCGACTTCACCGGGATGGGCGTCTCGCCGACCTTCAACACCGCCCCGCGGTCGTTCTCGGTCAGCGTGTACCGGAAGGTCGGCAGGCCCGTCGAGTCGAGGGAGTAGCCGTCGAACTTGACCGCCGTCGGTCCGTCGTAGACGCGGGCGGGTTCGAGCGGGAGCGGGGTGCCGAAGGCCGGGTTGTTCGCGCGGGCGAGGAAGTCCGGCGGCACCTGCGGGTTGACGGTCAGCCCCCACGGGTGGCCGGCGGGGGCGGTCCAGAACTTCGGCCCGAGCAACTTGGCCGGCGCGCCGCCGCGGTTATTCCACACCGGCGAGGCGTCGAGGAAGTTTCCGGCCCAGCCGTAGGCGAGGCGGCACTGGTCGGCGGCGAACGCGACCGACACCCCGCCGGGGTAGCCGACGGCGATGGCCTTGCTCCCGGCGTCGGGCATGAAGGTGCGCAAGACTTCCGGCCGGTCCTTCACCGAGATCAGCAAGCCCTTCGGCGGCTCCATGCCGTCGGGCAACGGCAGACCCGGCCCGAGCGACAGGTACGACCACATCGCCTCGGCCTGCGCCGCCGGCTCGCCCTTCAACACGGTCGCCAGGGTGGACTTGTTGTCCACGAACGCCTGCGGCATCCGCGTGCCGGGGGCCATGCGGAGCGGTTGGTGCAGCCAGCGCTCGTACCAGTCGTAGCGGACGCGCTGGTTGATGGTCGCCAGGTCCGGGCCGCGGGTGCCGGTGTTCGGCACGCCGGCGATGTCGTGGCACGAAATGCACCCCAGCCCGCCCTTGCCGATGATCGTCTTGCCGGCCCCGATCTTGTCGGCCGTCAGCGGCACCTTGTGAACTGTGTCGTCCGCGGTAGTGCCTTCGAGGGCCGCGAGCGCCTCGGGCAGCGCGCCGACGTTCTTCTCGCCGTACTGCGGCATCCGGAGCGTCATCCACGGCCGGGCGCGGGCACCCTGGGTCAGCACCGCCTTGAGCCACGACGTGCGCGACTTGTGGCCGATCCCGGTGAGGAGCGGGGGGCGGATGTCGTCGGCGTTCTCGGCCTTTTCGAGCAGACGCATCTGGTCGGAGAGTTCGGGCGAGATGCCGCCCTCGCCGTCCTTACTGTGGCAGTTGAGGCAGTTGAACCGACGCAGGTTGAGGCGGGCGGCGTGGGTCGGGGCCGGCGACCCGGCCCCGACCAACCCGTCCTTGAGGAACGCGGCGACGGCGAGGATTTCCGGCCGCGTCAGCTTGTACTCGGGTGACTTGCCCGCGTGCGCTTCGTCGGACAGGCACGCCTTCACGCCCGCCTTTTTGATGTCGGCGAGGGTCGGCAACTTGGCCGCCGGCGCGAGCGCCTTGCCGCCCGGCTCGACCGCGTGGCAGTTGACGCACCCCTTCGTGACCACCAGCTTGCGGCCGAGATCGACCCACTGCAAATCGGCGGGCAACTTCTGGAACGCGGCGGCCTCGTCCGCCTTCGCCTCGGTCGCTTCGTACACCGCGGCAGCGATGGTGGATGGAATCAGACCCTTGCCGTCCGGCATCGTCGGGTCGATCGTCTCGTCGGTGACGCGGGCCAAGTAGCGTGCGATGTCGGTGGCTTCGGTCCCGCTCAGCACCATGTGCGGCATGCGGCCGGCCGGGTTCACCTTGATCGGGTCTTGCAGGTACGCCGCGAGGGTGGCCACCGTGTACTTGCTGCCGAGCGCGCCGAGGGCGTACTTGGCAGTCGGGCCGGCCGCGGTGCCGGCGGCGTAGATCGAGTCCTCGGGCAGGAGCGGGTCTTTCTCCTCCTCGTCGTTGCGGGCCGCTTTCTTCGGTAGCGGGTCGGCGTGGCAGGCGGCGCACCCGGCGACGGTGAACAGCACCCGCCCCTTCTCCATGCCCGACTTGTAGTCGTTCGACACGGTCGGCGGCTTCACCGGGTCGAGCGGCTTGCCGGCGAGCGAGACGAGGTATTTCACCACCGCGTACCGCTCGGCCTTGCCAGTGGCGTCGGTGCCGAACATTTTCGGCATGGCGGTGTGCGGGCGGAGCTTGGCGGGGTCGGCGAGCCAGGCGTCGATCCACCCGGCGTGGCCGCGCTTGGCCGCGTCGGTGAGGTTCGGGGCGGGGCGGTCCACGAGTCCCTTCGCCATCTTGTCGTCGGCCGCCGGCTCGTGGCAGCGGACGCAGGCGAGTTCCTCGAACGTGAACCGGCCGTGTTCGAGTTGCAGGTCGGTGGCGAACGCGGCCGGCCGCTCCTTCGCCAGGTGGCCGAAGAACTGGTACGGGATCGGCTCCTTGCGGAACCCCGGCCCTTCCCACAGCAACTCGACCAGCCCGGCCTTCCCCTTCGGCTCGAAGAGCGCCTCGATCGGCAATACCCCGCCGGCGAGTTGGACGGGTTCGCCCTGCACGTCGCCGGTCGCCCCCTCCTCTTTAACAGACAGCACGGTCTTGCCGCCGACTTCAACAGCGAACGCCCCGCCCTTCACCCGCGCCGAGAAGGTGTACTTCCCCGGGCGGACGACGTTGACGTACCCCCTCCACTGGACGATCCCCGTAGCGTGCAGCCGCGGGTGGGCGGTCTCGCCGGCCCCGAGGGCGATCGCAATCGTGGGTTCGAGCCGGGTCGCCGCGGTCTCGGCTTCGCCGCGCCCGCGCTGGCTGTACTTGGCGATCAGGCCGGGCGTCAGGTCCGCGGGATCGACGGCACGGGCGGCGGGGGCGAGGGCGAACAGGACGGCGGAGGCGGCGGCGGGGAGGTATCGGTACGTCATCGGCGGGAGCGCCTGGGGAGGGTGGGTGGGCGGCGGGCGGACGGTTGGTGTGATTATCGCAACCGGCGAACGGGCCGCAAGCGGAATCGAGAATCGCCACGCCCCCCGTCGGCGGATACCCTGTATTGTGCATCGGATGTCTGAGGCTCTTGTCCGAGCCTCTCCCCTTGAGGGAGAGGGTCGCGGCGCAGCCCGCGGGGTGAGGGGAGAAGGCTCCCACTAACCCGGCGAGCGCGTCGGTAAGGGGCGGGTCTTCCCCTCACCCCCAACCCCTCTCCCTCAAGGGGAGAGGGGAGCAAGAACCGCGCTCCGCTTGCGATGAAAGGGGTTTGCCGTGTTCGACCTCGGTGCGGTGCAGGTGGCGATCCGGGCGGCCGGCTTCGACGGCTGGCTGCTTTACGACTTCCGCGGCACCAACGTCCTCGCCCAGCGGGTCGCCGACCTCGCCGGCAAGAACTTGTCGCGCCGCTGGTTCTACTTCGTCCCGGCGACCGGCGAGCCGAAGAAGCTCGTCCACGCCATCGAGCCGGCGGCGCTCGACCACCTGCCGGGCGGGGCCAAGACCGTCTACCGCCGCTGGCAAGACCTGGAGTCCGGCGTCGGCGAGTTGGTGATCGGCTGCAAGCGCGTTGCGATGGAGTACTCGGCCCGCAACGCCAACCCGTACATCTCGCGGGTCGATGCCGGGACGGTCGAACTCGTGAAGTCGTACCACGTCGAGGTGGTGCCGTCCGGCGACCTGATCCAGCAGTTCGAGGCGACGTGGGACGACGACCAGGAGAAGTCGCACTACGCGGCGGCGGCGCTCTGCCGGGCGGCCTACGACGTGGCATTCGGGTTCATCGCCGACGAAATCCGCGCCGCCGGACAGGTGACGGAAGCCGCGGTCCAGGCCCGGATCATGAAACACTTCGCCGACCACGCGCTGACGACGTATAGCCCGCCCATCGTCGGCGTCGGCCCGCACAGCGGCGACCCGCACTACGAGACGACGCCGGCGTCGAACGCCGCGATCCGCCGCGGCGACTTCGTCCTCATCGACCTGTGGGCCAAGCTGACCACCCCGCGGGCGGTGTACGCCGACTACACGCGGGTCGGGTTCGTCGGCGAGACGGTGCCGGAGAAGTACGCGAAGGTATTCGCCGTCGTCGCCGCCGCCCGCGACGCCGGCATCGACCGGGTGAAGGCCGCGTTCGCGGCGGGCGACCCGCTCGCCGGCTGGGAGGTGGACGCCGCCACCCGCGGGGTGATCGAGGCGGCCGGGTACGGTGAGAACTTCACCCACCGGACGGGGCACAACATCGGCCAGGAGGTCCACGGGAACGGGGCCAACATGGACGGCCTCGAAACCCGCGAGGACCGCCGGGTGATCCGGCGGACGTGCTTCAGCATCGAGCCGGGCATCTACCTGCCCGAGTTCGGCGTGCGCAGCGAGGTGGACGTGTACGTCGACAAGGACGGGGCGGTCCACGTCACCGGCGGCGACCCGCAGACGGAAGTGCAGGCCATCATCGTGTGACCGGGGCGACCAGACCCACCCGCGGCAACGGGTGGGCTTGCGCTCGGAGCCGCTTCTTCGTCCCGCGCGCCTGCCACACCGCGTCCCCCACGAATACCAGTACCGCCACCCACACGCACGCGAACGCCGCGATGCGGTCGGGCGTCAGGTGTTCGCCGAGGAAGTTCACCGCGATCAGCACCTGCACCGTCGGCGAGACGAACTGGATGAAGCTGACCGCGAGCAGCGGCAGGCGGCGGATGGAGAGCGTGAAGGTCAGCAGCGGCACGACCGTCACGATGCCGCTGAACATGATGAGGGCGTTCACCCGCCAGTCGGTGGTGAAGTGGTTCGCCCCCGTCGCCCACAGGTAGCCGAGGTAGGCGAGCGACGGCGCGAGCAAGAGGAGGGTTTCGACCGTCAGCCCGGTCATGCTCTCGACCGCCACTTGCTTGCGGATCACGCCGTAGATGCCGAACGAGATCGGGAGCAGGACGGCGATCCAGCTGAACGTGCCGGCGGCGACGAACGGGACGGCCACCCCGACCGCGACGAGTGCGAGGGCGGGGTAGTGCAGCGGGCGGAGGCGCTCGCCGAGGAACGACGTGGCGAGGGCGGCGTTCACGAGCGGCATCATGTAGTACCCGAGGCTCGCCTCGGTGACGCGGCCGGTGACGGTGGCGTAGATGTACAGTAGCCAGTTGGCGGCGAGGAAGAGCGCCGACGCGAGCAGGGTGAGGACGAGCTTGCGGACGCGCAGCACGCGCCACAAGTCGGCCCACCCGCCGGCGATGGCGGTGAGGAGCAGGAGGACGGGAAGCGACCACGCGATCCGGTGGGCGAGGATTTCCAGGGCCGGGACGCCGGCGTCCTTGAGCGCCGTGAAGTAGAGGGGGACCAGCCCCCACCACCCGTAGGCGACCAGCCCGAAGAGCAGCCCGGCCCGGAACCTCGTGTCGCTCACCGATGGCTCTCCAAAGATAAATCGGAACGCGGATGACGCGGGATCAGAGCACGCGGATCAAAGACAGGATCGGAACACGATTCTTTCTGATCCTGCCTTTCATCCGCGGGGTTTCATCCCGCGTCATCCGCGTTCCGATTTCGCTCCCGCCAGCAACACCCGCCCCAAAAGCTGATGGAAGTAGTACCCGCCGTTCTCGCGCTTCACGCTGAACCGCCCGCTGGTGTACGACCGGCTGGTCAGCCCGCGCTGCACGTCCTCGCAGATGCCCACGTCTTCCGCCTGCACCTGGTCCGCGACGGCCACGCTGTCGCGGATGAATCCGTCGTCCGTGCCCGCCGCGAAGTAGAAGTCGAACACGACGCGGCAGCGGTCGGGGCCGAGCGGCAGGACGAGGTTCGTGTCCATCACCCCGGCGTACAGGTTGAGCATGAGGTTCGGGTACACCCACCAGTACGCCGCGAGGTCGCCGGTGCGGGTGCGGCCGGCGTCCCCGGCGGCGGGCGTCAGCGGGCTGCTCTGCAACACCGTCCGCCCGGAACACTCGGTGCGGTACTCGCGGTAGTCCAACACTCCTGCCAGCCCCGGGTGGACGGTGTTCACGTGATAGCCGCCGTCGAGGTAGTTATCGACGTACACCTTCCAGTTGCACGCGAGGTCGTAGGTCTTGCGAGCGTGCCACGCCAACCCCGCGAGCGCCGCCCGCGATTCCACCCACGCGCGTAACGGAGCGACCGTCGCGTCAAGAGGTTCGGGGGGGGCAGTCAAATGAACCCACACGAACGGCCCCCACTCGGCGACGGCGACCGGGACGAGGCCGTTGTCGTCCTTGCGGAAGTCGGCGACGCCGTCGAACTCGGGCGTCCCGCGGAGTCGCCCGGCGAGGTCGTAGGTCCAGCCGTGGTAGCGGCAACGGAGTTTCGTCGAGACACCGCACGGCTCGTTCAGGATCGGGGCCGCCCGGTGCCGGCAGACGTTAAAGAACCCCCGCAGCACGCCGTCGTCGTCGCGCACGACCAGGAGCGGTTCGCCGGCAATCTCGGCGGTCAAGAACGCCCCCGACGCGGCGACCTGTTCGACCCGCCCGATCGCCTGCCACGACCGGGCGAAGACCGCGTCGCGTTCGGCGGCGTAGACTTCGGGCGACGTATACCAGGTATTCGGGATCGTCCGGGCTTGGTCGAGCGGGCGGTCCGGGTCGAACTCGCTCAAGAGGGGGGAGATACCGTGCGGCACGGCGGCACCTTACGAGTGTGAACACCCAGACGAAAACTTTCACGCCGCGGCGGGTCGGGTTATGATACTCACCTGATCGAACGCCACCCGTCGAACGCGACGAAAGTCGGAGGTGCCGGTGGGGACGACCTCGCTGAGCCTGCTCGAACGCCTCCGCCGGGAACCGGTCGCCCCCGACTGGAAGCGTCTAGACGACGTCTACCGGCCGCTCGTCCTGCGCTGGTTGGCCCGCATCCCCGGTTTACACGACGAGGCCGCCGACGTCGCCCAGGAGGTCATGCTGATAGTGTTCCGGCAGGTCGGCCGGTTCGAGCGCCTGCGAGAGGGGTCGTTCCGGGCGTGGCTTCGGGCTGTCGCCGTCAACCAGGTCCGGTCGTACTGGCGGGCGTCCCGGCACCGCCCGCGCGCCGACTCCGGTGACGACGCGGGCGGGCCGGCGGGCTTCCTGTCCCAGCTCGAAGACCCGGCCAGCCCCCTCTCCCGGCAGTGGGACGCGGAACACGACCAGTTCGTGTTCGCCCGGCTGCTCGACGCGGTCCGGCCGGATTTCTCCGCGGCGACCTGGGAGGCGTTCCGGCGGTTCGCGATCGACGGCACCCCGGCGGCGGCGGTGGCCGCAGAATTGGGCCTGACGGCGAACGCCGTACTACTGGCCAAGTCCCGGATTCTCAAGCGGTTGCGCGAGGAGGCCGGCGGATTGATCGACTGAGCGGCGCGTTTTCGTGACAGGTCGGGCCGGCGGGCGGCCTTTCTACATTGTCGGTATCAGTCGAACCGAGGTTCCCGATGGACGCCCCCGCCGTCACCCACCCGACCCACGACCACCTGAAGGCGTTCGGGCTGGGCGAGCCGATCGACGCGGCGGCATCCGAGACGATCGGGCACCACCTGGAGACGTGCGCGGAGTGCCGCCGGCTGGTCGCCGAGATTTCGGCCGACCCCTTCCTCGACAGGCTGCGGGCGGCCCGGACCCCCGACGGCACCCCGACGCCGGAGGGGCCGGTCGACGGTCTCGCCCGGAGCATCACCCAGCCGGCCGCGCCGGGCGCGCCGCCGGCCGCGCGGGGCATATTGCTCCCGCCCGAACTGGTCGAGCACCCGGACTACGAGGTCGTCCGGGAACTCGGCCGCGGCGGGATGGGGGTCGTGTACCTGGCCCGCAACCGGCTGATGGACCGCCCGGAGGTTCTCAAGGTGATGAACAGTGAGTTGGTCGACAAGCCCGGTGCCGCCGACCGGTTCCTCCGGGAGATGCGGTCGGCCGCCCGACTCGGACACCCGAACGTGGTCCGGGCGTACTCGGCCGGCTGGCTCGGCACCGGCCTCATGTTCGCCATGGAGTACGTGCCCGGCGACGACCTGGCCGGCCTAGTCGAGGCGCGCGGCCCGCTCCCGGTGGCCAGCGCCTGTTACTACACCCAGCAAGTCGCCGCCGGGTTGCAGCACGCCCACGAGATGGGGATGGTCCACCGGGACATCAAGCCGGCCAACCTCATCCTGACCCGGGTCGGGAAGAAGCACACGGTCAAGATCCTCGACTTCGGGCTGGCCAAGGTGCGAGGGGCGGGCGCCGAGGACGGGGAACTGACCGGGGCCGGGGCGGCGATGGGCACCCCGTCGTACATGGCCCCGGAGCAGTGGCGGGACTCCGCCAGCGCCGACATCCGGGCGGACATCTACAGCCTCGGCTGCACGCTCTACTTCCTGCTCACCGGCACCCCGCCGTTCGTGGGAACCTGGCAGGGGCTGCTGTGGAAGCACTGGAAGGAACACCCCGAGCCGCTGGCCCGGGTCC
>Ga0105047_10020153_pt1 | contig 10258 bp, 8 predicted proteins | sample MAT04_FD_78384 | JGI IMG/M metagenome (GOLD analysis project Ga0105047, IMG submission 78384) | Freshwater microbial communities from Lake Fryxell liftoff mats and glacier meltwater in Antarctica - MAT-04 (megahit assembly) | ecosystem: Environmental > Aquatic > Freshwater > Ice > Liftoff... | reverse complement strand
GGTGCACCGAAGGACATCAGACATGCTTTTTGCGGTTTCGATTCTCGGGGCGGTCACCGGCGCAATACTTGCCGTGGCAGCCTATCTGACCCCCGACACCGGCGTCGACGGCACGACAGGCGCGATGCTGGCGGTGCTGGGGTCGGTCGTGCTGCCGATCGGGATTTTCCTGTCGGCAAGGTCAGGCCCCCGCGCGCGGTGGTGGCTGGCGGCTTTGACCGTGATCACCGGCGTTCTGACCGCCATTGCCGCCTATTTCCTGATGCAGAACCTGCTGATGGCCGCCGTTCTCGTGGCGCTGCTGGCCTTCCTTATCCACCTCTTTACCGGGCCAAGAAGGGTCACCGCATGAGACACATTCCCCGTCTGGCCGCGCTGTGCCTGTTGGCGGCAAGCCCCCTTCAGGCCGAGCAGCCCGAATGGAACACGTTCAACGGCAATCTGGCCGCCACCAAGTTTGCCGACGCGGCGACGCTGACCCCCGAGGCCATGGCACGGCTGGAACGGGCCTGGGAGTTTCGCACAGGCGATGTGTCGGACGGGTCGGGCGATCTGCCCGAAACCGTGTGGTCAGCCACCCCGATCTACGCCAACCAAACCCTGTATCTCGGCACGCCGTTCTACCGCATCATAGCCCTTGATCCGGCGACCGGGGCCGAACGGTGGAGCTATGACACCAAGTCGACGCTCGAGGCGCTGACCCAACCGGCGTTGAAGAACCGTGGCGTCGCGTATTGGGAAAGCGGCACCGAGGGCATTTGCGAAAAGCGGGTTCTGATCGGCACGATGGATGCCACCCTGCACGCCGTCGATGCCGACACCGGGCTGCCCTGCACCGATTTCGGGCAGAACGGCGTGCTGAACGTCAACAAGTGGAATGACACCAACGCCGTCTTTCCCTTCTCGTTGCTGCAACCGCCGACTGTGGTCGGTGACACGATCCTGATCGGCTGGGCCGGCAAGGATTGGGCCTACACCGTCGAGCCGCCCGGCAACCTGATGGCCGTCGATGCCCGCACCGGAGAATTGCTGTGGGATACCGGGTTCATCCCACCGGAGATGATCCCCGTCACCGGCACCGCCAACATCTGGTCGTCGATGTCTGCCGACCCCGAGCTTGGCCTCGTGTATGTCCCGGTCTCGTCGCCCTCGCCGAACTACTGGGGCGGCAACCGCACCGACCCGATCCCGCTGGCCACCTCGATCGCCGCCATCCGCATCGACACGGGCGAGGTCGCGTGGAGCTTTCAGCACGTCCACCATGACATCTGGGATTACGACACGCCGTCGGCCCCGACGCTGATCGACCTGCAACGCGACGGGCAGACGGTGCCCGCCCTCGTGCAGACCACCAAGCAGGGGTTCATCTTCGTGCTGGACCGGCGGACCGGCGCACCGCTGTTCCCTGTCGAAGAGCGCGCCGTGCCCGCCAGCGACGCCGAGGGCGAACAGGTATCGCCGACCCAGCCCTTTGCCGATGTGCCGGTGCCCACCATCAACCACGCCGCCATGCCCGCCGTCTGGCCGCTGGCCGACCTTCTGTCGCTGGGCCAATGCACCAAGGACCGTGCCACCTACCGCTACGAGGGGTTATACACCCCGCCGTCCGAGCAGGGCTCCTTCCTGTGGCCGGCGACGGCGGGCGGCAACAACTGGGGAGGGGCCGCGGTCGATCCGCGCACCGGCATCCTTTATGTCAACACCTCGCAGGTGGTGCAGGTCCTTCGGCTGATCCCGCGCGCCACCTACGCGGCAGAGGTGGAGGCCGCAACCGGCGGCGGTCCGGCCAGCGGCAACGAGGCTGGGTTCTACGCGCAGGAAGGCTCTCCCTACGGAATCGAGCTGTTCGAGTGGCGCAATTCGCTGGGCCTGCCCTGCTGGGCGCCGCCGTTCGGCACCTTTTCCGCCTATGACCTGAACACCGGTGAGCGGCTTTATGAACGGCCCTTCGGTCTGGCGCAGCAGTGGGGGTTCTACGGGCTGCGGTCGTGGGGGTCGCCGACGCTCGGCGGGCCGGTGATCACCTCGGGCGGGGTCATCCTGATCGGAGCGTCGATGGACAACCGGGTGCGGGCGCTGGATGCAGCCACCGGAACCGAGATCTGGTCCGATCTGGTGGCGGCCCCGGCCGTGTCGATCCCGGCGGTATTTACCCATCAGGGGGCCGACTACGTGGTCTGGGCCGTCGGGGGCAATTCGATCTTGAAACCCCGCGTCGCAGATCAGGTGGTGGCCTACCGGCTGGACCCGCCATGACCGCATGGGAGGGCAGCTATTGCGGCCCTGCCCCGGCGCCGGCCAACCTGCTGGCCGCGTGGAATTTCGACCCCTTTGCGCTGGCGGTGCTGGTAGCGATGGCGCTGTGGGCGGGCCGCTCGCCAAAAGGCCTGTCGCGTCCGGGCATCGCGGGCATTCTGGTGCTGGCCTTCGTGTTCGTGTCGCCGCTTTGCGCGCTGTCGTCGGCGCTGTTTTCGGCACGGGTCGCACATCACGTTCTGCTGGTGGTCGTCGCAGCCCCTCTGCTGGCGCTCGCGGTGCCGTCGCGGGCGCCCGCCGCCGTCGGGCTGCCGTTCCTGCTGGCCACCGCCGCGCTGTGGCTGTGGCACGCGCCCGCCGCCTATGACGCGGCACTTGGCCACAAGGCGGTTTACTGGGTGATGCAGGCCAGCCTTTTCGGGTCGGCATGGCTGTTCTGGCGCGCGGTGTTCTCGCAGCCGCAGGGCGCGGGCGTGGTGTGGGTGTTTCCGGCCTATCTCGCCATGGGCATGCTGGGGGCCCTGCTGACCCTCGCGCCCGGTGCGGTCTATGCGACCCATGCGACGGCGCCGCTGCTGTGGGGCCTGACGCCGCTGTCCGATCAGCAGTTGGGCGGTCTGGTGATGTGGATGCCCGCGGGCCTGCCCTATGCCGTCTGGGGGGCGGTGCTGGCCCGCCGGGCGTGGCGCAGCATGGAGGCCACGGCATGACCTGGGCCGAGGCGCTGGTGCCCCATCTCAAGGCGCTGCACCTCAGCTTTCTCGCCCTCTGGGTGGCCGGGGTTCTGGCCCTGCCGCGCATGCTGGCCCGGCACGACCCCGTCGTCGTGCAGGCCGAGTTCGACCACATCCGCCGCGCCACCCATTATGGCTATATCTGGGTCATCACCCCGGTGGCGGTTCTGACAATCGCCACGGGAACCGCTCTGGTGTTCATGCTGGGGCTGTTCACCGTCTGGATCCTGGCCAAATTCGTCATGGTCGCAGGTCTGGTGGCGGTTCACGCCTGGGTCGGCCATTCGATCATCCGGGTGGCCGAAACCGAAGGCCGCCACCAGCCGCCCGAGCCTTTGGTGCCGACCCTTCTGGTCTGCGGTCTGGTGATCGGCATCCTGTGCCTTGTGCTGGCCAAACCCGAATTGAACGAAGTGCCATTGCCGTCGTGGATGCTGCAGCCCCTCGGGCGTCAGTTGCCCTTCGATATTCCCAACCGATAGTCGAAAACGAGCTTGCCGCCATGCCAACCCGTGACCGAGACCACCAGCACCGCAAAGCCCGACATCAGGATGCCCCAAGGCAGGATGACGGCCTCGTATCCGGTCAGGCGCCAGCCCCAGTTCAGCCCGAGGATGGCCAGAAGCATGACGGCGATCACGAAATGCGTCCAGGCGGCGGCGCGGATGCGGATGCCGGGCACCATCAGCAACTCGACCGTGCCGGTGGCCCCCGCCAGCAGCCCGAACAGGAACCCGGTCCCCGAGGCCCAGAGCGCGGCCCAGGCCCAACGCTCCTGTCCCGACCACCAATACAGCAGGTCCGCCCCAAAGGCGCAGAACGTCAGCGCAACCGGAAAGGCCACCGTCATGGCGTGCAGCGGATGACCCCAGATGGCCACGCGGGATTCCGTCTGCTCGAAGGCAGGGGTGTTGGTGATCGGGTCGACGAGGGGCCGGACATCGTCGGCCTTCTGGGTCATTTCCTGCGTCATGGCCGCCTCCTGCGCGCGATTGGTCTGCTGACAACGCTCCAGGTCCTCGGCGGTTGCGAAGAGCGGTTGTCGATCCTGCATCCGGCCGGTCCTGCCGCCGCGACGATTGCCGAATTGTGGTGGGTGATGCTGGGCTTTGCCGTGGCGATCTTTGCGCTGGTCATGGCGGTGCTGACGGTCGCGATACGGCGGCGCGCGGTGCCCGAGGGTCACGAGCACACGCAGACGCGCGTCTGGTTCTGGGGCTTCGGGCTGGCGTTTCCGATGGTGACGCTGGCGGCGCTGACGGCCTATGGGCTGGTTCTGGGCGAGCGGCTGCTGCCGCATGCCTCGCCCGATCTGGTGACGGTGCGGGCCGAGGCGCGGCAATGGGCCTGGACCTTCGGCTACGCCGACGCGCCAGAGATCTCGACCGAAGGGGTGCTGCACATTCCTGCAGGCCGCCCGGTCGATGTCGAGATCACCAGCACCGACGTGATCCATTCGTTCTGGGTGCCGCGTCTGGCGGGCAAGCTGGACGCGATCCCCGGCCACGTCAACCGTCTGCGGATCGAGGCGGTGTTTCCCGGCACCTACGCCGGTCTCAGCGCCGAATTCAGCGGGCGCGGCTACCGCGAACACGTGTTTGCGGTGCAGGCGCACGACCCCGCATCATGGGATGCCTTCCTGCGGACCCAGACCCGATGACCGCCGCGCTGACCGCCCCGCAAGCCAGGCCTGCGCCGCCAGTCCGCGGCACGGCGCTGCGCCTGCACCGGGCACTGGCCCGCATCTGGGCATCCGACCCGCGGCTGCGCGGCTGGCTGACCACCAGCAACAACAACGACATCGGCATGTTGTTCCTGATCGTCGCCACAACGTTCTTCGTGATCGGCGGCATCCTTGCCATGCTGATCCGGGCCCAGCTGGCCACCCCCGACTCGGCGTTCATGGAGCCGCAGGTCTACAACCAGATCTTCACCATGCACGGCACGGTGATGATGTTCCTGTTCGCCATTCCCTTCTTCGAGGCGATATCGGTGCTGATGCTGCCCGGCATGCTCGGCACCCGCGACATGGCGTTTCCCCGGCTCGGGGCCTACGGGCTGTGGGTCTACATCTTTGGCGGCAGTGCGGTGATCATCGCCATGCTGATGGGGCTGGCCCCCGATGGCGGCTGGTTCATGTATCCGCCGCTGTCGTCGGCGGCGTTCTCGCCGGGGATCGGGGCCGATGTCTGGCTCTTGGGCATCACGTCGATCGAGGTGTCGGCGATTGCCACGGCCATCGAGGTTATCGTGACCGTGCTGCGCTACCGCGCTGCCGGAATGAGCCTGTCGCGGATGCCGATCTTCGCGTGGTATATCCTGATCGTGTCGGTGATGATCCTGACGGCGTTTCCGCCGATGATCCTCGGGTCCTTGCTGCTTGAAACCGAACGCGCCTTCGACTGGCCGTTCTTTCAGGTTGAAAACGGCGGCGACCCGCTGCTGTGGCAGCACCTGTTCTGGCTGTTCGGCCACCCCGAGGTCTATATCATCTTCCTGCCCGCCGCCGGAATGATCGCCACCATCCTGCCGGTGATGGCGCGGACCAACCTGCTGGGCTACGGCTGGGTGGTGTCGGCGGCGGTATCGCTGGCGGTGCTCAGCTTTGGCCTGTGGGTGCATCACATGTTCACCACCGGCATCCCGCACATGGGGCTCGCGTTCTTTTCGGCCGCCTCGACGCTGGTGGCGGTGCCCACGTCGATCATGCTGTTTTCCTGGATCGGCACCCTGTGGAAGGGCCGCGCCCGGATGGAGCTGCCGATGCTGTGGATCCTCGGCTTCTTCGCCACCTTCGTGATCGGCGGGCTGACCGGGGTGATGCTGGCCGTCGTGCCGTTCAACTGGCAGGTCCACGACACGCATTTCGTGGTGGCGCATCTGCATTACGTGCTGATCGGCGGCTACGTCTTTCCGATGATCGCGGCGATCTATTATTTTCTGCCGCTGATGACGGGCCGCACCCGGTTCTTCAAGCTGGGCGAGGTGGCGTTCTGGCTGGTGGTGCCGTCGTTCCATGTCACGTTCCTTGCGGTTCACATGGCGGGCCTGCTGGGGCAACGGCGGCGCACCTGGACCTACGAGTCGGGCGACGGGTGGGAGGCGCTGAACCTGATCGCGTCGATCGCCTCGTTCGTCCTGGCGATCGGGTTCGCGCTGATCCTGCTGGACGTTGTGGTGAACGCCTGCTTCGGGTTGCGCGGGCGGCGCAACCCCTGGGGGGCCGGCACATTGGAGTGGAGCGCGCTGACCCCGTCGCCGAACTATGGCTTTGCCTCGATCCCGATCGTGGCGGGGCGCTATCCGGTGCACGATGACCCCGACCTTGCGGTCAGGATCGCGCGGGGCGAGGGCTATCTGGGCGATGCGTCGCGCAACCGCCGCGAGACGCTGATCGTGTCGACGGCACGCGGAGAGCCGTCGCAGGTGGCGGTGCTGCCGGGAAACTCGGTGTTGCCGTTCGTGCTGGCCGTGGTCACCAGCACGTCGTTCCTTGCCCCGCTGTTCGGGGCCTACAGGCTGGCGGGTGTCGCGCTGGTCGGGATCGTCGTTCTGGCGCTGATCTGGGCCTGGGGTCTGGGGTCGCGGCACGACGAGGGGCCGGTCGAGGCCGGTCACGGGGTGCGCCTGCCGCTGGCGTCGGAAAGCGCCGATCCGCCGGGATGGTGGGGGTCGCTGTTCCTGCTGCTGGCGGACGGGGTGCATTTCGGATCGTTGCTGTTTGGCTATGCGTTTCTGTGGACGGTCGCCCCCAACTGGCCGCCGGCGTCTTATCTGCAGCCGGGGCTGACCGGCGTGGTGCTGGCGGGGGCCGGGGCGGTGGCGCTGGTCGCCGGGCCGCGCCTTGCGGTGCGGGCGGTAAAGGGCGGGCGGGCGGCCTCGCCCGCCATCGCGCTTGGCCTGCTGGGGGCGATGGCTTTGCTGGCGGCGGCGGTGACGGTGATCATCGACCGGCCGGACCCGGCGGGCCATGCCTATGACGCCACGCTTTGGCTGCTGGCCGGGCATGTCGGGCTGCATACCGGGCTTTCGACGATCATGCTTTGCTTTCTCATGGCTCGGGTGGCATGGGGCTATGCCTCGCCCAGCCGGAGCGGCGAGGCGCGGATCGTGTCGCTTTGGGCCGACTTCACCGCCGCGACCGGGCTGATCGCGCTTGGCGCGGCGTGGCTGCCGGGGGCATGGGGATGACCGAAATCCTGCGCCTTTCGCTGCCGATCACGCTGTGGCTCATCGGGTTCAGCGCGGTCTACGGGCTGCAGGGGCTGTCATGCTCGCGCCACGGGTCTGATGATCTGAACCTGCGGGCCGTGCTGCTGGCGGCCGTGGTGGCGGCCATCGTGGTGCAGGTGGTGGCGCTGGCGGCGGTTCTGCGGGCCCCGTCACGATCGGGTTTCGTGCAGGCCACGGCCACGGCGCTGGCGGTGACGGCGCTGGTTGCCGCCGTCTGGACCCTGCTGCCGGCGCTGACAACCTCGGTCTGCCTGTAACTCCCCGGCTTACCCCTTCGTCCGCCGGCCCGGATGCAGCGCCGGCCAGACGGTGCCGACCCGGGCCGGCGTCACCTCGCGCCATGGCTTGCGCCGCGCCAGCATCCTCAGGCTGGGCGGGCGGCCGACCGACATGTCGATCTCGGCCGCCAGCAGGTCAGAGACCAGCCGTTCGGTCGCCAGACGCTGCGCCGCCAGCACCGCCGACCGCAACAGCATGCTTGCGTCCATCCGGGGCTGCACAAGCTGCACCGTCCGTTGCATCCACATCACCAGCGTCGGGTCGCGGCGCAGCAGCGGGTCCAGCAGATGCCGGGGCAGTTGCTGGATCAGCCGGTCAGGCACCTGAACATAGGCCCCGGTCACCTGCACCGCCGTATCAACCAGCCCGTCAACCCGGGGGCCGATCTCGGCCGCCAGTTCCCGCAGCAGCCCAGGCGTTTCGAACAGCGCGTTCAGCCCGATCTCGGCGATCAGCCGCGCGGCCCGGGCCGCCAGCGTTTCGGCCGGTGGCCCGCCCGGATGCCGCATCTTGCGGTTCAGCCGCAGCAGCGCCGACAGCGTGCGCAACTGCAAGAGCGGGTTTTCGATTGCGGCCGCGAGGGTCACCGCGGCAACCGCCTGTTCGGCCGCTTTCGCAAGCCGGCCCTCGCGTTCGTGGATCAGCACGGCCAGCAGGCGCAGCAGCACGGCCTGACTGCGCTCGCCCGCGTCTTCGGCCGACCGGCTGCCGCGGGCGATGACGCCAAGCGCCAGCCGGCTCTGGTCGATCGCCTGCAGCGCCTCGGCCTCGGCGAGGTATAGCTTCGATCCCGGCAGGCGCTGATCGCGGTGCGACATCATCTGCAGCGCCAACTCGGGCAGGTCGTCGCGCAACAGGCCCCGCGCCGTCCGCTCGACGTTCTGTTCCCACCCGGCCTGGTCGGCTTCGGCGACCAGTTCGGGCGTCAGGTCAAGGTTCAGCCGGTTCGACAGATAGACCCGCCCCGCCGGGGGCAATTCGTTGATCGCGGTCGACAGCAGCGGCTCGATCCCCGCCTCCCACCGCGGGTCCACCCTCCACGCCTCCTCGCCCGCGGCAAGACGGTGGTAGATCTCTTCGGCACGCGCGACGAGACCCGGCTGCCCCTGCCAGTAAAGGATGGCCAGCCGGTCGATCTCTGCCACCGTATCGGCCCGGTCGCGCCGCAGGTCATTCAGCATCACCCGCCGGACATCGGCCCGGTGCCGCAGCGCGCCGTCCTGCGGGTCCCGCTCCACCAGCGACACTTCGGCCGCGAAATCATCCATCAGCAGATAGGCCGCAGCATGATCGGGGATTTCGATATCGCAGGGACCGGCCAGCACCTGCATCAGCACGTCGACGGTGATCCGCCGCACCGCCAGCCCCGGATAGGCCAGCTTGCGAATCCGGGGGTCATGGATGTGCCACAGCACGCGGCCATAAAGCCGGCTTTGCACCTGTTCGCTGCGGATGCGCCCGATCAGCGCGGCGCGCAGGTCTGGCGTTTCAAAGGCGCCAAGGCCCTCGGCGGCCAGAACGCGGCCCGCCAGATGCGTCGACAGCGGATTGCCCTCGGTGATGCGGTAGATCTCGTCCACCACGGCGTCCGGCAGAGGGCCAAGACCCGACGACTTTTCCAGCACCGACCGGGCAGACCCCACATCCAGCGCGTCGATGGTCAGCGTCGTCTCGCGCCGCCCTGGTTCCGCCACCCGGCCCGCCAGCACCACCCGCAACCGCGCATTGCCCGCCTTCAGGCTGTCAACCAGTTGCATCAGGCGGCCCACGGCGCTGGGTCCGGTGAACTGCGCCTCTTCGAAGGTGTCGATCACCAACAGGATCGGCTTGGTGCCCGGCACCATGGCGACCGTCGCATCCGCGATGCGGGTGATCTCGGACCATGAGACCCCCTGCCCCGACAGGCTTTCCAGCGAGGCCGTGCCACGGCTGCGGCGCTGCAAAGAGGCAATCAGGCTCGCCTGCTCGTCCAGGGCGGGGTTCATGTCGGGATGCTGGGCGCGCAGCTGCCGGCCCGCCTCCTGAATCAGCGTGAACGGGTCGTCGATCACCAGTTCGGGATTGTCGAGGTTCAGCAGGATCACGGTCGGCGGCTCGGGGTCGTGGTCCAACTGGTCGAGGATGAACTTGGCCAGCACGGTGGATTTGCCCACCCCGCCCGGCCCCTGCAGCATCAGCACCTCGTCAGCGGGACCGTCATGAAGATGGTGGACAAGCTGGGCCAGAACCTCCTCGCGCCCGGCGAAATGGTCGCCCACCAGCCGGCGCATGGGTTGCAGCAGCCGCGCCCGCGCCAGACGGCCCCGGACCAGATCGGCAGGAGGCAGGTCGGGCAACACGCCCACGATCCAGTCGAGCGCCTCGAACACGCCGCTCAGCGCCACCGGATCGTCGCCCTCCACCAGCGGGCGCCAGATGTCGGGCCCGTCCAGCAGCGCCAGGAACCCCGCCTGCACCGGCAGATCGGGCACCGGGTTCAGCGCCAGCGCCTGCCGCATCGCGTCGGCGGTGCCCAGATGCGCCAGCGCCCTCCGCCGCACCGGCCCGCGCAACCGCCGCAGCCGCCGACCCGCCACGCCTCCGAAGGCATCGCTGCTGGCCTCGAGCAAATCGGTCATCTCGGGCCGCGTCGGTTTCAGCCGGCCCACCGCCGAGTTCAGCGTCGCCGGATCGAACTGCGCCAGCACGGCCGCGGCGAGGATCCACGGCGATGGCGCGGCATCGGGCGCCGCCGCTGCCGTGGTGTAGGGAATGGC
>Ga0105047_10020151_pt1 | contig 10259 bp, 6 predicted proteins | sample MAT04_FD_78384 | JGI IMG/M metagenome (GOLD analysis project Ga0105047, IMG submission 78384) | Freshwater microbial communities from Lake Fryxell liftoff mats and glacier meltwater in Antarctica - MAT-04 (megahit assembly) | ecosystem: Environmental > Aquatic > Freshwater > Ice > Liftoff... | reverse complement strand
CCCAGCATGGTGCCCACCGTGCGGTTCACGTTGTTGATCGGCAAGGTGAGGGTGACCGCCTCGCCGCGCTCGATAGCCGGGGCACAGGCCACCAGCAACTGCTGATCGAGTGCGTCGGCGAGACCATGGTCCTGCGCCACCGAGTGGTACAGGGTCTGCCCGTAAGGGTTCTGAGGAACGGCCAGGATGGGGCTGATGTCGAGCCCCTTCGCCTTCCAGTGCTGCACCGCAGTGCGGGTGTCGAGCACCTCGACGTGGCCGACCATGTCCTGCATCGTGCGGAAACCGAGCTGCGCCATGTATTCGCGCACCTCCTGCGCGATGTACTCCATGAAGTTGACGACGAACTCGGGCTTGCCGGTGAACTTCTTACGCAGCTCCGGGTTCTGAGTGGCCACGCCCACCGGGCAGGTGTCGAGGTGACACACCCGCATCATCACGCAACCGCTCACCACGAGCGGCGCCGTCGCAAAGCCGAACTCCTCGGCGCCGAGGAGCGCAGCGATGACCACGTCGCGACCGGTCTTGAGCTGACCGTCGGCCTGCACCACGATGCGGTCGCGCAGGCCGTTGAGCAACAGCGTCTGCTGGGTCTCGGCGAGGCCGAGCTCCCATGGCGCGCCGGCGTGCTTCAGAGAAGTCAGCGGCGAAGCGCCCGTGCCGCCGTCGTGGCCGCTGATGAGCACCACGTCGGCCTTGGCCTTGCTGACACCGGCGGCCACCGTACCGACACCGACTTCGCTGACCAGCTTCACGTGCACACGCGCCGCCGGGTTCGAGTTCTTCAGGTCGTGGATGAGCTGCTTGAGGTCTTCGATCGAGTAGATGTCGTGGTGTGGCGGCGGGCTGATGAGGCCCACACCGGGAGTGCTGTGGCGAGTCTTTGCCACCCACGGGTACACCTTGTGGCCGGGCAGCTGGCCGCCTTCACCCGGCTTCGCGCCCTGTGCCATCTTGATCTGCAGGTCGTCGGCGTTCACCAGGTACTCGCTGGTGACACCGAAACGGCCGCTGGCGACCTGCTTGACGGAGCTGCGGCGCTGCGGGTCGTGCAACCGATCGCTGTCCTCGCCGCCTTCGCCGGTGTTGCTCTTCGCGCCGATCGAGTTCATCGCGATGGCCAGGGTCTCGTGCGCCTCCATGCTGATGCTGCCGTAGCTCATCGCCCCGGTGCTGAACCGCTTGACGATCTCGCTCACCGGCTCGACCTCGTCGATGTCGATGGGCTGCCGGTCGTGCGCGTTCATGTCGAACAGACCGCGCAACGTGGCGGCATCTCGCGACAAGCCGTCGACCAATGCGGTGTACTGCTGGAAGATGTCGTAGCGCTTGGCGCGGGTGGCGTGCTGCAGCTTGAACACGGTCTCGGGGTTGAACAGGTGCACGTCGCCTTCGCGGCGCCACTGGTACTCGCCGCCCAACTCGAGCTGGCGATGAGCGCGCTCCTCGGGACGTCTGGGGTGCGCTTCGGCATGGCGGGCTGCCACTTCGGCAGCCACCTCCTCGAGCCCGATACCGCCGAGCCTGCTGACGGTGCCGGTGAAGTACTCGTCGATCAGGTCGCTGCCCAGGCCGATGGCTTCGAAGATCTGGGCGCCGGTGTAGCTGGCGACGGTGCTGACACCCATCTTGCTCATCACCTTCAGCACGCCCTTGCCGGCGGCCTTGATGTATTTCTTCTGCGCCGCAATTGCGTCGATACCACCGAGCCCGTGAAGGTCGTTGGCCGCCATGTCCTCGATGCTCTCGAAGGCGAGGTAGGGGTTGATGGCACCGGCGCCGTAGCCAACGAGCAGCGCCATGTGGTGCACCTCGCGCGCATCACCGCACTCCACGACGAGACCGGCCTTGGTGCGCTGCTGCTCGCGGATGAGGTGGTGGTGCACGGCAGCCGTGAGCAGCAGGCTGGGGATGGGGGCGTACACCTCGTCGCTGTTGCGGTCGCTGAGCACGATGATGCGCGCGCCGTCGACGATGGCCTTGCTCACTTCGCCACGGATGGCGTCGAGGGCCCGCTGCAGCGCCAGCCCACCGCCGGCCACGCGGTACAGACCGCTGACAACGACGGCGGCCAGTTCGGGGAACGGGCCATCCTGGCCTGGCTCGGCGTCGTTGATGTGGATGATCTTGGCCAGCTCGTCGTTGTCGATGATCGGGAACGGCAACACCAGCTGACGGCAGCTCTCCGGGCCGGGGGCGAGCAGGTTTGCCTCGGGGCCGACAGTGGAGCCAACCGAGGTGACCACTTCCTCGCGGATCGCGTCGAGCGGCGGGTTGGTGACCTGTGCGAACAGCTGCTGGAAGTAGTCGAAGAGCAGCCGGGGGCGCTCGCTGAGCACGGCGATGGGCGTGTCGGTGCCCATCGAGCCGATTGGTTCGAGGCCGCTCTTGGCCATCGGCGCGATGATGATCTTCAGTTCCTCGTGGGTGTAGCCGAACACCTGCTGGCGGCGCAGCACGCTCTGGTGGCTGAACACCACGTGCTCGCGTTCGGGGAGCTCGTCGAGCTCGACGAGCCCTTCGTCGAGCCACTCCTGGTAGGGCTGAGCCTGCGCGAGTTGGCGCTTGATCTCGTCGTCGCCGACGATGCGGCCGGCGGCGGTGTCGATCAGGAACATGCGACCGGGCTGCAACCGGCCTTTGCGCACCACTTTGGCGGGGTCGACCTGGATCACGCCCACTTCGCTGGCCATCACCACGATGTCGTCGTCGGTGACCCAGTAGCGGCTGGGCCGCAACCCGTTGCGATCGAGCACTGCGCCGATGACCGTACCGTCGGTGAAGGCCACGCAGGCAGGGCCGTCCCACGGTTCCATGAGCGAGGAATGAAAGCGGTAGAACGCCCGCTTCTCGGAATCCATCGTCTCGTGGTTCTCCCACGCTTCGGGGATCATCATCATCATCGCGTGCGGCAGGCTGCGCCCTGCGAGGTGCAGCAGTTCGAGCACCTCGTCGAAGGTGGCCGAGTCGCTGCCGCCCGGCGTGCAGATGGGGAACGCGCGATCGAGGCCGGGCAGCAGGCCGCTGGCCAGCATGCTCTCTCGTGTCCGCATCCAGTTGCGGTTGCCCTGCACGGTGTTGATCTCGCCGTTGTGGGCGATGAAACGGTACGGGTGCGCCAGCGGCCACGACGGGAACGTGTTGGTGCTGAACCGGCTGTGCACCAGCGCCAGCGCGCTCTCCACCCGCTCGTCACCGAGGTCGGGGAAGAACTCCGCCAGCTGTGGCGTGGTGAACATGCCCTTGTAGATGAGCGTGCGACTGTTCAGCGACGGGAAGTACGTGGCCTGCTCGGCGGGCAGTTCGTGCTCGATGCGTTTGCGGGCCACGAACAACTTGCGATCGAGTTCGAGCCCGGCTGCACTGCCGGCTTCGTCGGCCACGAACAACTGCTGGAACGACGGCATCGCGCTGCGCGACGTGACACCAAGGCACTCGGGGTTGGTGGGCACCAGGCGCCACCCCAGCACACGCAGCCCTTCGTCGGCGACGATGGCCTCGATGGCGCTCTGCGCCTTCTCGGTATCGGTCGCGTCGGCCGGCAGGAACGCGAGGCCGACGGCGTACTCGCCATCGGCGGGCAGATCGAAACCGGCCACGGCTCGCAGGAAGCGGTGCGGCACCTGCAGCAGGATGCCGGCACCATCGCCACTGTCGGCTTCAGCCCCGGTGGCCCCACGGTGCTCCATGTTGCACAGCGCGCCGATGCCCATCGCCACGATCGAGTGGCTGACATCGCCCTTGATGCTGGCCACGAACGAAACCCCGCACGAATCGTGCTCGAACCTGGGGTCGTAGAGGCCGGCGGGCGCGGGATAACCCGCAGGAGGATTGGGATACATCGAGTTCTGCTCCACGAGTCGACTGAACGGAAAGTCGGTTGAACGGCTGGTGGCGCACGGGACGACGTTGGCCCGGACGGTGACGTGCATGCTACGACCTTGTGCCGCCGTCGCGCCAGATCGGACCCGGGTGGCCGCAGTGCCACCCACGCCGGCACCGTGCCCGACCACGGCATCTTCGCCACCCGGGCGGCCCCCGGCTGCGTACACTCGGCGCATGAAACCCCCTGCTCAGCGCCTCGAGCGGCTCGAGCACTCGCGCAGCTTGGGTGTGCCTGTGGCGACCACTCGCCGGTTCTTCGAGATCGAGGGCCTCGATCTGGGCGGGTTGCTCGCCCTCGAGCTGTTCACCACCGTCATCCCACTCACGCTGTTGGGGTTCGGTTGGTTCAGCAACTTCAGCAGCAATCTCAGCTTCGGCGATCTGCTCATCCGCCAGCTCGAGCTCACCGGCTCCGGCGCCCAACAGATGCGCGACCTGTTCGGAACCGGCGCCAGCTTGAAGAGCACCTGGACCGTCGTTGGTCTGGCCAGCTTCCTGGTGTGGGGCATCCCGATGTCGGCGCAGGTGGCCAAGACCTTCGCCCGTGCCTGGCGGCGCGAGCGGTTCGGTTTCCTCGAGGAAGCTTGGCGGGGTGGCATCTGGTTCGTCGTCTTCCTCACGACGCAGGTGGCCACCGTGGCCATCAGCACCAATCGCATCCCGGGTACGCCGCGGATGTTCAACAACCTGCTCGGGCTGGCGCCGTCGTTCCTGCTGTGGTTCCTCACGCCGCCCATCCTGGTGCGCAACGGCACGTATGGCTGGCGGCACCTGGTGTGGTGCGGGCTGGCCGGTGTCGTACTCGACGCAATGCTCATCCGGTTGGTCACCCGCATACTCATCCCTGCACTGCTCGGCGGGTGGGAAGGTTTCGGCCCCATCGGCGCAGCCATGACGTTGATGACCTGGTGCACCGTGCTCGCCGCACTGTGGGTGATCACCGCCTGCCTCGGCGCGGTGCTCTGGGAGCGAACCGCACCCGACGAACTGGTGATGGCGGCGCAGCGCCACGCAGCCGACGGCAACCCCGACGGCAACCCCAACGGCAACCTTCCCACGGAATAATTTGCGCGCGCAAGGAGTTGACCCGCGTATGTCCAGCAGCACCACCACCGATCAACACGCCGCCCGCGTGGTACGCCTCGTCCGAGCGCAGCACGCCGTCGAAGGCGACGGCTTCGTCGTGCGCCGACCGTTCCCCACAGCCTCGCTTTCGCACATCGACCCGTTCCTGTTGTTCGATCACATGGGCCCGGTCGACTTCGAGCCGGGTCGCGGCGTGGGCACACCCTGGCACCCGCATCGGGGTTTCGAGACTGTCACCTACCTGCTGGAAGGCGATGCCGAGCATCGCGACTCGATGGGCAACCACGGGGTGCTGGGCACCGGCGACACCCAGTGGATGACCGCCGGTTCCGGTGTGCTGCACAAGGAGGGCCCCACCGAGACAGTCCAGCTGGAAGGCGGCCGCACGCACGGCCTGCAGCTGTGGGTCAACCTGCCAGCCGCGAAGAAGATGATCGAGCCTGCTTACCAAGACCTGCGGGCCGCGAATGTGGCTCGCCGCAGCGAACCCGGGGCCGACATCCGCGTCATCGCCGGCCGGTTGTTCGGGCTCTCCGGCCCCGGCAGCACGCACACCCCCATCTCCTACGCCCACATCACGCTCGCCAACGACGTATCGGCCACCACCGATCTGCCGCCCGGGCACGTGGTGCTTGCCTACCCCATGACCGGTGCCTTCACAGTCGGCGACACGCAGGTCGACGAAGGCATCCTGGCGGTGCTCGAAGGCCAGCAGTTGACGCTCACCGGCACAGCCGCCAGCAGCGAAGTCATCCTGCTCACCGGGCAGCCCATCGGCGAGGCGGTGGCCCGCTCCGGGCCGTTCGTGATGAACACTCAGGACGAGCTGCGCCAGGCTTTTGCCGACTTCGACAAGGGCACCTTCGGTAGCCCCACCGACTGATCACGACCTGGCCACGACACCGGCCCGTGTGAGCCCGTGCGCTAGACGCCCAGTTCGCCGGCCCGGTAGTGCGCTCGGCACAGCAGTTCGTAGCGCACGGTGTCGCCGAACAGCGGCTGATCGGCGCTCTCGCCGGTGTCGCCCACCACCACGGTTTCACCGGTGTAAACGATTTCGCCGTTCACCACACGCGCGTTGTGAGTGGCGCGCGCGCCGCACCAGCATCGCGCCTCGACCTGCATGGGCACGCGCTCGTCGGCGATTTCGAGCAGGCGCTTGGTGCCGTCGAACAGTTCGCCACGGAAGTCGGTGATCAGTCCGAACGCGAACACGTCGACACCGAGGTCGTCGACCACACGCCCCAACTGGTCGCACTGTTCGGCGGAATAGAACTGGGCCTCGTCGCACACCAGGTAGTGGATGGGCCACTGATCGACGGCGAGCTTGTAGATGTCGAGATCGGGCACTACCTCGATGGCATGCGCGGCGACACCCAGCCGGCTGGTGACCTGCGCACCCTCGCGGTCGAGCGTGGTGAGCAGCAGGCCGTACAGGTCGCGGCTGGCGAGGTTGTGGTGAATTTGGAGGGCCATCGTGCTCTTGCCCGAGCCCATCGTGCCGAAGCTGAAGCGCAGCGTTGCCATGACGGCCCGACCCTACCCGCGCGCGCCCTGCGCGGTCGCGGATCGACGACGGCTCACAGCAGCGCCCGCACCGCTTCGATCGTGTCGGCCTCGGCTGCAATCTTGTCGGTGCGGTAGCGCCGCACTCGCGCGAACCGCAGGGCCACCCCACCCGGGTAGCGCACGCTGCGCTGCACGCCGTCGAGCGCGACCTCCACCACCAGTTCGGGGCGCACGTGCTGGACGTTGCCGGCCTCGGGAGCGCCCAACGCCAGGGCCTGCAAGTGCGCGGTCTGCCAGCGCAGCAACTCGTCGGTGAGCCCCTTGAACGTCTTGCCAATCATCACGAACGTGCCGTCAGGCCCGCGGGCGCCGAGGTGGAGGTTGCTCAGCCAGCCAGTGCGACGGCCATGCCCCCACTCGGCTGCCAGCACCACCAGATCGAGGGTGTGGACTGGCTTCACCTTGCGCCACGTGGCGCCGCGACGCCCGGCCTGGTAGGTGGAGTCGAGCGCCTTGACCAATACACCTTCGTGGCCGGCCGTGAGTGCGGTGGCAGCAAATCGTTCGGCCTCACCGGAGTCGTCGGTGTCGAGCGTCGGCAGCCGCCAGCTCTTCGGCACCGCCGACGCCAGCGCCTGCTTGCGCACGTGCAGCGGCTCATCGATCAGGGAGCGCCCGTCGAGCTGCAGCACGTCGAAGAAGAACGGGGTGAGCGTGCTGCGCCCACTCATCGTGTCTTGGAACTTCAGCGGGTTGCCTTCGGGATCGAGGCCCAGCGCCTCGCCGTCGAGCACGAACTCGTGGTGCGGAAGCTCGAGCGCCGCGCGCACCACCTCCGGGAGTCGATCGGCGATGTCGTTGAGTCCGCGAGTGAACACTCGCACCTGGTCGCCTTTGCGATGCACCTGCACGCGGGCTCCGTCGAGCTTCCACTCGATGCTCGCCGGCCCGGTGAGCGCGAGTGCGTCAGTGACGCTGACGGACGTGCCGGCCAGCATGGGCTGCACCGCGACCAGCGGCACCAGCCCGACGTCGAGCGATTGCCCGCCCAGCGCCAGCTGCGCAGCGGCACCGAGGTCGCCCAGCAGCATCGCCGCTCGCCGCACAGCGGCCACGGGCACGACGGCTGCCTTGGCCACCGCATCGGTCACCACCCCGGCATTGGCACCCTGGCGCATTTCGCCGTTGAACAGCCGGACCAGGTGGTGCTGCTCGCCGGCGGTGAGGCGGCCCATCAGGGCGGCCAGCCGTTGGTCACGGGCACGCTGCGAGCCGTCACCGGCGATGGCCGCCAAAGCGGTCAGCTCGCGGTCGAGTTCGGCGACAGTGAGGGTCGACGTCACGGCAGGCACAGCCGAGGCGCTGCGCACGGTCGCCCAACCCACACCCATCCGACCTTGGCGGGGTTCCCCGACCAACAGCCCGATGACCACTGGCATCAGCTCCGGCGCCGCCCGCTGCAGCAGGGCAGCCAGCAGTGCAACTTTCTCGGATCGCTTCGGCGTGGCAGCCACCAGCCCAGAGGTATCGACCAGCTCGGCGTATTGCACTTCGCCATTCAATCCACTGGCAGCCGCGCAGCGGTCGACGGCCCTGCGGCCGAGCAGGCCGGGTCAGGCGTCGCCGAGCAGGGAGTCGATGCGCTTGAAGTACTTCTTGGCGAAGGCCAGCAACTCGCCCGCGGAGGGGTGGTCGGCGGCTTCCAGGCCGACGACCGACTTGGCGACGTCAGCGTGGCGGCCCTGCAGCTCGCGCTGCAGTTCGTGCTTCGCATCGCCTGGGCCCACGATGAGGATCTCGCGCACGCCGATCAGGGCGACGGCAATCTCGTCGTAGTAGCGATGATCAACCGGTGCCTTGCCCGACCCGGGCACGCCCGACCGGCGGTGCACCTTGCGCTGCCCACCCTCACGCTCGATCTCCACCACGTGCCGGTCGTCGAACGAGTAATCGATGACGGTTGCGTGCTGGTGATCGACCCACACCACTGCGTGCTGGTACGACATGAGCAGTTCCCCTTTCGCCTGCCACCTCGTTGTGGCTGGCCTGTCTGTCCGTACCGCGAACCGTACGTAGGCCGTCGTGGATCCACTACTGACCTTGGTCCCGACTTCACTCGGTGGCGAACGCGAACAATCCACGCGCGCGCAGATGCGGTAGGAACTCGGGGTCGTAGGCCAGCGCGGGCATCTCGCGCACCAGTTCGTCGAGCCCGATCGCATCGTCGCCGACCAGGATGCGCCACGACCCCGCGCGGACACCATCGAGAATGATGGTGGCCGCCTGCGCGGCGGTGGTGGGCGCTGCATCGCGGAACATTTCCGCCTGCATCTGCATACCCACGCGCAGGTCGTCGTCGCTGGCCGCGCTGACGTCGAGCCCGCGCTGCCCCAGCCGATCGCGCACCCCCTGCAGCTGTTCGCTGGTCATCTCCTTGGGCTCGCGGCCGAAGAACTTGCCGGAGTTGATGATGATGCTGGTACCGATGTGGCCGGGCATGACCACCGACGCCTTCACGTGCGGAGCGTTCTGGCGTAGATCGGTCACTAGCGCTTCGGTGAAGCCCTTCACGGCGAACTTGGCGGCGCTGTAGGCGGTGTGGGGGATGTTGGGGCCGAGCGATGCCCAGAAGCCGTTGACGCTGCTGGTGTTGACGATGTGTCCTTCCTCGCTGGCGACGAGCATCGGCAGGAACACGCGGCAGCCCAAGTACACGCCACCCCAGCACACGTTGAAGGTGGTCTCCCACTCGTCACGGCCATCGCCCACGAAGCTGCCGCCACCGCCGATGCCGGCGTTGTTGAACAGCAGGTTGACGTGCTCGGTGTGGTGCTGCTCGCGAACATGCTCGGCGAACGCGACCAGCGCTACCTCGCTCGACACGTCGGCCACGAAGGTGGTGACGCGAGTGCCTGTGGGTGCATCGGCCAGGCACAGCTCGACGGAGTCGGCCATGTTCTCCGCCGACACGTCGCACATCGCCACGTGGCAGCCCACCGCGCTCAACTGTCGGGCCAGCTCGCGCCCCATGCCTGTGCCGCCACCCGTGATCACTGCAATCTTTCCTGCAAAGTCGTCCATCGGAACAGGTTGTCAGGTGCCCCTCCGCAAGCTCGGTACCGAGCGCGCGGCTACACCAGCGGCGAAGTGCCCGCTTCTCGGTCGCTGGCGATCTGCGCGGCCATGCGCTCGAGCACCGGGCCGCGAACGGCCAGCACGGTGCCTGCATAGGCGCGACCGCTGAGTGCCGCCAACTCGGTCGCACGTTCGATCGCCCGCGCGAGCACGTCGCGCTCGGGCACCACTTCATCGAGGAAGCCGGCGGCCATCGCTCCCCCACCGTCGGTGACCTGAGCGGTGACCACGGCCAGTTGGATGTGCCGCCGGCTGAGGCGGTCCTGGGCGATGGTGATGGCCCACGCGGGCAGCACCATTCCGATGGCGACCTCGTTGAGGCCGATCTTGCACGGCACGTCGGCGCCGACTCGCACGTCGCACCCGAGCAGCATCAGCGCGCCGGCGGCGAGCGCGTGACCGGTGCAGGCAGCCACCACCGGCACCGACGAGCCGTACAGACGCCGCACCAGGTCGCCACCGTCGCTGACCAGCGTGGCCACGGCGCCCCAATCGCCGCTGCGCATCACCGACAGGTCGAAGCCGGCACTGAACTTGCCCTCGCGACCATGCAGCACGACTGCGCCGATGGTGTCGTCTGCCTCGGCCTGGTCGAGCGCGTGGGAGATGGCGGTGATCATGTCGAACGAGAGCGCATTGGCCTT
>Ga0105047_10020150_pt1 | contig 10259 bp, 9 predicted proteins | sample MAT04_FD_78384 | JGI IMG/M metagenome (GOLD analysis project Ga0105047, IMG submission 78384) | Freshwater microbial communities from Lake Fryxell liftoff mats and glacier meltwater in Antarctica - MAT-04 (megahit assembly) | ecosystem: Environmental > Aquatic > Freshwater > Ice > Liftoff... | reverse complement strand
CTGGCTATAATTTATGGCTTTGCGGACGGGTCGTTAGCTCAGTCGGTAGAGCAGCGGACTTTTAATCCGTTGGTCGCGTGTTCGAGTCACGCACGACCCACCAAGCGCCGGCAACGGTCAGTGCAGATCAGTTTCGGGGCTCCTAGCTCAGTTGGTAGAGCAGCGGACTCTTAATCCGTTGGTCGACAGTTCGAATCTGTCGGGGCCCACCAGCATCGAAGAGGGTTAGCAGCGTAGTGGCTGCTAACCCTTTTCATTGTTGTGACGGATTTGTGCCGTGCGTTTGCGTCGCCGGCTTCGGCTTCGGCTTCGGCTTCGACACCGCAGCTTCGCAGAATCTCCAGTCAGCCGCGCCGCCGGAACGGGTTGTAGTCGTGGTCAAAGCCGATGTCGGTGTTGATCGCGAGCGAGAGCGGATCGCCTCAGGCAACGCCTCGGCGATGTAGCGGCCACAGGGCAGCGGTCCGCCGCGCACATCGGCGGCCACGCGGCGCCATTCATCCCGTGGCTTGAAGCAGCGATGGACCACGCCCAACTCGCCCCACCGGGCGGTGTGGTCCAGCGCAAGGCGATGCGCCACGCGGGCGCCACGGTCGTGAGCCAAGACATCGAACTGCGTGTGACCCAATGCATGCATCAGGCGCAGCATGTCCAGTGCCAGCGGGCCGCGCCCGCCCAGGCGGGCATGGACTTGCACGCCCTCACCGGTATCGACGGTGTGCGCCTCGAAACCCGGGAACAAGGGACTGCTGCTCACGTCATTGAGTCCAGTGTCGTTGCGCCAGGGTGCCGGCGGTCATGACCGGTTCACCCTGTGGGGCTGCTTCGTTTGCAGGTGCGAGCGTCGACAAGCGCCACCGACGGCAGAGTCGGTCGTTTGACCTGGACGTCGTGTCGTCATGCAGGGCGTGTCCGAGCGGTGGGTAGGTCAATAGAGCAGTCCCATGGGCATGCGCAATCCCAACACCTTGTCCATCAAGAGCTGGAAAAATCCGACGATCACAACGGCCGCGATGCCATGCATCGCCATTTCACGCGGGCTCAAGCGATCGAAGGTGGCAATGGCAATGAGCACCAGAAAGGCCAATAGGCTGGTCACGAAAAATCCGATGCTTGGCAGCAGCAGCGCCCAAATCGCCATCGCGACGATGATCGAAACTCGCCTCCACGTCGATTCCTTCGCCGCTCCCTCGGAAGGCGCATCGGCCGGGGCCGCGGGGCGCCCGACCTGGAAAGCGATCAGCATTCCCGACATCAGAACCAGGGCGGCTGCGATGGTCGTCGGGAAGACCGAACCCATCGCAGACATGTCCTTGGTCTGCATGTATGCCGCCACGCCCATGCCGATGAAGAGCAGGCCGAACAGGACGGCGGCAGTGTCCCGATGCTTTGCTGGCGTGGCCTTGACCGCCATGACGACCATGTCGGTCGGCTCCACGGGCGCAGTTTTCTTGCGGCGCCCGAGCAGCGCGGTGATCAGCGGGTAAAACAGCGTCAGCGCGGCGAAGGCGATGATGACCGCGCTGATGGGCCGGCCGAAGAACATGCCGACTACCGCATTCGTCGCATTGCCGATCATGTAGGTCTGAACGAAGCCCTGCTCGGCGATCGAGCCCAGAACCAGCCCGAGGACGATGGGCGACGGCGCGAAGCCATAGCGTTGCAGCACCCAGGCCATCACACCCAGCACGAACATCATCTGCATGTCCTGCACATTGCTGTGAATGGCGAAGCTGCCGAGGATCGTCAGGAAGGCGACGGAGGGCACCAGCAGCGACTTCGGAATCCGGACGATCGATTTGTAGGCATAGCGCCCCAGCAGCAGCCCGATGGGCAGCATCAGGACCGTCGCGATCAGCAAGCCGAACATGAAGGTGTAGACGATGCCGCTCTGTTCGTTGAACAGGCTCGGGCCGATCTTGATGCCCTGCACCAGCAGCGCACCGAGAATGATGGCATCGGGTGGCGTGCCGGGGATGCCGAGCACCAGCGTCGGGATGAAGCCCCCGCCGACGGTCGCGTTGTTCGACGCTTCGGTCGCGATGACGCCGTCGGGCTCTCCGGTGCCGAAGCGTTCGGGGTGTTTCGATGTCCGCCGCGCCTCGGAATAGGCGATCAGGCCCGCGATCGAGCCGCCGGCGCCGGGAAGGATGCCGACTGCGGTGCCGATCACCGAACTCCTGATCAGGTTGAACTTGCTCTTCCAGCTGATGCGCAACGCTTCGAGCAATCGGTAGCCGCGCTTGTCCTCGGCGATCGACAGGTGTGGCGCCCGGGTCGCCACGAGATCGATGACGACCGGAATGCAATACAGCCCGATCAGGGCCGACGTGATATCGATGCCGCCCAGCAGCATCTGTGTGTTCAGCGTGTAGCGCACGTCGCCACCGACGACGGCCACACCCACGGTCGACAACAAGAGCCCGATGCAACCCCCGATGAGGCCCTTGACGGTGTTGCCGGCCGACAGCGCCGAGATCAAGGTGAGACCGAAGACGGCCAGCCAGAAGTATTCGGACGGCCCGAACAGCAGGGCGATGTTGGCCAGTGGCGGTGCCAGCAGCAGCAGTGAAATGGCACCGACCAGGCCACCCGTCACCGATGCGATGGTGGCCACGGTCACTGCCAGACCGCCATCGCCGCGCTTGGCCATCGGGTAACCGTCGAAGGTCGTCGCGATAGACGACGGTGTGCCCGGCGTATTGACGAGGATGGCGGAGAAGGAACCGCCGTAGATGGCGCCGGTGTAGATCGCCCCGAGGGCAATCAACCCCGACGCCGGGGCCATCGTGAAGGTGAACGGCGTCAGGATCGCCACGGCCATGGTCGCCGAGAGGCCGGGCAGGGCCCCGATGATCGTCCCCAGCACCACGCCGGCGACCGCGAGCACGAAGTTCAGCGGGGTCAGGGCATCGATGAAGTAACCGAGGAGTTCCATGGCAGCGGCGCCCTTCGCTTACTGCTTCTTGATGCCGAGCTTGTCGGCCAGCGACGCGTATTCCTTCTTCTTTGCCGCCATGAAGGCGGGCATGCCCTTGTAGCCGACGTCCGTCAGGACAAAGCCGCCCTCTTCCATCCTCGCCTTGAAGCCCGGGTCGGCGTTGACGCTGCTGATGATGTCCGACACCTTCTGGCGAATGTCCTCGGGAGTGGATTTCGGAACCGACAACCCTCGATAGGCGCCGCCAACCAGATCAAAGCCCAGTTCACGGAAGGTCGGCACGTCAGGGAAGGCCGGCATCCGCTTCTCGGACGCAACGGCGAGCATGCGCATCTTGCCGGCATGGGCGATGCCCGACGGGGCGTAGTTGAAACCGGCAACGGTCTGCTTGCCGAGAATGGCGGTGACGGCCGGGCCGGTGCCGCTGAACGGGATGTAGGTCGTCTTGATGCCGGCGAGCTCGTCGAGCCGCACTTGCGCCAGCTGGTTCGAAGAGTTGGAACCCGATCCGCTGTAGGTCAACATCCCGGGTGACTTCTTCGCGAAGTCGATCAGGTCCTTGAGTGTCTTGAACGGGCTGTCGCTGTGGACGAAGATCGCGTCGGGTGTGTAGTGGAAGTAATTCACAGGTGTCAGCTCGTCGGTCTTGTAGCCGACGTCCTTTTGCATCGGCTGCAGCACGGTATGCGGCAGATTGATGCCCATGATCGTGTAGCCGTCGCCCGGCATCGAATTGAGCTGTGACCAGGCCTGTGCACCGCCGGCGCCGGCCATGTACTGGATGACGATCTCCACGCCGGACACCTTCTTGAACACCGCCTGCTGGAAGCGGGCCGAGATGTCGGACTCGCCGCCGGCGTTGAAGGGCAGGATGTAGTTGATCGACTTGCTGGGGTAGATCTGCGCCTGCGCCGCTCCCGTCATCGCCAGGCCGGCGGCCAGCGCCGACGCAACTGCGGCGGATGCGAGAAGTTGACGAAACTCTGATGAACGCATGCTTGTCTCCATTTGCGGTTTGGGATGAGGGGGCTGCTCGCGGTTCGAGCAGCCTCAGGTGCGCCTCGAGCGTAGCGCCAATTGAAGAGGGCGGCGCCTCAAGCTGCCTTCAGACGGCTCTTGGCCGCAAGCAACTTGCAGACTGCGTCGGTCACTTGCGCCGTGGTCGCATTGCCGCCGAGATCACGTGTGTGCAGCGCGGGGTTCGCGGTGACCTGCTCGATGGCACTCATCACGCGCTTTGCGGCGTCCAGCTCGCCGAGGTGCTCCAGCAGCATCACGACGGACCAGAAGGTGCCGATCGGATTGGCCAGGCCCTTGCCCATGATGTCGAAGGCCGAACCGTGGATCGGTTCGAACATCGACGGGTAGCGGTGCTCCGGGTCGATGTTGCCGGTCGGTGCGATGCCCAGGCTGCCGGCGAGTGCGGCGGCCAGGTCGCTCAGGATGTCGGCGTGCAGGTTGGTCGCGACGATGGTGTCGAGCGTGGCCGGACGGTTGACCATGCGTGCCGTGGCGGCGTCGACCAGTTCCTTGTCCCAGGTGACATCCGGAAACTCCTTGGAGATCAGCTTTGCGATCTCGTCCCACATCACCATCGCGTGACGCTGCGCGTTGCTCTTGGTGACGACGGTCAACAGCTTGCGCGGGCGCGACTGTGCCAGCTTGAATGCAAACCGCATGATGCGTTCGACACCTGCGCGGGTCATGATCGACACGTCGGTGGCGGCCTCGATCGGGTGGCCCTGGTGCACACGTCCACCGACACCCGAGTACTCGCCCTCGGAGTTTTCACGCACGATGACCCAGTCCAGGTCGTTCGGGCCACAGCGCTTGAGCGGGCCGTCGATGCCAGGCAGGATGCGCGTGGGGCGGACATTGGCGTACTGGTCGAAGCCCTGGCAGATCTTCAGGCGCAGGCCCCAAAGCGTGATGTGGTCCGGGATGTGCGGGTCGCCGGCCGAGCCGAACAGGATCGCGTCCTTGTCGCGGATCGCGTTCAGGCCATCGTCCGGCATCATCACGCCGTGCTCGCGGTAGTAGTCGCCGCCCCAGCCGAAACTCTCGAAGTCGAACTTGAAGCAGCCGCTGGCAGCGGCGATCGCTTCCAGCACCTGCTGTCCCGCGGGCACGACCTCCTTGCCGATGCCGTCACCGGGGATGGTCGCGATGGAATAGGTCTTCATGACGTGTCTCGATGAATGATTGAGTGGCCCGATGGTGGACTGTAGGGACTGCACGGCCCCGTGTTCACTGCCAAAGTGAAGTCATTGTTTACCTTGATTCAACAGTCGGCCGCACCGTCGGGCGCACAGGCCGCGCCCATGCCCCCTGTGCAGCTCATGCCGCCAACGCCTGCATTTCACGGTAGAGATCCGCCTTGCCTTCGAAGCCGATGCCAGGCAGGTCGGGCAAGGTCACGTGACCGTCCTCGACCTTGACGCTGTCGGGGAAACCACCAAAGGGCTGGAACAGGTCGGGGTAGGACTCGTTGCCGCCAAGCCCCAGACCGGCTGCGATGTTCAGCGACATCTGATGCCCCCCGTGGGGGATGCAGCGGCTGGCTGACCAGCCGTGTGCCTTCAGCATGTCGAGCGTGCGCAGGTACTCGACGAGCCCGTAGCTCAGTGCACAGTCGAACTGCAGCCAGTCGCGATCGGGGCGCATGCCGCCGTAGCGGATCAGATTGCCGGCATCCTGCATCGAGAACAGGTTTTCGCCCGTCGCCATGGGGTTCCTGTAGCAGTTGCGCAGGGTCGCCTGCAGTTCGAAGTCGAGCGGGTCGCCCGGCTCTTCGTACCAGAACAGGTCGTACTGCGACAAGGCCTTGGCGTAGGCGATGGCGGTGTCCAGGTCGAAGCGGCCATTGGCGTCGACGCACAGCTTCTGGCCGTCCTGCAGCACCGAGAGGATGGCGTCGATGCGGCGCCGGTCTTCGTCCAGTGAGGCGCCGCCGATCTTCTTCTTCACGACCGTGTAGCCGCGGTCGATGTAGCTGCGCATCTCGTCCTTGAGCTTGGTGTGGTCCTGCCCGGGGTAGTAGTAGCCACCCGCGGCGTAGACGAAGATCCTTCGGTTGGGCTTGCCGTCACCGTAGCGGTCGGCAAGCAACTGGAAGAGCGGCTTGCCTTCGATCTTCGCCACGGCATCCCACACGGCCATGTCGATCGTGCCGATCGCCACCGACCGCTCACCGTGGCCGCCCGGCTTTTCGTTCGTGAACAGGGTCTGCCAGACCTTGCGCGGATCGAGGTTGGTGCCGTTTGCATCGGCCAGCGATTCCGGCGCGGCCTCGATGAGGCGCGGGATGAAGCGCTCGCGCATCAGCTGGCCCTGGCCGTAGCGGCCGTTGGAATTGAAGCCGAAGCCGACCACCGGCCTGCCGTCACGGATCGCGTCGGTGATGACGGCCACGAGGCTCAGCGTCATCTTGCTAAAGTCGATGCAGGCATTGCGCATGGCTGAGCTGATGCGGATGGTCTTCTCGCGGATCTCGACGATCTTCATGAGTGCTCCGGTGGGGTTGCGGTCGATGACCCGGATGTTCTCCAGTGCGGGCCGTTCAGGCCCATACTGCTTTTGGCTCATTCCATGCGCGGGACGAACCGGACATGAACCTGATCTGGCTTGAAGACTTTCTGGCACTGGCCGCCACGGGCGGTTTTTCGCGCGCAGCGGTCGACCGGCACAGCTCGCAACCCGCCTTCAGCAGGCGAATCCGGGCCCTGGAAGAATGGGTCGGCGCCGATCTGATCGACAGAAGGACACAGCCGGCCAAGCTCACGGAGGCCGGCGAATGGTTCCAGGACGTGGCGGAAGAACTCGTCGCAAGGGTCGCGCGGATTCCCGGCGAAGCCAAGCGCGTTGCAGAGGCCAGTTCAGTCACGCTGCGCATTGCATCGACCCACGCGCTCTCCTTCACTTTCCTGCCTCGGTGGTTGCGGGGCCTTGAGTCGGGTACGCCGTTTGGGCCGGTGCAGTTGGTCTCCGACGTGCTCCAGCGTTGTGAGGCGCTGATGCTGCAGAGCAAGGTGCAATTCGTCTTGAGTCACGCGCACCCGGATGTTCGAGGGGCGCTGGACGGCAGGGGGCTGGCGTGGCTGCCCAGAACGCTCGTCGCGGACGACCTCGATGACGGGCGGCTCGTTGTAGCCGCGTCGAGTGATTGGAATGTTCCATTGCACATCCGGCTGTATCGCGAGCGCAACCTTCTCGGTCGGGCCGCGGAGTCGTTCTCGCAATCCGCCGCCGAGCGCTGAGATGGAACAGCCGTTCGAGACCGCGTACCCATGACCAGCGGCATTCAGCCAGCCGACCTGGGCTTCTTCTCGACGCTGGCAAGAGCCGGCAGCCTGAGTGCCGCGGCACGCGAGCTCGGCGTCACGACACCCGCGGTCAGCAAACACCTGGCGCTGATGGAGTCACGGGTCGGCATGTCGCTGGTGAACCGCACGACGCGGCGCATGAGCCTGACGCCCGAAGGCGAGGTGTACCTGGAGCATGCACGACGCATCCTCGGTGAGATCGAGGGCATGGAGCAGTTGCTGGGCGTGTCCAGGGCAACGCCGACGGGCCTGCTGCGGGTCAACGCGACTCTGGGTTTCGGGCGCAGTCATGTGGCGCCGCTGATCTCCCGCTTCGTTCGCAAGCATCCGCAGGTTGAAGTCCAGTTGCAGCTGTCGGTCAATCCGCCGCCACTGACGGACGACCTGTTCGACATCTGCATCCGCTTCGGCGCACCGCCGGATGCCCGCGTGATTGCGCGGCGCATCGCACCGAATCGTCGTCTGCTTTGCGCCGCGCCTGCCTACCTGGCCAAGCACGGCACACCGAAGACACCCAACGACCTGACGCGGCACAACTGCATCGGCATTCGGCAGGGCGAGGAGGCTTACGGGGTGTGGCGCCTGTCGGCCGGTCGTGGCAGGAACCAAACCACCGAGGCGGTCAAGACCCGTGGCAACCTCACCGCCAACGACGGGGAAATCGCCGTCAACTGGGCGCTGGACGGCCACGGCATCGTGATGCGCTCGGAGTGGGACATCGATCGGTATCTGAAGAATGGCCGGCTCGTTCAGGTGCTCCCGCAGTACCGCACGCCTGATGCGGACATACACGCCGTTTATCCGCAGCGGCATCAGTTGGCAGCGCGCGTCAGGGCCTTCGTCGACTTCGTGGCGCTGTCGTTCAATCAGCAGGCAGCAGGAGGCAAACCATAGGTCGATGCGCGCCGAACGTCTGCCGATCGGCGCCCGTCCCGACGGCAGTTCATGGCCGGCTCTTTGAGTAGCCGAACGGCGGCTGCCCGGCAACCTGGTTTCGGTGTTGGCTGCCGGCCGCCTGGTCGAAAAACTGAGTGGCTCGACTCGACCCATTGCGGTATTGCGGGTCGCGGGATTGCGTGCCCCAGAGCTGTCGTTCAACCGTGACACCTTTGAGGTCACCGGCTGCGGTGCGGACATGGCACCACAGCGCCGTCAGCCGCAGCACGAACTCCAGCGCCGAGGTGGCCAGGTGCGTGGTGACATCGCGTGAGCGTGAGCGTGACTCGAGTTTCAGCACGCCTTGCCCGGCGGCGTTGCATTGCTCGCATACGTTGGCCAGCGCCGGGCGGGTGACGTAGCGACACAACTGTTCAAGCGCTTGGCGGTCGTCCGCTGCGCCGCGCACAGCCGCGTGCAGGCTGAAACCCTGCATGTAGACCCACGTGGTCTGAATGAACTCCGCATCCCGCTGCATCAGGCCCAGGGGCGGGCCCGCTGCGGCTTGCGACGCCGTGCGCCGGCGTCAAAACACGTCGAGCATCGGGAAGGCATCGCTGCCGCCCACGCAGTTCCACAGCAGGCAGGCCAGGCCCAGGTCGCCGGTCCACAGTGCGTGGCGGCCCTGGCCGTAGTCGACCCGGTGCCGCTCGACCTGACCACAGCCGTGCATCGCCAGCGCGCGGGCGCGGTCGAGCCAGACCGGTTCGCGGTAGCGTCGCCACAGCTTGAGCATCGCAAAGCCGCTGCCCGCGGTGCCATGGCACAGGCTGGCGCCTTTGCTCAACGGTCCGGCGCGCCAGGTCAGCGCACCGGCCTGCAGCAGCAGTGTGTCCCACTCGGGCGTGCGCGGTGCGGCGGCCAGCCGGCAGACAATGCCCGGCGCGCCGTGGCAATCCTGCACCAGCGGCAGCCAATGGGCCGGGCGCTGGGGATTGATGCCGGGAAACCAGTTGGCGCCGCCGTCGGCGTGCCGTGCGGTGGCCTGCAGCGTCGCCAACGCGCGCTCGGCCACCAACGCCACTTGATCGGCCGGCAGCAGCGCCGCCGCCCGCAAGAAGGGGTAGACATTGCCGGCAAAACCATGACCGGCGCCGATGTAGCGCACCGGCGGGCGGCCGTACAGGTTCTGCACCCACAGCCAAGTTCCGGTATCGGGGTCGATCTCCATCTCGGCCTGCAGCGCATTGGCCGCCTCGCGCACCAGCGCGATCCAACGTGCCTCGCCGGTGGCCTCGGCCATGTGGATGGCGGCCAGCACCGTGCCGGGGTTGCCCCACAGCGCCTCGCGCGCAGGGTTGTGCAGGTTGCCTTGCACGGTGTCGAACAGGCGCTGGCCCAGGGCTTCGTTGGGCTGCAGTGTCCAGTGCAGCAGATCAAGCCCGGCATCACCAGACAGGTACGACGCGCTGCCGTGCTGGCCTTCGGCGAGCAGCGGCCGGTTGGCTTCCCGAAGTGTGGTGACAAAGGGCGTGAAATTCGGCAGCGCACCGATCGCCCCGCCCTGCTCGAGATGCCGCAGCGCCCAGATCACCCCGCCTGCGCCGAAGTACAGGTTGTGAAAACGGTCGATCGGCGGCTTGGGGTCGTCGAGCGGATGCGCGCGCCAGCCCAGGCCGGGCTCGTAGGCCGCCAGGGCCGCTTCGGCAATGCGCTGGATCGCCTCGCGGGCGGCGGCTTCGTCCCACGGCGGGGCCTGCAGCGGCTCGTGCCGCGTGGGGTCGAACAGGCCTGTCATCATGGTCGGAGGCTCCTGGCGAGCGGGCCGCCTTGGCGCCGCAATGGCCAGCCTAACCGATGCGCGCCGCGATCAGATCAGCGTCACGCCGGCCTTGAACATCCGCTCGATGACCGCTGCTTGCAGGCTCGTCGCGATGATCGTTGACCCGCCGCCAAGCTGCCCGCCGTGAGCGACGGTTGAGGCCGGGAACGACGCTGTTGGGCGGTCGGCTTCGCTGCCGCCCGTGATCAATGTCAGCTGACCGGCACTCAGTTCGAAACATCGCTGCCCGAGCAGCGAACTTGTGTCCAGCGCGGCGAACCGCTGAACCGCTGAACCG
>Ga0105047_10020147_pt1 | contig 10260 bp, 14 predicted proteins | sample MAT04_FD_78384 | JGI IMG/M metagenome (GOLD analysis project Ga0105047, IMG submission 78384) | Freshwater microbial communities from Lake Fryxell liftoff mats and glacier meltwater in Antarctica - MAT-04 (megahit assembly) | ecosystem: Environmental > Aquatic > Freshwater > Ice > Liftoff... | reverse complement strand
CGGACGTGAGTCGGTCGGCCAGCACGACGTCGACGACACGGGGACGGTGCGCAACCACGGCACCAGACGACACATTGCAGCCACACTGGGCTACACATTGCGGACTACCTGGGATACAGATCGCAGCCCCTCTGGGCTACAGAATGTTGTCAGCAGCCTTCGCCCGGTCGCGATGTTCTCACGGAACCGACTCGACGTGACGATCAGCCGAGCGAGATTCCTCGCCTACCTGATCTGTACGGACGACCTCTCGACACGGGAGAGAAGGACGTCGAGGAGATGGAACTGAACCCGGCGTTGCCTTCGTTTGTGGAGAAGGCGGTTGTGGTGGGGCCAGCGGTCAGAAGTGTGCTCGATCAGTCTGTAGGGACCTCAGCGGCGTGTCCTCCCAGATCTTGACGAATTGTGAACTTCAACTGGCTTTTTTGAACTATAGAGTTGCTCGAATGAGCGACGCCTTGAAGTCAGCCCTGGCCGAGAGTCAACGGGTGCTGCACGCAGCGCTGGCTGATGCCCGGTCCGAACTCACTGCGCTCGATCAACGTCGTGCGGAACTCGTCGAGATGATCGACCAGGCGGAAGCGATGACACGGTCACTCGAGCAGCCGGCTCTCCGGAGAGCGAAGCCGTTGACGCTGCACGAAGCGATGTGTCAGATCCTGGCCGAGCGCGACAACCGATGGATGACGGTGCGGGAGATCGCCGAGGAGGCCAATGGTCGACGGCTGTACCGCAAGAAGGACGGTTCCGACATCGAACCCAATCAGATCCACGCGAGGGCGAAGAACTACGACCAACTCTTCGAGAAGGACGGACCCAGGGTGCGAATGCGATCCGAGATCGCCGAACAGCGGGAAGCGTCGTGATCGACATCCCCGCCCTGAACTCGAAGCTGGTCGCGCAAGACGACGCACTCAGGCAGAAGTTCGCCGACCTCATCGAGGCGATGCCCGAGGACAAGACGGGGCAGACGCTCGCCGAGGTCGTCGCCGCAGGTCTCGCTGCGATCCACGAGCGCCAAGGCAACCTGATCACGTTGATGTCGAGGACGAACCAATGACTGCTCTCTCGGTGTCCGACGTGCTGTGGTCGGATTGGGTTCGATGGAACGAGGCGCTCGACGTCGCTCCACGCAAGCCGGGCGTGTACGTGGTTCGGCAGCGAGCGAACCACGATGTCGTGTACATCGGTATGGCTGGCGAACGGCGCGGAAGCCGTGACCGGCCGCAGGGGCTTCGTGGGCGACTCGCCGTCTACACCTCTGGCAAGGCACTCGCCTCAGGTCTCGGCGAAGCAGTTCTCGATCGAGCGCTCGCCGATCCTGGGTGGTTGAGGCGGCAGCTCGCCGAGCTCGAAGTGAACGGCCCCAGCCGGGCGAAACGGTGGGGTGTGGCAGCATTCGCACGTGCCGATCTCGAGGTGCGGTGGACCGTCACCGATGATTCACAGTCGGCGGGGGACTTGGAACGCTCGCTCATCAGCGATGCAGCCGACGTGTTGTGGAATCGAGCGCCGATACCACGGACCGGGCGGTCCCTCTGAGCTCTGGTGCGGTCGGGTCACGAGCGGCGTCGCACGAACTGGCTCCAAAACTTCGTTGAAGATGGATATCAATTGTGCCGATCGACAACGAGTGAACGAGCGACGTGTGGGGAGCTGAACGATGGTGCTGTTGTACGACCCTGGTCGCTACATGCCGGAATCCGCTGATGATTTCAGCCACACGTCATGGATGCTCACGTGGAATGACGGCCCCTGGCACCTCCATGGTGTCGAGCCTGGTGGCACCGTCTTCCTCGTTCGAGCCGGCCCGGCGCAGGAGATCGTCTGGGAAACCCGGGTCACGCAGTCGTTCGGTGTGCCGTACGAGGCAGTCAACGATCTGGCGAACGAAGTGCTACGTCGATGGGGACTCGTGATCGAAACGCCGAAGATGAACCCCGGCGCCTACTGCATCGGGTGGCGCGCGGAACCAGTTGCTCGGCTCGATCGCGGTCCGCTGCCCCTCCCGGAGAGCCTCGTCCCGGCAGAAGGAGACGTGCTCGACCTCGACGGGTTCCAGCAGGCAGCACACATGTCGGAGGCCTTCTGTCGTCGATGGGGGGTCCCGACCGAGGACGATTCGATGTGTTGCGGGCGACCGATGATGGGTTGGCTCGGTCCGTCGCAATGACCGCCGATGGGGTCGAGGTGTGAGCGCCTTCTGGGCGTCCGGCAACCTCGACGGGTACTTCAAAGGTGCGCCGAAAGTCATCGTGCCATGGCCGTCCGCCGGGCGTCGCAAGAACGAGCGACGCATCCCAGAGCCAGAGGTCCACCAACTCATCGCCGGGCCGGCCCGGCTACACGAGGTGGACCCGCGGACGCTGTTCGCGACCCAGCCGTGGGTGTTACGGACGCACGCGGCCTACTACCTCACCGGCGAATGGGAGATCAGCGGACGCACATCGGCCGACATGCACTCGATCGCCAACCGGTACCCGACCTTCGTCGAGCGGCGGGGTCAGCTTGTCATCGCGACGGGACATCACCGTTCGCTCGCCGCGCTGATCGAGGGCCGGCCGGTACTCGCTCGCATCGTTTCCGCCGATCCGCAGCCGATCGCGATCACCCCACATCTCGCGATCTCGGATCACGAGGAATCAAGCGGCCACGATGTCGTTGTGCTGGTCGATCGGCTGCTCGCAGGTCAGCGTGTCACGGTGTCGAGTGATGCGGTCGCCGTTGATGTGCTCCGTCGCGTCGGACTGGACGAACACGAGGTGGCCGACCGGATGCACCGCGCCGGACGTCGGGTCCAGAAGACTTCAGCGATTCAGTGCGCCAGCGAAGGTCTCGAGGGTTCCAAGGGTCGGCCAGCGACCGCTGTCGGCGCTCGCGCTGATCCGCCCGTGTGGCCAACACCGCAGGCGGGTAGGTCCTGACGACACCCGATCCTGTCGTGCAGCGCGATACTGCAAACGTGCCGAAACGTCCCGACGAACTGGTCTTGCATCTCATCTGGTCGGAGTGGGAGAACATGCCGTGTCTCGTCAGCCCGGCCGCTCTCGAGGCAGCACAACGCGCTACTGCCCACGATGCCCCTCACCCGCCGATGAACGTCGGTGACGTCCGTCGATCGGGCGACCTCGATCAGTTGGAAGACCTCGTCGGCGCCTGGGGAGCGTCCTTGGAGCAGTATGCGGCCGGAATCGAGGCGGCCGCCGGGCGGTCGGACCGGAGTGGAGACATCGCGGCTCGCTTGGCGGCGCTCGACGACGTCGATTTCGCTGGCGTCTACACCGCAACTGACGAGTACGACGTTCTGCCGGCGGACGATCACGACTTCCGCAAGGAGTTGGTTGCGTGGGACGAGCCCGAGGTCCGGTACTGGGACGTGATCAGTCAGGCGACCCCGACCAGTCTCCCCTCGGATCTCGCCGAGCGCTACAGCTCGGACCACTACGCGACCGGAAGCCCGGGTTCGAGCGGCGCTCTGATGGGCTCGTGGGTCGACCCCGCCCGACTCGACGAACTGATAGCCGAACTCGAGGCACGCGGCTACGTCGTCCACCACAGGAGCAGCGACGTTGTCAATCGCGAAAGCAGCGGACTCGGAGGGTGAGCCCCTGCGGCCAGTAGCGCTACACGGGTCTGTCAGGGATCGTGACCCGTCGGCGGCGAGTAGGCGGTCGTGCGCAATTCAGCAGGCCAGGAATTGCCAACGGGAAGCACGCTGAATGTCGAATGTGGTGAGTGCGGGTTCAGCAATTCGCTTGGTACGGACCAGGGATGTCGGGTGTCGAGGTCGTGCCGTGTGTCTGTCGGACGTGTCAGGACATCGTCTCCATCCAGCGTGTCTGGAATCCGCTCGACGCCAGCGGCGAGCCGTCGCCCTCCGAGGATCACATCCGATCCGTCGAACAGTCCCTCGGTGTTCCGTGGGACTCTCCGCTGGTTTGCCCCGACTGCGGTGGTGCGATGCAAGTGCTCCTGGGCGAGAACGTTGGCTTTGGCACCCCCGTTATCGTCGAGCCATGTCCACGCTGTGGACAGGTACTGACCGAAGCACCCGGTGGTTTCGGGATCACGTGGGATCGACCGAAAGCGGCCAGCGCCGCGACCGACAGAACGCGCTCGCTTCGCGTTCACGACCTCGGCAGGCGAGTCAGCTGCATTGGACGTGAGGTCCTGCGACTGAAGAGCGCATGGTGCTGGCCGGAACGATCAGCGGCTCTCATGTGCAAAACGCCTACCGGGCACTACTCGGCGGCCCGCTCGTCGTTGTCGACCCCGGCTCGGACGAATCCGATCCGTTTCCGTTTGTTCCCGATCGTCACGCTGTCTCGCCGACGTACTCCGCCGTGTCGGACTGGATGAACATGCCGTTGCCGACCGAAGCATCATGCGGGATTTCAGGACGCGGTGATCGAGACCGATGAAGTAGGCGATGACATTGGACGATCACGACCAATCCGACGTTGCACAAGATCGACAGCCCGATGGCAAGGTGCTCCACGTCGTGGCCGGCGACGACGGCTTTCATCTGGTGACAGCCGAAACGCTTGCCGCGGCCGATGAAGCACAGTCGCTCGCCGATGCCAGCCCGTACTACGAAGACTTCGGAGAACTGCGGCGTTCCGGTGAACTCGGCGCGCTCGCTGAACGGTTGAATCACTACGGCCTCAGCCTCGATGCCTACATGTCTGCGATCGAGCGTTCCGCTGGGCGTGTCCCTGCCAGTTCCGACCTCGGCGAACGTCTTGCCGACTTGGACGACGTCGACTTCGACGGTGACGACAAGGCGAACGCTCCGTCCGATTCAGACGACTTTCGAGCCGAGTGGGAGATCGACAACGAGGTCGAGAATCTCTACATGCACACCATTGCGCAGGGGATGTGCGAAGACGTGCCGGCTGACATCCTCGATTCCTTCGAAGCCCCCGAGGGGCCGATGTTCGTCGACTACGAGACAGCCGCCGTGGAGGCGGACCGACTCGACGAGATGATCCGGGCGCTCGAGGCCCGCGCGTACATCGTGATCAGACACTGACCAGTAGAAGCTGACAGGGAGATTCCACCATGGGTGCCATTTCGCATGAGACCCGGTTCGTCCGGGCGCTGAAGGAGTTCACGCACGAGAAGGCGAGCTTCGGCGAACTCGCGGCGGCCCTCGGGCCGAAGTGGACTGCTGACAGCGTGGAGGTTCGGGCCCGCCGGTTCGACGAGGACGAGCGGGCCCAGATTGCGATCGTTCGCGGTGGCGTCCAGTTCTTCGGGTGTGAGAACGGCGAAAAGCCAGGACTGTACAAGGAGGTCCGACGCGGCATCGAGAAGCGATGGGGGAAGGACAACGCAATGTCGAACATCGTCGCGCTCCACACATCGCGAACGGCCGAGCGAGACCGTGGACGATGGTCCCAACCCGATCTCGTCGCTCAGGTCCTTCGTCGTTCTGATGCGAAGCCGCCGGTCGTCTACCTCGCGATCGAAGTCGAACAGCCGGAGGGGTTCGGCGTCGCATCGGTCTACCAGGCGTACGAAGTCGGACGCGGCGCCGACTACTCGTGGGCGATCTACGCCGGACAGGTGTGCGACGACAAGCGATGGCCTCGGATCGAGACCGTCGCAAGGGACCTGGGCGTCGGCATCGTGCACGCAGGACGCCCGACCCAGCCGTCCGGGTGGAAGACCCAATCGCCGGCCCGTGCCCGGTCGTACACCAGGGCCGAGCAGCAGGACTTCCTGCAACGCAGCGGTGTCACCGTCGAGCAGTTCGACGCCGAACATCGCTCGGCACAGAGCCGGTAGATCGAGCGGCCGGAGGGCTCGACTCGTAGTGCGGCCAGCGTCCTATCGGTCACTTGCCCGCAGCAGGGCCATCGTGACCTGACACGGTTCGAGGCCTTGCACAGTCGCTGCTTCGAGGATTGCGTCAGCCTGTGCGACCAGCCGGTTGAGTCCAGGCGTACGGGTTCGTGCAACCCCGGCGAACAACGTGAGCGACGAGACCAGTTTTCCGTCGTCGGGTGAACCGAACAGGTCGTGGACAGTCACATCGCCGTCGACAACCTGATCCCACACGCCGTCCACCATCTCGATGTAGTCGGACCGGAGCCCCGGATCTTCGAGGTAGGCGCCGGCTTCCTCGACGCCGGCGATCGCGAAACGGCGTGACATCTCGCTGGATCCCAGCCCGGTCGCCTGCGGGAACACGTACCACATCCAATGGGAGCTCTTTCTCCCACCTCTGATCTCGTCCAGTGCGCGATCGTGTTCGGTTCGAGTGGCCCGGAATCGGTCGAGATCGACGTCGGTCATGCATACATCCTTACCGAACCACCGCCGCGCCCGCCCGGGTACGTTCGCATCAGGAGCGAACTCCCTTGAACCTGGTCAGGCGTCATCCTCTGGTTCGTCGTCGGGCTCTGCGGCATCTTTCTCCTCGGAGAGTGGAGACAGCCCGGTGTAGACGAAGTGGACGTTTTCGTCGTAGATCAGTCCATCGTCACCCTCGCGAAGCTTCCTATTCATGTGTCGTTCATCCCCTTCGTTCTCGGCGACGCCATCCGGGGATCAGGCGGCTGTAACTGGGCCGGACGTCGCTCGGCCCCGGGAGTGACTATTCGTGTCAGTAGAGGACGACGGCCGCGAAAAATGCCAGCTCGCCAGCACCGGCTGCGTTCAAGCCCTGGGCCGCTGCTGCCAGTGTGGCGCCGGTTTCGACGATGTCATCGATTACGAGCAAGGGCCCGTCAGGCACGCCATGGGCCGAGAAGGTCCCAGCTATCGATGCCTTGACCGCCGGTGGCGCCGCCTTCATCGTGGGGCCGGCCACCGTCTTGATCAGACAGTTGCTGTGCACCTGGATGCCGAGCACCTCTGACACCGCACACGCCACGGCGTTCAGGGCGAACCCGTTCGATGCGCTCATCGGCAGGTGCACGATGGCCTTCGCCCGACGGGCGGGATGGTTCTGGGGGATGCAGTCCGTCGCATCTCCGACTAGTTGCCAGAGACTCTTGGCCGCCTCCAAGCGGACTCGAACGGTGGCGCTGGTGTTCTTCGCCGCACTGACGAGCTGACCGATCTCCGTGATCCCACCAGCGCCGAACGTCGCGAAGCGATCGACCACGAGGCAGGACTCGCCCCAGAGGAAGGGCGGGCGCACCACCTCGATTGAGCTGCCGACGGGGAGCGCCACGGTCATGTATCGCCCGTGACTCCGGCGAGCTTGAGCATTCGTGCGCCCAGCCGGTGTTCAGAATCCGTCGGCATACGCCGATGGATGCAGATCGAGTCCACACGGCTGATCGATCGCTCGCCGAGCGTCTGGCCTGCGGAGACTTCCCGCAAACGATGACACCCTCCTGCCAAGATTGCGCCCATGACGGCGGACGACGAACTCCTCGGTGCGCTCCGAGATCTGACCGGCCGACCGGACGCGGAGTTCCGCGACGGCCAGCGGCGCGCGATCGAACTGCTGGTTACGGAGCGGGCCCGGGTGCTCGTCGTGCAGCGAACGGGCTGGGGCAAGAGCGCCGTGTACTTCATCTCGACGCACCTGCTCCGACGGCGCGGTTCGGGACCCACGTTGCTGATCTCGCCGTTGCTGGCGCTCATGCGGAACCAGAATTACGCCGCCGAACGGCTCGGTCTTCGCTGCTGGACGATCAACAGCTCCGCAAAGACGACGATCGCCGAACTGACGAGCGCACTCGAGGACGACGCCGTGGATCTCCTGCTCATCTCGCCCGAACGACTCGCCAACGCCGAATTCGCGGAGAAGATCATGCCGCTCGTGGGCCGTCGACCCGGGTTGATCGTGATCGACGAGGTTCACTGCATCTCCGACTGGGGCCACGACTTCCGGCCCGACTACCGGCGGATCGGTCGCATGATCGAGCGGCTCAGCGCGACCAACGTCCCTGTGCTCGGATGCACCGCCACCGCGAACGATCGGGTGGTCGACGACGTGTCGGTCCAGTTGGGGCAGAAGCTGACCGTCCTGCGCGGGCCCTTGCGGCGTGACGGGCTCGCTCTCAGCACGATTCGCCTCGACCGGCAGGCCGAGCGGCTCGCGTGGCTCGATCGTGAACTCGGGCGCGCCGAGGGTTCGGGCATCATCTACTGCCTGACGGTTCGTGACGCCGACAACGTCGCAGCCTGGCTCTCTTCGCGAGGCCACGACGCACTCCCGTATCACAGCGAGCTCGACGAAGCCGACAAGCTGGCAGCAGAGGATCGGCTCCTACGCAACGACGTCAAGGCGCTCGTCGCCACCGTTGCTCTCGGCATGGGCTACGACAAGCCCGATCTGGCCTTCGTCTTCCACTTCCAGTCGCCCGGGTCGCCCGTCGGCTACTACCAACAGGTCGGCCGGGCTGGTCGTGCACTCACCACGAGCCGGGCAGTGCTCCTGCGTGGTCTCGAGGACGAACAGATCCAGGACTACTTCATCGAGAAGGCCTTCGCCGAAGAACATCTCGTCCGAGATGTGATCGCAGCGTTCGACCGGTCCGATGTCCCGTTGTCGCTCATGAAGGTGCAGGTGCGACTGAACATCAAGATGGGAGCCTTGGAGAAGGTCGGGAACAGCTCGATGCCGACGGCGCGCTGCGAAGGGTCGGCGGCCAGACCTACGAGCGCACGCTCCTGGCGTGGGAGTACCCGGCGGCGAGGATCGACGAGGTGACGATGGCGCGACGTCTGGAGCAGCAGGCCATGGTCGACTACTTCATCACCACTGTCTGCCGAATGCTGTTCCTCGCCCGGCTCCTCGACGACGAGGAGACGCAGCGGTGCGGCATCTGCGACAACTGTGTCGGAGCGACCGCCGATGATGCGCTCCCGGCTCAGGCGGTCGCCACCGCCGAAGCGTTCCTCCGCAAGCGGCCGCTGGAGATCACACCGCGCAAGCAGTTCTTCGACGAGGTCGCAGGCAAGCGCACGACGATTCCTCCCGCGGAGCAGGTGGAAGCTGGGCGTGCGCTCTCGATCTGGGGCGATGCCGGTTGGGGACGGCTCGTGCGCGACGGAAAGCAACGCGACGGCGCCTTCGACGATCAGCTCGTCGACGCCATGGCCGACATGATTCGCGACTGGGCGCCCGACCCGGCTCCCGCATGGGTCACGGTTGTTCCGTCGCTGCGGCACCCCGACCTGGCGGTGTCGATGGCCGAACGGGTCGCGGGCCGGCTCGGTCTGCCGTTCCATCCGGTTGTTTGCAAGGTCGATGAACGGCCTCCGCAGAAGGTCCAGCAGAATTCCTACCATCAGCAGCGAAACGTCTCGGGTGCCTTCAGGATCGTCGGTACCGTACCGATCGGCCCGGTGCTCCTGCTCGATGACGTGTTCGACTCCGGTTGGACCCTCACCGAAGTCGGGCGGCTCCTCCGACGGCACGGGTCGGGCGTGGTCTACCCTGGTGCTCTCGCCTCCTCGGCAGGACGTCAATGATCGACCACTACTCACCTGAGAGCGTTCGGGCAGCTTCGCTGCTCACCAACCGGCTCGTATCGCTCGATGCCAACCCGCTGCCGGCAGGCGAGTTCTGGAAGCTCGTCGAGCGGGTCGATCCTGCTGACCTCGCAGAGCTCGATGTCGATGGGATCGCTGACCTGACGGCATCCACACACGACGAAGCCACCCGCTACCGGATCCTGCTCGACGCCTCGACCGCCCTGACCTTCGAGCAGGAACGACTCTTGGAGGGTGGCGTCACGCTCATCTCGGCGCTCGACGAACGCTTTCCCGCTGTCCTGCGTGAACGGCTGGGTACTGCGTGTCCGCCGTTCCTGCTCGTCGCCGGGCCGACGGAGTGGCTCGATCGGCCGGGCCTCGGCGTGGTCGGTTCACGTGACGCCGCCGACGAGGCGCTCGACGCTGCCCGCGAGGCGGCGCGCATGGCGGTGGGTCATGACTGGCCGGTCGTGAGCGGCCTCGCCCGAGGAGTCGATCAGGTCGCCATGGCCGGTGCGCTCGATGCGGGAGGGGTGGTGGTCGGCGTCCCAGCCGAGGGCATCACGCAAGCGTCGCGGAACGCCGAGGTGCGACGTCGTGTGCACGAGGGCGAGTTGTGCATCGCCAGTCCTTACGCGCCGTCAGCTCCGTTCCGTGCCGGTAACGCAATGGGTCGGAACAAGATCGTCTACGCCCTTTCTCGAGTCACGTTCGTCGTGTCATCCGACAAGGACTCCGGTGGTACCTGGGCGGGGGCGAAGGAGGCTCTGGCTCGGGACTACGCCCATGTCGCCGTGTGGGCAGGGCCCGGGGCGAAGG
>Ga0105047_10020146_pt1 | contig 10260 bp, 7 predicted proteins | sample MAT04_FD_78384 | JGI IMG/M metagenome (GOLD analysis project Ga0105047, IMG submission 78384) | Freshwater microbial communities from Lake Fryxell liftoff mats and glacier meltwater in Antarctica - MAT-04 (megahit assembly) | ecosystem: Environmental > Aquatic > Freshwater > Ice > Liftoff... | reverse complement strand
GGTGATCGCCTTGATCGCCTTGATCGCCTTGCTGGTTTTCCAGGACTTCGCGAGGCGGCCCGGGGCCGTGCCGGTGGGACCGTGATCCCTTGATCCTCTTGCCACCGTCGGACCGTTTTAGAGGCGAATTCACTCCCCCCGGCCGGTTAACGGGAACATTCTGACCCAGCTCTGTTCGACTTCTTTTCCGCCACCCGCCTGATACCGACCGGCGCAGGTCGCTATACTATTTCAATCGTTCGCGCGTGCCGTTCCGTCGCGCACGCCGGGCGCAGTCACGGGTTCCCTCCACGGGCAGAGCATCATGGGCGATACGAGCACCACCCCCCCCGCCGGTACCCCCATGAGCGGGGCCGACATCCTCGTCGAGAGCCTCATGCGCCACGGCGTCGAGGTCGTCTTCGCCTACCCCGGCGGGGCGTCGATGCCGATCCACCAGTCGCTCACCCGGGTCGAAGGCAAGCTCCGAACCATCCTCCCTCGGCATGAGCAGGGCGGCGGGTTCATGGGCCACGGGTACAGTCGCACCACCGGCAAGGCGAGCGTGTGCATGAGCACCAGCGGGCCGGGGGCGACCAACTTCGTCACCTGCATCGCCGACGCCAAGATGGACTCGGTCCCGCTCATCGCCATCACCGGGCAGGTCGGCACGACGGTCCTGGGGAACGACGCCTTCCAGGAAACCCCGATGGTGGAGATCTGCCGCGGGATCACCAAGCACCACTACCTCCTCACCCGCACCGAGGACGTGGCCCGCGTCATGCGCGAGGCGTTCCACATCGCCACCACCGGCCGCCCCGGCCCGGTGCTGATCGACGTGTGCAAGGACGTGCAGGTGAAGAAAGTGGTCCCGGTCTGGGACGAGCCGATGGACCTGCCCGGCTACCGCCCGCTGCGGAAGGCCCCCCGCGCCGAACTCGAGCCCGTGATCGCCGCCCTGCGGGCCGGCAAGCGGCCGTTCATCTACGCCGGCGGGGGCGTTACCCACAGCTCGGCCGCGGCCGAGCTGAAGGAGTTCGCCGAACTCACCGGCATCCCGGTCGGGCTGACCCTGCACGGCCTCGGCAACTTCCCGGCCGACCACTACCTGTGCCTCCAGATGCTCGGCATGCACGGGACGGTGTACAGCAACTACGCCATCAACGAGGCCGACCTGCTCCTCGCCTTCGGCGTCCGGTTCGACGACCGGGTGACGGGCAAGTTGACCGAGTTCGCCAAGCACGGCAAGATCGTCCACGTCGACATCGACGCCTCCGAGATTCACAAGAACAAGTTCGCCCACGTCCCGGTCCACGGCGACCTGCGCGACACGCTCCGGCAGCTCAACGCCATGCTCCGCGAGGACGACAACGCCGACCTCGTCGCCGGCGGCCGGTACCCGGAGTGGCAGCGGCAGATCGACGAGTGGCGCGAGGCCGAGCCGCTCAAGTTCGCCGACCACCCGTCGGCCATCCTGCCCCAGGCCGCGATCCGCCGGCTGTACGAAATCCTCCGCGACCGCGGCCAGCTGGATAAGACGATCATCACCACCGGTGTCGGCCAGCACCAGATGTGGGCGGCCCAGTTTTTCGCGTTCAACAAGCCGCGGAAGTGGATCACCAGCGGCGGCCTCGGGACGATGGGGTTCGGCCTCCCGGCGGCGCTCGGGGCCAAGGTCGCCCACCCGGACAACCTGGTCATCGACATCGACGGCGACGGCAGCTTCCTGATGAACGTCCAGGAACTCGCCACCGCCCACGCCGAGAAGATCCCGGCCAAGGTGATGCTCCTGAACAACCAGCACCTCGGCATGGTGATGCAGTGGGAGGACCGCTTCTTCGGGAGCAACCGCGGCCACACCTACCTCGGGGCAGGGACCGAGTTCGCCCCGTACCCGGACTTCGTGACCATCGCCGCCGGGTTCGGGGTGAAGGCCCGGAGCGTCGTCGAGAAGGGCGACCTCGACGCCGCCCTGATCGAGATGATCGACAGCCCGGGGCCGTTCCTGCTGAACGTCCACGTCCCGCACCAGGAGCACGTCCTGCCGATGATCCCCGCCGGGATGACGGTCAAGGACATCATCAAGGCGTGACCCCGGGCCGCGCCGGGTCGAACGACAAAGCCCGGGGCGGCCCCGGGCTTTGTCGTTATCGTTTCTTGTCATGCCCCACCCAGGCGGGTACGCTCCCCTCACAGGGCCGATGTAAGATTCGACCTCGGCCGGGTGCTGAAATGGGTGTAGTCGCGGGGCGGCGACGTTACGTGCTTAGTTCTGCTTCACCCCGCCCTTGTACCGCGACACCTCGGCCGTCCGCGGGGCGGGCAGGGCCGACTTCCGGTCGTACTCGAACTCGCTCATCAACTTCTCGGCCGCGGCCGACGGGTTCGTCGGGCTGACCTCGGCCTCGGTAATCAGGATCGCAGGCGGGGTCGGGCGGCGAGCCGGGGCCGCGTCCGGCTCGGGGGCGGTCGCGGTCGCCTCCGGACTCGGGGCCGGGGCCTTCGCCGGCTTCATCACCTTCGCCAGCGGCCCGACCGGGCGGGCGTTCATGCACCCGGCCGCGGCGACGAGGGCCAATCCGAAGAGGAGCGTTTTCACGGCCGCACCCCCCCGCTCGGCGGCGAGACGACCGGGGTGGAGGCGTCGGCCGTGCGGACGCCGTCGCCGGCGGCGACCGGGGCCGCCGGGACGGTGAGCGGGGTGACGGCCACCCCCGTCCCGAGCCGCCGGTCGAGGGCGGCCGACGGGTCGGCCTTGACCTTCGGCAGGCCGAGGGCGGCGACGCGGGCGGTGTACACCGCCGCCGCCTGCCGCTCCAGGTCGTCTACCTGCCGTAGCAGGCTTTCGTCGTTCGATTCGACCGCGACCTGCCGGAGTTTGAGGCAGACCGACATCCGCCGCTCCCACGCATCCTGCTCGGCCCGCAGCGCCCCGGCGACGACCTCGGCCGGGAGCGGGGCGGGGGCGGCCGGCGTCGTCGCCGGGGCGGTCCCGCGGGCGGCGGGTTTGGGCGTGGACGGCCCGAACCATTTGGCGAACAGGGTGGTCGGCGGGTTGGCGGCGACGGCCGGTGCCCCCGCGCCGGCGGCCATGGCCGCGGTGAGCCCCCAGGCCCGGAATCGGTGCATGACATCCCCCTCGGCCGCGCCGCGTCCCCCGCCCGCGCTTCCCCTGCGTGGGCGGGTCCGTGTCACTGGTGAGTCGCGGTGCGGCGTGTGGGCCGGGTTATGCCGGCGGGATTGAGGCGTGTAAAGCCCGAGTCGGGCAGGAAGCCGCGTTTGCATCGGGCACACGGCGTCGGGTACAATCGCCTCACCGGGCGAACGGGGGTGCCGACGATGTGGGCGGTAGTACTGGAGGGCGGGTGCATACAATTTCGTTCTGCACTTCGGAATTCCCCACCGCGGCCGAGGGGGATCTCGACTACTGCAACGGCCAACCGGGGTCGGTGGTCGCCGGCTGGCTGCGGTCGGCGCTGGAGGTCGCCGGGATCGCGGCGGGCGAAGCACTGCAAGAAGACTACGGCTGGGGGTTCTGGCTCGACGGCCCCGCCACCGTCTGGGTGGCCGTGGGTTTCGTGGACGGCGGGCCGGGCGATGCCGGCGCGGTGCCGGAGTGGTGCGTGAGCGTGGCCCACGAGGTGCCGCTGTTCGCCCCCCGGCAGTGGTTCCGCCGGCGGGCCGGGCGGGAGGCGGCGGCCCGGGCGTTCGACGCCATTCGGGGTGCGGTCGCCCGGCGGCCCGGCGTCGAGATCGTCGGGGACGTTTGAGTACGTGCCGCGAGAGAAAATCCCGGAGGTGATCCGTGCGCGAAGATCAACCGAAGCCCGACCCGGCCCCGAGCCGGCGCGGGTTCCTAACGGGCACACTTGCCCTCGGCGGCTCGGCGGGCGGGGTGGGGGCGGCGGAGCCAGTCAAAGGAGGCGCGCCCGTGAACGCCCGGCTATTCACCTTCGTCGGCGGGAAGGCGGGCGGGTGGTGGCATCGGCCAAAGCCGTGGCCGGCGACCCCCTGCCGGCGGCCGAGCGCGTGGACATCGTCGCCGGGACCGCCGTCCTGCCCGCGGGCGGGGCGTGGGTGCTCCGCGGCGTCACCAGCAACGAGCGGTACGTCACCCGGCCCGAGAAGGAGTCACTGGTCAAGAAGCAGGCCGCCCTCGGCCGCCCGACGGCCACCCACGCGGCCCTCATCCCGATCCGCAAGAGCGCGACGTGGTGGGCGCTGACCCAGGACGAGCGGCGGGCCGTGTTCGAGGAGCGGTCGCGGCACGTCACGGTCGGCCTCAAGTACCTCCCGGCCGTCGCCCGCCGCCTGCACCACTGCCGGGATTTGGGCGAGGCCGAGCCGTTCGACTTCCTGACGCTGTTCGACTACGCCAAGGCCGACGCGGCGGCGTTCGACGACATGCTGGCCGAACTCCGGGCGACGGAGGAGTGGAAGTTCGTCGAGCGCGAGGTCGATATCCGCCTGGTGAAGGCCGACGCCTGACGGCGACTCACCGGGCCCCGGCGGGCTTCCGCGGGCGGGCAGTCGGCGCGGCCGAAGTAAGGCGTTCTCACGCCGGCTCGCCCTCCCCGGCGGGGAGTTGTATCCGCAGGAGGCGGTAGAGCGGTTCGGGGTCGTCCTCGCCGGGGCGGAGGCGGAGGTAGGCGCTCGTCCCGTCCACCACCTTGATGCGGCCGCGACTCTGGGCGGCCAGCTGCTGGGCCTTCGCCGGGTTGCGGTACGTCAGCACCAGGTCCGGGCCGTCGCGGTGGACGCCGGCGACCTGCCACCGGACGCAGCGCAGCCGCACCTCGGTCGTCCTCAACAGCCACTCCACCGGCTCCGGGTGCGGGCCGTAGCGGTCGCGCAACTCCTGGCGGAAGTCGTCGAGCCGTTGCGGGTCGCGGAGGCGGGCGAGGCGGCGGTAGACCTCGATCCGCAGCTTCTGGCCGGGGACGTAGTCGCGCGGCAGGAACGCCGGCCACGGTAGATCGACGTTCACCTCCACGGCCGCCTTCGGCGGCTGGTGCTTCAGCGCCCGCACGGCGTTCTCCAGCAGCTGGCAGTACAGCTCGTAGCCGATGGCCGCGATGTGCCCGCTCTGCTCGCCGCCGAGGATGTTCCCGGCCCCGCGGATCTCCAGGTCGCGCATGGCGATCTTGAACCCGGCCCCGAGTTCGGTGAACTCCTCGATCGCCTTGAGCCGCCGCTGGGCCGTCGGCGAGATGAGCTTGAGCGGGTTGACGATCAGGTAGGCGTACGCGCGGTTCTTCTGCCGCCCGACGCGGCCGCGGAGTTGGTGCAGGTCGGCGAGGCCGTAGATGTCGGCGTCGTCGATGAAGATGGTGTTCGCGTTCGGGATGTCCAGCCCGCTCTCGATGATCGTCGTCGCCACCAGGATGTCGGCCTCCTTGCGGACGAACTTCAACATCGCCGATTCGAGCTCGTCGCCGGTCATCTGCCCGTGCCCGACGACGACCTTGGCGTCGGGCACGATGTAGCGCACCTTGTCGGCGATGTCGTGGATGTCGTGGACCCGGTTGTGGACGAAGTAGACCTGCCCGCCGCGGCTCATCTCGCGCAGGATGGCGTGCTTGATGAGCTGGTCGTCCCACCGGATGATGCGCGTCTCGACCGGCTGGCGCTCGGGCGGCGGGGTTTCCAGGTTCGAGATTTCGCGGATGCCCAGCAGCGCCGAGTGGAGCGTCCGCGGGATCGGGGTGGCGGTCATGGTGAGGACGTGGACCGTCGCCCGCAGCCGCTTCAACCGCTCCTTGTGTTCGACCCCGAAGCGCTGTTCCTCGTCGATGACGACGAGGCCCAGGTCTTTGAACTTCACGTCCGCGCTGAGCAGTCGGTGGGTGCCGATGACGACATCGACCTCGCCGGCCGCGACCTTCTTGAGCGTCGCCTTCGTCGAGCCGTGCGACTTGAACCGGCTGACCACCCCGACCCCGAAAGGGTACTCGGCGAACCGCTGGCTGAACGTCCGGTAGTGCTGCTCGGCGAGGATGGTCGTGGGCACCAGCACGGCCACCTGCTTGCCGCTATCGACGGCCTTGAACGCGGCCCGGATCGCCACCTCGGTCTTGCCGTACCCCACGTCGCCGCAGATGAGCCGGTCGGTCGGCTTCGGCTTCTCCAAATCGGCTTTCGTCTCGTGGATGGCCGAGAGCTGGTCGGGCGTCTCCTGGTACGGGAAGGCGGCCTCGAACTCCTTCTGCCACTCGCTGTCGGCCGGGAACGAGTACCCGGGCAGGGCCTGGCGGACGGCCTGGAGCTGGATCATGTCGGCGGCCATGTCGCGGACGGCCTCCGACACCCGCTCCTTCTTCCGCCCCCACGCCGTCCCGCCGAGTTTCGACAGCTCCGGCTCGGCGTGCGCCCCGCCGACGTACCGCTGCACCAGGTCGATCCGCGTCGCCGGGACGTACAGGAACACGCCGTCGCGGAACTCGAGGATGAGGTTTTCTTCGAGGCTGGACGACAGGGACGCCTCGTCGTTCCCTGCTCCGTCTTCACTGTCCTCTGTCTCCTGTCCCCTGACTCCTTTATCGAGCATCCGCATCCCGCGGAAGCGGCCGATGCCGTGGGCGACGTGGACGACGTAGTCGCCGTCGTTCAGGTCGAGGAAGGTGTCGATCGCCCGCGACTCGATGCGGCGGCTCGACTTGCCGGCGGCGGGGGCGGCCTTGACCCCGTGCGGGAGCTGGTCCTTGTGGAACAGCTCGTGGCTGCCGAGGACGACGACGCCGGCTTCCACGAGGCGGAACCCGGCCCGGACGTGCCCGGTGACGAGGTGCAGCCGCCGGGCCTCGGACAGCGCCCCGGCCTTGAGCACGTCGGTCAGGCGGTGGCATTCGGCCTCGGTCTGGCAGGCGATCAGCACGGTGGCGGCGTCGCCGGCCGCGACGGCGTCGAGTTCGTCGCGGACCCGGTGGACGTTGCCGCTGAACCGCTCGACCGACTCGACGCGCAAATGCACCGACGCCTCGACCGACGCCCGCGGCAGGGCGCTGACGGTGACGGTCGGGAGGCGAAGTAACTGGGCGAACGCGCCGTCGGCGGTGAACAGCCCGGCCGCGTCGCCGACCCGCTCGAAGAAGAGCTTGGCCTGCTCCTTCAAGTCGCCGGGTTCGACCAGGGCGACCCGCGACCCGGCGGGGAGGTAGTCGGCCATAAAGCCCCGGGACGGCCGTCCCGGGGTCTCCGTGCCGCCGACTTGCGCGTCGAGTAGCGTGACCGCCGCTTTCGTCTCCAGGCTCCGCTGGTTCGCCGTCGAGAAGGTGCGGATCGACTCCAGCTCGTCGCCGAAGAATTCGAGGCGCACGGGGTCGGCGGCGTCGGGCGGGAAGACATCGCAGATGCCCCCGCGGCGGCTGAACTCGGCCGGGTACTCGACCGCCTCCACCCGCTTGTAGCCGTTGGCGACGAGCCACTCGGCGAGTTCGGACGGGTCGAGGACTTCGCCGGCCGTCAGCTTGCGGCCGCGGCGGGCGAGGTCGTCGCGGGCCGGCACCGGCTGGAGCAGGGCGGCGATGGTGGCGACGACCACCTTCGGCGGGGCGAGGGCGAACTGCTGCAACAGGCGCAGGCGCGACGTGGTGGCCGGGTCGAGCTTGCCCTTGTGGGTCGGCGGGGGCCAGGTTTCCCACGCTTCGAAAACCGCGGGGCGGGCGGCGGTGAAGCTGGCGAGGTCTTCGACCCACCCGGCCACGACGGAGACGGTGGGGAGGACGGCGAGAACGGTCCCCGGGGCGTCGGCGGCGAGGGCGGCGACGGCGAGGGCGGCGGACGACCCCCACGCCCCATCGACGGTGCCGCTCTGCCCGGCGGCGAGCGCGGCGCGGAGCGCGCCCCACCCGTCGGCCGCGTGCAGCAGGCCGGGGAGGGCGTCGAGCGTTTTTGCGGGGGGCGCACCGGCCGCCGTACTCATCGCGGGATCGGCCCTCACACGGTGTCCGGGTCGATGCCCAGTTCGCGGAGTCGAGCGGCGAAGGCGTCCGCCCGCGTCCGCTCGCTCTCAGCCCGCTTTCGCTCGCCGTCGGCCCGCTTCGATTCCTCCGCCAGCCGCTCCTGCTGGGCCTCTGCCTCGGCGACAAGGTCCAGGTAGGTGCGGAACGGCCGCCCGTCCGGGCCGACGACGGTCATCGGCTCCGTCCCGGGCACCACGAACCGGACGCCGAGGCGGGGGCTGACGAAGCCGTTCACGTCCTTGACCGGCGCGAACGTCTTTCCGTTCCGCGCCCAAACCCGGAGCTTGTGGCCGTACGGGTCGTACTCGTAATACTCTTCGCACCTGTTCCGCCGGTAAAACTTCAGCTTCCCCGCCCGCTCGTCGATCGTGTTGCCGGGCGAGAGGATCTCGACGACCACCTGCGGGGCGACGCGCCCTTCCTCCCACTGCTTGTAACTCGGTCGGTCGCCCTTCCGCGGGCCGAAGGCGACCATCACGTCCGGGGCCAGGCAGTACGTCGGGTCGCCGTGGACCGGGTACCAGAACAGGTTGGACGCGACGAAGACGTCGTGCCGGTCGCGGACGAGGGCCTCCAGCCCGTTGAACAGGGTGATGATCCACCGCACCTGGATGGTGTTCTCGCCCATCGGCTGCCCGTCGGTTTCGGGGTAGATCAGCTTCTCGGGGTGTCGGATGCGCACGAGCATGCCACGGCCTCCGCGGGTTCCGTCATCATACGCGGCCGGGCCGGGCGGTCACAACACCGTGACCACCCCGCGGCCGCCGTCCACGCGGAGCGTCTGCCCGGTCTTCAACCGGCGGGTGGCGTCGGGCAGGCCGGCGACGGCGGGCAGGCCGAACTCGCGGGCCACGATCGCCCCGTGCGACAGCACCCCGCCGGTCTCCATCACCAGCCCCTTCGCCCGGACGAACAGCGGCACCCACGCCGGGTCGGTGGACGGGCAGACGAGGATGTAGCCCTCACCCGGCGGGGCGGCGGCCGGCTCGGTGAGAACGAGCGCCAGCCCCTCGACGACGCCGGCCGAGAGCGCGACGCCGGTGAGCTTGTCGCCGCCCGCGGGTTCGGGCAGGGGGCGGCCGACGGCGTCGAGGTCGTCGCTGAACAGCACCGGTGGCACTTCGAGCGTCAGTTCCGTCTGCCGCCGCTTGCGGGCCGCCGCGATCGGCGCGGACAGGTCGGTGCCGGCGAGCAGGGCCGGGAAGTCGGCGGGCGTGAGGAAGAAGATGCCGCCGTTGAGGCGGAAGCGGCGGTCGAGTTCGACCAGCGCCCGGCGGATCACGGCGTAGCCGAAGAGGAGGTAGTGCTTGGCGGCCTCGCGCAGCCCGAGGTAGGTGCGCAGGCGCTCGGCCCAGAGCTTCCCCTGGTCGCGCAAGGGGCCGACGAGCTTGGCTTCGTCGGCGATGGCGTCCCAGGTGGTGCCACTCAAGCCCACCCGTCGCGACGGGTGGGCTTTGTCCCCAACCATGAGCTTATCCAATTCCTCGGGCACCTCGCTCCAGCGCGGCTGGCTCAGCTCCATCTCGTTCGTGCAGCGGTGGCCGAAGCGCTCCAGGAACGCCGCCCGGTCGAGTGTCCGTTCGGCCAGGGCGCGGACGCCGCCGGCGAGGTCGCTGTCGGCCGGCGGGTGCGCCCCGAGGCTGAGTTCCCCGACCGCCGCCTTCGCCCGCTCCTCGCCGAGCTTCGGCCGCAGCATCTCCAGCAGCGTGTTCCAGGCGAGGTCGGCGAACACCGTCGGCTTCAAACTTTCGCGGGCGAACTCGGCCAGCGTCGCCTCGCGCCACGCCGCGGCTTCGGCGACGAGGGCCGCGGCGTCGAACTTCGACCAATCTTGAGCCAGCGCTTGCTTCGCGTTCGCGGCGAACGGCGGGGCGATCTCGGTCTCGAAGCGCCCGGCGAAGGTCGCGGCCAGCTTCTTCGTCCGGTTCATCAGCCGCGACAGCCGCCAGACGGTCGCGGGCAGGCGCAGCAGGCCCGACACGACGCCGTGGCGGAGCGGGTTGAGCACCGGCTTGGGGTCGAGCGCCTTGCTCGGGTCGGCCTTGTACGCGGCGAACGGGTAGTCGATGGGCGGGTTGACGAATTGCATCCGCGGCAGGCGCGACAGGTTGGCCATCGGCCGCCCGGCGATCAGGTCGAACGCCGAGCGCGACCCGAGGGCCGGGTCCGGGGTCGCCCCGAGGTCGCGGTTCATCGCCCCGAACCCGCCGTCGGCCGCGAGCAGGCGCTGCACCACGGCCCACGTCATCGGGGTCGGGGCGGTCAGCACTTCGCTCAGGTTGTAGCGCACCCAAACGGTGCCGGCCGGGTCCGCCTCGGC
>Ga0105047_10020144_pt1 | contig 10262 bp, 10 predicted proteins | sample MAT04_FD_78384 | JGI IMG/M metagenome (GOLD analysis project Ga0105047, IMG submission 78384) | Freshwater microbial communities from Lake Fryxell liftoff mats and glacier meltwater in Antarctica - MAT-04 (megahit assembly) | ecosystem: Environmental > Aquatic > Freshwater > Ice > Liftoff... | reverse complement strand
CCGATCGGCAGCATTCCGCAACCAGACGCGCTTATCTACGCGCCTCATGACTACGGCAACGGCGCATTGTCAGGGCAAGGAATTGCAATCGGGGGCGCGCGAGTATCCGGCAAACGTACGTCGCGATCGCCGACTTTTCGAGGACCGGCGGGAGCGTGTGGCGCGCTCGATCGCGGGGAGGTGCGGAGCATCTGGTCCATGCTCAATGCCTGCGTTGAGGGCCGACGCTGCGCAAGTCACCGTGGCACGTCAGGCAGGTGGGGGCGACTTGGACTATCCGATGGAGCAGGCTCGCCCAGCGCCAAGTGGCCTCGGTTGGCGCCAGCCGTCGGGCGGGGACGATCGCAGGCGGTATCCCAGGCTCGACCGACGCGGCCTGCCGGCGCATCCCGCGCGAGCAATTCTCTTACCAGCCATCGTACCGCGTGGTGAGGTGGCCCTGATCTGGGATGTGGACCAGCACGTGAGCAAGGAACTCCAGCGGGTCGGCGGTCTCAGCGCCCGCCGCCGAGCCGTCGGGACTGTCGGACCGGTCGGTGACCGCTGTCGCCGTCCGGTCGTGGTCGAGATGCTCCAGTGCGACGGGATTCCACGCGCCGTAACGCGCACGCCGCATGGCAAAGGCACAATCGGAGTCCGGCACCCAGACGGTCATATACACGTGGCACCCTGAGAGTGCCCACGCGAGCATCCCGCTGACCTGGTCGGGGAGCAAGAGGTCCAGGCGCACGAACAGCCGGAGCCCGGCGCGGCGCAACGCCTCCGTGAACCGCGCGGTGTCGTGAGCGGACCACGAAGCGAACGTCGCGTCGGATCGAAAAAAACACCACAGCGCACCTACGCCGTGAGTGAAGGTACACTCGGTATTTTCCCCGATCAGGAGCCAGCACAGTGAAGATTTCTACAACGTGGCGGTATCTCCTCGCCTTCTATCGCTTGGGCATGCTCAAAGGGAAGAGCCACGAAACGGCGCATCATGCGACGGGCTTTGCCATCTGAGGCGAGCGGGGCTACAAGACATTCACCTTCTTTGCGCTCGCCAAGGGTTGCCACGAGGCGCATCCGAACAACTACTGGCATGCCACGCTGGCCGGCCCGCTTGTGTTCAACTATCTGCCGCTGTGGATTGGGGTCGCCCTCATGCGAAGGCCCGATTCCGGCACGCGCGTGTTCGGCGTCTCGCTGATGATCAGTACGGTGCCGGCGCTACGCTTGCAGTGCGTGCCCAGGTGAGGTGACGAGACCGAGAGGGTGCATCACTTCTTCGGCAATGACCCCCGTGCCATGTGGATCATGCGTGCCTGAACCTTGGCTTCGATACTGCCGCCCCTTTTTCTTGCATGGAAGACGATCCAAAACCGATTTAACCCGCTGGTGTACGGTCTACTCTTTCTCGTCGTCCCAATCACCGTGTTTTACATGGTCGGGATCGTTCTCGAAGACCTGATCAATGCAGCGTGTGGTGTCAGACACGGTGTGAGGCATACCATACATGGTGTTACTGGCCGAAGTGGTGGCGACCATCGGTTACTCCGTGTTGAAGCTCAACCTGTGGCGTCCGGCCGACGACGCACAACGGCGGGCGGCTTAGCGGCCGTGCTTATTCCTGGCGTGCAGCAGCAGGTCATCGTGAACCCGGCAGGCGGTGGTCGCCGAGTCGGGTATGCAATTTCGTTGATGGTCGTCGCTCACCTGCTGTCGTTCGTCATGCTACCCACGGGTGGTTGCTTCCTGCGGCGGCTTCTGCGTGCCTGGTGGGCGCGTGTCAAGACGGACCTCGACCCGTAGCGCCACCACCGGACTCCTCGCCGCGCGCTCTACGGGATCTTGCGCGCGTGGACCGGCGGGAACAGCTTCTGTCCGTACGAAATCGCCAGTGCCCATTGTTCGAATCACCAACCCTAATTCATTCGACGGGGAGAATCACCATGTCAATCGTCATGCGTTGCGTACACCGCGCCGTCCGCTTCGCGGGATTCGCTCTGGTTCTGGCCCTCATTCCCACCGCGTGTAAGTCCGGCGACGTCACCACAGCACCTCCCGTCGCACCAGTGCCAAGCTTTGTAAGCGGTTTGCCCGCGTCGTGGTTTGGCGGCACCTCCCGCACCGACGTTTACGACGTAGGCCTCGACCTCGGTCTCAAGCGAGGCGGTACACGGTCGGCATACTTACGATCACGTTCCGGTACGGTCGATGGCTCTTCCTTTATATCCATTGGACAGTCGCTTTCCGCCGTGACCTATCGTAACACCAGGGTCCGCCTGTCCGGCTATGTACGCGCCGACTCGCTGCGCGCTTTGGGCGCTGGCCTGTGGATGCGCGTCGACGGACCCACCGGTGTTCTTCGCTTCGACAACATGATCGGTTTCGGTCGCGCCATCGTCGGCACGAGCGATTGGGTGCTCTACAGCGTTGTGCTCGATGTGCCGGGCAATGCGGTTGGCATCACGATTGGCGCGTTGCTGAACGGTGTCGGAACAGTACGCGTAGACGACATGCGATTCGAGGTGGTCGACGGCACGGTCGCGACGACGGGTAGGAACACGGCCAGCGCGCCGACATTGGACAGCACAGCCACCACAAACTTCTATGCGCGTCTTCCCTCGAGACCGGAGAATCTGGATTTCGAAGGCGTAGCCCCCTTCGCTTCGTCCACGGCGGCGTGGCTGAACTCCGTGGCGAAGCCGTTCTCTACCGACGCGCCGGGATCCGGATTCGACGACCTCGCCGAGATCGGAGCGATCGTGGGTAATGCACGTGTGGTCGCGTTCGGCGAAGCGACCCATGGCACGCGCGAGTTCTTCCGTATGAAGCACCGTGCCTTCGAGTATCTCGTCGAACGACAAGGGTTCACGCACTTCAGCATCGAAGCAACAATGCCGGAGTCGCGTGCGATGGACCGTTACGTCACCCTTGGCGAAGGCAATCCTGAAGTGCTGTTGTCCAATCTGTACTTCTGGACGTGGAACACGCAGGAGGTACTCGATCTCGTGCGCTGGATGCGCGCGTACAACATGCGTGCTGACGCGCCGCGGCTGCGCTTCGTCGGGTTCGACATGCAGTCGCCGCAGCAGGCTATCGACAGCGTGCGCACGATCCTGGGTCGACTCGATCCGGTGCTCGCGGTGCGCGCACGAAATACGCTGGAGTGCGTGGTCGCAGGTCGCGATACCCGCACCGGGCAGTACTCGAGTGCTTCCTACCGCACAGGTAACACGCTCGCGCAGCGCACGGCCTGTGGCGACTCACTCAGCGCGCTGACGAGTACGATCGCTGCGTCGGCACCGCAGTGGAGGGCGCGCATGAGGGCCGACGACCTCGATTGGCTCGAGCAATACGCCGTGCTCGTGCGCCAATGGGAGCGCATGTCGCGCGTAGGCGACGCGGATGGCCCGACTCAGCGCGACCGCTCCATGGCGGACAATGTCATCTGGATCACGCAGAAGAATCCATCGGCGCGCGTGTTCGCGTGGGCCCACAACGGCCACGTCAGTCGCCGACCCAACGCGATGGGGGAACGACTTGGCCAGCAGCTCGGTGCCGCGTATCGTGTATTCGGCTTCACATTCGGTACCGGGCTGTTCAACGCGGTCGGCATGAACAGCGGTGGAGGTTTTACGCCGCTCGGCGTGCAATCGGTCACAGCGATAGACTCGTCGGCGGTTGAAGCAGTGTTCGCGGCGACCTCGCAGCCGCGCCTGATCTTCGACACGAGACGTATCGAAACGAGCGGCGCCACCGCCGCGTTACCACTGAGCGGTCGCCCCACTCGCATGCGTGCGATCGGTGCGGTCTACGCGCTCACGTCACCGGGCGCCTACTTCGAGCAGTCGTGGCTATCAACCGACTACGATGCGTTGATCTGGTTCTCCACCACGACGGCAAGTGTGCTGCTACCATTTCGTTGACGCGTGCGCTCGTTGGCGCGTCGCGAGTCCCCTTGGTTCTTCCGCCTCGAGTGTCCGGAATGTGACACGGGACATCACGCGTGTGCGTGACGGCCCGTGTGCGCTGTGTTCTCTTCCGTCGTCCCTAGGCTCGCTGACGGCGACGAACAATGGCCAGAATGCCGAGAGCAGCGCCGAGCGGCACGATGGTCGCTGGCTCGGGCACCACCGTGGGCGTGAACGTAGCATTGAATGCTAGGTCGGGCGCGGTGGCCGCCTCGAACGCCTGATTGGCGCCGAGGTCACTGAGCTGCCCCGTGGCGAGCGAACGCCAGGCGCTGCCGCCGGCGTACGCGTCGACATTCGACGCGCCAACGCTGTTGGTCGCACCATCAGGAATCGCCGCGTACACGCCAGGCAAGGTCCCAAGCGCTGAGAGCACGAACGCGTACGTGAGAGTCGGACTGAGGGCGAGGTTCATGCCGCCCGGTGATGCGGAGAAGAGGTACGCATCAAACCCACTCAGACGCGAGCTCCCCTGTCGCAGCGGGCTCGAGAAGAGCGACGTGCCAAGAAGTTGCTGGTTGGTCACGTTGAACTCGAACACGTGGGCGCGGAACTGCAACGACGAGCCCATGCCGAAATCGTCGGACAAGCAGAACAAGAAGCTCTGCAGGTACGTGGCGCCCGTGGGCGCTCTGAACGTTTGCGCGAAGGTGGAGTACGTGGCAAGGTCGTTGTGTCGACCAAAGGAACCATCAAAATAGGTGTCCTCGCTCACGCTCACGCTCACGCTCTCCACTATCGGCTGGGCATGCAGCGGTGCGGCGCTGAACGCGGCCGCCGTGGCGAAGAGTGCAACGAGCGTGAGCCTGCGTGCGAACGCGAAAAAGAGCGAGTTGGTCATGGCGATGTTCACGGGTTGACGATGACGGCGATCGAGGAGGTGCCGACAGCGCCGTCCTTGTCTCGAATAGTGAGCGTAACATTGTTTGTGCCCGGCGTGCTCCAGCTCTTGGCGCGCAGGAGCGGGCGCGACGCGGCGGGCAGCGCGGTGACGGTGCCGCTGTTCGTGGTGCCGTCACCGAAATTGTAGGTGAACGTCCACGGGGCGTCCTTGCGGCCGGCGTCGGTACCGCTCGCGCCAAAGGTCACGGTCTGACCGACACTGACCGTGGGTACGTCTTGGTTGCGGTCTTGAGCGTCGACGTCGTGCCGTCGTCGAAGTTCCACGCGTATGTAAGCGCTTCGTTGAACCCGATCACGGCGAGATCGGGATCGGTGCTCGCACTGGCATCGAAGTTGAGCGTCGTGCCTTCGTTCACCGTAGACGTGCCAACCGTGAACGATGCCACCGGTGCGCGGTCGCCCGCTTCGACGGCGGTCTGGTAAGCCGTCTGCAGCAGCGACAGGAAGTCGTAGCCGGTCGACGTCTCGATCTGATCCACCGAGGTGGGATACTTACTCCACGGATCGTTTCTCACGCCCGACACATTCGGCATGTTGACCGCGAGCACCGTGGTGTTGGCGAGGTCGTCCCACGACACGATGCTGCCGCGCGTGAACGGATTGCCCGCGCTGTACGGCCCGATAAGGGCCACCTTCCACGTCGAATCGGGGATCTCGATCTTCTGCTCCCCAGGCTCTGCTTGATCCAGCGCGGCGTGGCACCTGTGGCGTAGAGCGGTCCGGTGATGATGTACACGGCGCGACCACCCAGCGAGGCCGAGTCGCCTGCCGTGCTCTCTATGTTACGAGCATGCAACGGCGGGCCGGTCTCGGCTGTTCGGTCACGTTGCGAGCGACCTATCTGATCACGATCACGATCTTGCCGACGGAATGCCCGTTCGCCAGTTCCTCGTAAGCGGCGGCGGATTGCTCCATGGGGAACGTGTTCCTGATAACAGGCTTCACGGCTCCCGCGTCGATCAACGCGCCCAGTTCGCCTAGCATCGTGCCGTTCGGTTCCATGTAGAACCCCTCGAAACGCACGCCATACTGCGCCGCAAGGCCTTCGGTGTCTTGGCCCTTGATCGAGATCATCGTCCCGCCCTTTTTCAGCACCTGGAAGGAACGCTTCATAGTGTCACCGCCGAGCATGTCGAACACCAAGTCATAGTCGGACAGCTGCTCGTCGAACGCCTCGGTGTTGTAGTCGATCACTACCTCCGCGCCGAGGTGTTTCACCAGATCAGCATGGCGGCCACTGCTGGTGGCCGCGATGTAGGCACCAACATGCTTGGCGATCTGGATGGCGAAAGTACCAACGCCGCCCGATCCGGCGTGAATGAGCACCTTGTCGCCCGCTTTCAGCTTGCCTTTGGTGATCAACGCCTGCCACGCGGTCAGCCCGGCGAGCGGCACTGATGCCGCCTCGGCATGGCTCAAGGTGTCTGGCTTGAGGGCCAGTTCGCTGGCCTTGACCCGGGCGAACTCGGCGATCGCGCCGGCGTCATCCTGGTTCGGCCGAGCAAACACGGCATCGCCGATCTTGATGTTGCGTACATCGCTACCGACTTCAACAACCAGACCCGACACGTCATAGCCCATGACATGAGGGAAGGTAAGCGGAGCCGTGTCCTTCATACTTCCGGACCGCAATGACGAGAGCGTGTGGCGCGGAGCTATGACATGTAAATCGCCTTGACGTTGACAAACTCTTTCATGCCGAAGCCGCCATGCTCGCGCCCGTATCCGGAATCCTTGACGCCGCCGAACGGCATGTTGGGGTCGGCCGTGCCGAAGGTGTTGATGCGAACCATGCCCGTGTCGAAGTGATCCCGCGCGAGCCGGAACGCCTTCTTCTCGTCCCGGGTGCAGATCCCGCCGCCCAAGCCGTAGCGGCTGTCGTTGGCGATGCGCATGGCATCGGCGTCATCTCTGGCCTTGATGATCGATGCGACGGGTCCGAATAGCTCATCGTCATAGGCCGGGATTCCCGGCCGTCAGTCGGCCAGAACGGTGGGTGGGAAGTAGTACCCGACCGCCTTGTCGGGGACGCCGCCACAGAGCAACGTGGCACCACCATCGATGCTCTTTGCGACCTGCTCGCACAATGTGTCGAATTGCTCTTTGCTCGCAATCGGACCCAGCTGCGTGTCATCAGCAGTCGGTTCGCCCATGGTGATGGCCTTCATCTGATCCACGAACGCGCCCACGAAGTCTTCGTACACTGCAGCGGTCACGACAAACCGCTTGGCGGATACGCAAGTTTCGCCGTTGTTGTACAGGCGCCCCTGCACGCACGTCTTTACGGCCAGTGCAACATCGGCATCCTCGAGCACCAGGTAGGCGTCGTTCGATCCGAGCTCGAGCACCGTCTTCTTCAGCAGCTTGGCGGCGGCCTGACCAATGTGGCGTCCCGTCACGTCGCTTCCCGTCATCGTCACTGCACGAACGTACTCGTGCGCGATGATCGCGTCAGAAATGTCATGGTCAACCAGCACCACATCGAACAAGCCCTTCGGCAACCCTGCCTCCAGGCAAATATCACGAAGCATCAGGCCACTGCCGGTGCAGATGCTCACGTGCTTGAGGACCACGCCATTTCCGGCCATCAGGTTGGCGGCCAGCACACGGACCGGCTGGTAAATGGGAAAGTTCCATGGCTGCACGCTCTAGATGACGCCGATCGGGCAATAGGCCACCACACCCGTCTTCCGGCCGCCGCTGTGCGTTCGCGGTTCATCAGCCAGTTGCACCGGACCATGTTCGGCGGCGTACTCGAAGAGCTGCGCACACAGCTCGACCTCCGCGATACCATCGCGCAACAGCTTTCCAGTCTCTGACGTCATCAGCGCCGCGCGTGCGTCGACGTGCTTACGCAAGGCGCGGGCAATATCGCGCAAATACGTCGCGCGTTCTTTGTGGGTTGTTGTTCGCCACTGCAGGAACGCCGCGTGACAGGCCGCGACAGTTGCGCAGGCGGTGTCCTCGCTCATCGAATCGTAGGTGGTGAGCGTTTCTTCGGTGGCCGGATTAATCGTGGTAATCGTTTTTCACGTTCCGGCCTTGTCCTTCGTGAGGGCGCCGGGGGTCGCGAGTCAACACCCACCGAGAGAGGCAGCAACGAGCGTGCCACGTTCCTCCGCACGGCGGCTAACGGCGCGCGGCTGAATGCCTTCCCTCTCCGCCCGATCACGCGCTCCACGCTTGCACGAGGCCCGCCGTTTCAATAGACTTAGTTTATCTAGTCTAGTTTACCCGTGCCGAGCGCCCATGACAGTCGTGAATATCCACGAAGCCAAGACACATCTGTCGCGTCTCGTCGAACAGGCGGCGAGTGGCAAGTCGTTCGTGATCGCCAAAGCGGGCAAGCCCATGGTGAAGGTGACCGCCCTCGATGCACCGGCGACGCCGAAGCGTCTGGGCTTTCTCACTGGCGAGATCGACGTCCCTAAGGATTTCGATCGCATGGGTGAAGACGTGATCGCGTCCATGTTCGGACACGAGCGCCAGCGCCGCGCCAACGCGCCGTGAAACTCCTGCTCGACACTCAGCTGCTGCTGTGGGCCGCGGCGCATCCGCGACGGCTCTCCTCCGCCGCACGGAAACTGATCAACGATACGCAACACGAACTTATTTTCAGCGCGGCGAGCCTCTGGGAGATCACCATCAAGAACTCCCTCGGCCGCGACGATTTCCGAGTGGAACCGCGCGTGCTGCGCCGTGGCTTGTTGGACAACGGGTACGTCGAACTGCCAATCACCAGTGAGCACGCAGTCAGCGCCACCGCGCTGCCGGAACTGCATCGTGACCCCTTCGATCGACTGCTGATCGCGCAAGCCACGTGCGAGGGGATTACGCTCGTCACTGCTGACGCGATCGTCGGGCAGTACTCGGGACCGATTCGTCGGGTGTGAGCGCCGAACCGCTTCTTCGAAGACCGAGATCGTGTCGGGCGTAGTCCTACGCTGTGAGCGCGGACACCACTTCATCTGCTGCACGGTTGCCGGATTCCACGGCACCGTCGAGATAACCCTGCGCATCCTGCGACGTCTGTTCGCCGGCGAAATGACAGCTGCCCACGATCTCGCCCTCGGCGCCGGCAAAGCGCTGATACTGACCGACTTTGAAGTACGCGTACGAGCCCAGCGTCCACGGATTGCGTGACCAATCGTCGAACGTCACAGCACCGGTGAATTTGGCTGCGAGGCCGGGAAGTACCGCCTCGGCCTGCGCCAGAAACTGCTGCGCGAGTGCGCTCGGCAAGCGACCGCTCTGCCTGGCCGTGACCGAACCACCGGTGTAGTCTACGAGAATGCCATTCGCACCCGTTTGCCCGCGCGTGACGTCCCAAGTGGCCTGGTAGCCGGTGTCCGAATAACTGTCGTCGTTGCAGCCGAGCGTGTTCCAATGCCGCGTCGTGAACTGCAGCGCGAGTTTCGCGTTGGATCCCATACCGAGTTCGTTGATCGCACCCATTTTCTGTACAAAGAATCCGGCATTCCTCAGATTCACACGCTCGCGCATCACGGAAAACGGTAGCGCGAGAATGACGCGATCTGCCGTCACACTGCTACGATCTCCAAACCCGAGCGTCCACCGATTGCCGCTCGCGGCCACGGCGTTCAGTACCTTGCCCGTGATGATCTGTCCACCCAACGCGGCGGCCAGGCGCGACACCATCTGATCGTTGCCGCCGCGTACTTTGTACTTTTCGTTCGATGGACCGAAGAGCCTGATCTGTCCTTGGCCGACGGCGCCGATGAGGTAGATCAGATTGAGTGCGCTTGGATCGGTCGTGTCGGCACCGTATTCGATACAGTACGCCACATCGAGCAGTTGCCCCAGTCGTGACGTGATCCCGCCAAGCACGTTCTGCGTGATCCAGGTGCGGATACTCATCGCATCGAGCTCACGACCACGCGCGGTCGATGACGTGTACAAGGTTGGATAGCCAGCGTCAACGTAGTCGCGCTTTAGTGGCTGCCATACGGCCTTCATGTCGTTCACCGCTTGCGCGTACGAATAGGCGATTCCATCGAAGTGACAGAACGGCTCGCTGCCACTCGGTTCGGCCGCCACCACGTTGTCGAGCGGGAGGCCGAGTTCCTGTGCGAGCTGACGAGTTGCCGTATGCGCCTGATCGATGAACTCACCGCCACGCACGGCGATCTGTCCGTTGGCAAAGCTGGTGCGATTAGTCCCGCAGCGTCCACCCAGTCTCGTATTCGCTTCGTAGACAGTGGCAATGATGCCCTTCTGTTTCAGGCGATATGCGGCGGTCAGCCCTGGGAGTCCTGCTCCGACGATGACGACGCGGGCGGGCGCGATGCTCTTCCCGGCGCTCGGCGACGAGCGGTTGACGCATCGCCGCAAGATTGCGCGCGTAGTACGGCTTTCGTAGGGAGTAGGGAGTAGGGAGTAGGGAGT
>Ga0105047_10020143_pt1 | contig 10262 bp, 7 predicted proteins | sample MAT04_FD_78384 | JGI IMG/M metagenome (GOLD analysis project Ga0105047, IMG submission 78384) | Freshwater microbial communities from Lake Fryxell liftoff mats and glacier meltwater in Antarctica - MAT-04 (megahit assembly) | ecosystem: Environmental > Aquatic > Freshwater > Ice > Liftoff... | reverse complement strand
GAGCTGCAGCACGCCTTCGAGCACACCAAAGAGGTCTATATCGTCTGGAAGCCCAAGAAGCACCCGAGCCCGTTCATCACCGAGACGGCCACCAAGGTCTTCAAGTCGGTCGATGAGGCGCTGGCCTACTTCGAGGCCAAGGGCATGTTTGGCGACAAGAACCTGTTTGGTCACTGAAGCCCGGCACAGGCGGAGCACACTGTGCGCTCTCAATCAAACGGAAACGGCTGCGGTGCCTTCTCGCGCGGCGCGGGCGATGGCACTGGTTTAGCGACTGGTTTAGCCACTTGCTTGGCAACGGGCTTGGCGGCTGGTGTCGCCTGCACCGTCTTGCCCTTGGCAAACTCATCGGTGGCGGGCTTGGTTGTTTGCTGGTCCGGTGGCTGGGCGACTGCCTTGGCGGGCTGCAACCTGAGTGGCCGCAGTAATGGCAGCGCTTCAGGCCGCGGCAGCAGCCGCACCAGCGAGCCGGCCACACTGGGAGTGATCGCGGGCAGTAGGGCCGGCACCGGGGTGGGCACTGCGCGCTGCGACGTGCCGGCCACTGGCTGTATGGCGGGTTTAGCTGGCTGAGGCGCTGGCGTGTCAAAGCCAAACTCCGCAAACGGGTCGGTTGCCGGGGCCGGGGCAGGAGCAATGGCAGGGCTAGCCGGGGAGGGGACGGGCTTCGCGGCAGTGCCCGACTTTGGCTGCCAACTGCCCACATCGCTGCCCACAGCGCTGCCCACCAGCGTCAGCATCACGAGTGCGGGTATCGCCATGGCTTTGGAGAGCTTCATATCCAGAGGGTATCAGCCGACGCTAAGTTTGCGCCATGCTCACTTCGCTGGCTCTGGCCGCTTCCGCACAATCCTCCGGGGTGGCCCTCGATCTACTCAAGATTCTTGCCGCCGCGGCGTTGGTTGCGGTGCTGCTGCGGCGGTTTCGGCTGCCGCTGATTCCGTGCTATCTCATCACCGGCGCGCTCATCGGCCCTGGCGCGCTGGGCTTGGTCGAGTCCGGCGAGAACATCAGTTCCATCACGGGTTTGGCGATGGTGATGCTGCTGTTCACCATCGGGCTGCATCTTGATCCCTCATCGATCGGCTCGGGCGTGGTGCGGTCGCTGGCGGTTGGTATTGGCTCCACGCTTGGGGTCGTGCTGGTGTTCTGGGCGCCCGCTGCGCATCTGGGCGGCTCCTGGTCTAGCGGGCTGGCGATTGCCATGGCTGTCAGCATGTCATCGACCGCGGTTGTGCTACAGATATTGCAGCAGCAGCGCGAGATGCAAAAGATCAACGGCCGATTGTGCGTGGCCATTTCGATTACGCAAGATCTGCTCTCGCTGGCTTTCATGGCCAGCATTCCGGTGCTGGCCAAAGTGATGGGCGATGCGGTCGCAGCCGCACCAGTTGGTGATGCGACGATGGATGCCGCGCACGGGCCGCTCATGTTCCCGCCCGAGTGGCCGGTGTGGCTGACGGCCATTGCCGGGCTGGTCGGCATTGCAGGCCTGATCGTCGCCGGTCGGCGGCTGATGCCGCTGGCACTCAAGGAGGCCAGCCGCGGCGGAATATCCGAGTTGCCACTGGTCATCGCGGCGGCAGGCGCGCTCATCGCGGCGACGGTCGCGGCGGGGCTCGGTTTTTCGCCAGAGCTTGGTGCGTTTCTGGCCGGCTTCCTGCTGGCGGCTACGCCTTTTCGCCATCAACTCGCCGGGCAGCTCTCACCGATGCGAGACTTGTTCATGGCGGTCTTCTTTACGGCCGTGGGCCTCAAACTGAACATCGGTGCGGTCGCCTCAGATTTGCACCTGGTGGTGATTGGCGTTGTGATGGTGGTGCTCTTCAAGACGCTGCTCATTGCCGGGCTGAGCTGGGTGGCCGGTGCCAGCGCGCCAGTCTCGCTGCTCGTTGGGCTGACGCTGAGTCAGGCCGGTGAGTTCACGATTGTGGTGATGACGGCAGGCACGCAGGCGGGGCTGATTGGTCCGCGGGCTGAGTCGGTGCTCATCGCCATAGTGGTGCTCACACTCGCGATTACGCCTGCGCTCTACGCGCTGGGTAAGAAGCTTGGCCCGCTGGCCTCACGGCTGGGGCCATGCCGCGTGCTGGCACCGGGCGCACTGCGTGAGCCAGTGCCGATTCAGCCGGAGCGCGCGGCCGCGTCTGAGGGCGAGGCCGCCGATGGCGATGCTGGAGCGCCGACCGTCCCTCCCAAGCGGCAGCGATACGCGCTGATCGCCGGGTTCGGTGTCGTCGGTCGCAGTTTGGCCGATCAACTTGATGTGGCAGGCATTCGATTTTGCGTGGTCGATATGAATCAGCGCACGATCGAGACGCAGCGCAAGCTTGGCCGGGCCGCGGTATACGGAGATATCAGTAATCCCGAAGTGCTGGAATCAGCGGGCTTGGAGCATGCCGATGCAGTTCTGCTGACCATCCCCGATGATGAGGCCACGCTACGGGCATGTACGGTGATTCGCAACGCGCGGCCGGACATCTTTATCGCAGCGCGCACGGGCTTCCTAAGCAAGGCGTTCGTGGCGCAGCAACTTGGGGCCGACCATGTAGTTGTAGAAGAGGTGGCCACAGCCGAGATGATGGCGCGGCAGGTGATGGCGCGGCTGCGCGATGCGAAGTTGACAGACGAGTCGTCCAAGCCGTGAGCGGATCAACGCAAGAAGCGTAGTTACTCCTTCTTCAGCTCGCGCAGTGCAACTGCTACCGCCATGTCCGCCTCCGGCTTGCGGCCCACTTGCCCGCTGGCGCTCACATCTGGCTGCAGGCGGTTGCCTTCCAGCCGCCGGCCCTTGATCGTGACATACTCGCTGATCGGCACCATCATCTTAAAGCCGTCGGGCAGTGAGACCTCATTGGCCACCAGCACCGCGCCCGCGGTGCGTGAGCCCACAAGTTTGGCGGGCGGGTCGCAAAGTTCACGTAATGCCGCGGCGGTAATTTCGCTTGCCGAGGCCGACCCACCGTTAACCAGCACCGCAATCTTGCCGGTGAATGGTTCCACCGCGTTGCGGCGAATCTTCCAGCGATCGCGCGACCAGGCGGCCACGGCCACCACATCGCTGGGGTCCTTGCCGGTCTGCAACTTGTAACGCTCCGCATCCTCCTTATCCACCGTGGTGCCATACTCCGTGCCGCGGGGCAAGAGCATGCCAAGGAAGTGTGCGAGGTTGGTCGTCGCGCCGCCACCGTTATTGCGCAGGTCGATCACCAGGTACTTGGCGCCGATGGCTTGGCGGAAGTAGCCCTCCAGCCGGCGGCGGTCGTAGGTGGTATCAAACGAGGGCACGCGGATGAAGACCGAATCATCATCAATCTTGGCGAAGCTCTCGGCATCTCGCGTGCGGAACTTGCCGCGGATCACTTCGATTTGTTCTGGGACTTCGCGCTCGCGCCCTGACCGCACCACCGTCAGCAAAAGCTTGCTGCCCTCATCGCCGCGCAGCTGCGCGGTTTCGGTGAGCGCGGTGCCGTCCAAGGCGAGAATGGTGTCGCCCTCTTGCAGGCCAGCGCGCTCAGCGGGGCCACCCTCGATAATTCCGTCAACACGAAGGCCCGCCCTGAAGGGCTCGTTGGCCCCCGTGTGCCGAATGCCAATACCGACCATGCTGCTGCGGTTGCGCTGCTCGGCCATCCGCGGCGTCATGATGTCAAAGTGCGAGATGCCGAACTCGTTCATCAACGAGTTCAACACCCGCGAAAAACTTGGCACCGTGTCGGCGCGGTCGAGCCGATCCTTATACTTCACGACCATGTCGGGCCAGGTGCTGAAATCTGTATTGGCTGCATATGCACGAGATCGAATGAGGGATTCGGCGCGCTTGAGCACCATGTCCTTCTCCGGATCGGTGATCGGCTGTGCCAGCACGCTCTGCGGCAGCAGGAATGCTCCGATAACCAGCGCAGCAACCACGAATATCCGCGCAAGCCACGGCCGCAAGGCCGTGAATCCGGTAATTTGCATTGAAATTGCCTTTGCTTTGGCCACATCGCTTACAGAAACAGATTGATGTTGAGAATGCGCCCTTGGCATGGTGGGTTCTACGTTCGATCGGTGCGAAAGTTGCTGGCAAACCGCGCGGCCAAGCCAGAGATAGCAAATCTGCACCTGCAGCACAGGCCTCAATCTACTTTCGGTATTTACCGCGACCACTGCCAGTGTTTGGCGGAACTCGATGGAGCGGCGGGTTGCCCTAACCCTGTTATTGCGACGTGTCTGAGCTATTGCTCCTGAATACGTTGCTGCTGCGCTCGCGCCAAGGCCGATATCCTTTTGCTATGACACGCTCCCGCACCGCGACTTCGGCCTCCCAGATTCTTAACCACGCTCGCGCGGGGTCGGCCGCAGCACTTCTCGCCGCGGCGTGCGCGATTGGCCTTGCCGGGTGTGACCGCGGCACCACGCCACCGCCACCGGCAGCGACACGCGATGCCCCGCAGAGTGTGCTGGGCAAGACAGCCAAGCTCGCGCGTGATACGGCAGCGAGTGTGGAACAGCAGCAGGCATCAACCGGCGCGCTGGCAGACTCGATTGGTACGAAGGCGGGCGAGCAGGCCGCGGCGGGGCAGACGGACAGCAGCCCCACGTTTGTGGTCTCAGGCATTACATTCTCGGCGCCGTCGAGTTGGCAGCGCGGGCCGGGCAGCCAGTTTCGCGTGGCGGAGTTCACGGCGCCGGGCGATGTCAGTGTGACATTCTTCAACTCCGGCGGCACGACCGATGGCAACATTGATCGTTGGAAGAACCAGGTCAAGGGTGATGGCAACGACAACAAGTTCGCGCAGGAGTCGCGCACCATCGGCTCAGTCGTTGCACAGTACATTTCGATGGAAGGCACATACTCAGGCATGAGCCGCTCGGGCGCGGCCGCCCCTGCAGAGCCGGGCATCCGCTTCTTTGGTGTGATTCTTGAGAGTGGCCCGGGGCCAGTGCAGATACGCATGACGGGCAAGGTCGAGGCGGTTCGCGCGGCCGAGCCAGCACTGAAGTCGATGGTCGAGAAGATGAAGGTGCGCTGAGCCCGGATCTGCGATCGCCTCACTTACAGCTTCTACACCCTTCCCCTCCATGCTGCCACCGATTCCGGCCGAAACGGCCATCACCACATTGCCACTGCTGGCCGCGGCGATTCTTGGCCTGGTTGAAGGCATTACCGAGTATCTGCCAGTTTCCAGCACGGGCCACCTGATTCTTACGAGCTCGCTGCTCGGCCTTTACGATGGTGGCGCGCGTGAGCGTGCGGTGCATGACTTTGAGATCATCATCCAAGGCGGCGCGATTCTCGCCGTGCTGGGCCTCTACTTCCCCAAGTTTGTGCGCATGGTGCGCGGGCTGATGGGGCAGGATGCCGTCGGGCTGCGCCTGCTGATCAACGTGATTATTGCGTTCATACCCGCCGCGGCGGTTGGGCTGGCCTTTAACAAGCAGATCAAGGCCGCGCTCTTTAACCCGCTGACGGTGATTCTGGCCATGATCATCGGCGGGGCGTTCATGCTGATCGTTGATCTGCTGCTGATCCAGCCGCGCAAGCGCCGCGCGCAGGCGGCCATCGATGCAAGCACGACAGGGCCGAGTGCCATCTCGGCGAGGAGTGATGGCGCCGAGGTTGAGTCGCTCTCGCCAGCGGGCGCGCTGGGAATCGGATTGCTGCAAATCTTTTCGCTCATCCCCGGCACCAGTCGCAGCATGATGACGATCGTCGGCGGCATCATGACCGGGTTGCGCCCCGCCGCGGCGGCAGAGTTCAGCTTTCTGCTCGGCATGCCCACGTTGCTGGCGGCGACGCTGTATTCGCTCTACAAGAACATCAAGGAGACAAGCGCGGCCGGTGAGCCGAACTTGTTCACCCAGCTCGGTCTCGCGCCGGTGCTGCTGGGCATGGCTGTGGCGGCCATTTCTGCCGCGCTGGCCGTCAAGTGGTTGGTGGCGTTTTTGAATCGCTACGGCTTGGCTCCGTTTGGCTATTACCGGCTGGCCATGGGTGCGCTCATGGTGATTCTGCTCAGCCAAGGGCTGCTCACCGCTGGAACGGCGAGTGCGGGTAACGCTGGTTCGCTGGCCAAGCCCCCGGTGATGGTGCCGGTGAAGGTGCCCGTGCCATAGGGCCGCCCCTAGGGTTGATCAGCAATGAGCACGGAATCAAAGTCAGTCAGTACGCCGCCCGCGACCAATCCAATTGTTGCAAGTGCGGCATCCGGGGCCGCTCGGGTGGTTTCTGCTGGCGTAACAGCGGCAGCCGAGCAGGGCCCGGCGCGGGAAAGCGTCAAGGAGACGCTGATCAGCATTTTGATTGCGTTTGTACTGGCGTTTGTGTTTCGATCGTTCGTCATTGAGGCGTTCATCATTCCGACGGGTTCGATGGCGCCGACGCTGCTTGGCGCACACATGCGCTTTACCAATGAGGAGACGGGCTCTGACTGGACGGTTGGCCCCTGGGCGTACGACCTGCGCACGCGTGAGCCGATGGGTGTGCAGGGCAGCAGCGAGCCGGTGGTGGTACACGACCCGGTCTCGGGTGAAAAGCTCACACGCAGCGGCGTGCCACTGCGCTCGGGTGATCGCATTCTGGTGCAGAAGTACCTCTACGGCATTCGCGAACCAGAGCGGTTTGACGTGGTCGTGTTCAAGAACCCCAGTGAGCCGGGGCAGAACTTCATCAAGCGGCTGATCGGCCTGCCCGGTGAGCAGCTGGCGCTGGTGGATGGCGATGTCTTCGTGCGGCCCATGCCGGTGAGCGCAAGTGAGCTGCAAGCTGACGATCCGTGGCTGCTGGGCGGTTGGACCATCGCCCGCAAAGATGATCGTGTGATGAAGACGGTCTGGCAGGAGGTTTTCTCCTCGGCCAAGACGCCACTGAACTTTGGGCCAAACTCAAGCTTTCGTTTTCCATTTGCGGCTGTGCCAGCTGGCCCGCAGAGTGCCTGGAGGATCAGTGAGATGACCGGGAGTGGGGGGGTCGGGACAGGTTCGACGCCTGCAGGGGCCACTTTACCACGGGGCGTAGCGCGCAGCAGCAGCGACAAGCCCGCGGTGCTGACATGGCGCGGCGACTTGCCCATGTTCAGCACGCTGGCCCTTGGCGGGCGTAACTTTGATCGCTCCTTCAGCGATCGTTATGCATACAACGACTTGCCACCGGTGCAGACTGGCGGCATGAACTACTACCCGGTCTCAGATATTCGTCTGCGCACGGCGATCGCGCCTGATGGCCCGGGGCTGACAGCGCGCATTGTGCTCACAGCGCGCGGGCATCAGTTCGCCGCGACCATCGCCGGGGGCACCGCCACGCTGACGATGCAGCCGCTGATGAGCCAGTCGACGAAAGAATCGGGCGAGGTGTCAACTTCCAAAGTTGCCACGCTGGCCACCGGGCTTGCGGTGTTACCGCCCGGGCAAAGTACACCGATCGAGTTCTGGCATTGCGATCAGCAGGTCAAGCTCTTTGTCGGCGGAAAGCTTGTCGCCAGCGGCGCGTACGAATGGTCACCAGCCGAGCGCATCAGTTGGGCCACGGGCTCAACACTCGAGTCAATCCTGTCTCGCCCCAGCACGTCGTCGGCCTTCGCCGCCAACCCACTTGCAGACCCGAGCATTTATCGCTCCCCGCAGCTGCGCATCGAGCTTGCTGGCACTCCCGCCACGCTTTACGAGCTTGCCGTGGACCGTGATTTGCACTACCAGCCAGCGGTTTATCCGCGCGGCAGCGGTGAGTTTGCCGGCCAGCCCGCACTGGCCACCCACCCTGCCACCACCATGGCTTTGGAGCCAGACCAGTTCTTTGTGTGCGGCGACAACAGCCCGCACAGCATGGACTCGCGGCTTTGGAACCGGCCCGACCCATGGGCGGAGGACCTGATGCTCCGCCGCGGCATGAAGAACACGATTGGCGTGATACCGAGGGACATGATGCTCGGCAAGGCGTTCTTCGTGTACTTCCCGGCGACACTGCCGGGCGGGCCACTACCAGTGCCGGATGTGGGGCGGATGAGATTTATTCACTAGCGGCCGAGAGCGGGGGAGCGGATGCTGACACCGCAAAGTACTTCGCATCCGGGTGGTGCACGATGATCGCCGAGGTGCTCTGCTCTGGCACGATCTGCCAGTTCTCTGTCAGCACGCAGCCGATGCGCTCGGGCTTGAGCAAGCGGAAGAGCTTGTCCTGATCGGCCATATCCGGGCAGGCCGGGTAGCCGAAGCTGTAGCGGCTGCCGCGATACTTCTGGGTGAACAGTGCACGCACGTTTGGCGCATCGTCGTTGCCGATGCCCATCTCCTGGCGAATGCGCTTGTGCCAAAGTTCGGCGAGTGCTTCGGCCGTTTCCACGCAAAAGCCGTGCAGGTAGAGATACTCGGCGTAGGAGTTTGCGGCAAAGAGTTTGTGCGCCTCTTCGCTGGCTTTGTGGCCCACAGTTACGCAGTGCATGGCCACTACATCGACTTCGCTGCCGACAGGGCGGAAGAAGTCGCTGATGCAGAGCTGCTTGCCGCTGCGCTGCCGCGGGAAGGAAAAGCGTTCGGCCTCGACGAGCTCGCGGCCAGCGTTCCATGGCTCGGGCTGGTAAACCACAAGGTCGTTGCCCTCGCTCTGCGCGGGAAAGTAGCCGTAAACCACTTGCGGCTGCACGATGCGCTCGCGACTGCACTGAGCGCTGAGTCGCGCGAAGATGGGGTCCATCTCGTCGGCCACCAGATGCTCGTAGGCCTCATCGGTGGTGGCGCCTTTTTTGACCTGCCACTGACCGCGGTAGAGCGCAATCTTGTTGATGAACGGATACACCTGCTCGGGCGCGATATTTTGCACCGCGCGCGTGCCAAAGAAGGGGACGGTCGGCACTGGGACCTCGCTGATCCGGCTGCGTGCGATCCGGGGTGTGCTCTGTGGCTCGCTGCTGCCGGTTGGCGTCGAATCGCCGGTGGCCAGTTCATCGCCAGATCCTCCGCCTGCCCCAGCAAGCGCAGGAGCGCGGTCCATCACCGCGGTGCTCGCCGCCGTGGCTGGCGTGTGCACGGCCACCGCATCGCGCACATGTTGATGCTTGGCGACGACGGCTTCTGCCGCGGCACGCTTTGCTGAGCGCTCGGCGATTTCATCATCGAGCACGGCGTGTTTGCCGGTCACCAGATGGTCCATCACGCGCAGGCCCTCGAAGGCATCCTTGCCGTAATAGACGCGGCCCGCATAAACCGAGCGCAGGTGCCCTTCGCAGTAGTGCCGCGCGAGCGCAGCACCACCGAGCACCACCGGCACATCGATGGCCAGCGCATTGAGTTCGCGCAGGTTCTCTTCCATGACGGTGACAGACTTGACGAGCAAGCCGGAGAGCCCGATGGCATCGGCCTTGGTCTTCTTGAACGCCTCGACGATGCTGGCGATGGGCTGCTTGATGCCGATGTTGTGTACGGTGTAGCCGTTGTTGCTGAGAATGATGTCGACGAGGTTCTTGCCGATGTCGTGCACATCACCCTTGACGGTGGCCAGCACGATGGAGCCCTTGCTGGTGCCTGCTTTCTTCTCCATGAGCGGCTCCAGCTTGCTCACCGCCAGCTTCATCACTTCGGCAGATTGCAGCACAAAGGGTAGCTGCATCTGGCCAGAGCCGAACAAGTCTCCCACGGTCTTCATGCCGTCAAGCAGATGATCGTTGATGATGGCCAGCGGCGTGTAGGTGGCAAGCGCGGTCGCCAGCGTGGCATCAAGAGCTTCTTTCTCACCATCGATGATGTGCGAGCGCAGCCGCTGCTCGATCGTTTCGGTGGCCCGCGCGCTGGCTTTGGCGCTGGCGGCCTCTGCTGCGCCAGCATCGGCAAACAGACCGATGAAGCGCTGCAGTGGGTCGCCGCTGGTCTCGGCGCGGCGGTCGTAAATCACTTCCAGCGCGCTTTGCCACTGGGCATCGTCAATCTTGTTGCGCGGCAAAATCTTTGAGAAGTGCAAAATCGCACTCGTCAGCCCCGCTTCGCGCAGTTCGTGCAGAAAGACCGAGTTGAGCACCACGCGCGCCTGCGGCTTTAGTCCGAAACTCACGTTGGAGAGGCCGCACGTGGTCTGCGCAGCGGGCATGGCGCGGCTGATGGCGCGCACGCCTTCGATGGTCTCCAGCGCAGAACGGCGGTCAGTCTCCATGCCGGTCGAGACCGGAAGGACCAGCGGGTCAAAAAGCAGATCCTCCGGCTGCATCCCATGCACAGTTGTGGCCCGGTCGTACGCGCGCTGCGAGATGGCAAGTTTGCGCTCGGCGGTGCGCGCCATGCTCGCCTCCTTG
>Ga0105047_10020142_pt1 | contig 10262 bp, 9 predicted proteins | sample MAT04_FD_78384 | JGI IMG/M metagenome (GOLD analysis project Ga0105047, IMG submission 78384) | Freshwater microbial communities from Lake Fryxell liftoff mats and glacier meltwater in Antarctica - MAT-04 (megahit assembly) | ecosystem: Environmental > Aquatic > Freshwater > Ice > Liftoff... | reverse complement strand
TTTTTCACCCAAAACCTGCGTTTCGACAACGGATTCATCACGCGTTCCAGGGTGGCTGTATCGCCCAACACCTGCATTTTCTGGCGCCGCCAAAACCAATACCATACCATGGCCAAAAGCACCAGGGGCAGTACTTCCAACAAAAACAGAAAGTCGGGATGTTCGAGTTTAAACATCAGGATGGCGTTAAGGTGCGCAGGAAAAGCCAGCGCAACAATATTTCGAGTACCAACAACACCATGGCCAAACTGATGAACAAGTAGGCCATTTCGGTGAGGTGGCGTTTGGTGGTTACGGTGATGTTTGTTTTTTCCAGCTTATCGATCTCGTCGTAAATGGTTGCGAGGTCTTTGGCCGATTGTGCCCTGTAAAATTTGCCGTTGGTGAGCCTGGCGATGTGCTCCAAAAGGTCGGTATTGAACGACAGTTGCCGTGGCGCAAAATCGTAACTGCCTTCAGAGTTGCGCCGCCACGGACTCATCACAACACCGTCGCTGCCGATACCCACCGTATACACCCGGACATTGAGTGTGTTGGCAATTTCGGCGGCCTGCATGGGCGCTATGTAGCTGTCGTTCACGGTGTTTTCGCCATCGGTAAGCAGGATTACCACTTTGCTGCGTGCAGGACTGTCTTTCAGCCTGTTCACAGCAGTGGCCAGGCCCATACCGATGGAAGTGCCGTCTTCCAGCCTGCCGGTTTGCAGGTTGTCGACAAATTGTTGCAAAACGGGGTGGTCGGTGGTAAGTGGACACTGCGTGAACGCTTCCGCTGAAAAACCCACCAGACCCAGTCGGTCGTACGGTCGTTTGGAAATAAAATCGGTCGCTACTTGTTTGGCCACGGTGAGGCGGTTGGGGTAAAAATCGCGGCTCAGCATGCTGGGCGATATGTCCATGGCAAGCATGATGTCCACCGCATCGGCCTTGATTTTTTGCTCCTGCCATTTTTTTTGCGGGCGCGCCATGGCCACAACCAGCAAGCCAATGGCCACAAAGCGGATGAAAGGCAAAAGCCGTTGGGCTGCACTTCGCCAGGTATTGCCGCCACGAAGGTAAGCAGACCTTGGCAGACGGATGCTGATCGCCTGGTCGTCACCGCGTTTTAGCCGCAGCCAGAAAAGCAGCGGCAAAAGCAACAAAAGCAAAAACCATAAGGGCTGGGCGAAGATCATGTTTGTTCGGCGGTTGCTGGAGCGCTGGGCTGGGTTTGGCGGATGATGTCACGTGCCGATGCAAGGGCGGCAGTATGGAAGTCTGCAGGTGGTATGCCTTTGGCGAACTTGGCAAGGTCGGCTTGTTGCAACATGCCTGCAAGTACTTCGCGCATTGCGGGACCCAGGTCGGTTTTTTGCTCAAGCAGGCGCAGGGTTTCCGCAGTAGTTGATTCCAGCACGGGCACCTGGTAACGCACGTCGAGGTACCGGCGCACAATGGTGCTGAGTCCGTCGTAATAGGTCTTAATTTGGCCTTTTTGCCACAATTCCTGTGCTTCAAGAACGTCAAGTTGTTTCAATGCGGCTTCGTGGGGCGGCAAAACAACTACCCGGGTTACCGGTGCAAGGCGTTTTTTCCCCCTGCCCGCACGCCACCACCAGAACAACAAGACGGCGATGATTAAGCTGGCTACACCGAGGATCCAAGGCAGATAATCGGTCCAGTGCGAAGGTTCACGGCGTATATCGCGTATGTCGGCCATGTCCACGGGATCTCCCGGACTGGGCGTTGGGATCACCGTTATTTTTACAGAATTGGTGTACACCACCCGGCCGCCTTTAAGGCTGACAGGTAGGGGCGGCAATTGTACTTGAAGGGAGTCGAAGGTGATGAGGGTAAAATTGTTTTCCCACTTCAGGTTGGCGGTGTTGAATTTCCAGCCACTTTCCGAAAGGCGGTTGTCTTTGGGAAAATAAGCTGCCCACGTTTGCCAAACAATGCTGTCGGGTTCGCCTGCACGTCCTGAAACACTGAGCGCGAAGGTAAAATCGTCGCCGGTTTCCACCACGGCACTGTCAAAACTGGCTTCAGCCATGTCGTTTTGTGCCGTTGCGCCCAGCGGGAGTAACCATGCGAGGAATAGTACCATGCGGAAAAAACGATCAGCCATGGCGCACGGTTTTGGAACGTTGTTCAAAAAAATGCAACAAAGCTTGTACGTAAGGCTCATTGGTTTTCAGACTTAAAAAATCCGCGCCAGCGCGTCGGAACGCCGTTTTGGTTTGCAAAAGATGGCTGTCGAAATCGGCGGCCAGTTGTTTTCTGAAAGCAGGGTCGGTGGTATCGATCCAGCGGTTCTGACCGCTTTCGGCGTCGGTGGCGTACAAAAGGCCCACATCGGGCATGTTGCGCTCCCGATCGTCCCAGCAATGGATACCGATGAGGTCGTGCCTGCGGGCTGTTATGCGCAGGGGGGCTTCGTAGTTTTGAGCCTGGAAATCGGACAATACAAAACAAACGGCCCGTTGTTTCAGTACGTTTCGGGTGTATTGCAGGGCGCCCGCCAGGTCGGTGGTGCGGCCGTGGTTCAGTTCGCTGGCGTTGAGCAACTCACGGATGATGCGCAGGATGTGTTGTCTGCCTTTTTTGGGTGGTATGAAAAGTTCGGGACTGTCGGAAAAAAGCAACACTCCCACCTTATCGTTGTTGGCGATGGCGGAAAAAGCCAAAACGGCGCATATTTCGGTAAGAAAATCCTGTTTCAAGCCTCCTGAAGATCCGAAATAGGCCGAGCCACTCACGTCGATGAGCAGCATAACGGTAAGTTCGCGTTCTTCTTCAAAAATTTTCACATACGCCTCTTCGCTGCGAGCCGTCACGTTCCAGTCGATGCTGCGCACGTCGTCGCCGGGTTGGTAAACGCGCACTTCGCTGAACGACATGCCCCTGCCTTTGAAGGCGCTGTGGTAGCCTCCGGTAAAGAGGTGGCGGCTCAGGCCCCGGGTTTTGATTTCAACTTTCCGTACTTTTTTCAGCAGTTCGGCCGTATCCATACGTTGCGTGTGTGTGTCGTGGATTATTTCTGGTAAAAAACAGCCACGGGGCTGTCGCGTTTCAAATAAGGTTTCAACAAGTCGTAAGGCGCCAGCAGTTGTTGCCTTCCGTATTCGGAATGAAAAAGGGTGCTGAACACAAGTCCATCGTGGCGCAAGGTAATCAGCGGAAAACCTTCGCGCACCAGCCACTCGCGGAAAACGGGGTCGGCGGCGAAAGCAGGCAATTTGGGCGATTCCTTTTTGATGTATTCATCCATCCAGTTTTTACTGTTGAAACTTTTTACAAAAAGGTCTTGCACCGTGATGGTTTCGCCGGTTTTCAGGTCAAAATTAAAAGCGATGCCTTCGGCTTTACCGCTCCAGGTGTCGGTAAAAGTAAACAAACCGCTGAACATGTCTTCCGTCCAACATTCAACGTCCATCCAGCCGCTGGCGCGCAAGGTTGCCCTGTTGTTTGCATTGGGCTGTTCTTTTTTGGCTGCCAGCGAACTTTTGCATCGTTCTACCCAATTGTTTACACAACGGTCGAGTTGCGTATTGCAGCTTTCGCAGCGGGTGCGCGGGTAAAGCACGTCGTAGCTCGAACGGTAATCGGCGTGATCGAAACAACCCGTCACGAGCATGTCCTTAAACGACAAATCAAAGGTTCTCATTTCACCGCCACCACGCCAATTGCAGGTCATTTTGCGATCGGCGCCAAAGTTGCCCATAAGGGTAGCTACTGCTTTGCCAGTATTATTCAATGCATCGAGCTGGTAGCTTTGGTCGTCGTTCATTTTGCCGCGCAAAACATGTGTTTTTCCATCAAGTCCAACCCAGAGGTAGCCACTCAAGGCGCCGTTGTGCGCGCGCGAAAGCACCAATTCCACCGGAGCATTGCGGAAACGTGCGGTGTACCGGTTGGTCCATTTGTCGTCGCCGCAGTTGGTGGGGTTCATCCTGCCCACACCTACTTCCACGGCAGTGATTTTGCTGCCCAAGGCGCCGTTGTGGTTGCTCCAATCGAGTTCCATCAGTTCGCCTTTGAGCGTACCGGTGAGGTAGCCTGTGAGCGCGCCTTTGGTGTCGTACTCGCGCATTTCCAGTTTTTGGGCGTTCAACACGCCGTCGAGTTTGAATCGGGTGCGTGTTTTGGCATACGTGAACCAGCCCCTGCAATTTTTGCCGTCGTAAGCCAGCGATACCTGTACTTCCGACACGTCGTCGACGCGACCGCGAAAATAACGGCCCCATTTGATGTCGGCGGGTTTTTCAAACAGCTTCGTCAGCGCAGTGTCTTTTACAGCAGGCGCGCTTTTGGCGGTTTGTGAAACGGTTTTGGCAGCGGGCGGCGACTGGGCGGCTGCTGCTGCGCCCGACAAAATCGTCAGGCTCATCAGTCCAAGGCGGATAAGGGAGGAAGTGAACACGGCGGGAAGAAGATTAAGTCGACAGTCGGCAGTCGACAGTCGACAGTGAGTGGTTGGTTTTTAAAAGTAGGAAGTCGGTTGTAAGTGGTTCTTTGACTGTCGACTGCCGACTATTTTTTTTACGGCACATTAACAGCATTGAGTATCGCGCCGATAAGGTCTTCCGGGGTAATGTTTTCCGCTTCCGCTTCGTAGGTAAGTCCGATGCGGTGACGAAGCACGTCGTAGCAGATGGCACGCACATCTTCGGGCACCACGTAACCGCGGCGGTTGAGGAAAGCCATAGCGCGGGAGGCTTGTGCAAGTGCGATGCTGGCGCGGGGCGAAGCGCCGTAGCCAAGGAGGGGCGCGAGTTTGGGCAGGTTGGCCTCCGTGGGTTTGCGGGTGGCAATGACGATGTCGAGAATATACTGCTCAATTTTTTCGTCCATGTACACCTGGTGAAGCACTTCGCGTGCGCGCATCAGTTCGCGGGGGTGTACCACCGGTTTCACCTGGTATTGTTCGTTGGCGAGGTTGCGGCGTATGATGTCGAGTTCTTCATCACGACTGGGGAATCCGATTTTCACTTTGAGCAGGAAGCGGTCCACCTGAGCCTCGGGCAGCGGGTAAGTTCCTTCCTGTTCGATGGGGTTTTGGGTGGCCAAAACGAGGAAAGGTTCTTCGAGTTTGAAGGTTTCGCTGCCGATGGTAACCTGCCGTTCCTGCATGGCTTCGAGCAGGGCGCTTTGCACCTTGGCAGGTGCGCGGTTGATCTCGTCGGCCAACACAAAATTGGCGAAGATGGGACCTTTGCGGACGGTGAAGTCGGCTTTGGCCGGATTGTAAATCATGGTGCCGAGGATGTCGGCAGGCAGCAAGTCGGGTGTAAACTGGATGCGCGAGAACCGTGCGTCGACGGCCTGGGCGAGGGTTTTGATGGCGAGGGTTTTGGCCAGGCCGGGCATGCCTTCGAGCAGGATGTGGCCGCGGGTGAGCAAACCGATCAGCAGACGGTCGAGCATGTTTTCCTGTCCGACAATGATCTTAGCGGTTTCGGTGCGCAATTGGGCTAAAAAGGCGCTTTCCTTATGGATCTGCTCGTTCAGAGCCTGGATGTCGACGGTTGTTTGCATTCGAAGCGGTGTTTTGTTGCAGATAAGAGCTGATTCGAGAATTGTTTCCGAGACGAAACTGAGCAAATTTTATTTTTAGCAAGGCAAATTTTGCAGTCGAATACGGGTGATTCGGCGAAAAATTTAACGCTGATAAAAGTTAAATTGGCTGGTTGCAGCCCCGAAAGCAATTCTCGAACAAGCTCTAAGGAGCGTAAAGATCGAAAAAACGACGCGGTTATCGTAGATGTTGTACGATAACCGCGACGGAATTTGGAAAACGATGGACTTGGGTAAATGTTGCGCCTCTAAGCGGAGCTTGGAGTTACCCGCCCATCTTCACCTTCCGCCCCGGCAAACCCACCCACGCCGCGTGCCCCACCGGCAATCCCTGCCGAGTAATAAGCCACAACACCGGCACCCTCGGCGTCACCCGTACAGTGTCGGCAAAACCGTCGGTGAAATAAACAAACGCATCGGGGTTTTCCAGGTTGGCGAGTTCGAGGGGCGGCGCAAAATCAGTACCGCCGCGGCCCTGCACGGCCTCCGGAGTCACGCCTTTGTACGGGTACCGCCGGGTGATGCGTGTGTCGCATTCCACCACCTCGATCTGTGCGCCCGCACGCCACAGGTGGAACATTTCACCAAAAAACAATTCTAAATCTTCGGTGCCGATGCTGCCCGAAGTATCGATGGCCACCAAAATACGCTGCCGCCGTTTGATCTTGATGCCCGGCACGGTGCCGTAACGCCTGCTGGGCCGACGAATGGTGTTGTGCAACCGCGTCCTGCTCGCGCTGCCGGCAAAACGCCGAAGCACCGTAGGCCAATGCAACGTGGGCGCCGGCCTCGTGATGCTGCCCTGCATGGACTCGCGCACATCTCCTGGTAAGGCACCCCAGGCATGCGCGCTCGAACGTTGGTGGGCCGTGCGCAGGAGCGAGTCGAGGTGGTTGTCCACCACACTTTTTTCCAGTTCGCTGCGGCTCCTGATTTCCTGCCAGGGTTGGTGGCGTTCCAAACCGTGCGAATCGGATTTGATTTTTTGCAAATTTTCGGCGCTGGGCGTGCCCGAAAACTCCCCGGCCGAACCTTCACGCAGGTCTTCTATTTTTTTGTAATAATAAAACCACGTTTGTCCGGGCTCAAGTTGCAGATCTGGAAAAGCGTCGAGGAAAATGCTGTCCTCGGGCAATTGGTTGCGTTCGATGTACTGGTTCACCACGAGGTCGAACGCCACGTTCATCAGCATGGCGTCCAGGCGTGGCTCGTCCACAAACAAATGCCGGAATATCAGGTGCAGCATCTCGTGTTTCAAAACACCGTAGCGGTGGGCGGGCGCGGTGAGGGTTTGGTCCCAAAAATCGGCGTTCACGTACAAGGTGAGCGTGTTGGCGCCGAGGCCCACGGCAAGCGTTTCCACGGGGTGACCTTTGCCCACCACCGATTTGTTGATGCCGGAAAAAAGGTGGGCATAAAACGGCTCGCGCAAAAGCAGGTCAATGCCCGTTTGCGACAGCTCGTCGAGAATGCGTGGTGCCGCCATGGTCAGGGACGGGGGATTTGCAGTTTCAGTTCCAATTCTTCCAGTTTCGTTAAGTTCTCGAGGTTCAAATTGATGTTCCGGAACGGATTGCCGCTGAGATCCATCGAGCGCAATTCGGTGAGGTTGCCGAGAAAAGCCGGCAATGTTTCGAGGTGGTTGTAACGCAGGGTGAGGCGTTCGAGTTTGGTGGATTTTTCCAAAAAATTGACGGTGTCAAGGGAGCAGCGCACCAAAAAAGCTTCCTGCAGGTTGGGGAAAAAACCGAGGCGTTCGGTGCCGGAAAGCGGCATGTTTTCGATCAGGATTTTTTCGAGGCTTGTGCTGCCGAACGGTCCGCCCTCGGGCACCAGCATGGAATTTTTGGGCCTCGACGTGCCGCGTTTGATGCTCAAGGTGCGCAGTTTGGGCAAGGTGAGCAGGCAAACGGGAAATTGCTCGAGACGCATGTTTTCCAGCAATACCATTTCCAGCGGCAGTTCAGCGAGGTAAGGGAACGACGCTTCGAGGTCGAAATGTTTGTTGGCAGGCAACGACAAGTGTCGCACGAAGTCGAGGGTGGCGATGGCTGGCGTCACCACGTTTTCGGGGTAAAACGTAAGGTCGAGTCGGTGGTGCGCTTGTAAAAAATTATAGCTGTGGCTGCCTTCGGAGCGGTGCCAGTTGCACATTTTGTAGGCCAGTAAAAAATCAAAAAGGTCGAAATCCGTGTTGCTGTATTTGCCCAGGTATTCGGCTTCATTGTAGTAGTACGGCACGCTTTCCTTCAACTTTTGCATTTGCCGCAGGGTTTCAACGCTGGTGCTTTTTTCCACCAGCCGGGCGGCACGTGTTGCGAGTGGTTTGGAAGGGTGGAAAACCGCCAGTCCGAACGCATAACCCAGCAAACGCTTGTTGAGCCCGCCGCCTTCGAGCAGGGAAAGGATGAGTGCCGTGTTGTCGGTGCTTTCGTCGCGTAGCAAACGGGTGACCTGGGAGGTCAAAACTCCGCCGGCATCGTGGCTCAGGTAAGGCTCAGGTGGTTGTTTTTTTTCTTCCATAAGATTTGGCTGTCTGTAAAACAGGCGTCGCGTGCATTTGGTTGTCTGTTGAAGAGGCACCCACAAACAATGTTTCTTTTAATTTCAATGTTTTCAATTTTTTTTGAAAACATTATGCTTCAATTTATGGTTTAACCCCGTGTATGTTTGGTATTTCAACCAATACCTTTCCAAACTTACGGAAAATTAACCAAAAACAGTATTTTTTACCATTAATCATCTAGATGGAAGTCACGGAAGGCAAAGAAAAATTCATCGAAGCCTGGGGCAAAATGGCTACAGAATGGGGCATCAACCGCACCATGGCACAGGTACACGCCCTTTTGCTCGTTTCACCCGATGCCCTCACTGCGGACCAGGTGATGTCCGATCTCGATATCTCGCGCGGCAATGTCAACATGAACCTACGCGCTCTAATGGATTGGGGACTTGTGCACAAACAACTTAAAGCCGGCGAGCGCAAAGAGTATTTTTTCGCCGAAAAGGACATGTGGATTGTAGTCAAGCAGATCATCATACAACGCAAAAAACGCGAACTCGAGCCCTTGCTCAAGGTACTTGATGAAGTGGCCTCGGTAGAAGAAAATTGTCCCGAATCGAAACAATTCAACGAAGTGGTGAGCGACATCCGCATGTTTGCCCACAAAGCCAATCAAACACTCGATACGCTGATCAAAGCCGATTCGAATTGGTTTACAAACATCTTTTTGAGGATGGTACGGTAAAAACAAAAACACATTAGGCATAAAGGGAACACATTAGGGCAAATTAGAATTGGTAGATTTATAAATAACAACCGCCCCTGCACAATACGGCTTGTTGCACCGCAATTAAATCAAATCTAATGTGCCATAATGTGTTCGGTTTGTGCCTAATGTGTTTTTATTTAATGCGTACTATTCTATGGTACGGCGTCAAAATCCCGCCCATCCTCCGTAAAACATGCTCCAGACTTGGCCGCATGCTTCCTTCAAAATCCACGCCCAGGTTGTTTTCCAATGCCCAGCGCACGCAATGGGCGAGCAAGAGGTAATTGGAGTAGCTCTGCTCAACGGCTTTTCCACTTAAAATAAAATTTGCCATGTTGTGGTCGGTCACCAGCCATTGCGCCGCAACAGGTTGGTTGGCTTTGCGCACCACCAGCATTCTTCCCGAACTGTTTTCCCGCATCGCTTCGTACATCCGACGGAAGCTGACCTCGCTCCCGCCGTTGCGAATACCCATGCGTTGCAGACTGGCAGTGCGCAGTTTCCACAACAACCCAGGATCGTCCTCCTCCGACAAAACGCTTCCCGGTTTATCCGCTTTGATTTTTTTCCTTATTTCCGACTCCAAACTTTCCCACCATTCCGCCGCCCCCGTGCCTTGATGCAATCTGTACGTGTACCGCGTACTTGTTTTAAAACCTGACCAAATCAAGGGCAAAACATTGGTGGTTTCGGGCAGTAGGTTTTGGCGGAAATACACCCATCGGGGTAATCCTGCCGCCAGTTCGGTGAGCACTTTTTTATCAAAACCATACAGGGTACTGCGTTTTGCGTCTTGCGGGTAAAACAGCCACGGACCGCCGTAACTCGTGAATGGCGGCAGCCCCACACGGCGAAACAGATCAGGTTTGGGAAAAGGCCACACGCCGTCGGGCCGGTCGGGCGAACCGGCAAAAACCACATCCCAGCCTCTTTCGCCACACACGGCATCCAGCCAGCGCGCCTGCAGGTGCAAGGGCATGGAGGTGGCAGTACAAAGTTGCCGGTAGCGGTCGTGGCGATTGGTCATAGCAGTATAAATGGCAAAGATACCCGGCTACAGTCTGCACACAAGTGAAGAACGCCGTATATTTAGCCCCATACAAGCTTGCTTTTACACCATGACACTAAGTGAATTCTTTACCTACCTCGGCGAACATCCGTTCGTGATGCTAGCTTATTTCCTAATCATTCCTTTTACCGCCCTGCTTGCCGGTATGTTGGGCAAAGGGGAAGGGCATCTTTCGCCCTGGAAATATTTGTACACCGTGCTCATTTTCGCGGTGTGTATCCCCGGCATTTTTGCTGTGGCCTACAGCGTTTACCGGTTCTTTTTTGAACGCGGAAGCATCATGAATGCCGACATGTTTGTGCAGGTGTTGCCCATTGTTTCGATGCTGCTTTCCCTCGGCATCATCCGCCGGAATGTTTCGTTTGA